>Ga0224501_10003142_pt1 | contig 12990 bp, 14 predicted proteins | sample SF_Oct11_sed_USG_4_FD_169105 | JGI IMG/M metagenome (GOLD analysis project Ga0224501, IMG submission 169105) | Sediment microbial communities from San Francisco Bay, California, United States - SF_Oct11_sed_USGS_8_1 | ecosystem: Environmental > Aquatic > Marine > Sediment | place: USA... | reverse complement strand
GAGTCGTTGACAAGCCAATGTCCCTTATAATGATGCCCTCCAAGCGCCTCGATAAGGTCGTGAACCATGTTTGCTCCTGTGCTTACAACTACATCAACTAGTTTTTTCCGAATAATGTCAGAGATGACGGTGCGTAATCCAGCGGGAACAACTGCTCCGGCGATGGCGAGAAAGATTGTGCATTCGTCGTCTCGAGTCATTCGTTCGAAAATGTCACAGGCAGTTGATAATCTTCCAGCTCCAAAACAGCCTGAATTGCCGAATTGCTGGATGAGTTCGTTAACGGTCATTTCAGAGTTAAGTTTCATGTGCACTACGGGTTCTCGAAGGAAATCTTCACGTTTCATTTTGTTCTCCTCATTGTGTCATAGTGTATGGTATTCATAAATGAAAGTATTTCCCTATCGTATCATTTGTGGTTTGCATGTGGCTTGGATCGGAACAATTGCAGAAGAATGCAAAAATTGAATATTCAAGGTTCATGAAGAGGACTAAAGCCAAGGCTAGGGAAATTGCCTAGAAAAAGTTGACTTAATTGACGAAACTTGAGAGGTTCGAAGACTAGAAATCCGAGTTATTCAGCTTCGTCTTCTTCCGCTGTCTCTTCCTCTTCTGCTTCTTCGACTTCCTTTGCTTCTGCTTCTCCAACTACTTCGGCTTCAGCAAACCGCCGGCTTATCCTCGTTATCTTGATTCGCACGTGGTCTCCGGGTTTAGTGTTTGGGACGAAGGTTACGAGGCCTTTGATTCTTGTTATGCCTTCTCCTCGGCGGCTGGTCTCTTGAATTTCCACGTCATATTCTTTTCCCACCTCAACAGGCTTTGGAGGAAATCCTCGGTCGAATCCTCTTCTTTCTCCTCTTCCTCTTCTTTCATACCGCATTTTTTCACCTCTCCATCATTTATGAAAATTCTTCATTCATTTACAAGATGGTTAGTTTTCCGTATCTTCCCACGTTTAGTTGAATTTCTCCTCTGAAAGATCTGATATATCCGTTTTCGATTCTTACTGTGTCGTCGACGTTGACTTGATCGATTTGTTCGTTCCATAGTGTTAGTTTTATTGTGCCTGTGTCGTCTTTGACTATGGCGTCGGCAACACTGTATGTTTCGTTTCTGTATCTTGAACTAACCTCGCGGGTTTCTGATTTTTGGATTACTTTTGCTTCAACGTCTACTCTTCGCATTTCATCTCTTAGGTCCTTAATTTTCAGAATTCTTCCTCCCGTTTCATTTAAATTTTTTCCGCGATTCCCTGCTTCGCTTTCACTGGTGCTCCTTGGAAAGGTATGGAAGCATATCGCTGTTGCCCCTTTCGTACACGTCTCTGCATCTACTCTTTCGTCCCTTATCGCGGAACCAGCCGCCAAAACAGAACCAGCCTCGCCGTCAAAACGACTTTACGCGTAGCTCCGTTTTGTTGGGCCGGTGATGATGAAGGGGTATTAATGTCGGATATAAGTTTTGCTACATGAAGTTTCGGAGTTTTCTGGTAGAAGCTGGCAAGGGTTCTAGACGGACAAGAAGATAGCTTACACCTTACTCGTATCGTAAGGCTTCCACGGGATCAAGTTTTGCAGCTTTTCTAGCTGGATACAAGCCAAAAAGTATGCAGATGGCTATTCCAAAAACTACGGCGATGATTACCCATGACCAAGAAAAAATGGGGGCGATAGCTACGCGTTCCACTTCTGGGCTTCTAAGCCAATCTGGTTGAAACGCAGCAAAACGAGCTATGATATAACTCAGAACATGGGCAAGCCCGAAACCCGACGGCACACCTATTAGGCTGCCCACAAGACCTATCAATAGAGATTCGGCTAGAAACATTGTTAAGATGGTTCTACTTTTCGCTCCAATTGCTTTTAGTATCCCTATTTCGCGGGTTCTCTCCATCACAGAGACGGTCATGATGTTCATTATTCCGATTCCTGCGACGAGGAGAGAAATAGAAGCTATGGCGGTGAGGAAGATTTGAACCGTGCCCAATATCAGATCGACTTGTTGTATAAAGCTTAGCGGCACAAGAACAGTAATTTGGTATGGAGGAAACAGAGCATCGATTTCTTCCGCAACATTTTCAGAAAACTCTGGGTCGGGAACCTTAACAAAGATCAAATCTACAAGACTAGTTTCATAAATCTTTCTGGCAGTGTCTAGAGGCAGAAAAACCCAATAGTCAAAGTTTGTTAGCCCTGATGTGCCTCCTTCTTGCAATGTTCCAGCAACTGTAAAACTGTAGTTTTCATATTCAACGGATGGGGGTATAGTTTGTTTCGGAATGCTTAGGGTCACGTTAATCTTTTCTCTGGGAAAGGCGAAGGCTGTTTCTGTTTTATTTGGATAGTTGACTTTGTAGCCAATAATCAGCGTATCGTTTTCAACTGGATCAGGCATGGCTTCTTCTTTTAACTCGAATCTGTCTGAGAAGACTTGTTGAAACTCTGAAAAGTTGGTCGCTGCAGCCACGAACGCAGTAGCTTTCTTTTCTCCATTGTATAATGTTACGCTGCCTATCTGCATAACTGGCGTAACAGCTGAAACGTTGGCAATCCTGCTGATGTTTTCTACGTCTGTATCTTTAAAGCGTTCGTATCGGTATCCTGCAAATAGGCTTCCCGGTATGACCGTTAAGACGTCTAGCTCAAAGCCTTGTTCCATTCGCTCGGTTATGGATACGCGGAATCCCTCGCCTAGGGAAGCTAGGGCGATGATGGCCGTTATTCCGATGACTACGCCTAGAGTGGTTAAGAATGCCCTTAACTTCCTTTGTCTCATGCTTTCCCAAGCCATAGAAAATATTCTTTTAATCCTCATAATCGTCCATACCCCTTCTTAATCCTTTGAATCCTTCCGTCTTTTAGGTAGATGATGCGATCCACAGTTTCCGCTATGGCCGGATCGTGAGTGACCACAACAAAAGTTTGCCCCTTCTCTTCATTCAAACGTTTCATGAGTTGAACAATTTCTCCTCCCGTGCTCGTGTCTAGGTTCCCAGTCGGTTCGTCAGCCAAAACTATCTTCGGGTCGTTAATCAAGGCGCGAGCTATGGCGATTCTCTGTTGTTCTCCACCGCTCATCTCAGAGGGCCTATGATTCATTCGATCTTCAAGGCCTACGAGCTTTAGCATATCCTCGGCCTTTTTGATGGATTCTTTTTCTGATAAATCTGCTAGCGTTAGAGGTAACTCAACATTTCTCAGAGCCGTAAGTCTGGGAAGCAAGTTAAAAAATTGGAAAACGAACCCTATCTTACGTAGACGAACTTCAGCTAGCGCGTTGTCGTTCAACGTGGAAAGACTAACACCATCAACCGAAACTTCTCCTTCATCTGGTCTGTCCAAGCCGCCTAAAACGTGGAGAAGGGTTGATTTTCCGCTTCCTGAGGGGCCGAAGACGGCTACAAACTCTCCTTCTGCAACATCAAAGGTTGTCCCTTGCAACGCTGAAACGAGAACCCTACCCATTCGGTAGGTTTTCTTCAGACCTTTCGCTTCGAGTAGGGCTGGCACGTTAACATCGACCTAATGAAATAGGGACAATACGCTCTCCTTTATTTAGATTATCTGATTTTGAAACCCTTTCAGACCCCGAAGAAGAATCTCAAGACAAATCTTATGACAAAGGCGACTACGGAGATGCTTGCGGCCCTTCCCCAAGTTATCCCACGCAAGAGGCGTAGTACGATTGCGCAGAGCACGGCTATCCAAACTTCTCCTACCAGAGGGAGATATAACCACACTTGGTAAGCCAAATAGGGATACAACATTTCGTTAAATGAAATATAGGTGCCATCAGCTAAGGGTAAGTTCAAAGCTGGAAGCGTCGAAAGCGACACTGCGCCGACTATCGTGTGAACCGCAGTTACTATAAAGACGTATCCGATGATAACGAAAAACACCGTCCACGGACCTACTTCTTCGCGAAAAACTTTTGTGACCATTAATAGAATGCCAGCCCACAGGATCCAATTCATAGAGAAGGAAACAGCAGCCGACATCAAAATGGGGATTATTGCTCCACTAAATGCGCCTGTCTCAAGGGGAGAAACATATTTTCGAAAATACAAACCATCGATGTTAATCGTTAGATTTTTTGGAGCAAACCATTCCAATCTAAAGTCTAATCCTGTTATGTTTTTCCAGTCTGCGTCGGTTGAATCCCAACCTTGGCTTTCCGGACCAAGGGGAACCGTTGCATTGTTCCACTCATCACTTGAAGTTGATATCAAACCCGTTAGGTCTAATTCAAAGTAACTACTTTCGCTACCAGAAAATAATCGCAAAGTTGCACCTGAATTCGGGAATGACCCGTTTTCATGTATCCACTTAATCCAAAAAAATAGTTCCTTGTAGCCCGTGTCTTCTGAACAATCGAGGGGTTCTATATCAGTTATTTTCATCCAAATGCTTGTGTCACTGGAAACGAAAGATTTGACACTATAATCGCCAACTTCATAATATACGTCGTCGAGAGAGAGATTACCATTGGAGGCCCAAAACGTCGTCGATTCAGTCCAATTCTCATCATCAGGCGTCCTAGTTTCAAGAAAAAACTTTGAGGCAGCAACGTATTCCACAACTACCATAGAGAATATAACGAGTACTAAAATTAGGAGGACTCCTTTGAAGTCTGGTTTTTCAATAATTTTTTTGAAAGCCTTAACTGGAGAATATAGAACCTCAAATATTTCACGAACACCCAATTTTTGGTCATTCTCCGCAACGCTTGATGCTTGTTTGCTTGCGTTTCTAGAGTAATCTTATGAACTTCCTAATAACTGTTCTATTGATATCAACTTTTTCGTTGTTCAAACCAGATACAGAAAAGGAAAAAGCAACGTGTTCTATTAAATAGCTTTAAGGACGAGGAAAATCAACATAAGAACCAAGCCTACAAATAACATTTTAACCCCATGGAAGAACATGTTCCTACTTGATATCCTTCCAAGAAACACGCCTAACAAAAACATTATCGCCAAGGCCGTTGCCACGGATAGTTGAATTGCAAAATTGATCGAAAACGAGCCAAAGGCTGAGAGAAAAAAGGGCGCCAAACAGACCACAGCTGCAAGAGCTGGAGACATACCATCTATTATCCCAGCCAATAGAGAGGCGAAACGACTCGCCTTGCCTACCACGCTGTTCTTTAACTCCGTGAGCATCGACTTTTCCAAGCTGTTAAGTTTCTTCGCACGCTCAGCTTCCTCGGTCATATATGCTCCAGCGAAGCCTGACAAACCCATGGCTAGAGCTGCACCCAAACCAGACCATATCACCCAAAATTCGTTGGTTATTCCAGCTGCATACGCGCCTACTACGATTCCCAAAATAGTCGTAGCTCCGTCAAAGGCATTCATTATGAAATATCTTCGACTTATCGGGGCGACTTCGCTGATTTTTATGTAATTTCTTATCTTTTCAAGAAGTTTCATAGGGTCTTAACCCATCTCACATTCTGGCAGATATATCCTGAGGCGTTCTTACTTCCTCAACTATTCTTTTGCCAGCCGCAACCTCATCAACGGAGTGGATGGTAGCGCCCATTTCTTCCAGTTTCTTCTTGATGTTTTCAAAGTCTATGCTGCTTCCGGCAATGACAACCTTTGCGTTTTCCACTTTTTGGTCTATCTCGTAAATGATTATGTTTACGCCTTCTACGCCTTCTAGGTGGCTGAGTGCTTCAGAAAGTTCAACCACGCTTGGATTATGCGGCTTTAAGACATCGAGGACAAGTCTTCTTATCATCTTAGAACGACTAAGGATATTCCCTAGCGCCTTATATTTAACTATTCCTCTGGACTTCCAGTTTTTTGTGGCGACAACTAGTATCTGGCCATTCTTATCCAAGAAGATACTTCTTCAATCGTTGGGTTTTCATCCTTGGAAATCTTTCCCTCTTCAATGTAGGTTTTGGCTATTTCGCTTATTTTCCGGCCGAGTTGAGCCAAATCTTGATCAGCCAGTTCCCTCATAGAGGTGACTCCTGCGTCTACAAGCATTTCAGCATCATTTTCATCCACGCTCGGAATCATGCGTAGTTGGGCTGTTGCTTGCAAACGCTCTGCCATATCCCGTGACACACGCGTTTTTTCGTCGATAAGGGCCGGATCTGCTACGATGAGTTCGCCTACATTTGTTATTCCTATGGCTCTCAATTCTTCTCCTAGACGCGGTCCGATCCCCTTTATTTCTTCTGGGTTGTCTTGGCTTTTCAACCTTGGTTGCGGCGGCATTATTTTTTCTTCTATTTTTTCGAGGCTAATCCTCACATCTTCTAGTTCCGCCCTTTGCTCCATCAGAGTCGAGGCACCTTGCTTGCTTAAATGCCCAACTTCTCGTATTGTTGCTTCTTGTTTTTTCAGCGCACCCAACATTTCTCCTCTAGTTTCGCCCACCTTCGTTTCAACCGTAGAGACCATGTCCTTATGGACCTTTTGCATCGTTTTTTCTTGTTTTTCCATCACGGCCAACGTTTCTTTTTTGGCATCTTCAAGGTTTGTGTCGACTTTCTTAAAGAGCTCTCGGCTGGTTTTCCTATTGTTTTCTATGCTCTCAGCCAGTTCCATTGCTGTGGCTTCTTGGGCCTTCTTGAAGGCTGCCAGGTTTCCTCCCACTCTGACGAACATCTTAACAATTTCTGGATCGGGCGGTAATTTCCGATATGCGATGACGCAGGTGAGGCCGAGGAAGATGAAGGTTGCAGTTAGGAATATCCAAAGGTAGTTCTCTACAGTTAGGTCACCTACCAAGCTGCCTATTAAGTCACCTAAAAGATAAGGTCTAAAGATGAAACTCGGGCCTTTGGTTTCGTCTATCAAATTGAGGACTGTGCCAAAAGAACCTAAAGCTGCCATGAAAGTTAGGAAACCTGATATCCATACGGCTATACCCCTTTTTACAGGCATTCAAATACACCTCACATTTGTTTCATGCAGTTAACAGGCAATGTTTCTCAGAAGTTTATGTGAATATTCGACTGAAAAAGTCTTATGAAGACAAAATTCATAGTGAAAATTCAGATGTTCAGCGGCAACCATTTTGAGCCCTTACAGTTTCCATCTTTCTTATGTAGTAATATTTAATAAACCTTGCTCCATACTTGTTGAACAAAAATACGAACTAGATTCTTGGTATACGTAATCTACCAGAACTAGTCTTTGGGTCTAGAGTCCGTGTTTAAGTCTTCTATAGGTGGTGTAATCTACGTATTCTAGATGTTCGTTTTTAATTTGATGTTTGATGGTGAATTTTTGTCGCTGCCTTTTATCCTTTATTTGGCTGGTGGTTAAGAGGGAATAGGCGTCGCTTCCTGCTCCAGACCCGTAACTGACGATAATTATTCTTTCATTTGGTTTGGCACGGTCTAAAATAGCCGCTAAACCAATGGGTGAGGAACTGGAATAGGTGTTGCCGAATTTGGCGACTTGCAGGCCTGGCATGTACTGGTCCTCTTTGAACCCTAATTCTTGGGCAACTCTAACTGGAAAGCCGATGTTTGGCTGGTGGGAAACGAAGTAATCTACGTCACTGCTTTTAAGGTTAAGTTGCTCCATGAGTTTTCTGCAAGCATTCAGAACATGTTTAAAGTAGGCAGGTTCGCCAGTGAATCTTCCGCCGTGTCTCGGGTAGGGTTCCCGGTCTCTTCTCCAAAAATCAGGTGTGTCTGAAGTGCAGGAGTACCAGCCTTCCAACTCGGCGATGACGTCGTGCATGCCGAAGATAAAGGCGGAGCCGCCATAACCTACATATAAATCTAGTTCTCCTCCAAGTTCGTCTCTGGGGGCGGCTTGAGAATTGTCTGTGCCCACCGTCATCGTGTAGGGTGTGCGGGCATGTGGGTAATATACCAGCGACGCCGCATCCTTGAACATGCTTGTAGCGGCTTTGCATGCAAACTCCGTGTCGATGGCGTCTACACTTTGGATACCATCGGTTTTTTCCTCCATACCTAGCTTCAGAACTTGGGCTACTTTGGAGGCTATGGGCTTGACAGCGTAGGGGTTAGATTCTGAGCCCACATATACTTTACCAATGAGGGAATGGTCTACTCCAGAATGGATCAATGCCATTTTTCCAGCCTCAACCGCTGCCGTGACAGCGTCTTCATCTAGGAAGGGCACAGATCTTTCAATCATCCCTTCTTTGATCCGGAATTTTGAGACGTAGACTCCGTATCCAACGATTCCCGGCGTGTCGTACTCTTTTTTGGGTTTGATTATTTCGTATTCTTGATGGGGATAGTAGTCGTCGGCGAGGGTGAAGGCTAGAGAAATCGTTGGAACAATGTCGCTTCGCGTTACGGCGTACCTTCGCCTAAACCTTGGAACAACCTCTCTATCTTCAAAACAAGAGAGATCTAATTCTCCGTCCTTTGGAATAAAATCGGTTAGTCTGCCCGGAACCCTCACTTTTCCATTCTGAAATGAAACAATGCCGTAAACGTATGGTCCCAGCTTGACGAATTTGTTTGTAGGTTCGCCGATGAGGGTGCAAACTTCTAGTTTACCTTTCTCGTAAAAGAAGTCGATGTCCTTCATCTTCCCGAAGCTTTTTCTTCCGCATTTTCCGCAGTAGTCCTTGCCTCTGAAGTATTCCTTTCCACAAAGGGTGCATCGACTGCCCCTAAGTCTGTCCCCGATATAGGAGACTCTCCTTTCAATAGGCTCACTACTCATGTTAGGTCCTCCCTAAAATGTGGACATAGGCCTTTGTTCCGAATCCCTCTAATTCTGATATGCACCCGAATCTAGGAGGATCTCCGTCCATTTCCACTTGTCTGCTGCCAGCTTCTCCTCTGAGTTGCTTGACCACCTCAAAGATTTGGGCTCCCCCAGTGGCTCCTAAGGGGTTCCCATCAGCTTTGAGGCCGCCGTTTCTGTTTACGAAGAGTTTTTTTCCATTGATTTCGTAGAAGCCTTGGTATTCTTTGCAGCTGTTGTAAATGTCAAGCCAAGCCTTCCCTTTCTTCGAGAAGCCTAAGTCTTCTAGGGATATCATTTCCAGTAGCGTGGATTGATCGTAAAGTTCAGCTATTTGGATGTTGCCTGCTTCAATGTCAGCCATTTTAAGAGCGCTTTTCATGGCAATAGTGCTTGCCACAAAACTTGTTCTGTCCTCTCGTGACGGAAAGGTGACGTAGTCGGTGGCTGAAGAAGAACCCAAAACTCGAACGGGGGTGTCCGAGCAGTTCTTGGCGATTTCTGGCCTTGCCAAGATCAGAGCTGAGGCTCCGTCAGAAATGGGAGCGAAGTCATATAGTCCCAGAGGTTTGCAGGCTTTGGATCGTTCCTTCAGGACTTTGTCTACGCTTATGTCCCTTTGATATTGGGCATATTCATTTTCTATTGCATGGTGATGATTTTTGACGGATATTTGGGCCAAAGCCGTATTGAATTTTTCAAGTTCCTCTCCTGAGATTCCGTATTTCTTGATGTACCCCCTAAGCAGAAGTTCGTGGTTTGCCTCTGGTGTACATCCGGCATAATAGCTCCATGGGTCTTCTAGAAGCATTAGGTCGTCTCTGATTTTGTCCCAGCGATCAGTCATTTTTTCCACTCCGCCCACAAGAACGATTCCGTATTTTCCTGATTGAACTGCGTGGCAGGCGTTGAGGAGGGCGGAGCTGAAGGACCTCATCCTTTCCATGGGAACATTCAGCTCTAAAAGTTCGGATTGAAAGCCTTCTTCGATTCCAATTTTGTTTGTGATTTGAAGGAAGTAATCTGAAAAGTAGCAGGCATCCAAATCTTTCCGTTTTACGCCGGCCGAATCTAGCGCCTGCAGTCCAGCCTCTTCCACCAGTTTTTCTGGACCTCTTTCATAATGTTCGCCAAACTTTGTTCTGCCAACGCCGATTATGGCCGGGCGTCGCCGTTTCATAAATCCATAGTCCCCTTACCATTCAAAGTCCTATTTTCCCGCAAGCTCCTTTTAAAATGTTGCTATTTTTAAGAAAAAAAGGGAACCTCGTTGCATCCAAGATTAATGCTGAATAAGAAGGCGTTTTTATGAAAAATTTATTTTTCTCATGAGATGGATTATTAAGGTTAAGAGTTTGCTGACCGTGGAGGTTCCTATAATGAACACTGTCAATCGCCTTATCATAATCGTCAAGGAAATTCGGGGTGAATGCCCTGTCTTCAAGGTTGGAGACAGAATCGTTATTGAAGGACCTAACATAGTTCCAGAGAAAGCCGATGCTTTGTGCGTTCATGCGTTAGGTTCCATGTTGTCTTTGGTCATTGCCTTGGGCAGGGGAGTCAGTTTCAAAGAGTTGGGTCTTGCCAAGGAGGAAGGAAATGTTGGCTACGTCCAGTGCCTTGATCCTGGACCGCCATACACTCTTGGCGGAACGGTTATCTTTGAAATAAGAAGGGAAAGATTACGTGAAAAACATCGAGCAAGCTTTTTATTGAAAACTCGGGAACACGGTAAGGCATAATCGGTGATGACGTATGTTGCTATCTTCACTCATTGATTTCATGGACAGAAAATGGTGGCTTCAGATATCCGGTCAAACTGATTTTCTCTTCAATATAATTTTATTCATAATAGACCTAATTGTTATGACCATCGTCTTCTATGTGGCAGGCGTTATTGTGGTTGGTAAACGAAGAGCATTATTCAGCGATGCCTTCGTGATTTCCCTCCTTGGAACAGTCGTAAGTAATATATGCTCACTATTCTTTCCACCCGTGATCGGTCTAATTCTTTCCCTTATCGTTTGGTTGCTTTTGATTAGGCGTTACTATGAAACGGGGTGGTTGGGAGCCCTTGCCGTCGCAATTTTGGCGGTAATTATATACGTGATGGTTTGGGTCATCTTGGCCTTTCTCTTTGCGATTCCACCCCTGCTTTTTGCAGGGTTACTTTCTATTTGAGACCCCTTGGGGCAGTTGCACGGAGGCCAAGAGAAAAGCCGTGAACGAGGCGAAAAGAACAATAGTCCTTGGTTTAGTTTTTCTTTTTTGCCCAGTCCTTGCGTATGTTAAAAACAGGTCTTTCTTCAATTCTTTAGGAAATGTTTTTTCAAATCCGCCGCGCGTGCCTTTTTTCGCGCTTTGCTACGTGACCTTTATCTTAAGATGTTTATGAAGCCAACCTCTATCAGGGCCGCAATGAAGAATATTCCGTAGATGCAAACTAGGTCTTTCACAGCTATGGTTCTGCTTAGGGTCTTTCTTATTGTCAAGTATATACCGTATCCCTCGATTATCCCAATTGGTGCACTCACCAGAAAAATTGTTGGAAGGGCTTCAACGATGATTCTTCCAAGAAAGAGATTGGCTCCCCTTAGAATACTTAAAAAAAGGACAATGAGAGCGAAGACGACGGCAAAGGTTCGAGGATGCTCAAGCACAACATTCGCATACTTCTCCCTCTTGAAGAAACCTAGAACCACTAAATCGACGTAAAACGTCATACCCAACAAGATTAGGGAGACTACGATTACGTTGTTTATGAAAATCATTGAAAAAACCAAAAGCTGATTTTCAAATAGGACACTCAACGTATTGAAAAAAGCAGTGTTTGCGATGTAAGACAACATTAAGAGAATTAGAAAAGCCAGACCTAACAGAACCGCACGATATTTTTCATCAAGCATCTATTAAGCCTCTGATGAATCGTCTAAATGCGCCAGCTGTACACATGAGTAGGACTTCTGAAGTAATATTCCCTGCGGCATATATTAAATCTTACTACACATGAAGTAATCCAAATGCGTGCCACAGACATCCTAGAAGCGAAACATTGAACTTTTAAGCAACTGTTTCACCTAACTACCATGACGTTTGCTGGAGACGAGTCCCGTGAAAACGGCGATAATTGTTGTCGACATGATAAATGATTTTGTAACCGGTACCCCAAAATGTGAAAGCGCCTCCAAAATCATCCCCAACATTCAGCGCCTCCTCAACTTCGCCCGAAAGAAAAAGATACCCATCATTTACATGAATGACACGCATCTACCCGGGATTGATGAAGAGTTTGAAGTTTGGCCACAGCACGCTTTGGTTGGCACAAAGGGAGCCGAGGTAATTAAAGAATTAAGACCCATGAAAGAAGACTATGTTCTTCAGAAGCGCAGATACCGTGCCTTTTTTGAGAACCTACTTGAATCTGCTCCTACGAGAGCTCAAGGTTGACCCGCTGGTGCTCGTTGGTCTAGTCACCAACGTTTGCATTCAGAATACTGCAGCTGATGCTTTCTTTCGGGGACACCGAATCATAGTTCTGGAAGATTGTGTAGAAGCCGTTAACGAAGAAATCCATAAAGCTGGGACCGAACATATGAAAACAATTTATGGATGTAAAATCATTAACGTAGACTAACAGGTGAAAAAAGAACGGGTTCAGGAGTGAGAATGACATGAGTCTTTTCCATGTTGCAACCGACAAAGAAATTAAAACGGGTGAAACCACCGACATCTACTTCTCCAGAACCAAGCAGGTTATTGAAGCAAAGAAACTGGACAAGCTTAGAGCGTTGGCTGAGGTTACGCCTGGTAAGCTTCCAAGCGGATGGCCTTGGGGAATCCTCTGCGGAATCGAGGAGGAAGCCCACCTGTTTGAAGGATGTCCGGTGGATGTTTATGCCCTGCCAGAGGGAAGCATTTTCTACTACACGGATCATAGGGGCGTGAGAGAGCCTGTCATGTTTATTGATGGCCCTTATGGGGAATATTGTGTTCTGGAAACGCCTATGCTTGGTTTGATTTGTCAGGCTTCTGGGGCGGCTACGCGGGCTGCGAGGATAAAGAAGGTTGCTGGCGAAAAAACTGTTGTGGCCTTTGGAATCCGCCGTATGCATCCGGCTTTGTCGCCGATGCTTGACCGCGCTGCGTACATTGGAGGCTTTGACGGCGTTTCCAGTCTGAAGGGAGCTGAAACTATTGGAGAGAAGCCTAAGGGGACGATGCCCCATGCCCTCATCATAGTGTTTGAGGATCAGGTGAAGGCTTGGAAGGCTTTTGATGAGGTTATTTCA
>Ga0224501_10003141_pt1 | contig 12991 bp, 22 predicted proteins | sample SF_Oct11_sed_USG_4_FD_169105 | JGI IMG/M metagenome (GOLD analysis project Ga0224501, IMG submission 169105) | Sediment microbial communities from San Francisco Bay, California, United States - SF_Oct11_sed_USGS_8_1 | ecosystem: Environmental > Aquatic > Marine > Sediment | place: USA... | reverse complement strand
TGAAAGATTACGCCGGTAAGGGGGGGAGTTGTGTCAAGTAGCCTTGACATAGAGGCTCCTCCTCCTTAGGTTTCGGGCGCAGGTTCGACAGGCCTGAGGGTAGTCCGTGCAGACTTTGATGAAGCTACAGATGACTGGCTCGGTTTTCGGTTCAGACACGCATACCTCGCCTCTCTCGGGGCATCAGTAGCTCAAGGTAGCTTTCAAGCCATAAGGGCTTGTATTCGACGCAGCGTATGCCTTGCTCCCTTGCCATGAGGGTTGTCGCTGGATCCTCGATCGCATAGAGCAGAACTTTCTCTATTGGGAGGGCTTTCCAGGCTGCTAGCTCAGGCGTATGGGGTACTAGGCGGGTGTAGAGGTCCAGTTGACTGATTTTGCCAGGTTGGGGGCGGATCGCCGCCTCTAGGACGATGAGTTTGTCCTTGAGGATAATTATGGCGTCTGCCCAGCGTCTCCAGGACCCTATCATAGCTCGCTCCTCAGCGCTCATATCTGGCCTGGGGACTGCTGCTTTAGGCGCTCCCAGGCGGACCCTCGTCATGGTTCGGGCGTGTGGATAGGCCTTTGTGAGGTATTCTGTGACCATCTGCATTTCTCGGGGTTGCCAGCTCCGTGGCATGCAACGGATCAGCTCTGTTGAATTCTATCGAGGGTTCAAATATAAGGGTTGCCCCTCTGTGTCAGACAGGAAAATGGCTTCTGTTCAACGAGTTCTAAGCCCTGAGGAGTGGAAGAAACGACAGCTTGAAACGCTGAAGTCAGTCGGCAGAGCGAACTATCTGATCGGGATTAAGTCCCCGAAGGCGGATCCTATTGCCAGAGGCATAGAGACCGAGGAAAAGTACGCTGAGGAGACGAGGAAGGCCATCGACGCAGGCCGCAGGAAAGAGCAGCTTGCAAAGTCGTCCATGGGGGAGTGGTATACCTACTCCGCTACGCTGGGCGCTGACAAGCTGGTTGACGGAGTGACCAAGAGGGAGCCGAAGGTCAAGAAGTTCATCGACTCGTTCCAGCCTATGCTGACCACGCATCTGGGAAGGATTGACGGCCTGGCTGAGGACACTGACTCCGACCGAGAGCAGAAGATGCTCGAGAACCTTAGGGGCCTAAAAGCGCTGAGAGGGAAAGCCTAGTCTACCCGTCGGGTGATGGATGAGGATGGGATACTGGTACTGGAGACCTCTTAAAGAGTCGTGGACCCTAGATGAGGGCACCACGAACCGCTTTGACCTCCCTGACGCCGGTGCAATATCCGGTCTGAGGATCATTCACAGAGGCACCACAGCGAAGCACCTGGACACAACTGATGACATCTACCCAGTTCAAATGAGTTCTCTGAGGATCCTCGGAAACGGGAACTTCGAGGTTGTGAACGCCAGAGCTAGGCAGCTCCACGCAATCGACTTCTGGAACACAGGGATCCCTGACCCCAGGCCAGCGATAGTTTGGGACGGCTGGCAGTGTGGGCAAGAGTATTTCCTCCCGTTCGGGCGCTACCTCGGAGATCCCCTATACGGCTTGATCCTTGACAAATTCGCTGCAGGGGTCCAGCTTGAGGAGACGAACACCATCAGCACCACGAATTACGACGACGCCACGTCGAAGCTCGACGTCTACGCCTTGATGCGGAAAAGCCCTGAGGCAGGTCTGTTCTCTGCAGGGTTCCTCCGTAAGAGGAACATCGCCACAGAGACAGCGTCTACAAGGACCCAGTTCGGAGTGAAGCTCCCGACGCTCAACAAGCTACGGCAGATACATCTGTTCTCTGAACCCACGATCACCAGCGGGGTCCAGTCGACCACGATCTTCGTCAACGTCTCGAAGATCTGGCTGTCCATCAAGAGCAAAGACGAGTACCTCATCGACAACTTCTCCGCAGCAGACTTTGCCTACATGATCCACAGTTGGCTTGGCAGAGTTCCTGAAACCGTGGTTTTCGGAGGACTCGCCGCTGCGAACAACTACCTTGACACCATGCTGTACGAAAGGACCGCATCGCATGCCATGGCAGTCGGAGCAGCCGCAGTTAAGCGGAGCTTCACTGAGAGAGATACCACGATGCTCGAGAGAGCAGCGAGGATCTACGGCTGGGACCTTGACGGGATCGAGCAGACATCTCAGCACTACCTCCGCAGCAAAGGAATTTGTCTCCACGGAGATATTCCCCTACTGATGACTGAGCCTGAGAAAGACGAGTCTGCTTGGCTTGACGCTGACGTCAACAAGAACATCTACGTCGAGATCACTGAGGGCGCTTCCACAGGTAAATGGTACCTCGTCCTGGATGAGTTGCAGAAAGCCTACCCAGAGAAATAGCGAGGCTTAGAACCAAAGAGCTTAAGGGTAGGCACCCAACCTTTTTATTCTCAGGCAACAGCCAGAGGGTAGAATAGGAAATGGAGTTAAAGCTAGTAGGTCTCTACACCTTCAGGCAGAAGATCACAGCCCCCAGCACCGACGACGTCACTTTCACAGGTCCAGCCGTAGGGAGAGGCAAAATCCTCGAGGTCACAGCCCTGTCAGTCGTAGACTTCACCACAGCGAACAAGCAGCTCCTCGTCGGGTTCAAGGACGTCGAGAACAATGAACACCTGGTCGACGGGTACAAAGCAACGTCGAACTATGGCATAGGTCTCTCAGGGATCCTCTACCTCCTCGAGGGAGAGGCACCACTGGGAAAAGTCGTCTCTCCGACTACGAGCAACGTCTGTTATTTCACCTGCCACGGAAAGCTCTACGAGACGGCCTGACAGGGGATCCTCCCCATGTTTGACCGCTGGGAGTACGTGGCCCCTGCAGACAAGACGGAGGCGGAGGCTGAGAAGGTAGTGTGCAAACTCAGCCCTGGCCTGCTGCAGCAGCTCAGGATCTTCATCCCTCAAGGATCCAAGAAGTATGTTCGCTGCAGGGTTTTCCTCGGTGAGAAGCCCATAGCTCCCAGGTCGAAGGGGCAATACCTCTCAGGAGAAGGCTTCGTAGTGGACCTGCAGGACCTCCGAGAACCCATCAAAGAGGACCTCCCCGTCCTAAACTGGTTCGTGTGGAACACGGACGCCACATATCCACATACACCCTGGATGAGCGCAGCCTGGCTATCGATCGACGTCCCCTACGAGAAAGAACTGCTCGAGGAGATGAAGGACTTCATCAACATCTTTAAACAAATGACGGGGATGAGATGACTCAGAGGGAGGGAGACCGGGAGAGATGAGTGGATCGCCAGACTACACGACTGACGTCTCAATCTACGGATACACCATTGAGAAGCTCCCCATCGACATAGTGGCTCAGACGATCGGAAACCTAGCCATAGACATAGCTGCTCAGACAGTGGGAAACATCAACGTCAACATAGCAGCCTCAGCGGTCACCCTCAACGTGGCGATCACGTCCTCAGCGGTCACCCTGGCCGTCGACATAACGGCTCAGAGCGTCGGAAACCTGGCGGTCGACCTGGCAGCTCAGACCCTGGGAAACCTCGCTGTCGACATAGCAGCTCAGACAGTGGGAAACCTCAGCGTCGACCTCGTAGCTCAGACCGTCGGAAACCTCAACATCGACATAGCTGAGTGCAGCGTCGGAAACCTCTCCATCAACATCGCAGCCCAGGCAGTCGACCTAAACATCAAGACCTCAGGAGGCGCCAACATAGTCATCGACGTACTTACCCAGGCAGCCTACCTGGAGCGCAGATCAACCCTCAGTAACAACGGAGCGACACCGAGCTATACAGACGCCATCGGAAACAACCGTTGGGGGAAATTCTTCCCTAGAGGATGCAGAGGCTTCATTAACACCATAGACCTGTGGTGTCGAAACCTCGTAGACTATGAAGGAACGATCTACGTTTACCTCTCACCGTTCCCAGGCATGGGATACGTCTACACGGCGAACATCACGGTCGAGGCAAGCGGATGGCCAGCGTGGAGGTCAGCCACCTTCAACAAGATGTGGCAGTACGACAGCCTCTGCATATTCTGCTACATGAGCAACGCAAACGTCGACGTAGGATTCGACTCAGGCAGCCCTCAAGATGCCTGGTGGACAACCAACGCAGGGATTTCATGGGCTGCCAGCGCTTACAGGATCTGGATGCGAGCGATCTACAAAGGAGAGACTATTGGAGATTTACCTGTCTCAGGTACCGTGAACACCATCCAGATCCCCTCTCAGAGTCAGGCCCGAATCTATTGGGCGAACGCCAACCTCGGAACGACGGAGACGACCCTTGGAACCCTGGACGGGGCAGGCCGCAGCGTCTACTTCCGGTTTAAGGCTGGCGTGAAGACCAGCAGCCACAGCACCATCTTCAGGATTTACTGTGACGGGACGTTGGTCGCTCTGTGGAGCTTCTCAGACCTCAGCGGATGGGGATACACCGCAGACTCAGACGCCCTCGCCCTGACGCTCTACGCTGCCGACGGGCTCTGCTATGCTCACTGTGTCCTTCCCTTCGAGTTCAGGCGGGAGCTGAAAGTCACGGGTCAAGCTGTCACGACGTCGGGGCAGGACGTCTACGTTGAGGGCTGGGCGAACCTCATCAGATAGAAAACCATATAGGCTGAAGGCACCCCCCCGTCGATTGACAGAAAGATGAGTCTACAACTGAACGTAGACATTAAGGCGCTCTACCGGAAACTCTGCCCTAAATGCGCAGAGATCCTCGTAGACACGATCCGAGTGGCACCTGACAGGGAGACCATCATCAGGATCCTCGAAGGCCAGGCTCAAGGCAAAGTTAAAAAGCGTCCCAAGCGCTGAGGGAGACGGCATGCCAAAACAGGAATATCCAGGTCTGCCTCAGGCAGACCAACAGAGCGGGGCTTTCTTCGCTGCGCTGCTAGCGTCAACCCGAACGGACTGCGACTGTCAGACCTGCTCGATCCTGAGAGAGGTCGCTGACACCTTGATCGGGACGTTCACGCCTAAGGGAGTGAGCAAGGGTGGGGGAAGAAAAGCTCGAAGTTGAGATCCTCAGCGTCAGGCCGATCGTCACCTACCCCAAGCTCGGAGAGAAAGCGGTCACCCACATAGTGACCTATGTCTACGGAGACCTCGCTCCGAGGTCCATCTGGATCCCGGAGGCAGAGGACATCCCCGAGGAAAGAGCGAAAAGGATCCGAGAGGACATAAAGGCAGCCACAGAGTTCAAGCCTGAAAAGATGACGGTGTAGGCCTTGACCGGCTGGCCCTGGCCCCTTGACGGGATACAGAATTTCTTCGAGGACCTCTGGAACTGGATCGTAGAGGCTGCAACGAACGCCGTCAAAATCGTGAGTGACTGGATCTGGGGGGCGATCGACTGGATTTGGGAGCAGGTCCAGGGAGGCTTAAACTGGGTTCGAGACAGGGTCGTAGACATAGTCAGCGGAGTCTGGGAGTGGATCCAGAGCGGGATCAAGTGGCTGTGGGACGGGATCTGCAGCTTCGTCTCGAGCGTCGTCCAGACGCTGTCAAACGCCATAGGGGGAGTCTGGAACTGGATCGTGGACACAGCCTCGAAGATCATCGAAGGAATATCCAACACGCTCAAGGGAGTCTGGGACGCCGTAGCGGGGGCGCTGAGTCAAGCTGCCTCCTGGCTGTGGGAGGGTCTCCAAGCTGTAGGCTCGAGGGTCTGGGAGGGCTTAGTGGGGTTCTGGGAGAACGTCTCAGGCGCCATCGGAACCGCTGTCAACGTCATAGGGGAAGGCCTTAACAACGCCGTGGGGACCCTTGGAGGCTGGGTCTCAGACGCCCTCGCAGCAGTGGCGAAAGCCCTGGGAGAAGGCCTCACGGTATTCTGGAACTGGCTCCAGGAGCAGATCAACGGCTTCGTAAGCTGGGTAGTGGGAGGGATCCAGTGGCTCGGGGAGCAGCTGCGATCAGTGTTCGAGGGCTTGGGAAACCTCATCATAGCGCCTGTCACCGAGGCGATGAAACCTGGGTCCCCTGATCCTCTGACTGAGCAGGTCGCCATGGACTTCGGGAAAGGCTTACTGGACAGGGTGATCGAGGACGCAAAGAAGGTCTCAGGGTCCCCCGCTGAACCTGAGAAAGCCATAGCTGCAGGGGCAGCGATCCTCGGAGGTCTGACCCTCGTCCAGTCCGTCGGCCACGTTCTCACCATGGCGTTCGACGCCACCCACCCAGTTAAGAAGTGGGGCACCCAGGAAATGTTCCACAGAATCATGCTGAACCTTATGAGCAGCCCTGTGACCTCTGGGATCATCGCTGTCCCCGTTCTCGTCGGGATTGTAACTCCGATGCGGCAGGCCTTCAACAAAATGTTTACGCCTGAGCTGCCTGGACCTGGGGACCTCGTTCGCTTCGTCGTCAAGGAGGCCATAGCCTATGAGGCCTTCGAGGAGACCATGCTCTACCACGGCTACACGACAGACTGGTCTAAGGCTTGGTGGACGGCTCACTGGAGAGATCTCTCCGCAGATCAGATCCAGGACGCCTATCATCGAGGCGTCATAACGAAAGACGTCCGAGACAAGTACCTCGTCCTCATCGACTACAGGCCTGACGCCAGGCCGGACATGGAGAAAAGCGACATGACGGTCGTAGGTGAACTCGCCAAGACGCTGATCCCGAGGGTCGACCTCCGATATGGCTGGGAGCTGGGAAGGGTCACAGACCAAGAGCTAATCGATCGATACGTCGACCTCGGATATGAGGACGACGCTGAACTCATGGCTGAGATCCAGAAGCGTCGGGCGCTCGACGCTGAGATCGGCAAAGTCCGGGATACAGCGACCGCAGACTACATAGCAGGCTTCACAACTGAGGAGACGCTGAGAGCAAACCTCACAGCGCTAGGGTACTCCTCAACCGTCGTTGAGTATTACGCCTCCTCTGCAGCCGCCAAGAGACACACAGCCTACCTGAAAGGCCTACTGGACGTCTACGAGGACTCTTTCGTCAAGGAGCTTATCACAGAGGAGGAGCTGGGCGCCAGGGTCGGGGAGATCCTAGTGGACCCTGAGGCCATCGACCTGTTCATGGACAAGGCCTACGTCAGAAAATACATGAAGCCAAAACCCCCCAAGCCTGAGACAGAGGACAAGGCCACGGTAGAGATCCAGAAATACGAGGTCTCTCGAGCCGTGGAGCTGTACAGACGCTACGTTATCGAGAGACCTGACCTCGCCTCCATGCTTGAGGAGGCAGGCCTGGACCCAGGGGTAGCGACAGCTAGAGCAGCTTATGAGGAGGTCCGTCGACCGATTGAGAAACCTAGCGCTGACGAGATCGCTAGGGAGAAAGAACGTCTCAGAGTTGCGAAGGTCGAGGAGGCGGCAGCAGTGGAGGCCTTCAGAAAGGAGACCATAGACAGCGCCGGGCTGCAGAGAAGGCTCCAGGACCTAGGATACAGCACATCGCTAGCTGCCTCGATAACTCAGCTTGAGAGGCTGCGAGCGCTCAAGAAACCCGACGTCCCTAAGGCTGACGTCGTCAAGCTGGCGCCCCTCAGCTACCTCAAGAGCGCTTTCCAGGAGGACCTCCTACCCGCCGCTGAATTCTACGACGAGCTAGTGGCTCGAGGGTACTCTGAGGAGTCAGCCGCCCTCATGGTCCAGGTTGAGGTTGATAAATGGGAGGCGTCGCTGGACAAGGAGCTGGCGAAGATCAAGCCTCCAGAACCCGTTGAACCCATGGAGGCGCCTCTCACCTACGTCAAGGCCTCCTATCAGTCAGGCTTCATAGACGACTATGCTTTCTACAGCGAACTCATAAGGCGAGGCTACTCCGACGAGGCAGCTACCCTCATCGTCCAGGTTGAAAGACAGAGATACGAGGACACCCTGGCCAAGGAGATGGCGAAGGTTAAGCCTCTGCCTCCCCCTGAACTCAAGGCAGCTCCCCTCAGCTATGTGAGAGCGTCCTATCAAGCCTACATCATAGATGAGGCGAAGCTCCACGCTGAGATAGTAGCCAGGGGATACACTGAAGTAGCAGCAGCCCTCATGGTCACAGTGGAGAGTACGAGGAGACGTGAGCGAGAGGAGAAAGCGGCTGCAGCCTGACACTGACGTCAAGCTGCTCGCTGGAGCGCTGAAGGTCGGCTCTGAGGAAAAGCCTAAAAAGCCCAGGGGACCCTCTAAGTAGACCGTAGAAAGACTATGAAGATCACCCGTCTTGTTTTGGCTGAGGTTGCTGTTCAGTCGGCTCTTGTCACTGCAGGCATAGCCCTCATCAGCTACGGGATCACCCTCCTGGACAAAGGCAGAAACGAGGGAGCTGCCCTCATCATGCTGGGCGCTCTCTTGTTGGTGGTGGACAGGGTTCTTGACCGATATCAGTAAGCTCTGGAGCGACGTCAAGCACGCAGCGCTCCGCTACAGCATGGGGACAAACTCCCCTGTGACAGAACTAGCCCACGCCTATCAGCACTACCTGGACAAGCTCGTCCAAGAGAACCCTAAGGCAGGCGAGATCTCTGTTATGATCCTGGGAGAGACCGCTGCCATCAGCGTCAAGCGAAAGGATCTCCCTCGCTTTATGGTCGCTCACCCCGAGACGGCTAGGGAGCTGATTAAAGCATGGGTTACCTAGTCACCAGGCCCGACTTTGAGACAGTCACCAGGATCGGGGCTGCTTTCTTCAAGAGGTACATAGTGGACCCTGCCAGAGAGAAAGGTCTCCTCGTCCACGACCTCTATGGAGAGGGCGCTCAGGGAGGAGTTTTCTGGGCCTGCATCCAGAGTCCCGACGTCACCATAGTCACAGGCTGCGGTCACGGAGACCCAGACACCTTCACAGGTCAGCAATACGCTGTCCTCATAGCTCGAGGATCCTACTCCCCCGAACTGATAAAAGACAAGTGGATCAGTCACCTATCATGCTCAACAGGGAAACGCCTGGGACCCGACTTAGTGAAAAACGGAGCTGCAGGCTTCAAGGGGTACAGGGACACCTATATCTTCTACGCTGACGCTGGCGCTGAGGATCCTACAGAGGACCCTTACGCCAAGAGCTTCATGGGTCCCGACGTCGTCAGACACGCCTGGCCGATCGAGGGATCAGACCCCGAGGCAGCCGACTCCCTGGCTAGAGAGCAATACCAAAACTGGGCGGTCCACTGGAGTACCAGGGACCCTGAGATCTCTGCAGTCATACTCTACGACCTCAGCATCATGGTCCTCTACAGGAAAGGCGAGGACGTCCCCCGCTACTGCTGGCTCCCCAAATGGATCCGAAACCTCATCGGCTGTGGATACTGAAATGATGGCCATAAGACGAGAGGTCCTCCAGGAGATCCTCAAGTCCCCGAAACTCACTGAGATCCTCAACGTAGCCGAGACCACGGAACAGGTGGCACAGTTCTTCGAGTGGTACTGTAGGCTCAAGGGAAAGCAGGTCGTCTACGTCAAAAACTGAGCAACAGCTCCGACGTCTGTATGCGGGATCCCCGAATTTTTTGCTCAAGTAATGACCATCGGAAAATGTGGATCCACATTTAGCAGAAAGGTCATAATATGTTTCATGGCCGTAGGTAGGTAGGTAGGTAGGCCTAGTATGCAAAGTATATACGGATACGGATATACGGATACGGATAGTGAACTGGGGCGGTTGTCTCTGAAACCTGTTTCCAGTGGAAATGAAGGGGGGTCCTCCTCCCTGTGAAAGCTGAGGTCTATCTCCCCATCGAGCTAGCTGACCGCTGGGAAAAGTTCAAGAAGATCTGCAGGAGAGAAGGCTCCAGCGCCAGCGAGAAACTCAGAGAGTTCATCATGGCATACGTCGACGCCCACGATCACGGGAATCCCCAGACCCTCCTCGATCGGTACTCAAAGGGCGGCCCAACCTCTACGGGTACCCAGGAGAGTCCCGGACCCGAGATGAACTGCGACCTCTGCAACCCCTGGGGGATCTGTCTCTCCCTCGGATCCCCCTGCACCGCTGAGGTCTGTCCCCGACGTCAGCCAGGGTATAAATCCTTCCTGAGCAGCCCCTGAACAGGGACTTTGGATCCTTTTGGGCTAGGGTCTCAGCAAAGGCTCCAGAGGGCACAGCGTTAAGCTCTTAAACAGATCCCCTGACGATTTGAACCCCAGAAAAGGCGTTTCACCGCACAGCAGCATGGCCCACGTGGACCCCTGAAACCTCGATCGATCTTGAGCAAAGGGGTTATATAGGACCCCTACCAGGTACCTAAGCATGGGAAAAAGGCAAAGAGCAAGCATGGAAAAGGTGAAAGTCCTGGTACCAGAACCCACAGTCAAGCAGCTCGACAAGATCGTGGATCGAGGCTACTATGCCAGCAGATCCGACGCCATCCGCAGCGGGATCCGCCTGATCATCGACAACCATCCATGGGTTAAGGGGTCGAAGTGACATGACCGGCAACAGACCCACGATCGTCATACGGATCCACACAACTCGAGGACGAACCATCGAGGAGAACCTGGAGGAGGACGAGCATCTGCAGTCAATAAGCATCCTGGAGGACGGGACCAAGTACATCAAATCGTTCAGGGCGCCCTTCATGGACGAACGCGACAGCACCCTAAAGATCATCGATTGGTCGAAGGGAGACCGGGACCCGTGAGTTTGACATGGAAACTCTTGAGTGCGTAGGCAGCTTCGACTCCGAGCAACCTGCGTGTCGCACGTGCGACATGAAATACGTTTGCATCAAACTCATGGATCTCGACAAGCGAGTGGAGGACTTGGAGGGGAAAACATAGATGAGCCGCCCAACCAGGATCAAGGCAAAGTACGACGGCCACTGCTACCGCTGCCATGCACCGATCCATAAGGGAGACAACATCGTGTGGTACCGACACCATGGAGTCTGGCATCCAGCCTGCTATGACAAGCTCGGGGGACCTCCTCCTGAGGACGCCATGGAGAAAACGGTCGATCGACCGTCCCCCTACTTTGGGCCTCAGCGCAAACGTCTCTCAAGGACGTGGCCATAATGACGTCACACCCGAAACGAGTAAGCTGGCTGGGCAGAGACCACTGGGAGGTCGTCTGCACCTGCGGTAAGCCAACGATTATGAACTACCCGAAAGCGGAGTTTGTCTGTCCCTGCGGGATTAAGTGGGTCCTACAGAACCTCGAGCAGTGGTACTCCAAGAAGAAAGAGCCAAAACCCAAGAAGGCTGAGGCGCCTCCCAAGCCCCCTGAGGTCCCTGGAGGCGAGGCCTAGTGGGAGACCTGATCTCTCTCCCAGGATCCAGGCGCCCGTACAGGATCCCAGCTCCGAAAGAGAACAAGCACCATGTCAAAGCCTGCAACGACTGTCCCTGCTATCAGTACGTCCAGGACAGACTGCAGAGGCTGATCGACCGATGATCGTGTACCACGTCCTTGGCTACGTTCTACATCCGTCTTGGACCTATTTCCAGCTCTTTATCATGGCTGAGATCCTGGCGCTCATATATTGCCTGATCAAGAGTGAGAACCCATGAGCCTCCTGGCTAAACTCTCGGCTGCTGTGGGGATCTCCCTGTCAACCTGGCTGCTGTGGTGTGGCATGAACCCAGAGCTGGCAGTGTGGATCCTCGACGCTCAGTTAGCCTTAATAGCGATAGCAGCGTTCGCAGAAGCGAGACGGTGAGAGCCGTGGTCAGTATTGAGATTGACAAGATCAAGGTCCCTGACGTCAGGGTCTCCTCCATACTCAACGACGAGCAGAAAGCGTTTATGGCGTCGACCATCCAGGAGATCGGGGTCATCCAGGACATAGTGGTCAGGGACCTAGGCGACAGATCCTATGAGCTTGTGGCAGGTGGCCAGAGGCTCAAGGAGCTGAAAGCCCAGGGACTGAAAGACGCTCCCTGTAAGGTGATCAAGGCCGACGAGCGCCTAGGCCTCATAATGAACATCGTGGAGAACGTAGCCCGAGGATCCTTTGACTACGTCTCCATCGCTCAATCCATCCGAAAGCTCAAGGCTTTGGGCGCCCAGTCCGAGGAGCTTGAGAAAGTCTTTCCCTGGAAAAAGCCGTGGATCGACTTCATAGAGCAGCTCCAGGACCTACCGGAGGATGTCCAGGAGGCGCTGAGACAGCGGAAAATCACGCCCAGCCACGTCTCCGTAGCCCTCCACATGCCAACAGCGGTCGAGGTCCACGACGCCCTCCGAACAGCTATCCATCTCGAGTGGCCTGCGTCGACCCTCAAGACCTACGTCGAAAACAGGATCCGAGAGATCGAGGCAGCCAAGCAGAGGGCCAAATCCATGGGCGTTGAACCTGAGATCCCCCCAGCGAACCCTCAGCAGCTCATCCAATACAAGCAGTGTCTAATATGCGGATACAAGAAGCCCTCCGACGCCGTCACAGCCTCCCTCATCTGCACCGACTGCACCGCCCTCGTCCAATACATAGTCAACCAGGTAGGACCCCCCGAAGAAGCAATCAAAACCGTCTACCTGGCACTGAAGGAACTGCTAGAACCCAAACCCAGGGGACCCCTACAGCCCCCGCCTACGGATACGGCTCCCTCAACAGAGTGAACCTAGCTCGAGGCGCCACACCGATCTTCGTGATCGTGTAGCTGAACTCCTTGTAGTTAGCCTCCATCAAGAAAGGCAGCAACTGAGCAATCAACGTCTTAGACGTAATGTCGTAATAATGAGGGTAAGTCGCCTTGACGTCAGTGGGCACCAACACCCTCAAAGCCTGAATAGTCTTAACAGACGGCGCCCCAGGAAACTTAGGATGGATCACCATGGACCCACGCTCCCAGCCGTAAATCAGAAGCCTCATAACCTCCCCATCAGCAAGATCGAACAACTCATAAGGACCCGCAAGCGGCCTCAACTCCTCAGCCATCATTTCTCACCTACAAACTCATCCAGACCCGTCTGAAATCTCGCAGCTCTCCTCTTACACAGCGCCTTATAACAATCCCTGTCCCCACAGATACGCTCCTCTCCGATCTCCACAACCAAAGCCCTGCGTCCACACATGGTACAGTACCCGAACGTCACAACCCGACCCCCCTCCATTAAGGTAATACCCCCCCTCCCCTGATATAATTCAGAGCGG
>Ga0224501_10003140_pt1 | contig 12992 bp, 4 predicted proteins | sample SF_Oct11_sed_USG_4_FD_169105 | JGI IMG/M metagenome (GOLD analysis project Ga0224501, IMG submission 169105) | Sediment microbial communities from San Francisco Bay, California, United States - SF_Oct11_sed_USGS_8_1 | ecosystem: Environmental > Aquatic > Marine > Sediment | place: USA... | reverse complement strand
GAGCTTATGATAACAGATTATCAGCTGGTGATGTAAACTTTATTGCTTTACAAACAAGGTCACATTCAATCATAGAGTTCTGTGGATTTTCCCAGGCATGGCTGAACAAGGGTAGCACCTCTAATCGCACAGTGTGTTTACTAATTGCTAGCCCAAGTACTCTGTCTTTTGTCATAATGATAATTATCTATTTTCCTATCCGTTTCATTTTCACACCAGGTAGATGCTGGCACCCGTGTGAGCGCAAGGGGTCACGCTACTCTTACTTGTTTATTCCTCATTTATTTCAATTAAAGATTGTTGATAGTGTTAATTATAAAAGCCATAGCACTGCAGTTTACATTAAGTGCCCATGTCTTTTCATGCTCCAGGCCATGTTCAATTGTAGCAGGAGTTCTAACAAAAATACCAAAGCTGTGTTTAAGCATAATGTGATTTCACCCTTTCAAGAAGTCAAGTAGACTACCAAGGCTATTGATACCATCATAATTTGTCAAACTTAGCAAGCACAAAAGCGAGCTCGAATTCCCACGTGAGGAAGAAAAGAATGTTTGAAAATTTAACTGTGGCTAATCAGCTTTGCATCATGATCTCTGATTGACTATGAGGGCTCGTGCCATTCGACTCGCTTTCCCACGATAATCAATCCCAGCAGACAATGAATAGAGGAAAGCCTAGTGATTTGATTACACACGTAGTCAAAAGGGTAGGTATTGCATTAACATAAAGGTTGCTTATTCGGCAAGATAACATCACAGTATCAACATGTCATAGGGAATGGGCGTTTATAAGATCACCTATTCATGTGACAGATGGGACAAACTTTTCCTTATCCATGGGAGCATCGTCGCTTTGCCTCTGGTTATTTCGGGTGAGATAGCCTGGCACGCGATACACAAAAATTCCCATAGTGAAATAGAGACCCGTGACTTACTTGTAATGCAAACTGTAGCTTCATTTTCTTATCAGTCAGTAAATAAATCAGGCACATCAGCACCCAGACAGAGCATTATTCTGCTCTTTTTATAGCCGCTGCTTCATACATCAAGAAGCTGGTACATCATTACAATACAAACAGCTGTGAATTCTACAATGATGTGAAGTAATTATACCAATTTCTGACCAAAGAAGTGTGCTGAAGGTTGAATCATTTCCCTTGATGGCAAAGGCCAGTTGATATTAGGAAATCAGTTTCATCAAATGAAATAAATCAGCTAATTGAAACTGTTGAGGTGGGTTCTCATGAGTCATGAGCCGCTTTGGAGAGATATGGAATTCCGGAATTTGTTTTGTTTTTGAACTGATTATTTTGTCACCTTGCTAAGTTATTTATTTCATTTAGCTATCTGGCCACTGCCTAATGCTTACATAAACTAGCAGAGAATTATTTCTGGAAACCTAGAAATGTTTAACCAAACAGTAGACAGCTGACAGGGGAGTGAGTGACCTGTTTTGACTGTATGAAGCCAGAACCAGTCGCCATCCTTCCCAGAGGAGGCTGCCAGTTGTTTATGCATCTGTCTTTATTACAATGCACTCCTCATCCCGCCTAGCATGGGAACCCATACCCATGGCTTTGATGTGATGTAACAGTGTTTTCCCACACACAGGCCAGGCATAGCGTATCACTTGTGGCAGGTGCAAACTAGCGCCTTTGTGGGCGGAGTTTTCCCAGCGTGTGCCGTAATATAGTTTATAGGCTTCCAATACTGCTCAATAGAAGAGCGACTATTGGCTAATGGGCATAATTCTCGCGTCTAATTGGTTAGTGGCACATTCCAATTGGGGATACCTCGCCTTATAAAGAGAATTTCGCCGAAGGATACCCATCACTGACTCGATATTATTGCAACTACGCGAACTGGTCTAAAAGCATACATATACAACATGAAGGCAGGAGGTCTAACCAAACCAGACACAAACTCTAACAGAAGGGTAAGCATTCTTTACAAAAAAAATGTGCTATTTTGGAATACATTTATGTGACATCATGCCTTCATTGTATGTACTTGGTGACTTAACTGATTTTCTCATGGTTTGCAGGTATTGAAGCCCATTATAGAGAAGAGGCGACGAGAACGTATCAATAACCACCTCGAGGAACTTAAAAACCTGGTCTGTGGTAACACTCGGTCTAAACTAGAAAAGGCAGACATTTTGGAACTCACAGTGAACCATTTAAGAAAGCTAATCACTTCACAGCGTAGAACACACAACGTACCACAGAAAGTTATGGACACTAGTCGACCTTATTTGCCGTGCTCACAGGAAGTACAGAGATTCATGGTCGGATCTGAGAACATTTACCAGACACAGGCTCAGGCCATCTACGCTGCAAATCAAAGACTATCATCCGTGGGCTCACCTATAGAGCTAAGTCCACAGTCATCACCGGCTAGACCACAGTCCTTTGTGTTTCTACCTGTTGACAATAGTAAAGTGTACACTAATACGATTAAGCAGGAACTGTGGCGCCCTTGGTAGCTTTATTGTCACCCATTTTGATCTCATTATATATTATTCAGTCTTCCGAAAGAATGCATTGCCAAAGAGATTTTTTAAGTCACAGATTTTTATTGGTGCTAGATATAACGGACTACTTCTGTCTTCATTTGAATAGTTGATGTCAGGCAGTTTTGGCAGTTTGGGTCTCAAGCCATCTGCCTCTGCTTAATTCGTATTGGACAAAGAATGCTCAGGCGGCAAACTTGAATTCCTATACACCTGCTTTTACCTGTTTTGACACAGAACTGTACACTATTTTCTTTGTTACACAACATCACAATTAAAATTATTTTCTTACACTCTCAAACGATTCCTTTATAAACTTAAGGTTGGTTCACAATGTTGCTTTTCCTCCCAAGATGCAACTGAGTTCGTTATATCCATGGTGAATCAAAAGGATAGATTTGATAACCCGCAGTTATGTAGGCTTGTGAGGCTGTGCATGGCCTATTCTCCCTGTGTGAAAGTCAAACAAACCCAAGAGAGACACTTGTGAGTCAAACTGAACAAAGTTAATATGATGGGCTCGTCGACCTACTGGGAACACGCGAAGCTACTGGGTTTGCACTAGAATTGATTGTCAATGCCTCATGTAATTTTGGCATGTGCCATCAGAACATCCTAGTAATATTCCCAGCTCAAAGAGTGCTGACAGCTCAGCCATGTAAATACCCATCGCTTTGTGTTTTCCCATAAGTAGGTATAATGCTATGACATACCAAACTGACACATTAATTGATATACAAGACCCGGTTACACTGGGAAAAAAACTACCGACAGTTGTTTCTACACTCCATAGGCACACTTTAGTTACGCTCAGTACCCTCAGGGTGTTGTCAGAATATTGTACTGGTTCATGGCCAATTTATTCACTAATTCAAGTGCCGTAAATGAGTAGGGTCCCACTAAATAGACAATATGCTATGGTTTTCAGTTACCCTTGAACCAGCTGTTATGAATTGTGTTCCCATACGACTTGAGGTCTATGGTCTACAAGTGGATGAGCAGGCTTCCTTATCGGAATGTCAAGCACTATCTCATAGTGTCAGTTTCATACGAAGAAGTGATAAAGGGTTAATTATATCACTTATTGGTGAGACCTAAAGCTACTTTATAAGCTTCTGTGACATGTTGCTGGTATAAGCAGATGGATTTGATGTTTTTACGAGTACATCACTTCACAAGTAGGGGAAGTGGCCTTCGTGAATTGCTTGCAACATACTAGGGTTGCTGGTCACGCTGTAATGAAGTAGTTCAAAAGATAAAAAGGTAGGTCAGTCCATAGAGAATGATCCTGTCGTGGCTAGCTTGGATCTTGCAACGTCGTGGTGTGTACAGTATGTACCGATGTGGAAATACATGGTTTGCATTTTACCGATTCTAGAAATTCCAGCATGCTAAGGGATGACAACTCCTAGTTGAGCAGCAACCACTATGTAAGACCGCTGCATAGTTTGTTTTGGTAGGAGTTCACAGTCAGTCAAGTGCGAAAGTAGCCACATTTTGCACTGGTTTAGGATTTAATGTTCACATGATAACTCAATACTTACATCGAATGTAACCCAAGACAAAGTGTACATCCAGAAATTTTTGGAACAATCTGTTTTTAATGCTTACATTCAAATATGAGTTTGATATCGGCATAAGAAATGTTAATGATCCTATACCAAGTAAAGAAAAGTGAAATATTTGTAACATTTACATACTCATCCAAATGTGTCAGAGCACCCAGCGAGTATGCCATGGGGTACAGTACCAGTAATTTCAACATCTCGTCTAGAAAGCTAGAAATAACATAGTTTAAGTGACCAAGAGTAGTGAGACTAAAATCTTTGGATACAAAACGTTGGCAAACCGAGACGCTACATTATGATAGATTATGATCGTTATCAATTCATACTGCGGGAGCAGTTCTCGTCTATCATTACACCGTGCCCTTAACCAGATTGCTATCGGTTTGCAAAGCGGGATGTTTTGTTTCCAAAACAGCAGTGTGATACAACACAGAGATAATAATACAATTTGTTACGCTTTGATGACACCTTAGGCGAGATAATCCGTGTGAAAACTAGATCGCACTGTTTGAGAGTGATGAAATAATCATAAGGTAAAGCACTTTGGGTGCCGTTTGGCCAGGGAAGGGCAAGGTTCCCATGCTACCAACTCAGCAGGTGAATGGGAACACAAACTCCTAAAAATAAAATTGCACCAAATTTTAAAGCAAATTATTGAAGAAATTTATGCAAACCATTGAATCTTGACAGGATTGCAAATGGTTGTACTTAGAAATTAAAAAGGCATACGTTTTTAGATAAACATACATATGCGCTTTGATTCAACGCAGCCAAAAAAAGGCAGCGAATCCTGCATCCTGTGATACATTTCCTCATGACGTTATCCTGCTACCATCGACAGATATTCAATCTTAATATTTAATATTTAATCTCAATTTAAGTGTTCTTTATATGGAGAAATTACTGTATTTCCATTAGGTTTCTGAAGCCTAGACCCCGAACATAGGAGTATAAAACTCATCATGTTTACGACAAATGGATAATGGTTAATGAGAAATGACCGACGGTTGTCACAGACAGTCAGTGCTTAACACAATCGCTCAACTGGGGTAACAAAGGTGAACACCAAACTAATTACTTAATTGTATTATGTGACAACGAGGTAGTGTAAGGGACAGACGCGCAATAAGCCATGCAATGCAGGCCGGCTATGGTACAATTTGCTTTGATCTAGGTCCATTATCGCCATGTAATCTGCCATTGCTCGGTCTGGTAATTATCTATGCTGTTAATGTTTTTGTCTATGTTTGATGTGCATGGTAACAGACAAATTAAAGTTGACAACCCAAAGTGATTACTGAAGAAGATAATCAGTCGCGCGAGCCACGTATCACCGATGGCAGTCAATGAACTTTTAAATCCAAGGGAGATAAGTCATAATCCGCCTGAATCCGGATGTAGGAGTCTGTGGCCAACCATACCATGGAGTGTCAAACTCCAGCCCTGCGACTGACATTGTGGGAATCAGTCACTCAGTGACCAGCAAGCCTCAAGATTGATTGAGCACCACCACACACGACAGAGTGAAATAAAAAATTAAGGTTAAAAGTGCACAAGTTTCATGAAGGTAAATGAGGAGAGGTAGTTAAACTACCTAACAGAAGAAATGAATTTTTATTTTGCTGTCAGATGGGGGATGGGGGGGGGGTCAGAAACCACGTGACTACCTATACAAGATGTTCTTCAACACTCATTTCATACCAAACTCTTAATTAAAAACACAGACATGCAGACATTCCTCTGGATGTAGACATTCTACAGAATCCTAAAGAACGTCAGGCCTTAAAATTGACCAAATGTTTCATGGGCGTGTCATTGTCAACAATCACCAGAGGCAGTCAGAATTTATTTGCATATGACGGCCAGGTTGATGGAATGCTGAGGGAAAGTTGGTTCCAGTAGCAAGGTTACAGACGTGTGTTAAAATCCGGAGGGTTCATCCTGTTAGGTAATAATCCGCACCTGTGTGGTGAGCAGGATCTCCACAGACGGGTGTGTCACAGCAGCAGCTTATAGCTTATATAGGTGGGGCTTTAACTAGGCACAAACCATGCCCCAGTAACCTTTAACAAAGGTGCATTCCCCCGATTCTCTCAGGCAGAATTGATATGAGTCAAGCCCATTAGACAAGCTTATTTAGTATCTTGGTTGATAATCTTACGCTCCTCACTTCTCCCGCTTGCTTTGGACACAATCTGATACAATGGTTATCCTAATGCATGGGTAACTCTCCCACACAGTCCTAACTGAAACACAATAGGACCACTTGTGCTAAGTGTTTGACTATTTTGACACATGAATGAAAGAGTTTGTTCCGCTGAATGTTTTGTATCGCGTGCCACTGCATTTGCAGGATTGTGTGCAGTGTGAGATTGTATCAGTCTATATGAGCTGACACTCGTGTTGAAACAATACATAAACAGTAGCTTTTGTTTCAAAGGCTAAAAGAAATATATCACAACAGTATCTCGTTCAAGAGCTTAATGACACTAAGATAGATGTGTGAAGTTGATAGACCAAATAAATAAAATGCTGTCACTTGGTATAATTAGCTTTAGATTTCTTTATATTTCTTTATATTAAACACAATATCTATTTCAGGATAGTCCAGTACCCCTGGGATAAAGCACTTGAGACCAAAGTTGCTTGGGTTAGGTACACAGCAGCACGAGTATAGTGGTAATTAATCCTAACCAAACGATTGTGTTGGGAGGGGTCGTCTTGCACGCGCTATATACGAACAACGGTTTGGCTGTATGAGTATTGTTCTCCAGATAGATTGGAAAGTCATGAATTCGTAGTTGGATTTTGCTTGAAATGGATTGCAATGCCTGATAACAGAGGACGCACCATCACCGAATCCCCATAAATTTGCCTGACTTGGTCATCAGATAAATCTGTTATAGTATTATATAGCATCACTTCCGATTGCACACTTATATTTTTATATGGTAAACCTACAGCATGTGTGTGATATATGGAGTAACATATCCTGTTTTATATTTAGTCGGGATAATCCTGCATGGTAGGACGCCCAATCACCATTAATTACGGCCATGAGTTCGTTTCATAACACTAATGAACAACATGATTGGGTCAGGATTTCCGATATCCCCAAAACCCGTTCAGTTTCGCCTGGTCTTGTTAGATCAGTTTTGTATTGGTTTTTTTTGCCCAAAGGACACGTGTTCCTGATTGTCGAACCAGGATTTAAATTCTTCACGTACTCATGCGGCCAAAACTGACCTTAGTAAGACTTAGGGCACTGGAGTGACACTATACCACACCTGTAGGAAAACCCTGTTTACAAAGATTACGCACAGAAAACATTATGGTCATCACTCATTATAGTCATAACTTAACCAGAAAATAATGAGGGTGCAATGAGCGGTACAAATGGAGTGTCTGTCTAGCTAGATTGGCCAAGTGAACAAAGATCAGAGTCTATAAGAAACCTGATCAAGCGCATGCTGGAAACATAAAACTACAATGTATATACATCACGATTTTCTATGCATACTTGTGATAATTGGTATTTTTATTGCTCTACTCGGGCACTTGGCAGCCCTATTTAAGGGATCTCCTAAACCTGAGGTTTGTTGGACTGGTAGGGACTATGATTGAAGCGGAAAAGCTTACAATCATAACGGGAGCTCGCCGTGACTAGGATTTCAGGTTCTCACCGCTGAGAGCCAAGCGCTCTACGGCTGAGATATCCTGCATACTCGCTAGCATAGAACAAACAGCTGCATAATTTATTGAGTGTGATCTAACAAAATCTAGTCCCCTTCGGTGTTCTTGCTAGACTGCTAGGCTTTGGCAGTTTAAATTACTGCATCTAATCATCTCACAGTGATCCCCCAAAGGTCACCGACACATGTATATCAGGATGTGAACCTTGCAGAGCAGATTTTTTCTCATGTCCCATCCCTTCTCTTAGAGGTCTCAAGCTTAGTCACCAGGATCCATGCGCTTTCCTGCTTACAGTGGATTAGGTTAGGGCGTATGGTAACCTAAGTCCACTTCATTCCTGTCCAATATATGGACTGACCTCCCGTCTAAATGTTATTCACATGTACCGAGCACGAAAGTGTACTTCATTATTCACCACTATTATTTTGTTAATCAGTATTGGGGGGCATTGTCCGAATATTTTTTGCATTAATTCAGTTTTAAGTTTTTTTTATTGTAGAGCCCACCTGAACCCCCGCGGATTACCATTCTGCCGGGGAGGCAACCCAAATTGTGACATCACTAATCACTAAGCCTATTAGTGGTAGTGTAATGACAGTAGTTATTTCTGATAAAGGATGATCTTCTTCAGCTGTAGCTACTTTGGGCGACCCATAACACATGCGTCTAGTTCTTATTGTTTTGTAGCACGTGTCCAGGTATGAGGATTATGGTAATATTAGTTAATGACATGTCAACTCCGCACACTGAATTGTGGTAGACCTGTAACTTACGAGTTGCAATTTTCAACAGCATTTTTTTATGAATGAAATCGGGCTAATGGTGTATGTGGCATGGCATACTTCACCAATAAATAGAAACTGTTACTCCCTATAGTTGTATGGATGTACATGTATAGTTCGCCTATATAGCAGGCGTTTGAGTGTGAAAAACGACGGAGCCAATTACATTGATAAGACGACATACTTTCTATACCAATCTATACTGAGTCATACACAAATACCCAAAATGAAATGTCAACTTGGATGTAGTTTCTTTCCTTGTATAGCGGTTATGGTAGCTTAATGCTAACGGTTATGGTGGAGCTGCCTGGTTAAATACTTGTTTCTCACCAGTTAGGGCTTTACAAGGAGTGCCAGCCATGAGCAGGTCAGCATCAATGCTTGGCCTCATAATGAGGCTCGGGTTTGTTTTGAGCTATAAGATTGATGTGAGAAGCTAACACTCGTAACAGGAACCCGTCGTTGTGACCGGGAATTGAGCAGATGTTCTCATGTTTGTGAACCCAGCGCTCTACCACGGAGTGATATCACTACCCCAGTATAGAGTCATCATGTGCAGGATGACTCTTTTTCAAGGAAGCTAATGGATCTGATTGACGGCTATTTGAACACATGACCAATTTTAATGCAGCTTTGAGATTTGTTGGCATTGACACCTGTGGACCCACACACAATAGGTAGGGCCCGTGTGAGAACATGCAAATTCTCACACTTTGTCTCTTTGCATAGCTGTGTTGATATTGTAACCCTCAAGTCTTCGTACACGTGTGTATAGCCATGAGCTAATGACGTTTTCTATCAAGCACATGTCAAGTGCGCTAAAAGAAGCACCTGTGAATGGATTTTATGTTTGTGTACCAAATTTATCCCACAGAGTAGGGCCAGACTATCCCGCTCAAGTGCTCTTCAGATTGTATACAGTGGGATGAATATCTGGTCTAGTCTCGTGTTACTCCAACCATAATTCCCAGGCAGCCATGATGTACAGCATTGTATCTTTTGTTATTCAAGTGGCGAAGCTGCTACTTATTTAGACATTACCTCAGGATAAAATAAAGGAGAGTATCAAGTATAAATTCGAAACATGCTGTAACCAGATAAAAGTCTTCAACAGGATCGGCAGTCTCAGTGCACTATTATGCAAAACTGCTGGCACTAAGGCTTAACAACAATCAATAGTCTTTCCTGTATGACAATGTCGAGGTGTCACAATTTCTATTTTTGCCTTCAATTTGTCATGACTTAGTGACAGTGGTAGCTAAAATGATGATTTAGATGGCGCACTCCATAGAATGATAAACAATTTACCTCTCCAATCAGGTCGGTTAACAGAGATACCGGTGGATAACCAGTGACCCGCCCAATGATTTACTTTTTGTCTGGCTGTGGTAACAGTAAACTCAACAAAATTGACACCAGCAAGTGTCTTTTTGTCAACAATTAGCCTAATTGACGACCACCAGTATATTGAAGCGTAATTCCATGTTAAACAAGCTTGTTCTATAAGCCATCAAACAAACCACTGTGTAATTCCCTGGCAGACAGGAGTAATTATAAGATTAATCTGTAACAAGTTTAATTTCTCTCAGCACGAAAGTCAACAGAGAGATTGCTTCTGTAAGGTTGACAAATTGACATGTATCCCACAAGGCGGGTCAAGGATTATCTTGTTGTGTTGATAAACAGTTGTGTGGGAACTTAAATTAGGCTTCGAAATTATTTCGTCTGTGATAATTGCGCTCCTAAATCACCGTATGTGACCCTGAATACAGATTCCGTGCCACAGTAATCACCTGAATGATGAAGCGGTAATCTCTGAATCTTTGCAACGAGAATGAAAATCCCTGCAGCTTCTTACAGTAAACTAGTGGCAGAGATTAGTCGTTCATTAATCCGTTAAACTCTGAAGGATTGTTCGGTCACTGACGAATAGAGTCCTGATTAGTGACCGACCGAAGATTAGCTCATCATAGATCCAAAACTGTGTGCTAATTACTGCCACATAATCATTATAGTAAAAAAAACAGCGATATATTTGCAGTAATCTCGACCCACCTACGCGCACTAACCAAAAAGCTACAAGCTATTGCTATAACTGCAGGATATGACATGTACAAAACCCTATAATCCAAATGCACTACTCTGAACCTAGATCAACGGTGTCAATGATGCAGTAAAGAGCAGTCGATTTTTATAGAGGTCTGCAGAGAAGTACGTGACTGAGCGGTGTATTACGGAATGCCTAGCCTAAGGATTTATCTGGTGCAAAAACTCACATACACCTGGGGGATGTATACCCTCCAATAAGTGGGTCTGTGTTTATGGTGACTCAATAAACCACGGAACATAATAATTAAATGATTAATGCTCGTGTCACATTTTGACTTGCATAATTTCTTCTCATTATGCAGGTTCTTAGGCTATAGTTTAATAACTCGGATATTGTCTGTGACATGCATACAAGGTGTTCTTTAATTGTGGTTGACCACTGCAACCATTGCAAACAGTTTTGTCATATATGGCCCTACATTTTGAACTATTGTTGAGAACAACCTGGATATGTGTACTCCTTTTTTCCCCCCAAGTCAGGTAGAGGTCCAAACAGCGCCGACAAGTTGTCAAAACTGTGGTATTTTTTGGGAGTTTGAACTACTCATACACAAGTGTTCTGTCAGCGAGAGCGAGTTGCTGAAGTTCAGCTGTTGCCGGATCCTTAACCTTTTGATGCTGCACAACCCTAGATGAACCTGGCATCCGTTATGTCATTCCCATACTGCTCAACGGCTGAGCGGAGCAGCTTGCGGTTGGATTAGTCCAGATCAGGCGCTCAATCAGCTAGGCAAAATCCCTACCATGCGTGTGCGGACTGCATGCGCATCTGTGGTGCATTGGTCGTCCTATTTAGCATATCTCAAAGTTTTAATTTTTTTCACAAGGAGGAAATATCGACCTAGATCATTCATTCTCACAAACTCAGACCTATGAGGTCTATTAAATAGGACATCCCGGAGTAAAACTACAACAACAAAAAACCAACAGAAACTCAAACCCAGATTTGCAATGGGTAGCATATACGCGTATGTCTGGTATCCTATTTACTGAACAAGACCCCGTCTGGACGTATGTTATCCATTAAAAATAAAATTACCCTACTATATTTCAAAAAGGTTTATGACACAAATAAAGAAATGAATTTCAATGAATCAGAGAGCGAGAAATGGGATACAGATTGTGACAGTATAAATTTTATTTTTAATGATTGAAGATCAAGGGCAAGGATTAACCTCTTATAATCAAAGCCATTGAGGTAATCAAACAACTGCGCTATATTAAAAAGTGGTGGATACCTCAGTCCGTCTCAGTAAGGTTTACCCTATTGAGTGACTCTGCTAACCGCGAACTATCTACTGTGCCTTTCTTCTTTAGTTCGCAGGCCTCCTTATATGGTGGGTCGATCGGGGATTGTACTGGCTCCCGCCAGCTATATTCAGCGCCTCCCAGCTATAATATAACATCAGCAGTATTATGACTCCCTGGGCTGTTTATCGGTATCGTCAGTAATTCAAGGGAAGAGTAAGGCCAACGCCGCTGTCATTGATCCACAGCTTACATATTTTTCTGTTATTGTTTTATAGCCGCCCTATTCAATGGACCTTCTACGCCTGAGGGTTGTTCTAAAGTTTGTTGTTATGTAACAGGAGTTTAGCATGCCCGGGATTTGGATCCAGAATCAAAATGATCTAGAGCCATCTCATCCATGAACATATAATCATCAAAATCCATCAAATTATCCATTACTTCATATAACCTTGAATCAGGGTCGCTCTTGAAAAGATTTCAAGGAACACAATTAATCTACTTTAGAACTGCTTAATGCCACTGACTAACTTAAGGCGTGACGACAGCACAATCCCCAGCCTTACTTATATCTCTCACCTCCAGAGGGTAGGTTTTATCTGAATCATAAGCACTCAGATCACCACAAGCTAAGAATGGCACAATGATTCTGTTAACGCCTTCCAGCTGGTTAAAGTCCACATCTGAAATGGTGAGAAAGGCCAAGCCTGGACAGTCAAGGGACAAATTAGCAGAGTTAGATATGAAACCAGTTTTTGTATATAACTGATGTAACTCTGATGGTTAGATCTGGCAACATATATTATACAATGGAGTTGTCTACCCTTACACATATTTTAACATGGGCAACCAACTCCCAATACCAATCACGAAAAACTTAAACTGACCGTGAGCATTCCAGTGACAGACCAGAGAAAACCTAAGGTCAGACAGTCAAGGAGCAGCTTAGAAGACATCACAACACAGAGGTAGAAATAAATTCACTCTTTGTTTATACAATCCTAACAATCTGGCAGCTAAATCCAGTGACATCTAGCCAACAATGGGGTTGTCTACTCGTACACATATTTTGACATATGCA
>Ga0224501_10003139_pt1 | contig 12993 bp, 10 predicted proteins | sample SF_Oct11_sed_USG_4_FD_169105 | JGI IMG/M metagenome (GOLD analysis project Ga0224501, IMG submission 169105) | Sediment microbial communities from San Francisco Bay, California, United States - SF_Oct11_sed_USGS_8_1 | ecosystem: Environmental > Aquatic > Marine > Sediment | place: USA... | reverse complement strand
GTGGAATAAAAAATATTGTTATTTGCACTTGTTAATTCTGCCAATGAACTTCCTTCATCAGATACAACTCTATAAGCTATCATGATAATGTGACGTAGTTCTGCTGTGCAAACATTGCACAAAGATATACCTATACGTCAAGTCATTGTGATGTTTCATTGGTAACCCCAGAAAAGGCTTCTGAACAGGGGTACCTTTTCCAGGAAGGTCACTCATGCTGGTCGATTCATAATGATTTGTTTCCGAAAGAATGTGTCCTCACTCTTAGTTGTCCTGTCATTGGTAGCATTCTTTTTTTCACAATTCATTCGCGTTTCTTTACAGTTGCAATGTGATACGTGCGGTTCCGGGTGTGTGGAAGAGTTGAATGATGTGAATGATAGGTAAGAAGCTCAGGTAGAGTCGAGATGGCACTTTCTATCTAGTGCCGTGGCGCTATTTTGGGTGAACCATCTTATACTCTAACCATAGTCATGTTCAGTCAAGTATCGGTATAATATCGCTTTATCTATAGACCATGTGATCGCCATCGTGATTGCATCATCATCGACATGAACATAATGATGTCAGCAAACGTTGTGACACAGCACATCTAAATACAGCTTTGAGGGGTTCTTAAGTTTAATACTTGTGCTGTGCCAAACAGGAGGAATTACCAGGTGTACTATCCCACAACATGGCTGGCTCTCACAGGCCAGTGCAATTTCTGCACTGTACTGATATGGCTAGTTTGTCTTCATCACTCGGTGATATTGTCACCAATTCTTACAATTACCCCCTCCCCCCCCCCGGGCTCATACCCTAGGCTTCTGGGCATAGTTTTATCCAATGCCTCAATCAACCGTCTATCCCATATGGGATTCCCATGGCTTCCCCTATGTCATTGAGTATGAGTCATGGCGTACCATGATTGGCTAACACAATTGTTTTATAATTGTTTCAGGCCTCTCACTCCGATTCCAATTTCGAGACCGCCATTTCTTTTGGAAAATGTAAGTTGACTCTCAGTTTTGTTATTGTTAGCGTCTGTTATCTGCATTGAGTAGATGGTCACTCATTATCGGAGTTGGGTGGCAGTGCTTGAACCTAGCCATGTGACTGTGATCCTAACAGTTTTTTTCCATGCGCTGTAAATTATTCGGGTGGGCCAAGCATCCTTCAGTCTGGCTGTTATTGCTATTTTCAATCATCATTAAGTTTCCACACACTTCTGCAAAAGTTACCCAGCCTATAACCCCTTCTCGCTATATCTAACCATCATGTAGCTTGTTTTATAGCTCGCTATTGCCCACTATCGCCATCCCTATTAGTTCACTATTTATCAACTCAGTATGCCTCTCACTAGCAGCGGAATGTAAATGGTGTTTGACTATCGATAAATGATATTACCGGACGTACAAAACAATGGTGCCGTTACCAGCATAATCTGTGAGCTTTATCCATTTACTCATCGTTGTCGTAGTGGCCAGGAGAGAGAGCAATTCCTGAATGGATGCCAATACAGATGCCGATGCATCGACCGAGGACTGAGTCGATGAGCTCTGCATCATCTGATGATAGCTGGCATCTGTCGCAGCCCCCGACACTACCCCCTAGGGAACCCTCAATCACACACAGGTAAGGTTCTCCAACCCATTTGTTCTATATGCGCCCCTGATACTAGACTGTCCTTGTTAGCTGGCTTCCTAAGTGTAAGGCTTGTCCTGGCTTGATAGGAGCTGGTGCTCATACCTTAGCAACCCCAGCATGGCCAATGCTAAACACAAGATCTGTTGATCATAAACCAAGTGTTCCAGTCGTTGGGCTATATCGCCCACTTCAAACTCCACGCAGAAGGTTGGTTCTGGTCATTGCGCGAGAAGGGCACTCCAAACTACTTGATTGAAAATTCAGGACTGTAGCTAGGTATAAAGACCGAAATTGTAGAAAGCTGTCCCCTGCTTTTTCAATTTCGTGTATAAATGTTCCAGTTGTTGTTGACCACTTCTTTGTCAAGCCTGGAAGTTTCAAGAAAATCAGAACTCTTTAATGAAGCTACATTGTGTTCACAGGCAGTTGCTGGATCAGCTCAGTCGCATCATTGTCGGCTCCATCACCACTCCAGATCCGCCGATGGCAGAAGTGCCGCCTGCCCCTAGCGAACCTCCTCAGGAAAATCTGTCACCATTCGAACAGTAAGTGTGGATAACCCCTGACGAGATTCGCCATCATTACCCTTCCAGCCAGCAAAAACCCCACCATACCAATGTAGGAAATGGTTTGGTGTCTCGTTGTAGTAGATCAGCACAACTTCTAACCCGAGTTAGGATACTGAATCGGGGAGGGGATACGAATGGTACCTATGATATGCTGGCTGCGCGCTTGCTCGAGATTATGGAGGATGTAACCGGTCCAGCTCCCGCTCGCCAGACCGCCATCGATGACTTACCCACTATAAATATTACCAAAGAGCACACAGGTACGTGTCTGTAAGCCCAATAATGGCATGAGTGCGCAAAAGAGGCGAGAGAAATTCCCTACGAAACATCTAGTTCCGGTACTTGTTTTCTGCTCTATAACTTTGATGGAAAAGGGGCATTGTTGACTATGATTTTTGCGGTTTAAACATCATAACTTCATGATTTGGCACAAGACTCATTTTGTAAACCAGGCTAGACGTTAACCCCTAAAATAAAACTGACTCATCCTGTTCACTATGAAAAGTAGGCTAGGAATCTTCTCTTTTGTAAACAGATTGTCAGGTCTCATCGAATGTGATTCGTTGTGTTGCAGATGATGAGTGCCAGTGCTCTATATGCTTGGAGCATTTTGACCTTGGTGCTACTGTCAAAGCTCTTCCCTGTGATCACAAGTACCATAAGGAGTGCATAACCTCATGGCTTCAAAGGGTGAGCTTTTACTTTCTGAGTAAAAATTACTTGTCATTTAGAAACTTAAACTCATGTCAGAATACGCTTAAAATACATGTAATGTTAAAATGTTTACAACATTTTAAACATAAAAATAAGTTTCGTCTGGTTTAATGTGCCACTGAGTCTCTTTATAGCCATCAAGTAGCCTGCTCAGATATCAACGATCCCTTATAACGGATAATAATGATTTTCCTAAAATACGTACATGGAAGTCTTCCCGTCTGTACGCTGTAGTGCAATCTGTTGTTGCTATTAGGCGGGTGAAACAGCCTGAAACTAGCTGTCTTCTTTTGTGCTTTTCACGCTGTTGAAATCAAACTTGATTTAATTCAGTGTTAGCGGCCTCTGGCTACTCCGTCACATTCAGTCTGCTGGTAGTTAGCTGTACAGTAATTCACCGTGTTGCAGCAACTCTTTGTCACCTTTCTTCATCACCACGACTTTCTCCATTACCGTGACTTTCACTGTCGCAGCATTGCTTTGTAGCAGTGTCTTATTCTGTCACCGCGCGTCTGTCACAGTGACTCTCTCTCTCTCTGTAACAGTGACTCACTCTGTAACAGTGATTCACTCTATAACAGTGATTCACTCTGTCACAGCGTGTCTGTCACGATGACAACATGTCACAGTGTCACATGATATATTGCAGCATGGCACCTGTCCCGTCTGCCGCAAGCCACTGGAGGAGAGTCGCCACTCTCCTCAGGAGACTCGAGTGTTTGTCGCTGCAGAGATGCCTGCTCCGTACACGCCTCGAAGCTATATACGGAGAGAGGAACGTCCCTCCCTCAGACGCAGATTCAGCGAGTTTATGCGCCGAACACGCTCCTTCTTCGGAAGAAGAGGAAGGATATCCAACTCCTGAACCGCCTCTAGTTCGCCTCTGTATTTAATCCCTAGAAATGACCTATCTAAGTATATGTACACAGTATATCTGATTGCTTAAGTGAATGCTATTATTTTTTTAAAGGAAAAAATGCATTCCAAGGACCATTAGGCATTGAGGCCTTATGAACCTCTCTCACTTGTCGGGCTTATTTTTACTTATAGTATATTTTTTGTAATTCCAACTTGGTATGCTATTCCCGCCTTTTTCCTCTTTCGACTGTCAAATCAAATGGCTCAGCACAACAATAAATAATGGTTGTTTTTATGCGAAATATGATGAAACTGACGTAATCAAATAAAATGAATCCTAAACTGCACTTTTCTATTGCCATATGTTTTTGTAAAATACATAGATATATACATTTGGTGATTCCACTCCTACGATCGTTGTGGCAATGATGCACCAACTTGCTGATGGATGGTGATCTTGGCCATATCAAAAGTTAACAGTGTGATGGTATGAATAGATCTGGCATCATGTTATAACAAAATTTAGTCCGAATCTCCCTTTTACGTTCACATGTTCTGGAGAGAAGAGACAAGAGCAGTAGACCTACAAACTGGATGGGAAAAATGGTAACGATTGCCTGCCCCGCCTGAAATTCGTAACTACATGTCGCTGACATAGAGCCTTTCATAGAGGGTCTCGAGTTGGACAAAGTGTCCTTTTTCAGACCAAGAGGACAAATCTGGAATGCTCTCTATTAGTATTACTCATGTTAATCCCTTTATTGTAGTTTTGTAATAATCCTGAGCATTGTGGTGGTGTACATAGAAGCGATAGGTATGTCGACGTCTCGTTAGGCCAGAGAAGTTATGGACTTTCTTTGCCTCTAGACTAATGTTCGCATATGCACTTGCGACTAGTATCAGACTATCAGTATCACTATCCCTATCAGTATCACTCATTTCAGTTTCACTAGTCATTTGATTGAGTGATCGACATTCACTCACTGACTTACAGTTACAGTCACGCACTGACATAGACGTCTAGCTAGTGACTGCTGACTGAATCGAATGATATTCCTGATAGTGATACTGAGTGATAGTCATACTCAGAGTCAGTCATACTCATAGTCATACTCATACTCATAGTCATAGTGATACTCATAGTCATACTCATAGTGATATATCAATCAGTCAGTCACTAGTGGTACTGAGTGATAGTCATAGCGACTAGTGACTGAATGATTGAGAGTATCTCGTCATGCTCCTGTCGGATAGACTAAAGACGTAGTATAGTTACTCGATCAACGAGTGTCAGTGTCACTCACTGTGAAGATGACTGCGACTGGATGAGTCCTCAATCAGTCGCACGCGACCCTCACAGCTACACTCGTAAATTACTGCTCAGTTGATTGCTTGGTTTGTTACGCCAATCCAGTGCCATTGTCACTCAAGCTCAAAGACAGGCATAGTTCATTTGTCCTGCTACTTTTTTTATTATAAACTAAAGATCTGCAAAAATATTTGCTGTAGTCTGGAATCATACTCATAGCCTCAGTCATAGGCATACCCCCAGGACTATCTTTCCCACTTTGAGTAAACCCTAGGTTTTAATCAATGAACTGAGAGTCTTACTAACGGTAATGCCACAAACTGCCAATAGGTACTTTTCATAGTGTCTCCAAAACAGAACAGCTGTCAGGGGTGGTGCAGAAATTAGCCTACTGAGTGTTTGACTCAGGATTTCCCAGCGTGCGTCATTAGAAGATTTCCTGCCTCTACCCGCATGCCCGATAGATAAGGTAACTGAAGGCCCTTCTTTGTTTCACGTAAGGATCCGAAACCGGCGAGGGTATTGCGAAAGGCAAGTTTTTGCTGATAATTGATCCAGGGGCTGCATCAAAGGCCCAGTACGCTATCCACTAAGCTACTGCTTCTCCCCCACTGTCAGTAGGTGAGAATATAGAGTGAATTCATATTTTCTAATGAAAAATGCGCAGATCCTTGTCTTGCTTAGGCTGTACATCTGTAACATCTGTATTACTGTGATTGAAAAGTGTGCTGGCCACGTATGCGGTTGTTGTTGAGTAACTGTCTAGTCAGCTAGAAGGGTGAGCTCTCAGTTACTTGATGCCTGCTGCCTACCCTTCTGATCACAGCTTTTGTCTCAATTCAAGTATAATATTAGTGTTATCTAAATTTGTGACCCATCGCAATCACGTTCTTGTTCTTGTAAGCGCAACAGTAGTAGTCTCTCCGTAACAGAAACACTCTACGTCTAAAAGCCTAGTATCATCAAATTTAACGTAACTGTTCTAGCTCGTGATGGCGGGGCCGATGAGTTCCGGATCTGGTCTTGACCTTGACCTTCACACTACCAAGGTTACACCTATCTTTGAATCTAATGAATTTGATGGCGAAAGTATTTTGCACCAACTGGGCGGTGGATCGTCGGCGACCATGATTAATCTGCCATTACATCAGGGCATGCTAATGGATGATAATTCTTCCCAAGCCCTACTCAGTCAATCCACTCCGCATGGAGCGCATCAGGTATGTACTGAATGTGTACTGCCCCACTACGGCATGATATGTTGTGATATTGAGCTGGAAAGCTAGTGTTTTTATCCTGATTGATGCAGTATGAAAGCTACACCTCCATGAAGTCGGTCCCATAGTTTTTTTAGATCCAGCTTTTTGCGTATCAATACTGTTAGCTCACGGTCATGTTGTCCTGACGGCATGCCTTAGTTTGGGTTACACTGTTGAACAGTCACCCCTATTACTTGTCCTGACCTCACCCGCCCAGAGTATATGGTAATCCAGTAAGAGACTGCTCTGTCACAATCAAATCTCGGTGCTCTCTAATGCGGTCTGCTTTTGTTGTCTCCAGGACGTCAACAGCCTTGTGTCTCAGATTGTTGCTAACACCGGTATGACTTCACTCTGTGAGCCCCAGCACGTAGACCAGGCAGACCAGCATCGTACGGTTACCTTCAGTAGTATCATCTCCGAGCCAGTTACCACCCAGTCCGATTTGGCTGCAGTGACAGATGGTGATGATACTCCTAATGAAGAGTCGTTGCACCCTGGCAGTCAGCAGGTGGACGAACAGCCAGCCATACCACAACTTGACTTGATATGTAAGTGTACCCGACAATGAAGCCTGTCTTATGCAATCAGTCCCTGTCTACTGACTTATGGTAAGATCCAGTCATGTTGGAAGCCGGTCGCCAATCCCCTCAATCTATCTGGGTAATGGGTACCGTATTCGGCATTGAATTAAGTGCCCTGGGTTTGATCCCATGTTTATACATCACTTTCTGCTCTCTACCTCATCAGATTCGGATTCCAACGTTAAGTGAAGGAGTATCATCTCCATGGGGCAAACCATGGACCATCCTGAAAACAACCATTTCAGGGGCTAGAATGCTAACGGCGTGCAATCATGTGACACGCAAATTAGTATGCCGTTCATGGCACAGTAAAGAAACTGTTTCAACGAACGGTTAGCATTTTAACTTCTCTATTGGCTTAGTGATGCCCTCCAAGTACAACAAAATGATCTTATCTTATTTCAGGGTGTGAGGAGTGTGGCTGCTCGACATGTGGAGAGTGCCTGGAGCATCCAGCCATGATTGTCCCGGATAAAGCTATCCCCAGTTACGCTCGTCTGACACTTCCCAGCTTTTTTGCTATAACTAATGCCGAGGTACATTTTAACCCTCTAATTAGACATTGCCTTACAGTTGTTCACCAATAACACTCTTTTACGGAAGGGCTAACTCAAATGAACAGCTTTAGAAACTGGTGTCACTGTTGTCATACAAGCCCTGCTATGACTGGAGAGCTTTCTTCCCCCAGTGACGGGATAAGAGAGAAGTTATACATTGACAAACAAAATAATACATGAAAAAGCTTGAGATTTACTCTCTATATATGTGGCATACCGAGAGCACTATCTCGCACTCGACATTCAGACTCTAAGCTCATGGCTGACGCGAATGGCGGACTTGAGGATAAATATTTCCTTCTTCGCAGGGTCAACTCGTTCCTACTATCACCACAAGGAAAACACTGCAGAAACGGACACGGTTTGGCCCTCTGAAGGGAACTTTGATAAAGTCAACAGAAACTAACATAGCACACAACTTAAAGGTGAACTAGAACAGTTGGTATATCAATGTCGTTTGAGGTATACTGACACACTGCATTAAATAGAAAAACACCATGCTCTCTATCTTCGCTAAGCCATATTCGTAACAGGACGCAGTATGTAAGACTCCTAAAGAGTCCATGCGCCAGGCCTTCCCATCGTTGCGTAGGGATATGTCTGATTGTGGATTAGTTTTTTATCTTCTCAGTTAGGAAAATATATATTTACAAGATGTGCATTACAAATCCTTGGAATTCTGTTGGGTAATCTGTTGCAGCCACGGGCAATGACTTTCAGAACTAGGGTCCACAACTGAGTCTGTCAATTGTTGTATTACTGGCCAATGGGGTGTCCACGAGTGAAATAGGCCAGCCAATAAGAGATGTGATTGTGTTGATTTTACCCTTGACACCTAAATAATTATAATAAAGCTTCAGTATAGTATATATGTATGATTTTACCTAACTGATCGAGTTGTTCCTGATCCCAGTAAATCAAATATGACCTCATGAGTGAGCTCGGACTAGGTCTAGGCCAAAAATTTAGTTTTGAATGCCACCCGTGTGTGAGTTTCCTAGCCACTCATCTCGAACTTAACCTCTAACTGTAAAGGTTTCTCTCAGGTGTTTAGTGCAGACGGATCCTGGCAGTACCTGGATGTCACTGATGAGACGGTCAGTAACTGGCTGATGTTCATGAGAGAAGCAGAATCGCTGTCTGAACAGAATGTTGTTATCTACCAGCACAACAGCTCTCTTTACTTCTCTGTCATAAAGGTGCGACAACATGGTGGTTTTGGAAGTTTGTGATGAATTGAAGGCGTGCATGTTGTTCTTGTGTACTACAATGGGGTGTGTGCTGATCTGGTATCAAGCATAACGCAACCATAAACAACTATGCCAATCAGCATTCGTGTGGATTATAAACCAATTACTAGTCTATGACTTGTAATTTAGAGTAGTTCGCTCACTAATATCCGTATCAGTTGGAATAATATAGTTTTCCATCCATAACGATACTTTACCTGCCCACCACCCATAGAATTGCCTTCTCTATGAGGCACACAGGTGTGAGCAGAAAGTCTCCTTCACTCCTTCTGACGAACCCTGGGAAACGCCGGGTCAAAGACTCAGTAGACCAATTTTTGCGCCACTACTGACGACTGTTATGTTGTGAAGACACGAAATCCTCACCTTCCCATCACCAGCCTTTCTTCCACCTTGATGCATTCGTGTTGCAGATGATAAAACCAAAGCAGGAGCTTCGTTACGGATTTGCTGATAGCTACGCTAAGCTGATGAGCTGCCGGACACTGAAACAAATCGGTGAGTTGTAACAAAATCAACATGAAACCTGCCATTACTACGCGATAAATGTTGGTGGAATTGCTACAACCACATTTCGAATGTCAAAATACCAAGCTCCTATGAAAGATTCCGGTTTGCGTGAAAGACCGCGCAAACTAACAAATTATGGTGTGATTTATCCTTTGAATGTGCTACAATGATTTTAGTAGACCATTTCCGTCTTATGTTGTCATAACATACAGTTACTTCCCGCTAAACTATATACATGTCTGCCACTAATCAAATGGACGAATCACATCCTGGCCAAGAATAGGACCATTCCAGACCCCAACCCAAAGCTACAGCAGTCAGATGTATTTGTGAGACTACTTTTGTGATATCCATTGACTAAAATCTAACCACTTAGCTTGTTTTTTGTAATTTCAGCCACTCTGCCGCCTCCCACACCAAAGAGCGTCATTATCAAAGATGGCTTTCCTTGTGATACATGCGATGAGGTGTTTGCAGATTTCAATGACTTTGATGCCCATGTGTGCAGTCATGAGGTCAAAGGTAATGACTGACTGACCGACTGACTGACTGAATGACTGACACTATTATTCACAGACTCCACACTACTGCTGCTTTGTGAAAGTGTTTGAGCTCACCTTCCTAAGCTTGTTGATCTCCTATTCTCTATTCTAGAGTCGAGCAGTAAGAGAAAGAATAAACGTAAGGGTCGGCCACAGAAGATTCAGTCTGAGTCTAAGGCAGCCGTACAGAACTCCGCGGTGAAGCTATCTAAAACCAAGCAGCTGCTACATTGTGAAAACTGTGAGGAGAAATTTCCTACCAAACGCAAGTACGTTTCCTAGAACCCGTTCGCTACAAACACAAAACTCTCTGCTAATAGTTGTGGCCCTTACCAGTGACAACAGACCTGGCAATGGTCAGCAGTGAGCTGTGTACAGTAATCCACTGCTGATGCTCTGTTGTGCCCGCATCGTATCAAGTGAATGAGACCCATTAGTTATCTCACTACATAACTGTATCCAGCTAGCAATTAACATAAAATCTACTACCGAGGGAGGGACCGAGGACACACAATAGAGAGGTTAAGATGCGAACGGTATGCCATAACGATATGCCCTAACCGTCTATCCAACGTAACCATTATGCATAGAGAGGTTGATACCAGATTCCAGCGTAACGACCAACGAAACCTCTCGAGAAATGCTGAGAATCCAGCGACTACAAAGATCAAAATGAGGTCGATGTCTCGTTTTCGCACAGTTACTATAGTTACTACATCTTAGAACCCTAGAGAGGACTACCACAGCACTAGTACTCAAAGCACTCGTTAGGAAACTCAGTGACATAAAGTATTTTATATCACTGGGAAACTCGATTTGCAGACTTATCTTTATATTGGGTTTTGGGCCACACCGGACACTGCTATTACAATGAACAAACCCAGATGTGTTGCGTAAGGTCTTGAACAAGACGTCCGGGTAGGTTTCACCGATATCTTCGGCGAGTAGAACAAGTTAACGGTAATGGGAGCTGTAACCATATAGAGAGTCCTACTGATTTTGCTAACTATTTGCAGCCGTCGAGGAACTCCCTTAGGTCACATGACACGCATATTTTCATTACGTATATCGCGCGGAAATATAACCGTTGCCGGCAACCGGTTGCCTCTTAACCTCTCTACGTTACGAATTTTCGATATTACCAAATATAGATCGTTTATTCAACCAAATACTTAGCAAAGCCAGTTATAGTTATTCACTGTGGACAAACCGGTCGAAAGGCAGATCTAACCGTCCGACTGAGTCTAGATGCGAATGCTTTTGGGGAATGTTTCGTAGGGTATAGCCAATAAGGGTCCAAAGGTAGAAGTGGGCCTGTCAGTTTATGTTAAATAGAAGTTATTGATACAGTATTTCAAACTGGTCGGATCTCTTCCATAGGCTATTGCTGCATATGTACATACACACCGGAGACTTGCCATACAAATGCATGGAGATAGCCTGTAGAAAATCCTTTGATACCAAATTTAAGATGGACCGACACAAACTGAGTCACGCTTCGAGACAGCATACGTGCATGCACTGTGACAAGGTATGTTGATAAAAATCAATCCACACCACTCTAAGTAACTACACTCTAGTGAGTCTATCCTCACTATGTGACTGTGTTGAGCTATTGGGGATTTGTATGCCATTGTTAGGTCACGATTTGCAATGGGCTTCTGAACACCTGTATATTTTCATGCTGAAGAAACCATTGCAGCTAAGCTCTCATAGTATATTCTCTTGTTGGCAACAACAGTGATTGAAGTAAACGATTGACGGATTAGTTAACCGCTAGAAAGGAGTTGTCACTTTGAGTTGTTTTGCTGTATACAGATCTGGTTTCATCTGGTTGTCTTTTGTTTACAGAGTTTCAATCGTAAGGATCACTTGCAACAACACCTGGTGCTTCATGATGAGAACAGAGTGCAATATAAATGTGACAGATGTACCAAAGAGTATAACACCAAACTGGCATACAAGGCACATACTGCCATACATTCGGCATTGGAAGGATCACTTGAATGTCTTTGCTGTAAAAAGCTGTTTGAGAGCACAGACGTTTTACTGTTGCATATTAAGAAGCACACTGGGGCGCGTACTGCGCACTCTTTGAAGAAGCACCTTTGCGCGCTTTGCGATAAGAAGTTCTTTACGAATAAGGACATGCTGCGGCATTTTGTTACGCACACCAAGGAGCGTAACTTTGAATGTGAGTTCTGTCAGCAGAGATTCGGTCGTCGAGATCATCTCATTCGTCACCTAAAGAAAAACCACCAAGAGGGCTCCTCATCACGCACAACTCGCCGGCAACGAAAACGCAATGACACCGCTAGCGCCGATCTCACACGCTCCATACAGCAGATGCTAGCCGAGTCTAACCTGGACGCGCCTCCGCAGGTGATAGGCGCTCAGACAGAGACTGAGGGCGAGTCACATTCGGCTGTGCAGATCACACCAATCATGGCGAGCTCAGACCGCGAGCAGCTCATTTCGGTGCCTGTCTTCCCAGGTACGAGCTCCCAGGCCAAGGTTATCACACTCAACGCGTTCATTAACGGCTCCGCGTCATCGCAAGCTGACACAAGCCTGTCTGGTAAACACATAAATGTGCAGCCGATGTCCGGCTGGCAGCCCGTGCTGCTTAATGACTCATCGGCGCAGCGATTCTTTGTGACAACGGACAGTCGGCTGCCGGGCACAACGACACTGCTTCTGTCAGACTCATCTGGTGCATACACACTGGAAGGGCTACAGGCAAGTGACCTGCAGGGGGAGAGCACTACTAGCGAGTATGCTGATGCCATGAAGGTGCTCGGTAACTTCACACCAACCAGTCAGCAACACTTCAGCCAATCGGAAACAGAACTGAGCTCCCTCTATATACAACCACACTATAATCAAGCGAACCTTACCTACAGGTGACCTACAGTTACAGTGTAACCCAGGCCCACATTCACCTGTGGTAATCACAGCGGAACCCAGGTGACCATAACCTCTAGCTCAGGGCTGGCCAAACTTTTTAGCATTCTTCGAAAAAAAAAACTAATGGCTTGGGCCGCATATGAACCGTGTCTCGGCACTGCATGACAACGGCAATCTAGGAAATGTTTGCTGTGGGTCAGAGGGTATTATATAATGTGTCGCAATATTTTCAAGTGCCTGGGGCCACTTTAAGTTACTGCTGGGAGCATATATGGCCCCAGGGCCACAGGTTGGGCAGCTTTGCT
>Ga0224501_10003138_pt1 | contig 12997 bp, 8 predicted proteins | sample SF_Oct11_sed_USG_4_FD_169105 | JGI IMG/M metagenome (GOLD analysis project Ga0224501, IMG submission 169105) | Sediment microbial communities from San Francisco Bay, California, United States - SF_Oct11_sed_USGS_8_1 | ecosystem: Environmental > Aquatic > Marine > Sediment | place: USA... | reverse complement strand
TCATGACTAGAGAAAAAAAAGTGTTCAAACCGGTTTCAAACAACAGAGCTTTCCATCCGGTTTATACAGGTTGTGCTAGCCCAGCCCAACGGCTCAGACTGAGGGACAAGACTAACTTTGTCAGGACCTGTCTCCACAAATGAATACTGATGCAATAGAAACTACATTGTCATAACATTGTAATCGCGTATATAGCACAGGTGGGGACTTGTGTTACACGACCAATAGAGATCCTTTAAATGGAGGGGTCGCTGTGGGTGTATTTAATTATCGTTTAGATCGAAAAGCCGTCGTATTGGCTCTGAGATGTACTTTTAATTGAGTGGCAGAAATTATTATCATGGCTACTTATACAAAAATATATAGGCTTTTTGCCTGTTTGTGTAGCATGGTGCCACACATAAATGATACTGACTAACACCCCAAAGTGCTAGTCACTGACTACTGTTGTTGCTCCCAATTCCATTCTTCCTGTTGATTCATAAATAATAGTTATTTTTACTGGTTTTTATGGAATAAACCCTAGCATTCCATGCTTATGAGTTTCAGTACTCAGGCATTCAGCCATTCTCTTTCTAGTGTAGACCGGTTTCATATTGTGGGTTCCAAGCATTCAAACCATCTCATGCCGGTTTGGCAATTGATTGATGCTTCTTCATCTATTGCCTGTCCCATAGTCACTGAACCGTTACGAGTTATAGCATTATACCATCTAATCACTAGTCACCAGCTCTCTCTAACAGACAGTCCATCCGGACAGGTAGGCAATAAAAACTAGTTCACAGTGGCTTATTGCTGCGCGGTCCATCGATTCGAAACAAAACCTTCTCTATGTTTCATTAGATTGCTCTTCTTATCTCCATGACAGAACAGCTGTCAGGAATGGTGCAGAATATGGCTTACAGAGTCTTTGACTCTGTGTTTCTCTGGGTGTATGTGCGTGCCATTCGGAGACTTTATTTTTGCACCCGCGTGCCCCATAGAGAAGGCAGCTCTATGGCAGGGCCTCCTTTATTGAGGATTGATCTGAAACCAACTCCATCTATAAAGGCCCAATAATCAGGATCTCGATGGGCCTGTTGTCCTCTGAGGAGCACATGATTTCGCGTCTTTCGTGTATTCTGCGCAGCTGGTCGATCTATCCAGTGCCTGCATAAGGGTGTAGCATGGTGCGTGTGACATTTTTTCAATATGGATCAGAGATGACGCTGGCGCTGAAGATCCCGGTCTCAAAAACAGGTTGCGAATACAAGGGAATCTTCCAAAAACCCCTCTGGTAACCCAGCAGTATATGAGTACCTAACTCTCATCAAAGTTGAGAAGCGGAAATTGAATGTGATATCGTGAGGAGAGCAGGCGGAGTGTTGTTCTTAGAATCTGTCACTATGCTCCCGTTCTCGGTGGCACGAGTCTCCTTTATTTATACTCGATCATGCAATCTTCTCATAATGGGTTACTACAACCTTCAATAGCTTCAATTATGCAGAAAAACTTTTTATTGAACTTTTTATCTTTTTTTCAGTGTATAGTCACACACAGTATTATAAAATCATCACTCAAAATGGCCGAAAAAAGATCTACCAAATCTGGACTGGCAGCTGAAGCAGCTAATAAGGTAAGTAGGTGGCTACAAAACAATGTATAGTCTTTGTGCGAACCACCTACAATCTTCATTGGTAACCCGACAGTTGTCAAAAGTCTGTACCCTCTTTCCTCATGCCTTCACTATTAAATTTCGTGATCCGAATCCGATGAGGGCGAAACCTTTATATATAAAGCGGTGCCAAACCGGGAATCGAACCTGGGGTGCCCAGTGTCCTATCCACTAACCCATCATTCCATTCCCGCGTGGTGTTTCATGCGTGGTGAATTTTTAGTATGTTTCCATATATGCAGTGTTTCAGCTTTTGACTAAGTAAATGTTATGGCAAAAGAAACCCATTTTTAGCAGCGAGTTGGATGAGTTTAAAAACTCTTTTGATGAGTGATTTTCAGCTGCCCTTGCTCACTATGCTGACAGTTGGATCACGTTCAAGAGGAGGTAATCTGATAAGTTTAAGAAAATATGAGGCTACGAGCTTATGCAGAACTGTGACCCTATGCACTGGCCTGTAGAGGGGTGTTGACTATTTTGAGGTTGTCAGTAGATGGCGTATCGCAAGTTAGTCGCAGGTACTTGACTCTGACCAAGCTTTCGAGAGCTATCAATGAGTCGTGAGTTTCTAGTCTGGGCCATATACTATGCATTACATTTGAAGTTGGAACGGGGTATATTGAAGTGGACTGATCACTATCTATGTACACATTGACCTGTCAATTGAAAGGACTCAAAGATGATATCCGATTAGAACACACAATATATAGAAATCCAGTTATTACATTAAATTATAAAATATGATGGCCCCCTGGCAAGATTCTTGGGTTCCGAGGCGTCTTTGTTATTCAAGTGTCTTTGTACCTTGCTTATGACTGTATGTTCTGCTTTTATATATCAGACATCCTATAAATTGGTTTGTACAATGGATGGGCAATAGTTTTAGGCAAAACTTTAGACAAATTTGCGCTCATGTATAAATTTCTAGTTTAATTGGAAACAATCAACTATATAGGTAGTCAAATGTAATGCCATAAGGCCAAGCGGGCACTAAATTTTTAAGAACACCAGCCAGTAGCATGATTTAGGATTGGCAACCTCTAATTGGAGTAATCTTCTCATGAGTAAACCTGATGATGTCATGTGGCGGGAAATGGCATAGTTTCCTGGTTCATGACCTTTAATCTATTACACTGTATACAAAAACTATACTGGTCGTCGGCATAAAAACACACCACAATCCTACTACTTCTCACACTATCAACATGGCATCTACAAGAGCAACCAAATCTGGCATTAACAAGGAGGTGGCTGCTAAGGTTAGTAATAGTCATTGATTTCTACTAGTCTGAATCTAAGTCGAACTTCATGCCGGTGTATAGATGACAAGTCAACACAATTACCCAACAGGTGGTTGAAGTGCTGGTAAAGATAGGCATGGGTAAAATAAATAGTCAATAGTTCATCATTGAAACTCTCTCTTGCCTTCACCCATGATTGGCCGGTATCACAAATGCAGAAGTGGTTCTGGGATGGTATTGAGGTCTTGGAGTGATGTATGAGCGCCTCTGTTACCAGTCACATAGTAAATTTCGTTTAAATGCAGTTAGTCTTTTGATATCTTCTATGGACTAGACTATTCAACAGTATGAGGAAGGCTTTTCCTGAATGCAAATTCATAACTGAGCATTGATTTCCTTTCTTGTGTTGGAGGGAGGGGGTATATAAGCTGTGGCTCAATACCAGATAGGATGCAGCAAACATAGAAACTTATCGTCTGACTTTCTATACGCACCAGGCACAACAGACAGTGGTATAGCATTGCTCAAACCTGCTGTCAACATCCATGTTCACAGTACATATATATATGTAACTTTGCTACTCAGGACATAAGCTCCTGTCTCAGCCGACCGTTCTATAGACATGAATTGTAAATTATCTTATCAGTAGACTGCTCGTATATAACCAGTGGCCTGGGCGGGTGGTAAAGATATGGGCCTCTCTATCTCTTTGAATGCTGGGTCAAATGCTTTGCACTTATGCTCTCATAGTTAGTCTATCTTTCAAAAGATCACAAGTCGAATGAGTAGTTGCCGGATGTCGCCATCCTGTTCTAATGATCCATCAGTTCTATCAATGTGGATGTCAACCTCCGTATGCATTTCCTCTGCTATAGTGACTCTACTGTTTCCTGTATTAGCAAACTGTGCGGCCTGTTCTATAGGGTCATATGTTTGACACGGCTTAGGTCAGACTTAGACTTCCCATATAAATAAATGGATAACTTCTCATTAAATGAGGCTAGTGCTGTTTGACTAACATTCGCTCGAGGCCTTTTTTGTGTATAGCCTCTTCATCCTTTATGGTAAAGCTGCCGGTTTAAATCTTTCTTCTTTTCCCAGTTATTTCTTAGCATAGAGCACCACAAGCGGTTGAGGATCAACACGCCGCCTCATAGTGAGGCTTGTTCTTTACTTGGACCAAGGGTTATGGTGAAGACCTCATGCCCACAATGGGGCCCTGTCATGACTGGGATTCCAACACAGGCTCTCACGTTTGCGAGCTCAGGCTCAGGCAGCCGATAATAGTGCTCTGGTAAAACTGATGACATGTGTGAACTGGTGGTCTGGTCGTAGGCATGACAATGTCCAGACTTAAATTAAATATGAACCTCAGACAGACTCAGATTTCCAAATACCGGCATTTTTAAAGCCAGCTTAGCTAGCTTTATTGAAATTCCTATCGAGCTAATCTGTCACTTAGTACCAACGCCTTTTTTATTACTCTCTTGTTTGAATAGGAATGCTATTGACATAGCAGACTATGTTACGTTGCCAAGCAGGCTTCTCGAATGACACAACTAGATAGCACTAGAAAAGGTGTGCTAAGGAGTACAGCATATAACATGCCATGCATATAGCATATAATATGCGATGACACGCACTGATGCAGTTCATATCCATTGTGTAATCAACATGTTGGTTGCCTATATCTGGTGTGTAATCAGTGTAGAAACCTCCTTTTGGAAAACTATAGTTGTCACGCACCAACATGTACCTTCTATATTAAGTCCTGGTGCAGAACATGGGAGCTATGCATCGTCAATGGCTGTATTTTACGCAGCAGTATTCCCTTCATTGATTGTATTACTAGTGACATGCAGCCATGGCCTAGTCATTTGGCCGCACTTGGCCATATAGCACCGGTGGGGACTCGTGCTACACGACAGCTTATGGCCATGTCACGCCATGCCTCTGATGTTAGCCCAGCCAGTCTTGATGCGTCTGTGTACTATTCATAATCAGATGTACATTGGTCACACTATTAATGTAAGCATGCTAAATACATCTGTTGTTTGTCTCTCAAGGGATGGCTCCAGTGCCATATTGACATGCGCTTGAGGTGGTACACTCTCAACATTGATCATATCAAATCAAAAATATCCTAATTCAGTTGTATCGATTGGGTACTGGCGTAGAATCAGCCTCCCCGGAGGGGATAACTCATTAGGTATTGGACATAATGCTCACCGAGCGATCTTCTAGAGTTACAACTCTATGCACATGCTATGTGTATAATGCCCGGCTAGTCAGCAACAGCTTGGACAGTCCGGTCATTTCAGGAGCACCCAATACCAATTGCCATTTCAGGTACCAAACGCTGATCCTTCTTTCTTAAAACCTAATGTAATCTTTTCAGGATCATTGGCGTTAGAAAAAGCTCTTGAAGCATAATGGCCCATGTTAGAGTTATTTGTGTCTCTCAGCGTTTAGGATGCGCTCAATCGATCATCACATGTAGGAGTGACTCCGCCATTCCCACCCAGTTTGGTAGGATAGGTTGGGTATAGTGAGATAGATTAGTGATAGAGCGACTGAGCTCTCAATTTTAAGAACCTGGTCACGGTGAGCTCCCATTGTGAATGTGAGCTCGAGCTCCCTTTAGTGATAGCTCAAAAGGGAAGGCATAGCTCACTATGAGGTGAGTGTTGATGCTCGTGGTGCTCCATGCTAAGTTGTAACTAATGAAAAACACAAATGTCTAGCCCGGCAGCTTCACCATACCACTGAATATACCATATACAAAAAAAAAGTGAGTTGGGTATAATATTTGTAAATGTCACAGATGCCAGGCTAATACGGGCACCTAGAGTTGTAAGGGGTATGACAGAGAGGAGGAGCTTGATGAGCACTGGCTACTAGTACTAGGATTGGTATGTTTATTGATAAACATAAGATGCAGATCCCTGGCATCCTGATGATGTTAGCAGCACACCAGCCATAGAGTTATCCTCTAACTCTATGATAACTCTATGATACCAGCTGGACCGGATGACTAGATGTGATCTCAACTCTTGTCACAACTGACAATGTGATAGGCGGAAGACTCAGATAACTCTTTACTTGTCGCCGGGTGTAGACTGTTTGACTATTGACTAATGACATTCCTCCCAAAGTGATTCTTTGGATTGTTCCGACAGGGCTTACGCAACCGTTGAGTAAACAAGGCTGTCAAAGGCAGCAGCTAAAAAACGGATCCAACTATGACTCATATAAGCTTTAGGCGGGTTAAGTTCTCAATATACAAGGCTTACATTTCTGGCTAAAAGTGATTAGACACGTCATTTCTAGCATGAATAGAAACTATTTGTCATATTAGCAAATAGCGTAATGAAAAATAAGTACGGGCAATTCAATAGGAAAACAGAAACTGAAAATGTGTCACGCTTTTCATCATGTTGAATAATAATGTTTCCAATGGGGTAGTAGTAGTAGTAGTAGACTTCTAGAATGATTAGTAGATGAGTCAGGGGCTTTAGCTATAAGCCTTGCAAGTGTGCAGTAGTCTTAACTACTAGATTAGTGGGAGATGAGTCAAGGGTTCTAGATCTAAGCCCCTGGCCAGTAATCCTTTGGTATGCCACTAAGTTTAGTCATAAGCTTGTAGGATTCCATGCTCCAAATTACAAGGTACATGTATTCTATTCTATCCCATGCTATGACCCATGTAAGGTAAGAACAGACCTGTAATTAAATGGACATTCATTGAGCTGGAAAGAATGTGTATCACTGCAATGACATAAAAGGCTGTTTCTATAGAAAACTATTATAAAAGGATCACTTATATAGAGAATGGCATCTCGTATGTCACTACTGTGTCTATTACTAATATCAGTGCAGTGCAGAATACATACCCATGACCTGTAAATGCTTTTAATTGGTAGGACGTCTGCATTTACACAATGTAGACCTCCCAGATTCTTAGAAGTTTCTAGAATGCCGCATAGTAGAACAGTCATATGAATCGCCATACCCATCCAAGTTTATGGTTGACCCTAGAGGTGCACTCCTCGGCAAGCCGTGTAGTACTGTATCAAGAGCGTGCTACACAGCTGGCACACCTTGCCTTGGAGATTAGGCACGGTGTGCCAAGAGGAGCACCTCTAAGTTCAGTCGATGAAGCAACCGTTAACAACAAAGTATCCAGTTGAGATTCGAGTACTATGTAATCCTGTTGTGTTCAAATTTGTCTTTTTCTGACTTCTACAAACACTGCATGTTGCATGGATGCAAAAAACCACTTTTTTATTCTTGGATAAATACAAACTTACATGTAAAATTACTGAAATTGTATACAAGCACCAATCCAGAATGATTGCATTTGGTGCAATTTTAAATCCGACTTACAAAAATTATCATTTAATGTATCTATGAATGTGGACATCTTTTTGCAGCTTGCATCCAAATATGACGCGGAGTTGGCTGGCCAATGCATGAAGTGGATAAAATCAAAGATTGGAGAGGACTTCAATACGTCGGGTGATGCTAAAAATGTCGCCGCTGAGCTCAGATCTGGTCAAAAACTTGCGAGGTTAGTACACAGTGATGACTCTTGGGGACTGCTTCAAACAGCCGAGCTTTCAGGTCGGGCCTTCAGCACAGCCGTGTCTGGCAGCGCTACTATCAAAGGCAGCTTGGCTTGGCCATGTAACATGAGTCCCTATCTGTGCTACAGTCAGCGTCAACCATATTTACACACCACCCTCCGAGAATCCGGTACACGCGGTGGATCTTTGACATTCCTGGAATGATCTTGTCCCTTATCCACTGGTTGAGACCTCCATTATTTTTACTGTGTTGATCGAAGCCAAGCTGTGAAATGAGAAGTAAGTTAATTACTAATGAATTGATAGCTATCAGCGTCTAAGCCCATGAGAGATGCTCTATACTAGGCTCGTATATAGTGATTAAAGAGTCGAGTATTTAAAAAACCCAGGGTGTGGCTATTATAACTGTCAAACATTGCTTACAATCTTTCCACTTAGACCCTCTTCTAATGTACTGAGAGATAGTGAGTGTATGCATAATTCATTATCAGTAACCGTGTCACTGCTCAGATATTATAGAGCACATGCAAGAGAAAACATCATATCCTGTCGCTTCGGACATAATGTTCTCATCTATGGTTCCTGCAGACCATTAACCGACTCAGGTTCCTCTCATATTTCGAGATGGCAGCACAAATTTATAAGCTGCGCTTTACACCCTTTTCTTGTCGAACTGGGTCTTGCCAAAAGTCTGTGCCGGGCTTTTAGAGCTAAGTACCGAATAAACCAAAAGCCAACTTTAGTCACAATAAGGTGGAGATGACTCCGAGGTTTGGGTGTGTATTCTAAAAATATGCCAAGAAACCCATCCTTACCCTACCTGCTCCTTGCCTGAATCCATAAATACATAATAGATTCATAAATAGGTATCATAGGCCTATAGCTGCCCCATAGAGACATCTTCGTAGAGTGGGAAGATAGCGCGACAGCTCAGTGGTAAGGCGCTGGGCTCGTGATTCGAACATGGGTTCGTATTCTGGTGATGCCGGGCTCCCGTTGTGAGTATGAGCTCCTCACATAATTCTTACCTCCTACCGCTCCAACAAGCCCAGGCTTAAGAGGATGGCCGAGCGCCTGAGTGGAATGATTAAAAAGACTTTAAACAACTGTCAATTTTCACCACAGGCTTGTGAATGCCATTTCACCTGGAAAGATCTCAGAGAAGCAAATCGCCGGAGCAAAGATGACTTTTAAACAGATGGAACTTATCAACAAGTTTATTGATGTCTGCAAGTCACTAGGAGTGCCTGATCATGAATGCTTCGCTACCGTGGATCTGTATGAAGAGCAAAACATGAACCAAGTTATCATTTGCATCTCTGGACTCATGAGAAAGGTAAGATAACTCCCAAAAAGAGCTAGCCCATCAGTAGCCAGGTTACCGGGCTCTTCGAGCGGGCGGGGTAGTGGACCAGCTAAGCAGTATACCACCCCATGCCCACTACCCCGCCCGCCCGCCAGGTAACCTGATTAACCCATCAGATTACCCGGAGTGTTACCTAAGACTGTGAGTCATGAAGATCCATCCCATTTTATTCCTCTGTATAAATTCCAGGTTGCTACCTGGGTGTGGGGTGATCTTGACCCTTATTCTTTGGCTAGAACCGCTATTATTTATAGCTGAAGTGACACAAGCAAATCGAACAGAGGCCTGTATTAAGGGAAACCCCGCCAGCACTGGAAAGCTACTTCACTACTTCTCGCTTTTACTGACTGGGCTCCTCATGTCGTGTTATCTATGAAAAATAATCTTATTTAACTATTCTCACCTTACAGTTCGGACTGGGACCGAGAGAAGCCACTGAGAATAAACGGGAATTCACGGAAGAGCAGATGAAGGCTGGAGCGTCTGTGATTGGCTTACAGATGGGAACCAATAAGGGCGCTTCCCAGGCCGGTATGAGCTTCGGAAAATCCCGACACATTGTCGACTAAAAAAATGCTATGGTGCAGATAACTCCTAAATCTAACGATCGACGCGATATAACGGCATAAAAGCTTTCAATCATGGACAAAAACATATAAAATGTCTCGCTTGTAACCCTCTCAATGGTTCTAAAGTTGTATAATCATATGATAGAAGCAATTGTGTTAGTGACTGATTTTATGGATACAAAAAAGCACCTATTTCTTGGAATCATGATCAAGTAAATGTAGAATAGATCTAGGTCACGCTTTTCACATTTCTAAATGTTCTAAAGTCAGATAAAAGAAGGAATTGTATTAGTGACCAATTTTATGGAATTTTTCAGATTTTTTATTGTTCTAATTTGTTACATTGCTTATATCTGGTTTTATAACTCATTCCTTCATTCTGCATATTATTATTATTATTATATGTTTAAAAGTTAAATAATACATTGTCTGTAGAACAGCTTGGTGATCTACTCAGTAGGGATTATATGACAGCTAGCCTAGGGGGAATTATGACACATCGCGATGACGGCTCACGACTGATGTATATACATGTGTCAGTCTACTGTTTCAGATTGAGCATATCTGTATTTCGAGCGTTGAGCATTTCTCCAATCATAGGCATAACTGAGGGCTGCTGTCATTGTTCTGCCTGATATCAGTAGAAACTCTGTCGGTAACTGAATCATTTCAATGGCAAAATGAGTGAATACTAAAGTGAATAGCCTGCCCTTAATGCACAGATCATAGAGCTATCCTCCCCTAGACAGGCGCTTGTTAGTCAATTAAGCTTTTCACAAACCATATAGGATAATATCTCGATTAAAACTGCTCGTATAACATTTGGTCTATAGCCGGAAGCCACCTGTTAACTGTGAAGCTCCAGAGAGATTATATCACAGAATTCGTGGAACAAGTAAACCAAATATTTCACACACAAAAAAATCGACATTATATGGCACCCAACAATTTCCATTCCTCGTAAATTACACCTTAAAGCCTAGAGATAAGACGACACCATCTTGTTTTACTCAGATAGCCTCACTCACTAAGCCAATGGCTTTTTTATGATCCATGGTTTGTCCCATAGAGTTTGTGGGCCACTTTTATTTAATGTTGTAACCCGAGTCTGATGATAGGAGGAAAGCGCACAACCTTGAAACCGAACCGGGTCATCCGGTGCAAAGCTGAGTGCACTACTACCGTCTTTGGCACTACCAACCAAGCCACCACTTCTTCCCCATTAGGTCATTCTTAATCTACTACAGAAGTTTTTGTTGATTGCTCTCCAACCAATACCAGATTCTATACAAAATAAACCCAATAGCACGACTGTTCATACTTGTATGCAGATTTCAGAATGAGGATTACAGAACTGGATTGCAGAAATACCGCGAGTTCCACATTTTTTATGTCTGTATATTTATAAAGAGATAGTCTCAATGACTGCTAGATTAAAATATGTAATATATTAGCTATTATAAATAATAAAAGTGAAAACTGATTCTGCATTTTGAAAGAGACTGTGCCTGAATGCCTAAAAATTTTTAGCAGTACGCATGAGGTGTTAGTTCTGATGAAATATGGCATTAATACGACGTTGGAAGTTCAGACTCGCTGGGGAGAAGCATTTCTGCTCGCACCCCACAAGGCAGCAAACCTCATTCGAAGCGCAGTCTGCGTCATTATCACATGATGAGTTGATTTCCGTTTCACACGAACGTGGTGAGGGGCATCTAGTAGGAAAACAGAAGAGTGATAAGTAGAGAGAGAAGATAGTAGCTGTGAGCGGGAGCCGAGCTGGAGTTATTCCCTCCTACCCTCACCTCATGCCTACAAGCAGCAAGGGGGCATGACTCCGAGAAAGTTTTAATTTCGTGGTGATTTGATGAACGGGTGGGACTTAGTGTCACAAGGTCAAATTTTTAGGCATATGGTGCTCACGGTTGATATACGTGTAGAGCTCTGGGCTAAGATTAGAATCATGTATTTGGGCTCAGATTTCAATGGTGCATGGAGGGCTCCGATTTAGCTATGACTGGTTAGGTTGTGTCTTTAATGAATGGTCGCCAGAGATAGGAAATATGTCGAGATAGCAATTTTTCTGCCACCACGCATAACAAATCAGTTTGAAAAGAAATCGCAAAGGGAAGCAATGGGGAATAGAAGCATACGGTGCGGGCTCCGGTCTAACCAGACAGTTTACGACCGAGTTGAATCATGCGCATTCTGACTCGGTTTGGTTTTCGATTTAGTTTGAGCATTCTGAAATAAAGAGACAGGAAGAACTGTTATGGTAACATGCAGATGGGAAACACTGAGAAGACTAGAGCATGCACCATGCAAGGAGCCATATGCTGTGCATGACTTGCAGGTTCCCCACAGGCTCCGTGCAGGTTCCATGCAAGTTCCATGCAGATTCTATACAGGTTCCGTGAAGGTTCCATGCGGGAGGAGAGAATAGATAACAGAAAAAGGATGTAGACAAACACTCATAACTCTAACATACAGGATGTAGCCCAATAAGACCACAAGCATATTCTAGAACTACATCAGCTAATGGCTGGGATTTGACCCAGGGTCCAAATTAATGCAGATGATACATTGATGCAGAGGGCTATCCTCCATGTCCTCAAAATGTGAGTCCTGCTTTAATGATTCTGTTTTTGTACATTGTGTGACTGCTTGGCTGATCATATTTCAAGTCCAAGTGGCTAACAGCCTGTTAAAGTCATTACTCAGTAACAGCTGTCAGCGCTTACTCCAGGATAGGATAACTCTATGCATGGATGGGCTTTCAGCATTGGGCAATCAGTGGTAGGATTGTGGAGAACCAATGTTGGTGCGATAGTTATTTTGTTTTACCCAAACTTTTTGCCTGAGAAATTATGTGAGCAGCTCATTCTCATAGTGGGGGCTCAGCATGACTTAAACCCAGGATCTTCTGATCTGGAGCCAGGCGCTCTAGTCATAGACCCATCCCGATATCCCTATCCAATGTGGATGATCACTTAGAACCATTAAAGAACAATGGAGGATTACTCACTGGTAGAGCGCTTGGCTCAAGATCACAAGATCCTGGGTTCAAATCTTAGTCATGCTCAATTAGTTCATTTCCTAGTTCAAACTGGTCCAACAAGCCTCAGGCTTAACAGGTTCGTTAAATAGAATGGCCAAAGAGCCCCATTAGAAAAAACTTCAAACACCTGTTCTCACCTTGTGAGTTGTCTTTTCTTGACAGGCATTCGGCAGCAGCCATCACAGCATTTCCTCATGCCTCTGCAGTCAGTGTCTATCTGACACGTAACACAGGTGTCCTCATCAACCCGAGGAGGACAGCTTCCCTTTTTCTCGATTGGTTTAGGCTGGAACTGAGACCTTCTGGGGTTTTTAGTGGTTGTCTCAAATTCAACTAAAATATAAAAACAAAAGTCTAGACAACCCTCTGCATCGAAGGCAACTGAGTGCATTATCCATGTTGCTAACATAACAAAACATCCCGAACAACTCTGTGTGCAACTTTGTAATTTAATGCAAATCCTTTGAGTTAAACAGGGAGGCCCATCTTGCAGTGAGTCTAGCTTCTAAAAAACCTTATCCCA
>Ga0224501_10003137_pt1 | contig 12998 bp, 8 predicted proteins | sample SF_Oct11_sed_USG_4_FD_169105 | JGI IMG/M metagenome (GOLD analysis project Ga0224501, IMG submission 169105) | Sediment microbial communities from San Francisco Bay, California, United States - SF_Oct11_sed_USGS_8_1 | ecosystem: Environmental > Aquatic > Marine > Sediment | place: USA... | reverse complement strand
GTTAGTTTCCTTCAGCATTGAGCATTGTAAACCTGATTTCTGCTGAATACACTGGTAGCTCTAACTCACTTGAACCACATATGACGGGATTATGTAATTATTGGGCTGTCTAAAATACACTGGGTAGCAGTGCAAAGTAATGGATGATGCAGCTGAAAGGCTGGACGGCAGACTCTGTCTATTAAAATTCGTGGAAATACTCTATATGCCGGAGCTCAGCCACAGTAAATACGCTCATTACTGTTTCTATCTAACTTATCCAATCAGCAGCTATCTACTCATGCCAGATAATTTTCTATGGTCACATGAGGATTATGTTTGAACAAGTACCTATGAGATTAGATACTAAATTCATTAGATGCTGCCTACCACCCAACCAGCCAGAAGAGAATGTAACTAAAGCAACCCTTTATTGTTTACCGGGCCCATACCCCTTCTGACAGTTATACCGCCTAGTGCAGCCAGAGATGTCGCACCTAGCGCCAGAGCACCTAGCACTCCCAATAAAGAAATAGTCTTCAGCAACCCCTCCCGCAACTCTCACCACACGCAGGGACACGGATACCAGGCAAACTCGACACAGTCATGGATATAGTCACTACCCCCTCATGCGCCCCAATGGGATATTGAATGTGAATATGATTACCTACTAGTTGACTACATTCGGTGAGTTACAGAACTAGAATAGATACCTGGCTTGAACAACATGGATCCTGTGTTACCTGAGGAGATACTCAATAAGGTGAAGTTTGATGAGTTTGGGCAGCCATTGCCCGGGCAAAATATTGTGCTGGTAAAAAGGAAGAAGAAGTCCAACGCGGTTAAAAAGATAGTGAAGAAGGTCGAAATACCTGCAAAGAATCTACTTCCCGGTTTTGAAGGCGAGTGCTTAAATAGAAGTTCGATCGATCAATCAAATGAAATGATTAAATCAATCAATCAAATCAATCAGTCATCAATCAATCGATCAATTAATCTACCAATTAATTTATCGACCAACCAGTTAATTAGTTAATCAACCAACCAACCAACCAATCAATCAATCAATCAATCAATCAATCAATCAATCAATCAATCAATCAATCAATCAATCAATCAATCAATCAATCAACCAATCAATCAACCAATCAATCAATCAAAGGTAATCTACATGCCCCCTAGACATCTCAGCCGTCGTGGGAGTATTTTGTTTCCATCACCTATGATTGAGAAGAACCGATACATTTATTCCATCTTTTGTCATTTTGTGATAAAGTTTTCTCTACTGCTATGCTTTAGTGAAGACTGGACGGTCATCAATCCTTGGACCACACATGCCTGCAGAGCAGGTCACACAGCAATCACGAAAGGGCTCCACGCTTAGTCACCATACGACTGCCCCACCACACATGCCTGCAGAGCAGGTCACACAGCAATCACGACAGGGCTCCACTCTTCGTCACCATACGACTGCCCCTGAACAATCGAACTTGCCACCTGCGCTAACTGGGCATCCTGTGAAAACTGATTTACATCCCAATCCCAAGAACGCAAATATATTCTCTATTAGAAGTGCACAGCCGATGAGGGACCAAAACCAAGCAGAGCAGATGGCTCCACAACAAGGATTGAAACAGAAATCACCAGCCTGTGTCTATGTACATCGTAACAGAAGGCACTCCGGAACGATTCTTGACCAGGTGTATAGCGCTCGGATCAATCGTCTTATAAGGCAACCCTGGTGCAGTTTAACCCACGATGAGAGAGTTATGTTACTGAAGTACAACTATTCTGCTGCTGATTGGATAACCGGTGAAGCCTCAACAGTAGAGGAAACAAGCTGTGCTCAGTATAACTGCATACAGTTGCCCCGAAGAACCTCCCAGGGTACTGGAAATTGTGATTCCCATGGAAGACAATCAGGGAGCGCCCTACAAGATCCCCCAAGGCCAGCTGAGGAATTAATAGCTAACCCAGATGATATCTTTACGATTGTGACTACTCCTGCAGGCCGAACTCTTATTTTGTCTCCCGAAGATATGAACATGTTACGTGCGCAAGGTTAGCATGCAGTGGATTTATATATCAGAATTGACTAACAAAGGCTTGTAAATGCAATGTTGTGCCAGTGATTAACTGTGTGTTGTGCATACTAAAATTCTATGTTTCGATTTACATTTGTAGACCCTGTGGCTTACAACGAGATTATTACTATTTTGGCTTCACCACCAGCATTTGTGAGTCCGAAACAAATGCGAGCCAGCTCCTGGGACAAACGCGAACCTCCTCACATCGAAGTTCAGCCTGCTGATCTCTATTTTGCCTCCTCAGCTGTTAGAAATAGTCGTACAGAATCAAGACCATGCTCCTTGATCACTGATGTTCAGGGGCTAAAGGAGAGAGTGAGGGAGCACCAAAGCAAGGGTGTCTGGGAGAAACTTCCTTCAGTCGAGTTGGTGGCCAATTTACCCCCACCTGCCAGGAAGTCCGAAGCGTGTGCACAGGAAGTTCTTCATAGAAATGAGTCAGTTAGTTCAGACTCCGGCTCACAGCAGGGACAAACCTCTAGAAACTCCTCCACAAACGAGCTGGGCAAAGGCCTTCATCAAGTTCGAACTTCCATCATCCCAGAACATCATATCCTGGAGGCTGTAAATTATAGCGATCAGGAAAACGACAACGCTTCAAGAGAAGGTTATATGCCAGATGAAACCAAAAGAGACAGTCCTAAGAAGAATGAAGAGGCTGTGCCCATTACAATCGCTTCACATGATTTTATTGAGGCCCCAAAGCCATCCGACTTGGATCAGCAGCTACCTCAACAGGCTGTTCAACCACAGCAGAATCAAGTCACTGCCCAACTAAATGAAGTTGAAGATCTGCTGGGTGAAAATGAAGAAATGGAAAGAAAACTCAGCGAATCCCAAGAGTCTAGAAGATCTAGTGTTTATAAGGATGAAATTCGAGAGAATGAAAATGCGGTGCCTCAGTCAGTCCATTCACAAGGTTCCATTGAGGATCTGAAGCCATCCGACTCTGACCTACAGTCACCTCAGCAAACGGATCAAAAACAGAGTCAAGGCATTGCTCAATTAAACATGAAAGTTCAAGATCCGTTGGCTGCAAGCAATGAAATGGAAAGAAAGGTCAGCGAGGCTGAAGAATCTAAAAGATCTAGTGCCAGCCAGGATGAAGTCCAAGAGAATGAGAATGTAGCGCCTCATTCAGCTCCTTCACGAAGTCCCATTGAGAACCTGAAGCCATCCCAGCACGCTGAACAAGAGCAGGTGGCTAAAAGTAATGACATAGAAGAACAGGCCAGCGAATCCCAAGAGTCTAGAAGATCTAGTGTTTATAAGGATGAAATTCAAGAGAATGAGAATGCAGCGCTTCAGTCAGTCCCTTCACAAAGTTCCGTTGAGGCCCCAAAGCCATCTGACTCTGACTCACAGTCACCTCAGCATGTTGAACAACAACAGGATCAAGGCACTGTCCAACTACATGATGAAATCCAAGATCCGTTGGCTGAAAATAATGACCTAGAAAGAAAACCCAGCGGATACCAAGAGTCTCGACAGTCTAGTGTCAGCAAGGATGGGGTACCAGAAGACGAGAATGCATTGCGTCAGTCAGTTCCTTCACAAAGTTCCATTGAGGACCTGAAGCCATCCCAGCATGCTGAACAAGAGCAGGTGGCTGAAAGTAATGACATAGAAGAGAAGGCCGTTGAGTCCCAAAAAGTTCAAGAGAATGAGAATGCAGCGCTTCAGTCAGTCCCTTCACAAAGTTCCGTTGAGGCCCCAAAGCCATCTGACTCTGACTCACAGTCACCTCAGCATGTTGAACAACAACAGGATCAAGGCACTGTTCAACTAAATAATGAAATCCAAGAGTCGTTGGCTGAAAGTAACGACATAGAAAGAAAACCTAGCGGATACCAAGAGTCTAGACAGTCTAGTGTCAGCAAGGATGGGGTACCAGAAGACGAGAATGCAGTGCGTCAGTCAGTTCCTTCACAAGGTTCCATCATATTAACCAACCAAGTTAAAAGTCTGGTGGCTAATGTACTAGAACAAGCGCGCAGATCCAATGAGGATGGCGTATCAGAGTCTGATTAGTTTGTAACAGACCAAATGGTACACCTTCTGTAGCGCAAAGGTTTTCTGAACAAGCTCTCTGAGATACTTAATCTTAAAATGACACCAGTGCATATCACTACATTACCAGACAGACCATTCTGAATATTTGCTTTATTAAAAACTACTGTAATGTTATGGTGACTTGGCTGACACATAAAAATTGTGCCCTTTCATCTGCTATCGAATGATCTGCGCCATGTATGTAAATTAGAATGCTACATACTCTTTTGCATGTTAATATGTCTGTGTAATGGCTCCAGAAATGTCTTATGGTCATCCACATCCTGGTCGTATTGAAGCTGTTACCTCGGGGAATCCGACAGGGGACGTCATGCTGAATGTTCAATTGTTGCTTGAGACTGCAACTTCTAAAATCCTCTTACTGTTCATTACTTGTTTCAGAAAGACTGAATATTGTTTATACCATGAACTAACATAATTGTATGTCCCTAATGATCTAGTGTCTGTAGGTAGCGTGATAAATGTATGGCACACAGCACAGAACTTTTAGTTGATTTGAAAAGTTCATTTTACATAGATAAATTAAATAAGACCCTAGGTTCTTTTTTACATTAAGGTTCATAGAAAACCAGGAAGTATACCAACCCGAACAAAATTCAATGCCAAAAACAAAATCCTTTAAGACGGTCTAGGTCAAAACTCCAAGGAAACAACAAAAATAACTTCTCAAAAATATGTGCGGAGCAGAGTTTTCAGATTGTGTAGATTAGTCTCGTTGGCAAGTTTCCAGATAATGATTTTGGGTTGCAATTACTGGTTCAGCTCACAGTTTTTTAGTTCAGCCTAGAGTGAGATCAAGACTATGGTTGACCTGCCGCTGATCGGTTATGGATCTAACCAGCGACAAAGAATCCAAGGCATACCGTAAAATTTAAGATCTATTCATAGAGGACGATAACGTTTAAGCTCACCTTTTAGTAGATAAATTGGGGTCAGGACTTATCAGGGCAGGTGCCTTTATAAGGCTGGGTTTCTGTTTGTTATACCCAGCATCACCTATGGTATATTGGTATATTCAAAGGATCTCCCCTGGCTATTGTATTGTATGTTGTTTTTTGACAGCTGACACTGGTACAAATGATTCAGAATATGACATCATAATTCTTTTTAACCACTCCACCCCTTCCAACTCCACCACCCATCCAAAAAGACGTCCTCCGAGCAGTCACTGCTCCTAGGTATGCTGGAAGAAAATGTCAAGTTTATACACTGCACACCATAGGCTTTTGAAAGGTTGAAGTACAATGCCACAGAGTTATCCTCTCTCTCTAACTCTACACAGAATGGATTGGCCGTTGCGTCATAACCCGGGATAAATCAGCTGATTGGATGGACCCGTACTGCACGCACAGTGGCACTGCTGCTGTAATTTTTTTCTTTGTATTATCAAGTAGCACTTACGCTGGGTGAGGCCTGTTTAAAATCCAAGCGTGCGCTCTGTGTCACCAGCATCCACTCTGCACCACCTTTCATTTCCCTACAGATTGGCCATTCTGCTTGTTCGTAAGTTATTTAATCAGAGCATGCTTAGATTGGGCCAGGTTTGCGATCCGAGAGCACTGTTTGCCAAATTGTAGATTGAACACATAGTTATTAACTAAGTCAGTAAGTGGTCAGTTAATGAGTGAGTGAGCCATTGGATTGGCCCAGACTAGAGAGAGTAAGAGACTCACCCAGACACGGAATTTGTCTACGACTACTCTACTGCTGGGCTAGTCGTACTAGTAGTAGTACCATTCTTCTAGTACCACTTACTAGCATCAACTAACCAGCTTTAAGTTTAATGGTAACTGAACTTTGTTCTGTATAGTGTTGTTGAACAAGTTCATGGATGATTTGATAACTAGTATACACATCGAGGTACATGGTAAGAGGAACATGAAATCTCACAACGCCCTTCGTGACTAGCGCGTAGACCACACTCCACAGTTTAGGATATAGACGCGGATGGTTGCCTGTACAATATGCCGCTACGTGAACAACATGCACGCATAATATCACCATTTCCACACCTATTTGAATTCGAGGCATATTTGTCATGGGATAGTGTAATGGTTGTTGGTACGTTGTGTGCAGAGGTTCTTATGAGTAGCCCACTCACTCTTCAAACGCATGAAGGCTCTTCAATACTACTATTCGTGTAAAATGAAGTTATCCTAGCCTATCTATATACCGGGTTTACACAACCACGGCACTACGGCGGTTACTGGTTAGCGGTAAGCGACACATTCAGCGGCACCGCTGGGGTGTTTACATGAACAGTTGTCGCTCGCGACAACTTTGGCTGCACCAGCGGTGGAGGGCTGCTGAGAGCTGATGCTGCAAGCACTACTTTTTCAAATGGTGAGCCAGTGGAATTCAATCAGCCTAGGTCTTGTTTACCTCGGAAGATTTGTGTTTCTGGTATATAGTGCAAGGGCGAACTCAGTAGAGTGGCAAATCTATTTCTGCATTGTCAGTGGTCACCGCTCTCTTATCCCTGAAAACATAGAGCATGCAGCATCAGCCCTGTGCCTTTGGAGCCTCAGGAGCTGAAACCCAATTTAAGCGGCAACTGCTAAAGTGAACTCCTTTTTATAATTTTGCAGCAAAGATGGTGACTAATATGGAGTCATCACACAGCTTGTATTGCTTTGGAACGGCAGAAGAGGTGTTGTCTTATCATGCATGTAAGCTGTGGAAGACCTCTACAGGTGACCGCTACAGCTACATCTGTGGAAGAATCTGGCTCATATCCGACACCATCACTAGAAAATTTCAATCCACAACCATTGCTGATATTCTGGCCAGCATACCAATCAAGGCATCTACCTTGGCCAATGCATCTTCTATCTTAATAGATGACAATATGGAGGATACGTGCAGGTATACTGCAACTTTCAGTGCTCATATACAGCGCCTCTAGAGTTCAGACAGAAAAATACTTTCTGAAAAGTCACAACATGAAACCTGGGCGTCTGACCATTTCAGAACCGTACTAAAGTTAAATTTATTTGATTTTGTCCGCACCGTAAAAGCGCTCAATGGTGGGGACCAAGTGATTATCGTTCTAATTCACCCAGGGAATTATTTGTGTTTTCTTAATAGCCTGGACGTCGAGGGAGAATATTACTTGGTAATAATGCCATTCTTGTTATTTGTCTCTTTAAATCTTTGCGTTTTCCATGACATACTTTATTAGCGCATTGTCTTCTTTTCTCGTGTGATGCCTAACGGAGCATCATTGGATGTTTTCTGGTTATTGTAGACAAATTCAAGACCCAATTGCTTCTTGGATGAGGTCAGGACAGTGGGCCACAGGCCAGATAGTAATGCTTCCAGAGAAGAGTTCTTATTTAATCCATACGTGACAGTGTATTACAACAACTCCTTTGACCCCCGACTGTAAGTGTTTTTCATATGCTGTACTGCTCAAGCTAGAGTGTGAAGTTGTGCAAGAAACAAAGACAGTCAAAAGCAATAAAGAGGTTCCATGTGTGATTTTATGGCAAAGAGGCCCAAATGTAACAAAAATCTCATTTCTCAATGAACAGCTGGTCATATCAGAGCCCTTTGAAGGGCTTTGGAATTTATGAGCACCTGATGGTAATATATTCTGTGGCTCTCCCTCTATTACTGTATAATATGTGACTGACACGCACGAATGAAAATGTTGCATAACATAGCATTGTACGACTGTCACTGCAACTAATGCACACAGTGATATACGTATGATCAGTGAGAAACGCTTTTTCTATAACGAATAAAATCGGATGACTAGTTGTTAAGAGACCTTCCATGAGCCGAATTGCACTTTGCTTTTTTGCAGCCTTTTCGATGGTTTATACTATTTGTTCGAAAAGACCTTAGTTGATTCGGCCACCAACCACCTTGCCGTATCAGTGAACACCTTACTGACTGCTCAGAATGCTAGCACATTATTGGAGCAGAGCCTACTAGTTTACCGACTACTACTAATAGCCATGGTCAGCCACTCCGTGCCCTGCATACGAGGTAATGTTGCACTTTCCTTTTCTGGTTGGTACATTATATTATCTCCCGCGTGTCTGATCCTAAGGGAATCAAAGTTGTACCTGTCTGCCTGCTGTATAAAGTGAAGTGGTCTGCGATACCTGTACTATTGCTGTATGCGTTCTGAATGGACTAACAGCAGTCGCTCATCAGTTTGGGTCCACTCAATGTGTCTCTCATCCTACCACCATCGCATGAAAAGCCTTGTCTGTTTTCTCACCTAGATACTGATGAAGCTGATGGTGATTGGTCACTGACTTCTTTGCATGATCCGTGGGCTGGTTGCTCTATCCTGGGTTCGGCATCACCACTTATAAATAGAGAGGATCCAGACACGGCTCAACTCCTCAACAGGTCTGTAGGTTAAAGGCCTAGCAAGAGGTGTGAGGTGTGAGATTAACTGAGAAATGAGCAGTACATGGGTCTGGTCAAAGTTCAAGGATCCTACGCGGGTCTGTGCAGAGCAAGAGCTGTCTTGGTCTTGTGATCCCGAAATCTGCAAATTCGTGCACCAAGTTCTATCCTTTATTTGTGAGATAGAGGCAGACAGATTGCATAGTAGATATTTATTTTTGTAGATTATCAGATTACCACATACAGATTCTTTGGATTCCCGATGAGATTGTGTTCTCAATGGCCAAAGAAGCTCAAAGGACAAAACTACCTAGCTACGTCGGCAGTGAGAAGAGTTCCAAAGTGTGGAAACGAGATGGAGAATCAGGTGACCACTAAAAACAATTTACGCTCAGTGCATGGCAAATGCTTGTAATGGCATCAATAAAATTGTGTTGGCCCTTTTTTTCAGAGACTGGGTTCCCTGAGATGATGTTTAATTTCAATGATGCAGTTTGCTATGATATGTCAGCTCCCTTGGGGTTGTCGCCATGCGGATCCCCAATCACAACTCGGGCTTCGGGGGTCTTTACGACACAGGTAAGAACAATCTTATCAATTCTCAAATCATGTGTTATGGTTGCTTAGATAATCATCATGGATAATGTTGTGAGAGTCTTTGAAAGAAAATGTTTTTAATTTGTGTAGGATGATGGGTGGTTGCAGTCAGAGAAAGAGAAACCACGGAAACCGTCCTCCCCACCTTCTAAGCGGTATGTTTGTAGCTTTTAGTCCCTTTTGCCATCCAGATCTCTGAAGTTTCTAACATGTCCTTATATTGATCACTACCTAGATACCTGTCATACATGCACTGTTCTTACCTGGACAGATTGAGTGACAACACCCAATTGGAGAGTATTGCACAATTGGATTCCTGTCAGAGGTGGCTAAGATTTCCAAGCAAACCTAATGTGCCTCATCTAACGATAGACATATACGGAGCATTTGGATTTTTGATCATAACTTTTGAATGGGTAGTTTGATTGGGAAATATTTTCACAGGTGTCACCCTGACACATTTAGTTGCCTTTTAGACGGGTTTCAGCAAAATCAGAAAGACAATTAAATGGCTTATAGTTAGTTGTCAATGCCCCAGTGGGGCCCCCCATAATTATAGTAAACTCAGCTGTTCTTGACCGATCACGAACCACAAACCCATAAAAATGCCAGATGCCATCATTGCGAGCTGTTAGCGTCTTAACCTTTCTATTGCTTGCAGAACTGTATCTTCCTCACTATCAGAGTTGTGCGGCTCAAAAATGAATCCTGATGCTAAGCCGTTCTCCTTCCTTTCACCGCTGAGACCAAGAATAACTCACTCGGAGAGTGTGCCTGAGATGCCATTAGTAGATGAGTCGCTGTCCCAGAAGCCACTTCAGAGAGTTGTGCCGAGTCGCCCAACATCCGGTGCAGGCACTTCCACCGCACCGTCTACATGCTTGAGCTCTGCTCAGGTTGAACAAAGGCCCTCTGAGCTGGAGCGTATCTATGAACAGCTACGACTACAGCAGCAAAGAGCTCAATTACAACAGGCGCAGTTCATGGCGCATCAGCAGATGCAGCAGGTGCACCAACAACCTGTAGCACACCAACAACCCGCTGCGCACCCGCAGCCCATAGCACACCAACAAGCTGCATCGCATCAGCAGCCTTTGATGCATCAGCAGGGTGTAACACACCAGTCCGGTTTATTTGGAGGACCTTCGGCCTTTGGAACACCAGCCGCTAATCAGTGGCACCCTCAACAAAGTAACATAACGTTCTTGATGCCTCAGCAGCACCCTGGACCTACGGTAAGTCAATTACTCAAACTTCTATTACAATACATTATGACGTTGATATAGCGTGAAATCCTCACTTCATGCTGGTTGAATCAGAGACACTTGCCACTGGTCAGTTTGATAGTTTTTCAGTCTTCCAGGACCCATTTGCTAGGTTTATGCGCGGAGGTTCGTCGAGAAAACCCTTCATCGAATATTCGTGAAGTGACAACGAAGTGACTCTATACTGCGCCAACCCTAGATTGAAACAGGATATTCGTTCGTTTTTCTCAAAATATTTTGTTTTCTGGCAGGAAATTTCGCAGTGAGCCATCCTAATAACCATGCATGCTTTCATCTGATGGTTGTTTAGAGACTCCTCTGATACCGGAGAGGTCTTCTCTCGAATTTTTGAGTTGTCTTGATCTTTGATGGACAATCGTTCGCTGTGACACCATACTGACTTTCTTTGTCGATAAAGTTGATCATCGACGAATGTTTCGTGTATTAAGCTAGCGATTATGCGTGACGTCAAACCGGTTAACATTATGCGGGGTTTTACCATCTAAATCCCCCTTCTGTGTGCCCTTCAATCTAATAGCAAATAAACAATGGGTCTTGCATGTTCCCTTTCTATTATCATTCAATTTTCTAACAAACATTCGTTCTCTGAAGCTGCTACCCGTATTCAATATGAAAAAACCATAAGATTGCGAAGAAAAAGATTTTGCACTGCTGGTTTTCGTTTAGCTAAACATTTTTAACCGAACTTCGTGACAAATCTTGCTGATGGTTCAAGCACAAAGCTTGACAGGACAACATGTTGCATGACAAAGAGACTCGACTTTTGCAGAGGATGTTGATGCCACAACCTCACCTTCTGCCAGCACAGATGCCTTATATCATGCAGAACACTCACCCATTCAGCTTCAATGAGCAGCAGATGCCTTACCATGGAATAAACTTTCTACCATCTCACAGCTCCTCTCCTCAGCTGAATTTTATGGGGCTTCCCAATAATCTATGATGGAATGAAGCTACTCATGCTGCTGCCTGCTGCCTGCTGTCTGCTGTCTGCTGGACAGATATAACCGCGACTGTCTGCATGCTACACTGAATGTACTATCTGCAAGACTTTACAACTCTGTTACAGTTTCTCTCCGCTTTAGTTTATGTTTAAACATATGTGTGCCAGTTATCTGTTGAATATGTTATCAAAATAAATTTCTGTTCAGTTAACTCATCGCAACCCCCACATATTTCCTGTTTGTATTTGGTTGGATAAATTAAAACTCGGGGACAGGGGGTGAGGGGACAGGGGGTGAGGGGACAGGGGGTGAGAGGGGTAATTGGAGTGGCGAAAACCATATTAGCTTATTGGACTGGCAAATGCGATCAAAACACAACTAATAACCCTCCACAAAAAGCTAGAGGAGAATAAAATAATGTATCATTATTACGCAGTTACTGCGGACAATCCATGGTCAATCTTGCTTGAGGTTTATTGAGAGATTTTAAAATACTTCAGACTTTCATTAATACAACTATTGTACAGCTGGTTGGTATCTCCAGATGATGAGGATAAAATGGTAACTGGGTCAGCGGTGGCTAGCCAGCTCTCAATATGAACTAACGCTTTCACTTCCGGAGCTGTTATAGCTACTTTGTTTTTCACCTGCATACAAATCATACACCAATAGATTTGACTTGAACAGTGAAGATGACAGCGGTTGAAATCCTGCCTTTCAAAATTTTAACAGTGGCCAGGTGACAAGCTTCTACATCTTGAACTATTCGTATTTGTAAAATGCACACAATTAATAATACCACCTACCTCTCTTGTTCTGCTCTTTACACCGGTGTCCACATTTTCCACCACAGCATGGGGGTACTGGGGACGGGTAGCATGGTTGCATGCAGCCACCTAGTGCAGCACTGTAGTATAGGTTATAGTATTGATAGTAAGATAGATAGTAAGCTGTCCAAGGATCCAATCGCGGAGGGCAGCAGTTCTGTTCTGTCAACACGATTTATAGACCAGAGCATGAGCAAGTATATTTTGATATATTTGCAGGAGTGTCATAAATTCATATCCATGTACAAGCATTATACTATCACAGTCAATAATATTTTTGTGGTTAACGGCTGACTCATAATCAAAACTGTTTATGTCTATTTTCAGCTTAGCTTTCTAGAATATAGTGAAACTCTTGGAATTTTCTGGATTTTTGCCTGCCAGACCATGAAAGGCGGTTGGTTTTTCCTGGCAAAATTTGAGTTTAACTCTTCACTATATAACAAATACACAGATAATAATTCATTCAATGCCTAGCCTTTGCAAAGAACTTGGGAGCGAACAGTCAACAGAGAGGACGTTCGTGACAGTGAGAAAACCTCAATAAAAAGGTCTAAATGAAATGAAAAGATTGAGACCAAACATTTAGTCGGTACATATTGCTGCCGAAACTAGTGGACTATATGATGGACTAGTAGGAAAACAGCTTTACTTACTGTGACCTACACAACCATCTGCTGCTTCTTCCTTTGGTTGACTGCGACTAGTGATGGAGCTGTCACCTGTTAAAGGTCATATGAAGCCAAGATTCAGGCATGTATACCAACAGTAAATTTCTCCTATTCAGAGGAGGAAAGCGGGGGGGGGGGGGGTGGGTTTTTTTTTCTGTTTTGAAATGGC
>Ga0224501_10003135_pt1 | contig 13002 bp, 9 predicted proteins | sample SF_Oct11_sed_USG_4_FD_169105 | JGI IMG/M metagenome (GOLD analysis project Ga0224501, IMG submission 169105) | Sediment microbial communities from San Francisco Bay, California, United States - SF_Oct11_sed_USGS_8_1 | ecosystem: Environmental > Aquatic > Marine > Sediment | place: USA... | reverse complement strand
CAGTGGTAGGGCGATGCATGGGTTCGCAACTGTGAAAACCTGGGTTCGTAACCTTTAGTCACGGCGGGCTCCGGCTACATGTGGGTGTGGGCTCCTCGCATTAAACCCTAGCTCAAATCAGAAAACAATTGCCACTATGAGGAAGAACAGTTGATACGGACTCGGTCACTTGTAGTGCTTTATGCTAAGCCATAACTGGCGTCACAACAAACTATCTAACCCTGAAGCTTTCACTATAATGGTAAAGTTATCATGCGAAAAAGAAAGAAGGGTTAGCTGACCTTATAATCATCGAATATCACTGAATCACCATGCATTGCCGGAAAACTCTTCCTAGATCAACCTCATGGCTAGCCAGGTCACTTGGCTCTCCAGCATTTGCAGCAGGGATTGGGAGCTCCAATCCCTGCCACATGAGCAAAAACAATTGAAAAAGCACTTCAGGTTTATTTAATCTCACCGCTGTAAACAAAATGATACCAATTGAAAACTCTTTGCCTAATTCTAAATCGCAGCAGGCTTTTTAGGAGAAAAGCAGTGTAGATCCAAGTATTATGCCAACTTCAAATGTTGTCTTGTCCTTGGATCAGTAAGAAAAAGTTAATGCAGTGTGGACTCAATCTGGTTATGCAGATCGACTTCACTAACCACCTTGTATTTTCAGATGGCAGTGGGATATGCATAGATTGCAGATGCTCTGATATCAGTACAAGCCAACAGTGTGATCAATCAGGACAGTGCTCTTGCCCAAGTGTTGCCAAACTACCAGTGTCAAAGGAGACAGGCTCCCATTGTGTAAGCATCTCAAATGTCTTCTGTGCAACAAGCCTGATGTTGTCATTTGCTTTGGTAAAGTTTAAGTCTATACATGTATGAATATATGATTTTTTTATGTGATGCATATTGGTAATATTTCGTTGATGCTATACTATCACACTGGCCAATTTCCAACCGGCGCTCAAAATCCTACTTCCTTATATGGAAGCGGCTGTCATGTGAAGTGGCATTGGACTTAAGACTTGATCTGATCGGCAAACCTTGTCGGCCGTTCCTGATTGGCTAGCCAACCACATGATTGAGCAATCGCATGGTCCTAGTGCAGAAGCTAATCTCTGCCCGTTGTTGGAACTAGCGAGCAACCATTCTGCCACTGCAGTGTACTGTGACTGTCATATAGATTAAAACAGGATTGTTGGGCATACTATAATCATGTATCCTTACATTGTTGCGTTAGAGGTACATGTATTTCTATAAATGATAATTGATGTATCGTGGTCTTTGGAGAATCATATTCTCTCTAAAGGTATGCTTGACAATGTTCTTAGTACAAAGTGAAATCTATGGTTCACTCATGCACAAAATCATGCACGCATGCACTCACGTACACATACACAGGCATGGCATACTTTGGTGCACGATTGACGTAGATGTATTTACACATTATATACATTCATGATGTGGCATCTGTTCAATTTCTGAGTTGTTGGTGCCGCTTTAAGTGAAGCCATCAAACCTGGTCAGAATGAATGGATAGTAGAAGCTGACTATGCCAAGAACCGATCTCGCTCTACCAGAATACGCGGTGAATAAGTGTGAAGGATTGCATTACAAGAATGTTCAAGTATTTCATATGCATACACACTACTGCATGTATGTATAAAATGTAGACTTCATTGGTAATAAAGTTTTTTGGATTGGATTGCAGTTTTGGCATATCGATGACATATACCCACTATATGGACCGGTGGCTGGTGGTACAATAATCAATGCTGCTGGTGCCTATCTCAATACACCTCAAGTTCACACAACTGACCAAGACGCCGGATTTAATACTCTGAACAGGTAATGCTGGTATTACTGGTTGGAGGTCTGTCAACCTAAGCCGAGCATTTGTTTACGAATTACCCGCCGAGGATTCGGCTACCCTTTTCTGTGAAGGAAAAGATGGATCTGACGCTATAGGCTCTGTAATTGCAGCACTGTATCCAACCTCAGCATTCTGTCAAGCTCGTATCCATGGGAAAACAGGTCAGTGTGGATGAGTATAGTGAATCTGGCAAACGCTACTTGGAACGCTAACCTCGGCTATCCTGTCAAGCAATATCAGTTCAGATATCTACCTAATCCAATACTCCAGGGCCTCAGCCCACGAAGATCCACTCTCAGGTTTGTTATCTTACTGACTCAAAGTACAGTTACCGGTAGACCTTGTACTAGGGCCTCTGATTTGATTCTAACATTAGGTGAACCACATTGTATCTCACGACACCCTCATCGGTTTCAGACTACAGCATTAAAGAGAGAAGGCCCACCCATAGATTTAGCTCCTCCAGGGTGTGAGCAGGAAGTCCCCTGATGACACCCTGAAAAACACAGAGTCACAGGCTCAGTAGGGCAATTTATGCATACCGTTGACACTGCCCAGGTTATGAAAGATAGATTCAACTGGATTCTACAACAGATATGCCACCAACAAAAACCATCTGGCTCCATAAAACTGGACTATTGATAAGATTTCCGTTAAATACTTTTTACTTGTTTCACAATTTATTTACTCTTAAGTGCGCAGTGAGTGAGGTCAGTGACACCGGTGAGGTTTGTGATATTCTTCAATCTTTTTTCAATTGTACACTGATGGTCATTCAGTTTGGGGACCTGAGTATGAACATGAACAGCTGCAGTTGGGAATTGTGGGGTGCTCACTCACCCTTGGCATGACCAGGGCGTTCAATAGAGGAATCAATGATCTCGACTCATGAGCTCTAACTACTGAGCTCTCCCAATATTCCCAGGGGCAGCGTTCAGTTTTAGTTAGCATTCTGGCATCAACAAAATTTGAAATTATTGTATCTTTTAATAAAAGAATGACGGTGAAGCGATAGCCTAGTAGATAGCATACTGAACTTTAGACCTGGAGCCCCGGCTTTAATTCCCAGTTCGGGCAAAAACTTTGTCGTTCGCAACACCTTCGTCGGTTTTGGATCCCGGCGTTAAATAAAGGGAGCCTTCCCATAAAGTTACCTTCTTTATGAAACACGCGGGTGCAAGCAGAAACTCTCTTAATGATGCACCTTTAGAAACGGTGAGTCTAAGACTCAGTAGACCAACACTCCTGGCAGCTATCTGGCAAGGAGATAAGAAGAACAAGAAGAAATAAAAGGGAAGTTCCTCAATTTGGGAAACAAAGTTTTTCAGCAATTTACGGAGGGAGACCACCTTTTCTGCTATATGACTCTTGATTTAAGAGGCTACATTTTTCTCCCAGATTTTCCTTACCATAGTTTCTGTTTTAGTGGTGGAATCCTAATTACAGTCACAGGCAGATTCATTGATTCCGTGGCACGACCTAAGATGATAATATACATCAAATATAACTACAACGGTGTCCTACTGCCTATTAGCCAACTTCAAACAGTAAGTACCCTGCCAGAAATCATGCGGATGCCCTGTGGGCAATGAGAGGCGTAAGTCAGTGCAGACTGACTGCATACGATGGTGACCAGTCTCTTTTTGAGAGCGCTAGTTGGTCTAGTGATTTGTACTTGCCTCCCCTTCCTGTGCTCAGTATTTAAGTGAAAGACTTTGGGGTGTTTCAGGGCTTTTAGAAAGGCACCAAATATGTTAAACCATTCCTTTTATGTAGTTTCAAAGCGCTATGGTTTTAACTATAAAATCTACATGGTGACTAAAAAACCATTGGCATGAGAATGTGATAATTTTATTGTTGTCAAAATTTGTTCAAGATTTCCCCCTACCATAACGATTATGACAAGCGCTTACATAGAGCAAGCTGAGAAATACACAGTATTTTTTAACTATTAGACATTTGCTTGCCTAAAAAGAATGAAAATGTTGAGTTGCACCTTGTGTTGATAGTGATTTTTCAGACTAAATGTTTATTCAGTGTTACCAATTCTTTGATGGAGTGGTCGAATTATTTCTTAAAATACCTGCATGGATGTATCTACCCAATGTTGTTATAGGACTGCAGAGTCATTGATGGCCAGAGTATGACTTGCCCAACACCCTACCTGAAGACTGCTTATACGAGAGCATTGCACGGTGAAAAACCTCATCCCAATAGATCGGTGCAAGCCAATACTACAGCAACATTGCTCGAATGGACATCACCAACAACTACACCAACAACCACAACAACAACCACAACACCAACAACAAGACCGGCAGCAACAACAGCACGGACTACAACTGCTGATGTAAACAATACAGGTTCAACAACAGAATCACTTCCTGTCAGGAGACGTAAAGCAGTCAATGAGTCAATTGGTGGTTAGTTGAGCTGTTTATTTCAGTCAGAGCAGAGAGAATGCCATACCAAACTGAGAGATAAGGGATAAGATAATCTTGTATTACACGCATGGCATCACTTAGCCAATGGCCTGTTTTCAGGATGGTCCACGGTTTGTCCACACTGTATTTAACATGGCAACTCGCATTCGACGAGGGGGAAAGCACCAAGTGACACACAAACTTGGAATTGAACCCAGGTCCAAAACCGAATGTGCTACGAGCTAAGTCACCGCTTAATTCTCCTTACCTGGTGTATTTTACCTGATAGGTTGGCTGCTGCTCATTGGTTTTGTTGACTGGTTTTAGATCTTCCAAAGACGTATCTAAATGGTGCTCAGCAGCTGCACTTTTTGGTGGGGTTTGTGTTTGATGGTCATGACATGTACAGCGATCTATCCCATCCAAGCTTACCTCCGGAAATACGAGATCTCGCCGAAGTGTTCCTTTATGATGATCCTGTCATCGATGACTTCCACGAAGAAAACCGAATTAGGGTAAGAACATCGCCTTCCTCTTCCTACTTCTCACCACAACCTTCTTTTTCAAACTTTGTTCAGCATGCTGCGGACTGCATCACTGTTTTCTATGTCCCGCGGTCTGTGGCTTCCTGGGGGCTTGCCTCTCCTTCTTCTAAATAAGCATAGCCATGGATTGAAACCCCCTCGAGACCCCTATCTGCTCTTGAGTCTATTTAGTTTGGTTTACCAATTGTCTTATAACTACATGATAATTTGTTATGAATTGTTGAGATTGCTGATAAAAAGTGTGGGTTGCGGTGTAGAATGACAAAACATTCTTTACTCACAGGAGAAAACGCAAATGCTGTTATTTATCACCGGTGAGAGGATGAATTGGGGCTGCCGACAGGAGGATTATCATGTGGAGATCGGTCAGGAAGAGTGTAATGTCACTGATCTCTCATCAAATCAGCTCGTCTGCCAGCCGCCGAGCGATCCTCCGCTAGCTGACCCGAAAAACTCAGCCCAACACAGAAACAAGGAAATCCCGCATGTAAAGGTACTATACAAAATAAACTCTACATGCATTGTATTCCTTTATTTTACTTTCCTTCCTCCCTGTATGGGGTCGCTAGCGCAGACTCTAGAAGGTTACTTTGTTGCAGCTTTGCATAGTTTTAATAGCTAGATGCCTTTTCTTTATCCGGGCTTGGGTCTTCAGCTGATATGTTGCGCTGACTTGAGCCCTCGCCCCCTCCAGGAGTAATGAAATATAATGAATACAATTTAGTATGTTTTTACAAATTACCTGCCTTTTGCAACAAAATAAGTGTATTTTATTTATGGTGTGACAAACAGTTTTTCATTCTACAAGGTATAGCTGGGTGTTTTCAAGCATGTAGTATACACTCCACTTTTGGGACCGAAAGGCTTAGATTTGCGTTTCGTAGCTAAATCCACTGTATGCACGCAAATGATCAACTATGTATGAAAAATAGGCTGTAGGTTATTGTAGCCATGCGCTTTGCTGCAGATTACATTTTGTTATTTTCAGATATTATGCGGTATGATCAAAGTGGATATGAGACAGCATGAGGCTTCCTGGGCAACAACGGAAAAAATTTAGGGTTGTAGACTGCTGTAAACATACGTCTCTCTGCATGCGGATTACATTTTGTTATTTCTCAGGTATTGTGTGGTAACTATGATACAGCACCAGGGTTCCTGTACTACAAAGAGAACCCGTTCGAGGACCCTGCATTCTCAGCTGGAATCGGAGTTCTTATTGCTATAATCGTGTTTACTATCATGCTCGCCATACTTGTTTCCATCTTCTGCCGCAGACGATCTCAAAGACGGAAAAAACTCGCTGCGATTGAGCTTGCAACAGGTATATTCTGTTGTTCTAGGCGATCACTTGACATTCTAAGTCTGTGGGTTTTTCTGGAACAGTAGAAGCTTGGGCTTACGGGAGGCGCTCACACCCACTGCGACAATCTGGCATGAGTAGGGCTGAACTCAGAATTTCTCGATCTTGAGCCAAGAGCTTTATTTTTTCTTCTTGGGCACATGGCCATCCTAAGCCCAGGATTTGCTGAAACGATAGCTCTAGGAATTGTATATAAGAACCTAATTCTAACAGTGAGAGCTCAACATGACTAGGAATTGAACTCTGGGATATTTCCATCTTGGGCCAAGCACTTCAGCCATTTAGTTATCCCATTGACTCCCTAATCCGCAGACATCTTAAGTCTATGTTTTTCTGAAGCAATAGGAGCTGGGGCTTACGGGCGGAGCAATTCCACCTGTCACAGGAATCTGGCATAAGCAGGGCTTGAACCCAGAATCTTCGAATCAGGACGAAAAGCGATAATTGACTTAGACTGGACAAACAAGTGAATTTTCCTTTGAGCTTAGGCAAGATTTTCTTCACAACATTGGGTCTAGATTCATGCGCACTCACTGTATGCTGCTTTATGCGCTTCTGCGTATAGGCGTTGTTATTTCTTATCAGCAGGACCAAGTCAGAAGGCTCGTTGCTTGGACAAATTCCCAGCAGAACTTACTCAAAATGTGCTACGTTGTGAAATACCTGCATCAAAGATACACACAGCAGCCGGCCGAATTGGCAAAGGTAGGTCAACTCTCTAGTCTCCATATTGGCCTGTCTCACACAAATATTTGACTTTTTTATTCTATATATTGGGCCATTATCTTTTCAGAAGTAGATCTAGGTCAATATCGTTCTATCAACTCTCCCTTCTCATGAGAGGAAATGAGTTTCAGACATACGTCATGTGTCCAAATGACTGGTTGACTGCAGGCTTCCAATCTCCCAGAACTACTCCCCAGTCTTGTGGAAGAATGCTTTATACTGAGCCAGCAGGAAAACCTGGGATAGTGCAGTAGGCCTGAGCATAGTAAGCCTCTACTATGCCAACCCTGCCCTATAGGTTTGCTGCCTCCCTCGCAGAAACTGCGCCATTGTCTTCCAAGCCAGACGAATGCGATGCCTGTTGGAAGCTGACCATCACTCACATTTACAGCCATCAGATCATCAATTGGTACTTCTACGAGTAGGGTTTATTCGCATGCTATTTTTATCCTGAGCACTGTAAATAACATCTAGGTTATTACCTCTTTTTTGTTAGGAAATTTTGGAACAGTTTACAAAGGCACATTGGCAATGCCATCAGGAGCTACAAAAACTGTGGCAGTAAAATCTCTGAAAGGTATGCAACAGCCTTTTTGAAGTTAGCTCCCCTGTTGACAGGGAGACTTTGTCGGGGTTCGGGGGCTTTGAAGGTCAGTTGCCTCCCTTGTCACCACTATTGACTTTTCTGGATTGGAACTCATGACTCACTGTGCATGTGTTGCGTGCATGATAACCCCTACCTCCTTGCATTATTGATGCGTTGATGCGGACTTGCGGAATTTCTTCAACCAGAGCGGATCAGTGCAAGATTTTGTGTGACCTGCCTGAAATGTGTCCCATATAAAAAGAATGAAGAAACAGTGATTACTTACTTGCACCTAAGGTAGTACGAGTACAATGACCATTGATTTTCAAAAACTACTGTAGATATCAAGAAAGAACATCTTAATGCCATCCTTAGCAACCCCCAAATTAAGGCACCCTAAATGAAAATTGCGAAAAGTTGCTTCAAATGGAGCACCACAAGCGGGTTCACCTCCTGAAAATGTTTTGACCAGGCTTGGTACGGAATGGGGGCCCATCATTAAAGGTTCTTGTGATTGCGAGTTCATCACTGTACCATTGGGTTATCCAGCATTGTCACTGAGCTATCCAACTATCCTTCCAGTGGTTGACAGCAATTTTATAATTTGATTCGCAGATACGGTTGATATAAGTGATGAAGATGTTGAAAACTTCCTATTGGAAGCGACTATTATGATAGACTTCTGCCATGAGAATGTTCTATCACTGATCGGGATAGTCTGGGAGGATCACGACTCACCAAGAGTGGTCCTGCCTTATATGGAAAATGGTGATGTGAAAACCCTACTGAAACGAGAAGAACTGGTAATTATTCCAACATGAGACCAATGCTTGGTTTATACAAGGTCTGTACAAAGTCTCTTGCTGAGTAGGCAATCAACAAAATAGTCTGGCTCCGTACGAATTGACTCTTGTTCAAAATATTTTCATTCGTTTTTTTCAGGATTTCCATGACTCAGACGCCCTGAGGTCTTACAGTGAGCCTCTTTGCTAACTATGCTAATAATCGTGGTAGTCTAGTATAGTACGGATATCCTAGGGGCCCTAAGATTAACAATATAGGTATATAAAAAGTTGTTGGTTTTTGAGGTCAAGTGCTTCACCTTTAAAAAACCGAGTATGACTTACAGTGAAACTTAGATAATTTGAACTGCAGGGGACCACCAAAAACGTTTGAGTTAGAGTTATGCTCTCCCTTTGCTTTAACCAGAGTTATGAGTTATGCTCTCCATTTGCTTTAACCCGAGTTATGAGTTATGCTCTCCATTTGCTTTAACCAGAGTTATGAGTTATGCTCTCCATTTGCTTTAACCAGAGTTATGAGTTATGCTCTCCCTATGTGGCCACCGTAGCGAGTCCATTTCGTTCTAGTGTATTCCATTTCCCGGCTAAACTTTCTAAGATTCTAACTCTAAGATTTACGAGATTTCCTTCTCATGTGAAAAGAAAACAATGAAATTAAGCCTGTTTCACGAGAACATTAACACATCCAGCCACATAAAAGGTAATTTGACGGCACTAACCGCAGTTGTCAGTTCGAGTTCTGGCTAAAGGTTCGAGATATGTCCAGCAAATTATTATTACCCAGGCAGGGACCATGAAACTTACTTGGTTTGAGTTAAACAAGTTTGTGAGTTATCCGAGGTCGAGTTAACCGAGTCTCAAATGTACCCTTTTTTAATGTAGAACTTCAGCATCGGTGACCTGTTGCACTTTAGTCTCCAGATTGCCAATGGTATGGAGTATCTAGAGAGCAAGAAGTTTGTGCATAGAGATCTCGCTGCTAGAAATATCATGTAAGTTATAAACCCACTTAGTAATTCTACATTTAGCAGATGGGATAGCGGGATAGGTCTGCAATGCTGTGCTGCGCTTTGAACCGTGATAACCGGTGTTCAAGTCTCGCTCACAACGAGCTCTTGTGGGTATGATCAAATTTCCCGCATTAATTGTATCTCAAAACAAGGCCAGGGCTACCTATGAAGTGTTAGAGCATTTTTACTGACCCATGATCTGATTTGTGAGAAAAATCCCGGCGAAGCTTTTATTGAACCATTTTCTTAACAGCATTTTTCCTTGTAATTAGAGCCTTCAAATTCTCCACAGTATTCTACTGCCTCCCAATAAAGTAAGAGTGATTCCATGCAGCCAAATGGCTTAAATCCCTACCTATTGGTCTGGAACATTCGAATTATTCTGTAGATATATCAACCCAATATACCCCTATATGAGCCACCATGACTTGACTTTGTGCAGACTTTTCCCTGCCGACATCTAAACTATGCTATTCATCTTGACAACCAGGAGTGATTTAGCTTCATTCTTCTTAAATAAAGGGCTCTGTTGGGGCTTTAAACCCAGCATCTCTCTTTTTTCATAGGTCAAATGGAGAGTACTTACTGAAGGTAGCTGATTTTGGATTAGCGCGTGACATCTATGAAATGGATTATTACAAAGTTCAAAATGAAAACCGAGGGCTACCAATCAAATGGATGGCAGTGGAATCAATGAAGACGGGGAAATTCTCCACCGAGACAGATGTGGTGAGTTCGTATGAAACAGGTGTGCCCAATGTGTAGGCACATGAGACTTCTTGGCTCACAATGGCCGGGTCTAAGTGCGCTTAACGATGTACTCTCTCACCATCTCTAGGCCCAGACAGCTGGTTAGCTCCCATGAAACATAAGTATTTTCGGCTTCGCCGGAATCTCTGTTTTTAAATTTTCATGGCTGGATTTTCTCTACTATAAGAATCCAAAGGGAATTTGAGAAAATGGATCTCTGGCTCAAAATGGTGCCCACCCCAGAACGCTGACTCATTTTCAAAATGGTTGAGGACAGCTGTTATAGATGCCATGTGGACCACCGGCAGCAATCCCCCGTGATTGTCTGAATGTGCCACAATGATCACTGTGCCCTTTATCTCTTGTGCTGACCCTCCTGGCGACATAGCGGCAGATCCGGAGTTCAAAACCCATAGTCATTCGTTTTGCCTGCTATGAGTATGACCTCATAATTTCTAGCTCCTACTACTCAACAAACACCTAGTATATCCAAAAGTATATCCAATTTATTCCAAAGATATACTGATTTAAATGAATTGCGTGTTGCATGTGCACTAGGTTTTACCTATCAGTGCCAAGTCCCACCTCTGTCATAGGAGTTCATGAGTACTAAGTTGGGTACTTGCTGGCTGGTATCAGCAGGGCAGTAACAGAGCAGTTGGAATGCCATCTTTACCTATTCCTGAAAATGATCGATCAGATGATGATCCATTGTCACTAACTGGATCATAATCTCAACATATTTATCAGGAAATCTCATTAAGAATGTTCAATCATATTCATTCTGTTTTTCTTTTATTTTACTACTTGGGCACTTGGCCATCCTTCCCAAGGCTTCTTAAAGAGGTAAGAGCTAGGCATTATGTGAGGAGGTCATTCGCACACAGAAGGCACTCAAAAATAACTAAAACTTTATCTTTAGATCTTTGAAGTGTTTTAGCCATTGAGCCATCCTGCTATGCGATAATGATGAATCATAGTACCTATACTTACACTAGTGTCATATTTTCCAGTGGTCCTACGGTATAACTATATGGGAGATATTCACCAGAGGGAGTGAACCATACAATACAGTACTGAATCAGAATATGAAGACGCATCTATCAGAGGGTCACCGACTCATCTGGCCAGATTTTCTTCCCCAGCATGTGTAAGTACATGGCCAACGACTTGTCACACTAAACTCCCAAAATTATGTTTTGATAGCTTTTTCCCAACTGCGGCATAGCATGGAGCACCACGAGTGGGTCAAGATCAATGCTCCATTTCATATGTGAGGCTTCAGGCTTGTTCTGGTTTTGAGGTAAAATTAAAGCAAGAAACTAATACATACAATGGGAGAACGGCATTACCAGAATTCGAAGCCCGGTACTCGTAATCATGACGAGCTCCGGTTGTGAGTATGAGCTCCTCGTTGTTATCCAAGCTCAAAGCAAAACAAGCCTCTAGCTATTGAGCTATTCCACTACCACATTATCATCCGGGATAGCTTAATTATAGCTAGAGCACTTGGCTTGAAATCAAAAGATCCAAGGCTCAAATCCTAGTCAAGCTGAGCGCCTTCTTATAATTCCTACCTCTACATGCTCCAGCAAGCCTCAGGCCAAGGATGGCCACGGCGCTTGAGTAGAACATTGAATAATAACGTGTACCTAACCATGCATGGCACCATGCACGCTACATGTAGCATGCAGGGTCATCCAGCATGTCTGAGGAGAGTGCATGTGTATGCATGTTACTGTTTCAGGTGTGATACGTTCAGTAAATGCTGGGAGGAGGACCCCACTGATCGGCCATCATTCTCAGAACTGAGTCGCTCAATCATCGCCTTTTTCCAGCCACAGACCACACCAAATGAGACAGAATACAAACTATTTTCCTTGGATCGAGATTATACTAAGACTATTCCAGAGGATTATCTCACTCCTCAAACAACAAATGATTATCTGACGCCCGTGAGAATGAACACTTATGTTAAACAGTCTCCTGCATATGACACTGCGGCCGATTACGATACTGCTTCTACTGAAGATGTGGACGCTGATGGCTGCATCTTACCCAGTTCAAGTTTTACCTTGGCAGTATAAGAAATCTATTGTTCTGCATTGTATCAATCGTGGGCTTATTCTTTAGTTAGGGGGGTAACTCTATAGTATCAATGTATCCTACTATCCCCATTAGTGACAATAAGCCCTCTATGTCGGCACACTGTATGGTCTCTCGGTGTTTTGTGCCCACATACAAAGATATTCTCTAGTATAGCATTTATCTATAATGGCACTCACTGGAAACAATAAACGCGCTTTTATATTTTGTTATTTTTGAGACAATTGGTTACTGACCCAATGACCTGGTGACCCAGTGACCTGGATGAAGCAAAACTTTCTTTCGCTGTTATGCTAACATTGATTATTGGTCCAAAATAACAGTAAAATTACAATCTAGGACGAAAAGCGTTTTGGTACATTTTGTTGCACATTACCCAATGACTGAGCTCGGTTTTCACCTTCGTCTCGATCGAGGTAATTAAGACTTATCCTTCCTTGGAGCTCATCTTGGCATACCACCGATCACGCTGAATCTCCTCTATGGTAGCCCTTGTTTTGATTGGCTGGAAGATCCGATCCATGAGTGTCTTACACTCTGCTGAGACCCAATCTCTATCCAGCGGAAATTTCACGCGACTTTGAACCTGCTTCAGCAGCACTTTGTGATTTGTGTCATCGAAGGGGAACTTCCCAAACACCTAAAGGACAAAACACAGCGGTGCAGAAACAATGACCCTGAGACATCTTAGAACACAAATACCCTGCCAAACAAGATGGAGGCCTTCATCCAACGGTGGGGTGAACATGCATAACAGCCATGATAAAAGAAAAAAACAGCAATGTTTTTTATAATTTGACAGATAAAAAATGACTAAAACCCA
>Ga0224501_10003133_pt1 | contig 13014 bp, 4 predicted proteins | sample SF_Oct11_sed_USG_4_FD_169105 | JGI IMG/M metagenome (GOLD analysis project Ga0224501, IMG submission 169105) | Sediment microbial communities from San Francisco Bay, California, United States - SF_Oct11_sed_USGS_8_1 | ecosystem: Environmental > Aquatic > Marine > Sediment | place: USA... | reverse complement strand
TAGACCACTACTTTTTATAGTGCAGTGGGTCATTAGGAATAAGGCGTGGTTTAAACATAATTACAAAACCATGTGGTGAATGGAATCACCACATGACACTATCACCATAGTGTATTCTAGCCACTAAGCCAGGCCGCTCCATGATACACTGGTACCTAACTTATATTCATAAGGTTTGGCAAAATATTCAGTTCTATATGGTAATACATAATAAAAATTGCCTGGTAAGACAATTCTTGTCTTCAGAAGGAATTATTCATTAGTTGCTCGGGTTTGGTTTCACCAAATTCCCCGCCTACCTAGTCCGCCGATGGACGAATTACCACAAACTGTCTGCTATTTGGACATCTGGTCACATCGGGCTTCCGTTTTTCCTTCATATAATTCCTAGCTATGACCAACCTGTAATAAGTTTCAGGCATAGCTCAATAGAACACATGTGCAAATGCCCGTATACAACAATAAGAAAAAGAATGCCGGTATAAAACTACACACTCCGTCGTTTTTGTTGAGGTTCTGGTCTCAGAATGTGAGGCTGGTGAATGGGGATCAGAATCACAGAGGATAGGTTTAGTCCTTAAACTTATAGGTGGCATTCTAATTACAGGAGATACGGCTGATGAGGATCTCTTGACTCGCAAATGGTTTGCTTTAGTTAACAGGAAGAATTCCCTCATCAGTCGCCAAGAAGAGCTTAATATCCTGTAAGTCTTGTCTCTCTACTTCTTTTTAGCCCTTTGACCATGTCAATCGTTGGGGGAGGGACCTGAGGGCAGTAGAAACTGTGTTGCTTCATATTCCTTGTGTCCTATCTCGGGCTTGTGACGACATGGCGGCCCCCATTTTCTATTTCCCATTTTCCCTGTTTTTGAGCTAGGACATACGTAAGGAGCTCACATTCATAGTCAGATGGCTTTGTAACAAGCTTTTAATCAGGGTTCATGCAACTCCAAGCCCACTGCTTTGCCACTGAGCTATCTCTGTATATTTGCATGGGATAATAATCAACTGAGAGTTATCTACCTTCACATCCAATGGTAGTCAGTCCGACTAATGTTCTATTCCATGGGTCAGATTATGGCCTAAATATGGGCCCTTGTATTGTATTTACAGGGAGAAAGAGGAGGATTTGACTAAGAGGTATGAGCTGCTTAATCGAGAACTGCGGCAAATGATGGTCTTAGAAGGTGAGGATCTGCTCAAACGAAGAGAGACCAATCATGGACAGTTTTCATCACAGAATCTATTTTTATGATACCTTATTCCAATGAATTTTGAATTACAGCATGTGATTGGTTTTAAATCATAAAGTTAAATCCAAACATTCTTTAAATTGAAATGCCACAGCTGACATCACCGTAAGCGATCATCATTTTGTGTCTGCACAAATCCCAGTACTGGTCACAGATGGCCCAATAGGTCATTTTACTCAGTTTTTCTCAAAATGGGTATTTAGGCGACTTAGCTACCACTCTTGTCTCCTGTAGACAGATTAGTCTGTTTGTGGGCCAGAGTTATTTAACGTTGCTATTCAAACCTACCAAAAGAGTGGTTCTCTTTGGTGCATAGAGAGAAATACACTTTGGAATTGTAAAGAAAAATGAATAAAACCAAGAGAGTGTGCCTTTGGCTTACTCTTTTGCAAAAATCAGCTCAAATAGATATTTTAGGGGATAGAAGACTCCCTATTCACTGCATGCCTACCATCAAATGTTTTTTGAACACCACACAGGCACTTAGCCATCCTATTTATTGGACCTCTTAGTCCTAAGCGTGCGACTTTTTGGGGCGATAGAATATAAGATTCATGCGAAGAGCTCATACTCACATGGGAGCCCGCCATGACAGGGATTCTCACAGTTGAGAGCCCAGCGCTCTCCCATTGAGCTATCCCACTAGCCCTATATCTTTATTCATTGCCAGCCCACCATCTATTGTTATCCCAGTGTGTTGTATAATTCAGAGTGGGAGAAGACGCCTCACCAGAAGCAAAGGGAAGAGGCGCTGCTGGAGGAGCTTGTCTGTGTCGTTAATAAGAGAGACGCCTTAGTGGCGGCCGCCGAGCAGCAAAATGCCAAGTGAGTCATGACAGCCGGAAAATCACGGGAACTCCATAAACATTTAATTTATATGCCTATAGGAAACTCAGACTAATATATTGTTCTGATTCAGCATTTATTTATTTTTGTCCCACCAGGACACAAGTTTGGTCGCCCTATATCGCGGATCTTCTAATCCTGAGGCTTATTGGAATGGTAGGAGCTAGGATATATGTGAGAAGTTTGTATTCACAGTGGGTGCTCAGTACGACTAGGACTTGAACCCAAAATCGTTCCAAGCGCTATTCGGCTATCCCTATGAATGATAATGATGTATGATGCCACAAAAGGCCAGACCATTTCTCCAGGAGGTGGTGAAGTTGGTGATCTTCACGCCTTTGTAAGATGCAGTGATCTCCTTGGCCAAGGAAAGAAGCTGTGACTTACTGAGCTTTGCCCTTTTGCAGTATTGACAATGATGAAGCCACAGAACAAGACCTTCGAACAACACTCAATAATGGCCCGGGCCAGAAACAATGCATTATCCAATGAGTACTGATAGAAAACAGTGGAAATAGTGAAAAAGGGCATGTCTGTGCGAAAAGATCTGCAAATTGTCAAGGAATTGTGCGGATCAAGACTCAGTTGGCTCTAACCTCCATCGGTGCTTCTTACAGCTTATTGACTGACAATCATCACATTTATCAAAAGAATTACCTATATTTTGACAAAAAACATGTGCTATTATCAAGTGCCACTTTAAGTTATATACATGTAGTATCATCTTTTTAACCCATATTGGTTAGAGGCGCTCTCACGGCTCTTTTGAAGTCATTTTTATCCAGAGTATACATGTATTCATGTAAGCGTTTTTTGTTGTATAATTTTTAAAAGGCTTTGAATCACGACTTTTAGATTTGCGATCAAGTTTTTGGTTACTGTGTAGCAGTTCTTTTGTGAGAAAAAAAGCTAGCAGTCCTCGGATTATCGGTGCTATTATAAAATAATAAATATATTACAAAATTACTTGCATACCTGTGCGTATAACAACCTATGACCACTCTTGATCAGAAGTAATATCTTTTTATGATGCATACCTGTGCTTTATGGCATCAAACCACTTTATGTATTCGGGCGCTTAGCCAATCTTTTCCATATCTGTTTGATGGACCTCCTACGCCTGAGGCTTCTTGGAGCGACAGGAGTTAGAAATTATGCGAGGAGCTCATTCTCAGTGAGTGCTCGGCATGATTTGGAATTGAGGCTAGGTTCTTTCGATTTTGAGCCAAACTTTCTAGTCATTGATTGACCCGCTATCCCTTACATATAGGCTATAGCTACAGGATAGTTCAATAATAAGTCAAGTGTGCTTCTTTTGTCTCTTAGTTGGTGGTTTGTCTTGGTTAAACAAATGTACCTCTCCCATAAAATTAAGACAAGGTGAGCTGTCACAATGTATTTTTTATAACGTCTGTCAGCATTACCATCATTATCTACAGAGACCCTCAAGACCACCTCAAACTCTTGATAAGATTATGGTTTAGGCACGCTATATTTCGTGACCATGTAGCAGCCATTAGCTGATGGATGGTGGGTGGGACAATGTGTGGGTGACGCTTTCACACCACCGGCACCCCCTGCACCCACCCTCACCTTATTCATAATGCATGAATGATAGGTCAACATTGATAAGTCATCCGTCCAACGCAGTCCTGCACAAACTACCAAGTGGTTGTCTCTCGCTTTCACAATTCATTAAATTGTTATTTGTTTTGTTATGGCTTTGCCGATCATTCTACTCAAACTACAAAACGTAAGGCCTGTTTTGGGGTGGTAGGAGTTAGGAGTTACTGTATGTGAGGCGCGCATTCTCACATTGGGAGCTCTACTTGAGCTGTTCTCACACTCTGCTTCACAGGATCTTGCAATCTTACGATCACTCACCAAGCTTCTAGCCTAGGGTCTATCCTTGAATAACACACACCAAAGATCTGTCTTCTAGGAAGAAATACATGTAGGTGATTTTCTCTGCCAGCCATTATATTCATCATTGTCTCTATAACCAGGATAAAACACGCTTCGGCATTAGTCCAATATATATAGACCTGTCATAATATAGTCCAAAGAATATTGGTGGTACTGTGCGACCAAACACAGTGTTGCTTTAGGCGTATGAGTACAACCCAATTTTTTATACTTGGGCACTTGGCCGTCCGGGTTATTGGCGCAGTAAAAGCTAGAACTTAAGTGAGGGGCTCAATCTAACCATTCTAGCCATGCTGACCAGCGGTTGTGAGAATGAGCCCCTCACATAATTTCTAGCTAGGAGCTAGTTATGAGAGTACCTCATTCTCACAGTAGTTATTTAGAAAGATTATGCCTTGAACCCAGGGTCTTTTGATTTGAGCCTGGCGCTCGCTCGCTCGCTAGCCAGTGAGCTATCCTGCTTTGCGACAATAAAACCGTGATGAGTGCATATTGCTTGTCACCCAGTAATTTGATGAATAGAGCCAGATTGCTTCCAGTTTCACACTGATTGCCCTGTAATAGTTATTGCCATCCAAAATGCAAATCATTACAAAAATTATTAGGAAGAAGCGTGTAAGTATTTGATTGCCACCAAACATAAATATTGATGTGCCCAGGTCCTCTTAATGAAACATTCATGAAAGTATAGACTTTGACTGGCAGTATCAAGTACTTTACCTAGATTGTATAATTTTGACATCTAGTGAACCCACTTCCTGGTAGTGATCAATTAGGTAATGAATAACAGCGGTCTGCCAGAGTGGACCCTTGGTTTGTCCGTTAAAATACTTTTTTTCGGATTCAGCATTTCTCGGGGTGCGTAATAATTAGGAGACATTCTGCTTGCTGCCACATGCCCCATAGAGAAAGTAGTTCTGGATGAACCTACTTTGTGTGACGTCGAGATGCAAAACTGATGAGGTTGTTGGACCAAAGGCTTTGCCTCATCTGCATGGGAATCGTAGCGGGGACCCCCCAGGTCCAAGGTCCAATAGGCTATCCACTAAGCCATCACTTCACCCTGCAGTTGGTATTTACTTCTCAATACTTTTCCTTGGCGTTTCCTTGGTACAGGCCTTTAGCAAGTCTCCCATTTCAAGTTGCTGGCATTTCTGATCCTCACGGTATATATAATTAAGGTCCCAAGCAGTGAATGAAGGTCAAGATTACTCCAAGGCTGTTAAATGTCCTCCATCCACTTCTCCCTTCTCGAGAGAGGTAATCAAGTTTCGGTGGACGATGTGTAAGCAAATAGTTGACTGGCTGACCCCCTACCAGGAACCTGACGCAGGCAGCAGTAACCCACCCCAGTACCATCCCATGTCACCAAGACAATAACAGGTCATGAGAAACTGCCTTCAGCATAATGCCTCATCATCATTATCATTTCGTGCCGAATATCAAAACGTAACCCTGCCATGTGTATGATACCAACAGCTACCTAGAATTCCTACATTAAAAACACCATCAGCACCATTTAATGAAATCAATAGTGACTTAGTTAAATATCTGTGGATGATGAGATGAGTGTATAATTCCAGGGTGGTTCTGTTAGGACGTGGAAGGATAGTTATAATTCACTAACATATGTCCTGATATTCATTTCTCCTCTCATACTAGTTTTTATTTATTAGGTATCCCAACGCTGAACGAACACTGAACGCTGATTCAGTCTGTTAATTTGTTAACAATGTAATTTTTCAAGTACGGGAACTCTTTTTATAAATTAAATTTGAACCCCTTTTGGCCATGCCCCACTGTCTTCAGTAAGCCCCATCGCATACCGTCCACTTTTCTTTTCCCATGAAACTCTTTTCTCTCGATCCAGCAAATTGGTAAACCTAGAATTTACAAAGCTTTTCTTCAAAAGCCAAAGTTCCACAAAGAGTTTTCATCTGGACAATGGCAGGTTCATAGGGTTCGCAATGTTCAAAATGTTCAAAACGGAGCAAGCAGGCTGAATTGAGACGAGAAGTTCCGGCCATGGTTAAAGTCCATCTCGAATGAGGTAAAACTTTGTGATGGAAATTGTAAACCTATTTTGCTGAAATATCATATTGATTTTTTCACTGGAGCATTAAACGTCAGACTAGTTGGTGAGTGAATTGACGTGACTGACCGACTGAGTGTTTACAACAATTTTCAGTTATCATTTCCCGGTTTTGGAAAGTAAATCTCGAAATCCTTTCTCGAACTGCCTCTCGAGATGAGAAACCAGAAATCTCGATATTGTAACATCCATAGTGGGTATGCTCGCAAGATCATCCCAATGGCAACTTGAGTTACAATGGCCTCTTCTACATACGTAGCTTCCATGAAAGCCGAACAAGTTGTGAATTACTGTATATGGCAAGGGCTTACTAGACACTAATCAGTGTCCAGGGCAAGAAAGACGCCATCTTGGTGATGTTAGAATTAGATTTTGATTAAGATTTAAGATTTGTTTTTGTTTTTCAGCTAGAATTAGAGTGAGAAGCTCGTACTCACAACGAGAGTCCGTCGTGAGTGGGATTCGAACCCTGCTTCTCACGGTTGCCAGCCAAGCGCTCTATCATGGAGCTACCCAGCTAACCTTTCAAAATCAATGACTCAATATTATAAACTACTGCTGCAGGGAATGTTACCAAAGTGTATAATATCCAAATGGTTGTATGTGCTTAAGTGATGTTGATTCCGGCTGAATAGGAAGGTTATGACATGCGCGTCATTTCTTTTCCGTAATGAAACCTTTCAAGTAATAGTTGTTCGCATGTATCCTGCAACAGTGATATTTCCTTTTGGCTTCATATCTGGACATTTAGTATTTGAGAATTTGAGTAGGTCTTCACTTTGTGATCAGCTAGCATTTTCAGTCTCAGTGGTGGGTCATTAATGTTAGAAGGTGAATCCCTTTCACATACAAACATCCTGATTGGGGTGATGCGTACTGTGTATGTAAGGTTGGATACTGCCATCCATAATCAGTACGTGAATGTTGACAGAAAAATGGTAAACTCGAACTTACATTACCGCTATGAGGTATCATAAAATAGGCATTTAAATCATTACAAGTTTCTTTAATAGACTATAAATGAGGGTGATTCTGCAAAATACCATTTTTCTTCCTATTTTCTTGTCATGCTCCCCATTTAGCCGAGGAAGGAAGGGCCTAAAGCCCTAAATATCGAGTGTAATGGCAATTCGGCGTATAGTCCTTATTTGGTGGTGGTAATGATAACGATGATAAGGATGATGATGAGTTACACCGCTGAGGGCAAGTTTATCAAGACCTGTTATCGTCATGGTATTGTGGGATGATACAGAGATGGTTTCCCATTGCCTTCCTCAGGTTTTTGATTGGTGGTTCAGTCAACCTAAGCCATTTTATATGTCATCCAACTAGACTTGTCTTCACAGTATTCTGGTTCTTACCCCTAGAGCAACCTTGGTGGTCAAAACTCACTGTGCCAGGTGCCTAGCGGTTCGCTGATTGACATGCACAGTAATTATGAGACTATGATTTCAATTCAGAAGATACGCATGTAAAGCCATACTGCTGACCTCTTCCCATGGCTCAGATTATTCCTATGCAGGCATGCAAAGCCATACTGCAGACCTCTTCCCATGGCTTTGGGATGTAGGACCTCACACTCAGAATGCGAATCCGGTGTGTCTACTGCCTAGTCTCCATATGCAGTAAACTTGAGCCAAGCGCTGTACCCACTGAGCAGTCTCATATATATGACTTGCATTGTTAGTTTAAGACGGCATCTGGATACCTATAGCAGCTAGGCATCTGGATACCTATAGCAGCTAGGCTATTTTAATTTAGCAGCTAGGCCCTTTCAAACCTAGCTGCTAACCGTTGCTTCAATATTCCAAATTTCGTGTCCTGATACCGAGCAGCTAAATACTCTAAGTCATAGAAATACACATAATTATATTTTTATGATTATAGTACTGTCGGTAGTCAATATCATTACATCATATTGCTGCATTCAATTTTTTTCAACCTCGGCCTGTTTTGAATGGCGTTGTTTGTACACATACTAATGATCAGAACAAATGACCTTGTTTCCCATTGCGCCATTGTTATCGTCATGGTAATCAGGGTACCAGCATAACAATTGTGGCTGCCTTTCACCAATCATATCACATAGTAACAGTTTTCATTGTTTTATTTCACCACTCTTTATAAGCAATAAAAATTCAGTAATAAAGTAACAAGTTGATTTATTTAAAGCCAGTCCAGGTGTTTATTAGGCATTGGTATAAAGTAGTATATGTCTTTATGAGCAGATTCCAATCCGCAATCCGGCAGCTGTCAAGCAATATCCTGTTCCTTCTTCGACAGCACAACAGTCTCGATCCCTGCGACACTGTTAATAAAACAAACACACTATCTAGATAGATGTAAGTCACTCATGTTTCACACTAAAGTAAACAATAAAGCGTTACATACTCCCTCAATACGCAAAAACTTCACTTTTAGCTTTTTAAAATTTCACTTTTCCTTGTCTGACCTCTGGGTCACGTTTAAGTGAAACAATTCAAAGGCATAGATTTGTTTTGATTCATCAGCGATGGCTTAGCACGTAGCACAATGAGCGGCCAGTATTAATGCTCAATCTCTTAATGAGACTTGTGTTTTGCCTTGAGCTATAGGATTAAAGTGAGGACCTCATAATCACAATGGGGGTCAGCTATGGGACTTAAACCCGTGTTCTCACAGTCGTGAATCCGGCAATCAACCGCTGCGCTATCCCTCTATATCTTAAAGTTTCATTATCCGCCATTTCGTGTAAGGCTAGGAAACCCAGCTCTCTTCGGGTAATTAATAACCATGCAGTTGGTCCAGCACAAGAAGCCTTACCCTATTATAGGAACAGTGATTAGTTTCGCCCCAGTAAATGAGTTTCGGACGCACAAATTTGTATGAGACAAGTAGAGATTATAACTTACCCTGCCCCCAGAAGGAGTACAGCCTTGATAGCTGATGTTAGGAGGTACACATGCTCCTTTTTGGCATTTTCCTCTGCAGCATGATTCACTAGATATACACTGAAACAGGATCAATTCCTTAAAATTTTATGTTATCTTTTAACAACCAGGTTAGTACTTAATCAGTGGTACTTTTTTCACCCATTGTCTGTCAGTGGTTGGACGTAGGCCTTCCTCCTCAATGTCCACAGGTTGTGTGGTGTTAGTGAGGGAAAATTGAGCCATTGTCTGCCACCTTGGCTCAGGACGGATTGGCAGACTGTGATCAGCCAGAGAAAACTTCCTTGAAATACTCCGCCATTGCTGGGAATTGAACCCGAGCCGTGGAGAGGACAGACAGTGAGATACATTTAATCTCCCACTGAGTTATCATAACAGGTATTTTATCACAGTCTTCACACCCTGACCTGAGCAGCCGTGGCATATTGGTGACAATGATTTGCGCACTCTGAGTTTGAAACCCAGAAAACTCAATGGTGGTGGCAGGAAAGGCTCTATGCTACCCACTAAGCCCCCTTAATTCACCCCTAAGCTAGCTCCAACAAAGTCTCCCTGTTAACCCAGGACTAAACTCCATGACCCCGTCTAGGTATTAATAATGTGGAATATAGATAAAAGCAAAAGATACTTCATACCCTGACTTATTTTTCTATGTCCCGCACGTTATCAATGGACTGAAGAGACAGCCACAACATGGCAAATTTGTCAAATGCGAATCCCAACTCGCAATGAATTCGTGATTCACGATGGCTGTCACATGGCAGCAAGGAAGTTTTGCAGACATACGTGCGATTTCTGCATTGTCTGATTCACGAATTTGTGGCAAGTCCATTATTCAGACTGACCGGCAAGTACTACGAGCACGGTAAGTATAAATGTAAGGGTATACATATTGTCTCGCAGTATGACTATTATTTTCAGTACATGTGGGAGCCTGCTCTATACATGCTGCCCCTAATGCCTGACAAGGAATAAGTCAATACAATTCTATCTGAAAAAATATGGAAATCATGCAATTTACTTCTAATTAGTTTTTTTAATAAATTATTCAAGAATTCTTTTCATGACAATTAATTCATTTCCTTCAAGAAATTAGGAACGAAGAGTTTGAGTCACACACGCTGCGAATAAAACACTGGTGTAAGGGAATGCTGTTACATTTTAATAGAAAGAAGACACGAGACTCTTTTATGGAAAGAAATCCTGGATGTAGCTCCATACTGAAATGATAGAACTGAGGAATTGTGCATTTCTGTCACCCGCTATGAACGCTTATAATTTGAATTAACACGGATCAACTATGCGAAGCAGATCCTCGCGTGTAAATGATGAGTTGTCATAATTGCATGAGTACAATAAGATAATAAAACTTTGGAGCACAATCCAACTCAGAAGAGGCACACAAGAGTATTAATATATTAATGTTTAATTGCAAAGCTCTGCAGTATATTTTTATATGGACAGTAATACTTTCCTTTGACTTGGTCGGCAATTATTATGCTTGTGTATTTAGAAAAAGAAACTTTTCTACACTTACCAATCAAACAAGAGATCCCATCGGTGACCCTTACATGCAGAGCAATGCGATCTCGTAAGTTTTCAATTTCAACTTTTTTACTCGAACGAGATAACGTCTGATGCCCCTAACTCATTTTAAGGGACGTAAAATCCTATACAATTCCTCTAAGTGAAATTCTGTAACCCTTTCAGGGTTTGAAATCAATTTAATTCATTTTTTAATTCACAAAAAATCCACCCAAGGCACATGTAAAATTGTAGCGAAGTCAGTTAAATGGTGCAAAGCCTAATTAATTTAACTGTGTAAAGTTTATTACTTACCGAGTCTCCAAGGTTCTGCACGCACATCATATTATACAAAAGTCTTTCCGCACTTAGCTCGACCCCTGGGTAACCTCGTGGGCTCCCTGCCGTACACGCGATCAGTGCTACCAGGATAAAGACTGCATGCATCTTGTCCTGCGGTTTATGATCTGAGTGAGCTGAGATATCACACCGTTCCATTATATAGCCAAGGATGGTATTGATTATTAGTTGACATAGGCAGTGATGGCGTCATTGTCAGCAAGGCGTAGGAGGATGGTTGGGTGTGGTGATGTTGAACTATTATCCATTAGTTAATGGTCTAAACTATTCTGATTAATATCGTAAGAGTCATAAGGTTCAAAGTGACTCCATGGTTGCTAAAGGGTCGCCTTTCCCTTCTAGCAAAGAGTAACTGATTTCTAAACAAACATAGGGCTTATTGACTGTCCTCCAATCAGAAACCCACCTATAAGTTACCATTCCATGTATCCACGACGGCGACAGGTCATGGGAAACCTACCTTTAATGGTGTACCTCATTATCGTTAACTCCGTATGATTAACCTCTGTACGGGGTCATGGAGTTGCTCCCTGGTTGACGGGAAGACTTTATTGGATCTAGTTGAAGGGTGAATTAAGGCGGCTCAGTGGGTAGTGCATTCGGCTTAGGACCAGGTGCCCCAGGTTCAATGCCAAGTGTGTTTTGTCCTCGTTGGATTCAGATCACAACACTAATACCAATTCTTTGGGGCAATTCATGGACCAACCATGTAAACAATTACCATTGGCTTAGTGATGCCATTGATGTAAAACAAGATGATCTTATCTTACCCATGCATTCCAATATTGATCGCTTCGCAAAAACCTACACGGGCATTGAGCTTGAGCGTGTACTATGATTCCTAATAAAAATACATTTATTGTTCATTATGTCATTCAAAAAGCACCACTAGAATTTTGTGTCAAATATTTACAAAAATGTACATAAGTAGCTACACAATTAGTGTAGTTAAATAATAACATATACAATTTTTTTAAATTATTTGTGGAATAATGAAAGATGTTCAGCGGTTAAAAGCAAAATTCCTTCCTTTGATCTTGCACGCTGGAATGATTTGGCGTGTTTACGAAAAAACTGTTTGGACAGCATAGACCTGCATGTTTTATATCTATGGTCAACACAATGTTTTATATCTATGGTCAACACAGAACATTAACTCGAACTAGCCACAATGAAAGTGAAACATCCAACCATCTTACAATCGTATGAATAAGATAAGTGGTAGTTATTCTCTTTGTTTCCTGTTTTAAAGTATAGTAGTTACTAGCATGATACGCGACTTGCAAGCGTCGACTCGTTTCTGTAACGTGTCTGTCTCTTTCTCCAGGGCCTCTAAGTATGCGATGTCATCACGTAAGTCCCTCTGTGATGCCACATGTACTAAAATTATAAAATTGTAAAAATATAAAATTTATCAAAATATCCGGCAGTGAAAAAATCAACTTTTAGTTCAAATTTGCTAAAACGCAGTACAATTTATTCAGTGACTCTATATATTGGCAGGACCAGCATGAAAATCTTCACATACCAAAACTTAGAGGCCTCATCCTCACCCAGAATAATCCTTCAGGCTTTTTCCCCCAACCTGCAAGGGCTATGTTGACTTATCCGAAAATGTGTTACATATAGGAAGCCAAGAGTTAGAGGGGAGGACAACTCTATGATAGGATCACAATTCTGCACAGAAATTATGACCAGCAACATTGTACAGTGGCAATCCATTGCAGACTGACATTCTAATCTAACCTATGCTACCAACCCAGTTGACCTAGACTGGCCCAAGATGGTTTAAAGTATAAGTGAAATGGTAGACATGCTCTCACAGTAGGACTGTTATCTCGGCACATGTGAGAGCTTGTTTTACACTTTCTGGTGCTACGGGAGGGATACCCGATGGGAATGCCCATACACAGCTATAACTATATTGTATAAAAATAGATAGCCTTTGACGTTACATAACTCATAATCATGTAATAGAGTTTTTAGTTATCAAAACACAGCACAAACACATTCCTACTGGTATCAAAATAAATCAATGGTTATGGTGTTTCTTTGAATTCATCACTCAAAAAATATAATTATG
>Ga0224501_10003132_pt1 | contig 13014 bp, 13 predicted proteins | sample SF_Oct11_sed_USG_4_FD_169105 | JGI IMG/M metagenome (GOLD analysis project Ga0224501, IMG submission 169105) | Sediment microbial communities from San Francisco Bay, California, United States - SF_Oct11_sed_USGS_8_1 | ecosystem: Environmental > Aquatic > Marine > Sediment | place: USA... | reverse complement strand
ACCGCCTCCTCCCTCAGAACTCGACTAGTCACGACGTCGAATTGTTCCAGTCGCACGTTTGCTAGTCCGAATTCTTCAAACCATCCCATTATCCGCTGGGCCGCTCTGAGCTCAGAATCTGTTCCTGATTCCCTATTCCCGATCTCTTTGACAAGAGTTTCCATGAAATAATATGCTGAACTGGGGTCGAAAGATTTCGTTCCATTTCACCTTCCTTTTTTTCACAGAAATTGTCGACGCCTAACTATAAAGATTTACCCATTGCGCGCGCATAGGAATTCTTTGGCACCTACATTTCAAATGGTTCAAGCTGAAAACTTGCCCAGACCAACAGACCAAAAAAATAGAGGGAGGTATCTATTTTTATGCCTAAAAAATCGCGTAAAAATTGATTCTTTCACGTATACGTAAGCTTAAGAAAAGGATAAAATTGACACTCAGAAAACGCCCCCGCGCTTAGAAGCAGAGGGGGTGAGGCGACGATATTTGGATCCTAATAGGCGAGGTATGTTGAAAACAGGCTTTTTTTCCAAGACCAAAAAGACAGCGAAAAAGTCGACAAGAAGTCCACTGCTCCCGCGCAGCAAAATAGCTTACTAATCAAGACGAAACTCACAAAGAAAGTGGAGAATGAAGAAGAGGATTCTACTAGATTTCTATTGGTTCTCCCTTTGGCTTCTTCTTCCTTTTAGTCTTTTTCAGCGTAACCTCCAAGACTCCGTTCTTGTAATTGGTCTTAGCTGACTTCGGGTCAACACTTTCTGGCAGTTCTAGCTCCTTTAAGTACTTACGTTGAGGCGTATCCACAGAAATCGTCAGCATGTCCTCAGTTCCATGAAGCTTAATATCCTCCTTCTCAACGCCTGGCAGCTCAGCAATAACTTTAACCTCCTTGTCAGTAGTTATCACATCCACAAGAGGCTCACGCTCCTCTCGCACATCTAAGCGCGGCTTTGCCGCTCCGAAGGGTGCAGGCTTAAGCGAAGGCTTAACATTGCCGAACTCCGAGATCTTCGGTTTTCCATCAGGTCCGATTGTCATAGTATAGCCGTAAACGAAAGGTCCCCACTCGCGTACCGTAGTGCCATCTGGAAGCTTTCGCTCCCGTGCGTAGTCTTTTGGAATGCGCGTTGTAAACTCCTTAAATTCCCTTTCCATCATTTTCTCAATGTCACGCATCATCTCCTCGATGTCGCCGAAGAACCAGTCTCGGAAATACGGAGAACGACGCATTCTTCTTCTAATCCACTCTGGAAAATATTCCCAACTCATAATCGTTCACCTCTGTTTAAAAAGTGAAACAGACGGTTTTATAAACCTTTCAATTTTTGAATTCAGAATTGAAGGAGGAACAGATAGCGAGCTATCGACTGGTAGCATGCATGGTTGGCGAGATAATAGAAAAAGGGGGCTATTGTTGTTAGACTGGCGCTACATGTGCTTTAGTCCTGATTATAGGAGTGTGGGCGTAGCCTCCCCAAGCTCCAGCCACAGTAAGCGTATCAGACACAGCATCCACGTTCTTCAGAATGCCTAAGAGGTTGTCGATCAACCGAGACTTCTTCAATGCACCTGCAACTTCGCCCTTCTTAACGCTGTACAAGCCCATACGCAAAACGCTGGTGAAATCACCTCTCGTTGGATTCGTTAACCGCGTATAATGGAAACGCTTCACCAAAAGCCCATTCTTAGTGTCTCCAATTATTTCCTCTCTCTTCCAGTCGCCAGGCACAATGTAGGGGTTTCTAGGAATAGGGATGGGTTCACCATTGTAGTTTTTGCCCGGAAATGAACTGACGCCAACAGCAAAAGCTACTCGCGCTCCGCTTGCAGTCGGGGGCTTCTTTTCCAGGGCTCCATAGAATGTGTCGTAGACAAAATTCTTCAACACGCCTTTTTCCATTATTGCAATCTTTTGGGAAGGAATGCCTTCTTCATCTATTGGTGCAGAGCCAATACCCTTTGGCATTAACGGGTCGTCCACAACAGTTAATTCTTCACTGCCCACTTTTTTCCTAAGCTTGTCTAAGAACAGAGGATAGTACAACTTAGCGATCATCGGACTGCAAAGGAAACTGATGTAGCCATTTATGCCAGCTGAAGGTTCTGGGTCTAATATGATCGGGTAGGTGCCCTCTTTAAGTGGTTGTGCTTTTAAGCCAGAAACTGCCATTTCCGCAGCTTTCCTGCCTATTTCCTTGGGTTTCAACTCTTTTAGACTTCTTCCAGCTGTGGCTTCGGCGCCCTCTGAAGATCTGGCTCCTCGCTTTGCGGTTGCGGTCAGGCTGGCTTCAAAGAATGTTCCGTCGTCTTTCGCTTTCAATCCATGCGTGTTCATAACCAACGTGTGATACACTACTAGGTTGAACACACCAGCGTTATCAGCGATTTTGCGGTTATATGCCAATGATTCTTCAACCATTTGATAGGCTAAATCCACTGCTTTGTCGCTGGGCAGTTTGGCTAACTTGGTGTCATAAACCCCGCGAACTTTTGGTGGTTTGGCTGGAGATGGGAATGAATACTTAAAGGGAAGTTTTCTGGTTTTGGAGGCGTCTAAAGCTGCTTTTACCGCCTTTTTAAGCGATTTAGACGTGAAGTCTGCTGTGGAGCTAAAGCCGAGTCCGCCTTCTCTTAGCACTCTGATGCCTACGCCAATGTCATGTACGCCCTTAGCTTCGAAAACCGAGTTGTTCACAAGCCGGACAGTTAGGACTTTGTTTGAAACAAGATAAGCCTCAGTCTCTTCAGCTTTCTGCCGCTCTGCGATTTTCATAATCTGCTCGCCGAGTCCTTCGAAATCCAATGCTTTCGCCATTATTTCGCCCCCAGGATTGTTGCGACTCCGCGTAAGTAGGGTCCGCCATTTCCAACATACAATGCTTGCATCGGGTCGCCTTTGCCGCATCCTGGCAACGGATGGATTTCTCCCTTCTTTGAGGCTGCATCGATGCTTTTGAAAAACTTAGGCGCAGTAGAGGTCAATTGAACGTCTCTTAGATGCGATGCTAGTTCGCCATTTTTGATCTCGTATCCCTCTTGAGCACTTATAGTCCAGTTGTATCTCTGGTCATCGATGGACGGATGCTTCATGCTAATGACGAGATAACCCTGCTTTGTTTCTTCTAGCATCTCTTCGTATCTCCAGTCGCCGTCTGCAAAGAACGTGTTTGACATTCGAATCAAGGGAATATACTCAAAGGTTATGGCTCGCATACCAGCGTTTGGTTTAACACCAAACTCTGCGGCGGTTTCACGACTCTGCATGTGGCCCTTCAGCACTCCTTTTTCAATGAGCACCTTTCTCTTAGCCTTAACTCCTTCGTCATCATAGCGATAGAAGCCAAAGGTTTTTGGAACAGTTGGGTCATCATAAACCGTGCAGTATTTGGAGCCGATTTTTTCGCCGATTTTCCCACCCCACCATGTTGTGCCAGCCCAAGCGGCTTCTCGCCCCAAAACCCGGTCGGCTTCACTTGGGTGCCCCACTATCTCGTGAACAAGCAAGGCTACATAGTTAGGCTCCAAAACGACCGTGGCATCCTTTTCCATCTTAGCTGCTTTAGCCTTCAAAAGAGAGGCAGCCTTACGTCCAGTTTCCACCGCAACCTTGCCCGTGTCTTGCTTGTCAAAAATTTCGTAACCGCCTGCATGCCCAACCGTTTGTTCATAGGATTGTGTGAGGGCTCCCTTTTTCGCATCAGCTTTCAAAGTTGCCCAGGTTAGGGTGTTCACAAACTTGATGTTTGCTCCCTCGCTGTTCACAAACAATTTGGCTATTTTTATTCCTGTGTATTCGATGAGTCCTCGAACAACATTTTTAGATGTGTGAAGCCTTTTTTCCCATTTCAAAAATTGTTTTAACTTGTCCTCAAAGGCTATGTTTTCAAGATCCACCTTCACTTCCGTAGCATAGGAATCTCGACAAGCTTTTGCTGGAGCTAACTTAACCGGTTTTGCAACATGCCTACTCGAAGCCTTAGCCACTTTGAAAGCAATGTTGGTTGCCTCTTTAATGCCAGCTTTGGTTAAGTTGGTTATTGACTGGAAGCCCCAAGCTCCCTTAACTAATGTTCGAATGCCTATGCCTCGCTTCTGATTTATTACAGCACGCTCCACTTTTCCATTAGCTGCAGTTACCAGTTCATTATAGTGAGCTTCAAGCCTTGCATCCACATATTCAGCGCCAAGTTTAGTTGCATAGTCGATGGCTAAAAGAGCTAAATCCTCTTGCATCTTCGTTCTCCTCTGTTTTCACCTTTATTTAACAGAACTGCTCAAAAGATTTTGCCTCGGAGACTGTAACGTTTGAAGTGTGCGTAACTCCTATACTGAGGCTTTTGTTTTACTAACTTGTTACATATAGACTGATTTGCGAGAGCTTGTTTGAAAATCGAAATTGAAGAATGCAGCCTTTGGATCAATTACAAGGAAGCATTCCGCAGAGGAATTACATGTGTTGCAACCTACATAAATGGAAAACCTGTTCTTCCCTTACCACCGCAACAATTCTGGGAAACCATAAAACGCCTAAGCCTCCAATAAATTAACATAAAACCGTCGCAAAAGCGCATGGAGAAACATTATTTTTATGAAAATGTTAATGTTGGAATGTTGTCGAAGTTAACCTTGCTTCTTTCTTATCTATACATGTTTTTGCAAGGTTTTCTCATGGCAATCTTTCATCCCAATTTCCCAATATTTCCATTGTTTTTTCTTGTTTTCACCTTAATTTTTATGGAAAATAACATGGGGTGAACGTTTCATTATGGAAAGTCTTTTATTCATTAACAATTAACCAACATATCCGATTATTGATGGAGGAAAATGTATGGCTAAATGTCCAAAATGTGGAACTAATGTCGGTTCTGCAAGAAAATCATGGAAGATGGCTGGACGACCAGACAAAAGTGGCAAAAGGATGCAGTTGACGATTGGACTTTTCGACTGCCCTAGCTGCAAGAAAGCGTTCAGAGTTGTTCTAGACAAAAAGAAGATTTAGACGGTCAAAAACAGGCGAAAAACGGCATGCCGAAGAAAAGAGAAAATTGCCGTCCTGAATGTGGAGAAATAGCCACTAACCCCAATAAGACATGGGAGCTTGTCGCTCCTTTCCCGGACAAAAAAATGCGGATAACCATAGCAATATTCGGCATGTTTAGCTGTCCCTCATGTGGCAAGAATTTCAGAGGACTAGTAAGCAAGGCCAAACTGGGAGCAGAAGGAATAAAAGTTTAAGCACTATGCAACCTCCCCCCTATTTTTTAGAAAGCGTTAAGTTTTTAACACAAAACACGAATCTGTTCTGCTATCACGAGCAAGCCTAAAACAAGACAAAAGCCGGCGAAAACTTGAAATCAACAAGACTTAGACAAATTCTGAAAAGCAGCTATGTGAAAACCATAATTTTAATAATAATCCTTTTTGTCAGCGTTTTTGCTTTTTGGTTCGGGTTAAGATATGCTTTTCAAACAGAGTTTCCTTTGTTGGCTGTTGCCTCTGGAAGCATGATACCTACCTTAGATGTAGGCGACCTCATTTTAGTTCAAGGGTTTTCTAATGCTTGCGAAGTCAATGCTGCATCATATCCTGAAGGTGACATTATCGTGTTCCACAAACCCGGACTTGAGAATGAACTTATTGTGCACCGAGCAGTAAGCAAAGTTGAAAATGATGACACATGTTATTTTGAAACTAAGGGAGACCACAATTCTATTGCTGATAAGTGGTCTGGACCTGAAACTTGGGATAACAAGATATCTGAAAGACTTTTGGTCGGCAAAGTTGTCGGAAAAGTGCCATGGCTTGGTCACATTCCATTGTTTATGCGTACTCCGTCGGGAATTTTAATCATCGTCCTTTTGTTTATTGTCTTGATAATTGTAGACTTTATTTTCCCCCAAAAAAGGGACGAGAAAACTACAAGTCAAGAAGAAGAAATCCTCTCAATGTAAGTATGCCCCTACTAAATCCGATAACAATGATTTTAATTATCATTGCAGTTTTTCTTATCACATCTTTGATTTATCCATTTTTGCTTGGAAAGAAAGTTAAAGCCTAAGCTAAGCCTTATAAATAGCCCTCAATAATGATTCGTAGAATCAAAGCTTTATAAGAGAGGTATTTGTGTGCCAAAGGTTAAGGCTACAATCAGAATTGAAAACGTTGTTGCTTCTGCAACGCTGAACCAGAGAGTGGACCTAAACGCTGTGGTGAAGGGCTATCCAGGCGTAGAATATCGTCCAGAGCAGTTTCCAGGCTTGGTTTTCAGGTTGAAACGACCCAAAACCGCCACGCTGATTTTCAACTCCGGCAAAATGGTCTGCACAGGGGCTAAATCAGAGAAAGAAGCCAGAAGGGCGGTTATGAAAGTTATTAAGGAGCTTAAGAAAAGCGGAATAATCATTGTTAGCAAGCCAGAATTAAAGATACAAAACATAGTTGCTTCCGCCAGCCTAGGCGGCATGATAGACCTAGAGAAATCAACTTATGCTCTTGAAAAAACCATGTATGAACCAGAACAGTTTCCGGGGCTCATCTATCGTATGGCGGATCCAAAAGTTGTGATTCTCCTATTCGCAAGTGGAAAACTCGTATGCACTGGCGCCAAACATGAAGAGGACGTATACACAGCGGTTCAAAAGCTTCATGAAAGACTTGAAAAAGAAGAACTGATCTACTACGAGTAAAACTCATTTCAATTTTCTCTTTCTGTTCAAAAATAAACTATAATTTCAGTTTCTCTCCAAAGGCTCTGAGACATTCTTACATCAAAAAATTAAAGCTTTTTCTGAAAACAAAAGGCTTTTACTGAAGGGCTCTGCTGTATTTTTTTTGACTTTCCAGTTGATAGTTAATGAAAAAGAATTCAAAAAATGCTTTCAGCTTACTTGTCAAGCCTATTCGGAGGCTGATTGAGCAGAGAGGATTCTCTTCGCCAACAGAGCCTCAGGAGAAGACCATACCAAAAATTTTGGAAGGAAAAAATGTCATTCTCATTTCACCCACTGCAACAGGGAAAACTGAGGCTGCGGTTCTCCCTGTTCTTAACATGCTTCTCTTAACGCCAGATCGTCCTCCTGGAATTAAGATTCTCTATATTACTCCCCTTCGAGCCTTAAACCGAGACATACTGGAGCGTATGCAATGGTGGTGTAACAACCTAGACATTAAATTATCTGTGAGACACGGCGACACTGAAACGAGGGAAAGGTCAAGACAAGCCCGCAGTCCCCCAGACATGCTCATAACCACACCTGAGACCTTGCAAGCCATTATGCCTGGCTGGATTATGCGTCAACACCTAACGCAGGTGAGATGGGTCATTGTGGATGAAGTTCACGAGATGGCTGACAACAAAAGGGGCAGCCAACTCTCACTTGCGCTGGAAAGGCTAAGATGGATAACTGGCAAAGAATTCCAAGTTATAGGGTTGTCTGCCACCATTGGCAGTCCAGAGAAGGTTGCACAGTTTTCGGTAGGTAACGGGCGTCCAATTGAAATTGTAAGGGTTCCAGTTGCTCGACTGATGAAGCTACGCATTTTGTTCCCGCAGCCTACACATGAAGACACAGAACTTGCCTCTGTATTGTTTACTCATCCAGAAGTAGCTGCAAGACTCCGCGTTATCCGGCAGTTTATGGAGAAACAGAGGTCTGTACTCCTCTTCACCAATACGCGCGCCATTTCAGAAGTTCTCGCCAGCCGATTCAAAGTTTGGGACATAGACTTCCCAGTTTCCATTCATCACGGCTCCTTAGCAAAGCCTTCTCGGATAGCTGCTGAGAAAGGATTGAAAGAAGGCGAACTGAAAGGCCTCGTCTGCACAAGCTCGTTAGAGTTAGGCATTGATATTGGACGAATAGACATGGTTATCCAGTACATGAGCCCCAGGCAAGTGACAAGGCTCATTCAACGCGTAGGCAGAAGCGGACACAGAATTGGTCGCATGGCGCAGGGGCTCATAATCACAATGGATTCAGATGACACGCTTGAGACCATGGCGATTGCCCGCAGAGCCTATAAAGAAGAGTTGGAGCCAGTTGCCATTCCCGATAAGCCTTACGATGCTTTGGCTCACCAAATAATTGGCTTGCTCATCAGAAAGAAACGCTGGTATTTTTATGAAATCTACGACCTGTTTAAGAAGGCATATCCTTACGCCGACCTCACTCTAGAGGATGTACAAAAAGTTTTAACTTATATGCACTCCCGGTTCCCCCGCTTGGCGTGGGTTTCTTTCGAAGACATGATTGCCATAAAGCCTCGTCGCACTAAAGCGCTCTACGAGTACTATTTTGGAAACCTCTCCATGATTCCAGACGAAAAAAAATACTTGGTCGTAGACCAATCTTCAGATGGAGCAGTCGGCATGCTAGATGAAGCGTTTATGGCAGAACATGGAAAGCCAGGGGTCAAATTCATAATTCGGGGGAGCCCATGGAAAATTATCAACGTTTACGCCGACAAGGTCTACGTCAAAGCCGTAGACGACCCAACAGGCGCTATACCGAGTTGGATAGGTGAAGAGATTCCCGTTCCCTTCAAGGTTGCGCAGGAAGTTGGAGCTATACGAGGCTTTGTTGAAAAACAACTCCAAAAGGGAACAAAACCTGAGCAGATCGCGGAACAGTTATCCAAAAGGTATCCAGCGGACAAGGATACAATTGCACGGGCATTGCAAGAAACGATTGAGCATGTTGAGCACCGCTTTGTGGTTCCAACCGACACTCGTGTGGTGCTTGAGGATTGGGAAGACTTTGTGATTATTCATGCCAATTTTGGCTCCCTAACTAATCGTGCTCTCGCTCAGTTGCTGGGTCACCTGCTAACAGAGAAAACCGGCTACACGGTAGCTGTTCAGCATGACCCATATCGCATTTTTATTCAAACAATGGGCGCAACCAACTCCGAAAGCGTCATTGGCTTGTTTAATGAACTTAAACGGATGCCTAAATCAACGGTTCAAAACATGCTAACAGGGGCGGTTGTGAGAACCGGATTATTCAAGCGGAGAATGATTCATGTCGCTCGCAGGTTTGGAGCACTCAAAAAGTGGGTTGACTTCAGCACAGTAAGCCTAAGGAGTCTAATGAAAAGTTTTGAAGGCACAGCCATTTATGATGAGGCGCTTAAGGAAGTTTTTACGAAGGATTTAGACCTTCAACATCTGCTGTACGTTCTTAATCAGCTTCGAAAGGGCGAAATCGAAGTTGTAAAGCTTGAAACCCAAAATGTAGCCACGCCAGTTGCTCGAGTTGGCATCGAACGAGTCAGCATGAAAACCGACCTCATCCCGCCTGAAAAAATGAAACTCATCTTAATCAAGTCAGCTAAGGTACGCCTGCTAAACGAGGTTCGCGTCTTCGTATGCACCAAATGTTGGGATTATCTCGAGATGATTCGTATCAGAGATTTGCCGGACAAGCCAACGTGCCCAAAATGTGGTTCTCCTAGCTTAGGTCTGCTCCGTAGAGGAGAGGAGCAAATACGTGTGCTCGTTGAGAAAAAAGGTGAGAAGCTGACGAAAAGTGAGCAGAGATGGCGGAAGCAAGCCCTTAGAACAGCGGAACTTCTGGCAAGCTATGGAAAGCCGGCAGCTGTAGCCTTAACTGGGCGAAGGCTTCGAGTTTCAGATGTGGAAGAAATATTCTGGCAAGAGAAAAAGCTGACAGACCGACTTTTCGAGTTGATAATTGAAGCTGAAAGAAACGCATTAAAAAGAAGATTCTGGTAAATTGGAGTGAAGACATGGATTTTAGAACCGAAGAAGAAGTTGCTGAAGGGTAAATAGAGCAAAAAGGAAGCAATACTAGGGGCAGATTAGCATAAATTAGAAATCCTAAAACTCACCATGTTTTGTTGAGGTGACATGCTTGAATATTAAGACAGTTAATATAACTTTCCATGTGTCGGATTTCTTGGAGGCTGTATCCTTTTATGAAAAGATTCTTGATCTTCAGAAGAAGTCTCAGTGGCACAATTATGCAGTTTTTGATTTGTGTGGAATAATGTTAGGTTTAGAATCTGGAGGAGAAAGAGAGGTCAAGAAAGGTGGTCCCGATATCTATCTACAAGTTGATAATATAGATGAGGCATATAGAGAGCTGAAAAGCAAGGGTGTAAGATTTCTAACTGAACCGGAAGATCAGAGTTGGGGCGCTCGAACAGCCAAGTTTGTAGATCCTGATGGAAACAGGTTCATTTTGGTGCAGCTCAAAAAATGAGGGATATCGAGCTGAAACTGGATGGAGAGCGAGAAAGTGAAGGAAGCAAGAAGAAATGAGGTAGGGTACTGTGGTGAATACTGCCGAACTTGTCATTGGTATACTGATGCTTTGAGAAAGCCTGCCGCACAACTAGTGGATTTAATCAAAAACCATTTCGAGGTTGCGGGCTGGATTAACTATAAGGGTGGTAGTTCCGGGGAAACAATCAAGGGACTTGAAATACTCTCGAAGAGTGCATGCGCCTTCAATTGCAAGGGTGGCGGAGGCTGGAGCGGTTGTCCAATTCGCAAATGTTGCATTGCAAAAGGCATTGATTTCTGTTTTGAATGCTCAGAATTTCCATGCGAAAGAAATTGGGGTGAAAAAGGCGAACATGCTAATGTTTTTACGGCTGATAAGATAAGCCGGCTCCAAAAAATGAAAAAGATCGGAGCAGAAGAATGGATTAAAAAGCAGTGGGAGTAAAGCTAAAAAGACCATTAATAAGATTTCTTCCTTTTTTGTTGAGCTTATCTGTTTTGACTTTTAACTGAGAAATTTTCTTTGATGGGCAATCAGGTGCCTATCTGATTAGTGTTGCTAACAAAAAACCAGTTTGCGACACAAAGCGTGCCCGTCTTATTTATCGGACAAAGAAAAAAGTTCACTGTCAGACAATAAGTAAAGGTGCTTACCCAATTTGGGACCATACATTTCATTAGGCTAAAGATTGTATTTCAGAATTGATAGATGAGGCTAAAAGCAAGCATTAAAGCGAAGGTTTTGGTGGTCAACGTGTTTAAAATGAATCAGTAGTCGTTATGGAGAATTCCAAAACTATAAAAGAACGGTGTGCCAGTAGTCTTTCTGTGAAAGGAGGCTGCGTAGAAATTAGCCTAGAGTTAAGCCGTCAAAAACATCGAGAGGAGATCCTAAGCCGTTTCAAATACATTAAAACATGCGTCTTGGCCAGAGAGCTATGCCTACTGGTGCGCACGAACCGCGTGGCTTTCAACATAAAAGACGCTCATGACTGTTGCGCTTTTATTTCCCAACTTTGCTCAGATGCAGGTTGCAAAGAGCCAAGCGACCTTTGCGGAAAGGCATCAGAAGCCGTCTTAGAGAGCGAGGAGCAATACCTCGAAATCTGCGCACAAAGTTGCATGAAATGCGGTGAAGCGAGAAGGCCTCGACAACCGAAGAAGAAGACGCAGTACGTTGCCTAATAAACACTCGCACTTCAAGCTGTTATCATCTTCTGGAATTTGCTGTTTTAGTATTCGAAAAAGAAATAAGCATCTATTGAAACACATACAACATCACAAAATTGGCTGGGAGAAGGAAACTTGTTCATAGCCCCATTTGTTGCTACACCGCTTCCAGTTGTTCGCCGCATGCTTACATTGGCCGAAATAAAACCTGGTGAAATCGTTTACGACCTTGGCTGTGGCGACGGAAGAGTAGTCATTATGGCTGCACAGAAGTTTGGAGTCCGAGCGGTTGGAGTGGAAATGAGAGAAGACCTTGTTAAGCAAGCGTTAGGCAAGATTTCCGAACTTGGGTTAAACGGAAAAGTGAAAATTGTTCACAGCGACATGTTCAAGATAGACCTGACCCAGGCAGACGTGGTTACGCTATATTTAACAACGAGCGCTAACGACAAGGTAAAGCCAAAATTAGAGTCGGAACTGAGGTTAGAAGCTAGAGTAGTATCGCATGACTATGAAATCCTCGGCTGGAAACCACTGAAAATCGACAATTTCTGCGAAAACCCAAGACTCGGCTATCCGTCTCACACAATATATGTTTATAAGCGATAATTTTACTCAAAACTATTTGACCGTTACATGTTACCCGTTCCATGGAGATATGTCAACTCTTTCAATTGCTATGCTTGTGGTCTTTGTTGTAAAGGGTTTAGTGTAGTTCTCAATTTTGCTGAATGGATGAACGTTGTAAAAACCTACGGGGTAGACTTCACCTCACCAGGCATAAACAAGTTTTATTTAAAACACAGAAGCGACGGTTCATGCTCGTTTCTTTACAACTATTATGGCAAAGGCTTCTGCAGCTTGCAACACATGAAACCCCTAGCTTGCAAGCTTTGGCCCCTCAAAATCTTGCACAGACCAAAATATGGCAGAGCAAGGGAAGCCGAATACAATTATGCAGGAAGAAAACTGTTCATTTATGTAGACCCTTCTTGCACGGGCTTAACATGGGGCAATCCAACCACGAACTTTTTGAAAACAACCTTAACAGAATTCATAGAGCTTGCTTTGGGCTTGCGAAAAAAGCAGGTTTACTCAACATCCAGAATGCTTTCTTATCCTCGGTATCTGAAGCTGAAGAGGCGTAAGGCATTCTGAATTATATGTAAGTGAAACCTAACGACAGGTGAAGCCTTTTAGAGACTTTTGGCCGATTAGCGTTCATACTGCAACTCAAATAATTTATGAAGTTTTATGAGGTCATCGATTTCTTCAACCTTCTTGTCAGGTCGAAACCGAACGACTTTAGGCACCCTCAACGCGTAACCACTCGTGTATTCGTCGGTCTCTTGAATCTCCTGATAAGTTGTTTCCACAACAACAGAAGGTTTAACGAAAATTTCTTGTTCATTTGCACTAATTTTGGTTGCTTCCATTGTGTCCCGAAGGGTTTTCATTGTTTTTTCGGGCAGATTTGAAACCCTTCCGATTGTGTAAAGTTTTTTCTCTTTAGGGTCTCGAACTGCGAGTAGAAATGAGGAGTAGAAGCCTGCACGTTTTCCTTTTCCATACAAGGCTTTAACAATAGTACAGTC
>Ga0224501_10003131_pt1 | contig 13016 bp, 8 predicted proteins | sample SF_Oct11_sed_USG_4_FD_169105 | JGI IMG/M metagenome (GOLD analysis project Ga0224501, IMG submission 169105) | Sediment microbial communities from San Francisco Bay, California, United States - SF_Oct11_sed_USGS_8_1 | ecosystem: Environmental > Aquatic > Marine > Sediment | place: USA... | reverse complement strand
GGGTTCGCGCTCGTTCAACCCCGACATAACGGTGCTGGAGCCGGTGGCGATCACGACGCGGGTGGCCTCATCGTTTATTCGCGTCGGTCAGCTGGAACTGTTCGGTCGCCGTGCCCGCAAGCAGGAGCATACGGAGGCGCTGGCCGAGCTGGAGGCGATGATACTGCACCTGATTGCTCGCGAGTACGCGGCGGTTATCGATAAAAATCTTAGCACCGCCGAGAAAGTGGTGTTGCTGGCGCGGGAGTTTCGTGGCCGTCTTACCGCACTGGTGGCCAACTGGGTCCGTGTCGGGTACTGCCAGGGCAACTTTAACAGCGATAACTGCGCCGCCGGTGGCTTCACCCTCGACTTCGGTCCCTTCGGTTTTATTGAGCGTTTTGACCCCTACTACCAGCCCTGGACCGGGGGCGGCGAACACTTCGCCTTTTTCAATCAGCCGGTGGCGGCGCAGCGCAACTTTGAGAGTTTTTGTACCGCCCTGCGCCCGCTATTAGAGACGGATCACGGTGCATTGCAACAACTGGATGAGATGCTTAATGGTTTTGGCGAGGTGATGAACGCACAGATGGAAGCGATGTGGACGAGGAAGCTGGGGCTTAACACCTTTGACGGTGAGCTGTTCGGCGAACTTGCCACGCTGATGGTAGAGACACAGGTCGACTACACCCGCTTCTTCCGCGAGTTATCTGCCCTGCCGGATGGGATTGGCCCGCTGAAAAAGAGCTTCTACCGCGAGGTGGATGGTGAGGCTGAGGCGCGTTGGTCAACGTGGCTGACACAATGGCGATCACAGGTCAGCAGTAGCAGCGAAGAGATGAAACAGGTGAACCCCAAATACACTCTGCGCGAGTGGCTGCTCGCCCCCGCCTATCAGCAGGCCATTGCGGGGGACTACACCTTGCTGCATGAACTGCAGCAGGTGATGACGCAACCCTACGCCGAGCAGTCACCTGAGGTGGAAGAAAAATATTATCGGCTAAAGCCAACTGAGGCCTTCGAGATTGGCGGCGTATCACACATGAGTTGCTCTTCCTGATTAAAGCAGCACCCTCCCCCTACTCCGACGCGTGCGCCATCAACTCCAGATAGGCGGTGAGTTTCGACTCGCGCTCTGCACTGCCCGGCTGGGCATCGCTATCGAACGGGCAATCACTACTCTTACAGTATTCACCCTCACTCAACAGGTTGAGCACCAGTGACGGGATGTCGTAGTGGTGGATGGTGGGTAGCTGTTTCACCTCGCCGCGATCAATGATCGCCAGACGATTGTAGTAGTAGGCCCCTTCGCGGTTATCCATGTAGTGCAGCGCCTCGTAGGTGTTGGGGCCGTTGCGCAGCGGCGGGACGTGATCGGAGACGAGAATGATGAGCCCCTGCGGGTCGATCTCGATCAATTTTTTTACATAGTGGGCGATCGCCTCGCTGCGGTAGTAGAACTGATTCACCGCACGGGTAAGGTGGTCGTCGGGGTAGTCAGAGATAAGTTCAATCCGTTCGGGGCGCAACTCGGGGTCAAGCAGGTGGGGGGTGTGGCCGTAGATGGTGAGCAGGTAGTTAAACAGCGGGCGCTCGGGTGCCTCGTTCAGTTGTTGCTTAACGTAGTTCAGGTTCTGGTCGAGCAGGTCGCCATCGAACAGGTACTCCTCCACACCGGGGTCGCCAAAGCTCAGATAGCTTGCCGAGGCGGGGGCAAACTCACGGGGGAAGTGGCTAACACTGAAACCCGTCCCCTGATAGCCCGCCACCGCGTTGAAGAAGTTGGGTTTGTAGATGTTGCTGGCGCTGCTGTAGTAGCCCAACTGCCCCAGTTGCCACGGCAAACAGGCGGCATTGGCCCCGCTAAAGACGTTGAACTCGACGCTGGAGAGGCGCTCCAGTGCCGGCACCCCGCACAGCACCTCAAACTCTGCCTGGGCGGTGGCCCCGCCAAAGACCGATGAGAGGGAGTAGCCCAGCTTATCGCCAAACAGCGCATCAAACTCGGGATGAACCGGGGGGGCGCTGAAGTTGAGCCGTGTGAAGAGGCGCGGGTCGAGGAAGCTCTCCAGCACGATCAGGTGAACATTGCGCCTCGCCTTCCCGGCCTGCAGCGGCTGCAGCCGGGCACGTTGTGCCGCCTCATACACCTCACGATGGCGGTGGGGGGCAAGCTCATTGAGCGCCAGCTGGCGCTGGGCCTCGCGGTAGAGCATCATCGTCAGCCGCCCGTTCTGCTCTACGCTCTTGGCGTCGGAGTACTTCACCGGCCTGTCGGTGACCTCCACAATCACCGTCGACAGGGCCGCCGGTGCGGTGTAGACCAGCCCGATCACCAGCGGCAGTGGCAGCAGGGTAAGGAGAAGGGTACGGTGCATCCGCCAGGAGAGCTGCCATAGCAGCAGGGCGAGCGGCAGCGCCATCACCACCCCCAGCAACAGCCCATAACTGAGTGGCAGCACGGCAAACAGCTCCGGCACCTCATGCAGGTTGATCAGGCGAAACACCTTGCCGAAGGCGAGGAAGAAGAGGTCGCCACCCAGATAGAGCAACAGCAGCGGCAGCGCCGCCAGCACGCTGCGCCAGGGTGAGGGGCGTAGCAGCAGGTAGGTGAGGCCGTAGAGGTAGAGCGCCACCACCCCCTCCAGCCAGAGCCGCCAGGAGTAGTTGGCGCTAAAGGCACCGATGCTCTCTGAGAGCAGCAGGTAGCCGGCAAGCAGCAGTAGCACCACCACACCATGCCACCAGGCCGCGCGCCACCGCACGCGCTGCTGCGCTGAGTTAACAGGTTGAATTTGCATGGTGTGAGATTGTCGCCCCTTCAGGAGGGGCCATTTTGAGACGCAGTTAATATATTAGCAACCTTGTTGGAGTAGAATAGGCGCGCTGCTTACCGGCTTAAAAAAACGTCACCAGAACGACCGCGGTAGGCCCCCTGTCACTGTTTTGAGGCCATCTATCCTTGCACCGTTTGACCAACCTGATCATCGGCATCGCCGTGACCATTATCAGCGTGAGCATGTGGGCCTATATCAATCAGCCTCAGGAGCTGCCCCTCTGGCCTGATCGCATCACCGGTTTTGCCTACTCGCCCTACCACGCCGATCAGGACCCGCGGGAACAGCTCTACCCCAGCGAAGAGCAGATCAGCCAGGACCTGCAACTGCTCTCCGGCAAGGTGAAGGCGATCCGCACCTACAGCGTGGAGGGGACCCTGGCGGCGATCCCCCGTCTGGCGCGCGAGCAGAATATTTACGTCTGCCTTGGTGCCTATCTCAGCCGTGATACCGCTGAGCGCAATCCGCAGGAGTTTCAGCAGTTTCTTGAGATCGCCAAAGGCAACCGCAACGTGGTGCGGGCCATCGTTGGCAACGAAACCCAGACCCTCAACACCCTCGACTATGAGGAGCTGATCACCTATCTCGATCAGGCACGCAAGGCGTTGCGGATACCGGTGAGCACCGCGGAATCGGCCCGTGTCTGGCATCAGAGGCCCGATCTGGTTAAGCATGTCGACTACATCGCCCTGCAGATCCTCCCCTACTGGGAGGGCAAGGAGGTCAACCAGGCGGTCGACTACGTCTTCAACGAAGTTGAGGGGTTGAAACAGGCCTATCCCGGCAAGCCGGTGATCATCTCGGAGGTGGGCTGGCCAAGCCGAGGAAGAGATCGCAATAGTGCCGTCGCCTCGGTCACCAACGAGGCGACCTTCCTGCGCCAGTTCCTCTCTAAGGCACCGGAGCATGGTTACATCTACTACCTGATGGAGGCGTTCGACCAGCCGTGGAAGGCCGACATTGAGGGGGCGGTGGGCGCCTACTGGGGGGCCTACGATGTCAAACGGCAACCGAAGTTTGAGTTCATTCAGCCGGTGATCCCGGTGCCGCAGTGGCAGTTGCTGGCGGCGATCTCGGCGGTGCTGGCCGTCATCACCTTTGGCCTGCTGCTGATCGACGGCAAAACCCTGCACGGCCGCGGGCGCAGCTTTCTCGCCGTCGTCAGCTTTCTCGCCGCCACCCTTATCGTCTGGATCGTCTACGACTACAGTTCGCTCTATCAGAGTCTGGGGAGCATCATCATCGGCCTGTTGATGGTGGTCGGCATGATCGGCATCCTGCTGGTGCTGCTGGCCGAGGCGCACGAGTGGGCCGAGGCCTCCTGGAGCCGCGAGCGGCGGCGCTACCTGCGGCTCACCTCGCTGCCCGACGACCAGTTGCCGATGGTCTCGATCCATGTGCCCGCCTACAACGAGCCGCCGGAGATGCTCAAGCGCACCCTCAACGCGCTGGCGCGCCTCGACTACCCCCACTTCGAGGTGCTGCTGCTCGACAACAACACCCCGGATCCGGATACCTGGCAGCCGGTGGAGGCGCACTGCAAAACACTGGGTGAGCGTTTCCGCTTTTTCCACAAAAGCCCCCTCGCAGGATTCAAGGCGGGGGCGCTCAACTTCGGCCTGCAGCAGACCTCACCCGATGCCGAAATCATTGCCGTTATCGACAGCGACTACATCGTCGACCCACGCTGGCTGCGCGACCTGCTGCCGCAGTTCAGTGACCCGAAGGTGGCCATCGTGCAGGCACCGCAGGACTACTCCGACGGCTGTCAGAGTGCCTTCAAGGCGATGTGCTACAGCGAGTATTCGGGCTTCTTCTACATCGGCATGCTGACCCGCAACGAGCGCAACGCCATCATCCAGCACGGCACCATGACGATGGTACGAAAAGGGGTGCTGGAGCAGGTGGGCGGCTGGGCCGAGTGGTGTATTACCGAGGATGCGGAGCTGGGGCTGCGCATCTTCGAGCAGGGTTACGAGGCGCACTACATCCCGCGCAGCTATGGCCGCGGGGTGATGCCAGACACCTTTATCGACTACAAGAAGCAGCGTTTTCGCTGGGCCTACGGGGCGATCCAGATCCTCAAGCGCCACGCCCGCAGCCTCTTTAGCTGGCGCGACAGTCGCCTCAGCGCCGGACAGCGCTACCACTTTATCGCCGGCTGGCTGCCGTGGCTGGCCGACGGCTTTAACCTCATCTTTAACCTCGCGGCCATCATCTGGTCGGGGGCCATGGTGGGCGCCTACCTGCTCAAGGAGCACTATGGTGTGGCGATAACTGTTGACCCGCCGATGCTGCTCTTCTCGCTCCTGCCGGTGCTGCTCTTCTTCTTCAAGGCGGCCAAGCTGATCTACATTTACAAGCGGCGGATCGGCGCCACCACGATTCAGACCCTGCTGGGGGGTCTGGCCGGGCTCTCCCTCGCGCACACCATTTCGCGCGCCGTGCTGCAGGGGCTGTTTACCAGCGGTATGCCCTTCATCCGCACCCCCAAACTGGCCAGCCACAGCGGGCTCGCCTCCGCCATCGCCTCGGCACGGGAGGAGCTGCTGCTGTTAATCGCCCTGCTCCTCTCTATCTACGGGGTTGCCGCCACCTACGGCATTGAGTCGGCCGACATCCTCTTCTGGGTCGCGGTACTGGTGATACAGTCCCTCTCCTACCTCGCCACGCTGGTTGTCGCCACTATCGCTGCGATGCCCGACTGGTCGGCCCGCTTTATCGGCCTGCGGGAGATCGAGCGGCCGGAGAGGGTCTACGAGGAGATCCTTGCCACCTCGTCAGCTCAGGACAATTCGTAAAGATCATCTTCATGCTCCCCCGTTATAGTCAGCTGTGTTAACGTTTTACCATGAGTGAAAACAGTGGCCAGAATAACGAGCTGTTACAGCTGCGGCGCGTCGCCATCGACACCTATAAGGAGAACGTGGCCTACATGCACCGCGACTGCGAGTTCTATCGCGTTGAGGGGTTTCAGGCGCTGACCAAGATGGTGATACGGGCCAACGGCCAGCACATCTACGCGGTACTCAATGTGGTGGACGATGAGTCGATCGTCCGCCCCTGCGAGCTGGGGCTCTCGGAGCAGGCCTTCGATCAGCTGGGGCTGGCCGAGGGGGACAGGGTCAAGGTGGCGCAGGCCGAACCGCCCTCCTCAATGGATGCGGTGCGGCGCAAGATCGCCGGGGAGCGACTGGAGCAGGGAGACTTTGAGGCGATCACCCGTGACATCGTGCGCAACCGCTACTCGAAGATGGAGATGGCCGCCTTCCTCGTCGCCTCGGGGCAGACCGGGCTGGATCGCGAGGAGATCCTCTACCTGACACGGGCGATGACCGAGTCGGGGGATCGGCTCGACTGGCACGAACCGCTGGTGGTCGACAAGCACTGCATCGGCGGCATCCCCGGCAATCGCACCACCATGCTGGTAGTCCCCATCGTTGCCGCCCACGGCATGTTGATGGCCAAGACCTCCAGCCGCGCCATCACCTCCCCCGCCGGTACCGCTGACACCATGGAGGTGCTCTGCAAGGTCGACCTCAGCCCCGATGAGCTACACCGCATCGTACGTCAGGAGCGCGCCTGTCTCGCCTGGGGCGGCACCGCCAGACTCGCCCCGGCCGATGATATTCTGATCTCGGTGGAGCGACCGCTGGGGATCGACTCCCAGGGGCAGATGGTCGCCTCGATCCTCTCAAAGAAGCTGGCCGCCGGCTCCACCCACCTGTTGATCGATATCCCCGTCGGCCCCAGCGCCAAGGTGCGCCACATGCGCGAGGCGCTACAGCTGCGCAAGCTGTTTGAGTATGTGGGGGATCGCATGGGCATTCATCTGGAGGTGATCATCACCGATGGCGCGCAGCCGGTGGGCAACGGCATCGGCCCGGTGCTGGAGGCGCGCGATGTGATGGCGGTGCTGCGCAACGACGACGACGCCCCCAGTGACCTGCGCCAGAAGTCGCTACGTCTCGCAGGGCGGATTCTGGAATTTGACCCCGACGTGCGCGGCGGCTACGGCTATACCATCGCCCGCGATATCCTCGACTCGGGCCGAGCGCTGAAGAAGATGGAGGCGATCATCGCCGCCCAGGGGGCGCAGCTGGAGTCACCGATCATCGGTGCCCTCAGTTACGAGGTGCGGGCCGAGCGCGGCGGTGTGGTGGTGGAGATCGACAACTACCACCTGGCCAAGGTGGCGCGCCTCGCCGGTGCCCCCATCGACAAGGGGGCGGGGGTCGATCTGTTAAAGAAGCTGGGCGATGTGGTGGAGAAGGGCGAGCCGCTCTACCGGGTACACGCCGAGTATCAGTCCGACTACAACTTTGCCCGTGCCCTTACCGATAAGGGGAGTGGTTACCGCATCGGTGAGGCGCACGAGCTTAGCAAGACCTATATGGAGTTCTGATGATGATCCTCGGTTTTGCCGACTACCGACAACAGGGCGAGGCGCTGGCCCGTGAGCTGGGGCTCGCCTACGCCGAGGTGGCGATCCACCGTTTTCCCGACGGTGAGAGCAAGGTGACGCTGCCCACTGAACTGCCAGAGGCGGTGACCCTCTGCCGCAGCCTCGACCACCCCAACGACAAGCTGGTCGAGATCCTGCTCACCGCACAGACCGCGCGGGGGATGGGGGTCAAACAACTTACCCTGGTCGCCCCCTACCTCTGTTATATGCGCCAGGATATCGCCTTTCACCCCGGCGAGGCGGTAAGCCAGCAGATCATCGGCCAGGTTCTTGCCAGCCTGTTCGACAAGGTCGTAACCGTCGACCCCCATCTGCACCGTATCACCCACCTCAGTGAGGCGATCCCCAACATCAGTGCCATCAGCCTGCAGAGCGCCCCGCTGATGGGGAGTTTTATCGCCGCCAACCTTAAATCGCCCCTGCTGATCGGCCCCGATGCGGAGTCGGCGCAGTGGGTGCGCGCCATCGCCGAACCGGCGGGGCTCGACTACGCCATCGCCACCAAGGAGCGACTGGGGGATCGTGAGGTCACCATCAAACTGCCACCCCACGACTACCACCACCATGAGGTGGTTCTGGTCGATGACATGATCAGCACCGGCCACACCCTGATCAACGTAGCCGAGCAGCTACAACAGCAGGGGGTACAGGCCCTCTACTGCCTGGTGACCCACGCCCTGTTTGCCGACAGCGTTACCGAGGCGCTACACAGTGCCGGTATCACCACCATCTGGAGCTGCGACAGCATCACCCATAGCAGCAACGTGATCGCACTCTCCCCACTACTTGCCACCGCACTCAGGGAGTAACCGGTGGCCACCCCGTCGAAGCGGAAGCTGCTACTCCTCCTCTTCGCCCTGGGATTTATCATCGCCTTTATCCAGGTCGGCCTGCTCACTATCGCCTTTCACAAGCTGGGGTTGTCACCCACTGCAGGCTACACCCTGCTTATCACCTCCCTGGCCGGCAGCCTCATTAATCTGCCGCTGTTTCGCCTGCGCAGTGAGCGCGATGAGAGCCTGCCACCCCCGCCCACACTCTTCCCCCTTACGCAGGGTATTTTGAGCCCCCACCACACCCTGATTGCGATCAATGTGGGAGGCTGTCTCATCCCCGTCGCCTTCTCGCTCTATCTGCTGATCTATACGGAGGTGACGCTGCTGGAGAGCCTCATCGCTGCCCTCTTTGTCAGCGTCATCAGCTACGGCTTCAGCCGCCCTATCCACGGCATCGGCATCGGTATGCCGATACTGGTTGCCCCGCTGGCCGCGGCCCTTATCGCCCTTGCGATTAACCCTGAAAGTGCCCCGCCCCTCGCCTACATTAGCGGCACTATGGGGGTATTGATTGGTGCCGATATTCTGCGGCTAAAAAATATCCAGCAGATGGGGCCGCCCTTTGCCGCCATCGGCGGTGCCGGCACCTTTGATGGGGTCTTCCTCACCGGGATCGTGGCGGTGCTGTTGGCATAGGGGATGGTGAGGCGTACACTCCTGCGGATGGGGGGAAAATATGACTGACAGGGGCTCGCTCTTCTCACACCAGGACACCCTGGCGCAACTTAATGACAATAGTTCACTTACGGACAAGCTGAAAATTATTCACCAGACACTCAGGCTGCGGCTCGACTTTATCGAGCGCGTTGCGGTGGCCGTCTACGACGCCAAGAGTGACGTGCTAAGAACCTTCATCCACAGCAGTGGTGATGCCCAACCCCTCACCAACTATCAGGCCTCCCTCTCCTCGGCCACCTCGCTGCATGAGATCATTGAGGTAGGGAGACCGCGCGTCGTTAACGACCTCTCCATCTTTAATGACAGTGAAAAGACCCACAGCAAACAGATTCGGGCCGAGGGTTATGGTGCCAGCTACACCATGCCGATGTACCGCCAGGGGGAGTTCTTCGGCTTCATCTTCTTCAACGCCTCGCGCAGCGGGGTATTTAACGAAGAGAATCTGCACTATCTCGATCTCTTCGGTCACCTGCTCTCACTCTCGGTAATCGATGAACTCTATCAGTACAACACGCTGCAGGCGGCAATCGACACGGCGCGCGATATTACCCACCATCGCGACAACGAAACCGGTACCCATCTGGATCGCATGTCACGCTTTGCCCGACTCATTGCGCGGGAACTTGCACCAAAGCACAACTTTAGCGATGAATTCGTCGAGCAGATCTTCCGCTTCGCCCCGCTACACGACATCGGCAAGATCGCCATCCCCGACAGTATTCTGCTGAAGAAGGCTCAACTCGATGAGCATGAATTTACCGTAATGAAGAGTCACACCCTGAAGGGGGTGGAGATCATCGATGAGATGCTCGATCACTTTGGTCTGAACGGCCTGGACCACAGCGAGGTACTGCGCAATATCGCCGAGTACCACCATGAAAAGATGAACGGGATGGGATACCCGCGCGGTTTAACTGGTGAAGAGATCCCGATTGAGGCACGCATTATCGCCGTGGCCGACATCTTCGATGCACTGACCAGCCGTCGCCCCTACAAGGAGGCGTGGAGCAACGAGGATGCCTATGCCCTGTTGCGCGAGATGGCGGGCAAACAGCTTGACCCCGACTGTGTCTCGGTCTTCCTGCAACAGCAGGGGGAGATCGAGGAGATTCAGCGTATTTTCCACGAAAACACCCTCGGTTAACCCCATGCAACAGAAAACCATACTCATCACTGGCTGCTCCAGTGGCATCGGACTGTGTGTCGCACAGGGGCTGCACGACCTCGGCTGGCGTGTCTTTGCCACCGCCCGCAAATCGGAAGATGTAGCGAGGCTCGCCGTGCTCGGGCTGGAAGCGCTGCAACTCGACCTTGCCGACAGCGCCTCCATTCACCGCGCCGTTGATGAGATATTAAAACGCACCGGCGGCACCCTCTACGCCCTCTTTAACAACGGCGCCTATGGTCAGCCCGGCGCGGTGGAGGACCTCAGCCGCGAGGTGCTGCGCGAACAGTTTGAGAACAACCTCTTCGGCACCCATGAACTCACCTGCAGGGTGATCCCGGTGATGCGTGCTCAGGGCTACGGGCGGATCATCCAGAATAGTTCGGTGCTGGGGATCATCAGCCTGCCGTTTCGCGGCGCCTACAACAGCAGCAAGTATGCACTGGAGGGGCTCAGCGACACCCTGCGACTGGAGCTGCACGGCAGCAATATCTTTATCTCGCTGATAGAGCCCGGCCCCATTGAGAGCCATTTTCGCGCCAATGCCTTTGCCATGTACCAGAAGAACATCGACAAGGGGCAGAGCTTCTTTCGCGACACCTATACAAGAATGGAGAACCGCCTGCAGAAGGTGGGCCCCGCCGCCCCCTTCACCCTGCCACCCGAGGCGGTGCTGGATAAGGTGATACATGCGCTGGAGTCGCCCAGGCCCCGTGCCCGCTACTACGTCACCTTCCCCACCTATCTCTTCGCTACCCTTAGACGGCTACTCACCACCCGTGCACTCGACTGGGTGCTGCGACGCGTCTCGCGTGGGGAGAATCGGTAACCCCCTCCCCACGGGCAGCGGTGGTGGACGAAAACAGTTTTCGCGTAATAATAGCCAGTATCACACGGCTGTCCCGGAGAGACCGGGTTTGATCAATCAGGAGAAACCATGCGCCCACTCACTTTAATGATCCCGCCCCTCCTGCTGGCGTTTCTCCTGCTCTGCCCCCCGCTGCTAAACGCCGAGGAGACCACCACTCCCCCGCCCGCCAATGGTGATGTCGCAGCCCCCAGTGATGATGTCATAACACGTCTGACGCAACTGCGTGAGCAGCAGCTCAATCATCGTCAGGAGATGGAGGCGTTACGCAAGGAGCTAGCCACCACCAAAAGCGAGGAGCGCAAGGCTCACATCGAACAGCGCCTCACCGAGCTACCGAAGAGCATCGAGGCACTCAACCGCTCCTTTGAGCAGGTGGCTCTTGGCGGTATCGATATGGCGGTCTTCTCGGAGCAGCAGGAGGAACAGTTCGACTGGAAGGAGGAGTTGCTGGAGATCACCCGCCCCCTCATCGGCAGCCTCAAGGAGATAACCGAAAAGCCGCGCAAGATCGAGCAGATCCGCCAGCTCATCGAGCGTCAGGAGCAACAACTGGGTGAGACTGAGCGTGCCCTTAGCGCCATTGAGGCGCTGAACAACGCCAAACCTTCAAAGGAGGTGACTAGAAAATTAAAGGACATGACCGAGACCTGGCAACAACGCCAACACGATCTGAAAGCGGGGATAGAACTGGCCCACTACCAGCTTGCGGTACTACACGGTGAGACACGATCTGTCTGGGGCAGTATTGGTGCAACACTCAACCACTTCTTTAAAGGGCGCGGCCTCACCCTGCTCATCGCCGTTGTCGCCCTGCTACTGGTCTGGCTACTGGCTCATCTGCTCAGAACAGCAGGACATCGTCTCTCCCTCGCCGCGGCACGGCGCAAGGGGAGGCGCCACCGGCGCAAACACGCGATTCACTACCTCTACCGCACCCTGACCTCACTGGCGATGGTGGTGACCCTGCTGATCGTCTTCTATCTGCGCAACGACCTGATGCTGCTCGCCCTGACCCTCATCGTGGTGGTAATGCTGGGGCTGACCCTGCGCCAGACCCTGCCAAAATATGTGCGCGAGGTTCGTACCCTGCTCGACTTCGGCAGCGTACGTGAGGGGGAGCGTGTCATCTACAACGGCCTGCCTCTGCGCGTCGGTACAGTCAACGCCTTCACTACCCTGCGCAATCCCGAACTGGAGGGGTTTTTCCGTCTGCCGCTCGCCACACTCAGTGAACTCATCTCTCGCCCCGGCGATGAGGAGGAGTGGTTTCCCTGCCGTGTGGGTGAGTTTCTGATGCTCCCCGATGAGCGCATCGCCGAGGTAGAGCGCCTCACCCTTGAGTATGTACAGCTGCGCAGGATACGCAGCACCGTGCAAATCAACACCAGCGAATTTCTCGGGACGGAGTTTCGCAACCTGAGTCGCAACGGCTTTGCGATCCCAACTACCTTCGGTATCGACTATCGCCACCAGGCGATCTGTCTCGACGAGGTGCCGCAAAAGATGAAGATTGCGGTGGAGGAGGCGCTACGCGCCTCCCCCTGGGCTGCCTACGTTAGCGACCTGCTGGTGGAGTTCAAGGAGGCGGGGGCCAACTCGCTCGACTACATCATCTACCTCACCATGAGTGGCGAGGCGGCGGGTAACTACTACATCATCGCGCGACTGGTACAGCAGAGTCTGGTGAGACTCTGTAACCGTGAGGAGTGGGTGATACCGTTCGCTCAGCTCACCCTGCATCAGGGGGAGGGGTTCGAGGCGCTACACACCCCGCGTTAATTCGCGGTGCTGTTGGGTGCAAGCGCCTCACTTAGCATTGCGCTGAGTTGCGAATAACTCTCGGGGTGGTCGCCCACACCGTAGAGTACCAAACGTGGCGGTAGCAGATGTAACGCGGCGGCCAGCTGCAGGCTCTCGGCCACACCGATGTGGTGACTGGAGATGACGTTATCCTGCGTCAGCAACTCATTCTGATCGATACGCACCACAGGCCCCGCCCCCTTCAGCGCATCAATGAGGCAGAGCGTCTCTACTCCTGTGAAATATTGCAGCAAGGCCGCCCCCGGACGCTCCAGCACCAGCCACTCGATCTCCTCGCGCTGTTGCCACATCACATCGTCACGCAACTGTTCGACCAGTGTCATGCCAGTCCGGTCACCCTCAACGGGCGAGCCGATGCCAATCA
>Ga0224501_10003130_pt1 | contig 13022 bp, 4 predicted proteins | sample SF_Oct11_sed_USG_4_FD_169105 | JGI IMG/M metagenome (GOLD analysis project Ga0224501, IMG submission 169105) | Sediment microbial communities from San Francisco Bay, California, United States - SF_Oct11_sed_USGS_8_1 | ecosystem: Environmental > Aquatic > Marine > Sediment | place: USA... | reverse complement strand
TGTAAACGCGTCTGAAATTCTCTACAGAGATGTAGACTTGCGAAACGTTGTCGCACGCTACCAGAATGTCTCAGTAGCATCCTTTTTGCTTGCGGTCAGTGAATCCTTGCCGTCTTATCAACTCGACACTCTTGGATCATTGCTCGATCAGATGACACCAATGCTAAGAAGCATGCCGTGGTGGAGACAAGCAGAGCCCTACTTCAGACTGATGAACATAATGGCCGAGGTAGGCGCTGACAGAACAGCGCAACTACCCGCTGTCAACATCACTCTTGGTACGATTATTCGCAATGCGAGTTCGTTTGAAGCTCTGCTCCGTGATGGATTCGCCTTCGCTCCTGATATCATTACCGCCCTGCAGCAGGCACAGCTTCAGCTCACTCCTGCTGACTACGCCAACCTCACCGATGTGCTCGACTTGCAGGAAATGCTTTGTTCAGCTGAATTCCCAATAACCGTTAACGCTACTGCTGTCCGCATCATTATCTGTGATACCGACTTCACACGAGTTCTCGATGAAATGCTGGCTGAATTCGCTCTTGATCGTCTTATCATAGAGTTTGGAAAGGTTAATCAGTTCGCTAACACCACATCTGACTTTTCCTGGACTCCACTGCTGAAGAATACAAACAACCTTGCCGAAAACCTAGCTGTTTTTTTCACAACCTTGGAGATGCCGCCGATTGAGGAGTTCTTTATGTATGAAGGGAACATGACCATTTGGTATGAACGACTGCAGAAGGCTGTAACTACCCCAAGCATGGACCAAACACAGATTTTGCAACAAATTGCCAATGCCCTTCACAGCATGGAGCCATTGTTTGCGAACCAACCCGGCTATCAAAGCTTTGTTCAAGTAGCCAAGATCATGGAACAATACCTTGACATGTCCTTGAACGAGCTCAAACGAATTCGAGATGGAGGTGAAATGACTCTGCAGGGACTTTTGTATAACAACACCAGACTTACTACACTCGTCCGAAGCACTTTCCAAGCCATGCCTGAAGTCCTTGAGCTTTTCATGACTCAACCTATGGTCTCTAACCACCTGGCATCACTACTGACACAAAATGATCCCTGCACAGCCGACCTTAGTGCAATCTTCAACAAAGCGACCCCGTTGGACGTCGACAAAATGAGGAATGCTTTTTGCACCACGAACATGACTGCCTTAGTTGAGGAGTTAAAGATGGCCGTTGCCGGGTATCTGATGGCCCCAGTCTTCAACAGCACTACGGTAGAAACTATGGATTGGAAGGATCTGCTCTCAAAGAATGCCCAGCTAGTTAACATCATCCAGCAGCTTGTCAAGACTCCACCCAAATTCTCTCCAGGCCTGTTGACTTTGGTGAATGTCACTGAGTATGAAGTCATGTTTAAAAGAGTTGCAAACTATTGGGCAGCTGGCGGGCCACACCTAGACCCTTCCAGCTTCATTGGAATGATAGAAATGCTCAATCCTTTGCTCTCCAACAGCACATTCGGTCAGCAGCTCTCCAAGTACCTCAACGCCTTCAACAGCTACCTGTCACAGCAGAGTGGTAAGCTGAGAAGTATTTTGGAGAGAGGATTGTCATTGGACAACCTGTTTGGTAGCTCTACTTCATTAAACCGGCTTCTCAATGCGACAGTCAGCGTCTCCTCTGAAACCATGGAGACTTTGCTGCACTCAACACTTCGTGGAGAAGCCATCACGTACCTAATAGCTCGTCGCGGTCATGAGCTCTGTACCCTTCCAATTAAGGATATTCTCATTCTCCCTGACTCATATAAGGGCAACCCAGCAGCTCTCAAGGACATCATCTGCTCCCTGAATACCACTGTTCTTCTCGATGAGATGATGGAGCAGTCTGGTGTTAGTGCTCTCATGGCTACTCTTAACTCAAATACGACTGCGCCTGTCGACTGGAACCAGCTACTGGTCAATTCTCAAGAGCTATCTGGGTTGATTGCCTTCATGATAAATCAAACTGATCCATTGCACATTGATCCGGCATTGGTTGAAGCATTCAACATCAGCCGATTCACCCCGTTCTTCGATGCCGTTCAGCGCTATGATCCTCGCGAGTTGATTGGTCTGCTGGAAGCTTATGGTCCACTGATGCAAGAGTTGGCTGGAGATGGATGGCCTCAGATCCAGCTGCTGCTTCATCAATACAGTGCCAGCCTTTCATTTGCACAGTCCACGATACAATCCCTTCTTGACAGTGGCATAACTATGCAAGACCTAGTCAGTAACCGTACCGCAATGCAGATCATCCATAGTCGCATGATCTCGGCAGTCGGTGACATCAGTGTTGACTCCACGTTTGACAAACTTCGTGGTGAAATAACTGCACTCATGAAACGATCAGAAATTCAGCAGCTAGTCTGTAATGAGACTGCTCTCTCTGTGCTCCTTCCCAGCAAGCCGGTATATGTGAATCTAACCTCTGTGTTCTGCGGTGTGAGTGATGAAACATGGATCGATGACATGAAGGTTCAGAATTATTCTCCGAATGAGGCAGAAATGCTCAAGATTGCGATCTATAAATGGTATATGGAGCAAGTTATGAGACGCCAGTATGATTTTTCATATGCCTTCAGACTGCAAGGCAAGTTCAACCCCGCTGCCAACTTTACGGTCGCTTCCCTCGGACCAAAAGTTCGAGAACTGGTGGATATCTTCCGAAGCTTGGGGCCAGTACCAAAAGAAATGTTCCCTGGATTCAACATGTCCTACTACATGCCAATGATTGATGCGCTTATTCAAAGTTACACTAGAAACGCTCCAATTGAAGTGTTGCGAATCTTGGAACTAGTTGATCCACTTCTTCGAGAGAAGGAGTTCTGGAAAGAACTTCAGACTGGCATGCGTGCTGCTGGAGCATATATGAAGTACATCAACAGTCAACTGGATGTGCTCACTTCCCACGGAACTAACATCGACATCACCGTCATGTTCCCAGATGTGGAGAATATCAGGAGTCTGCTGTCTACAGCACTGAGCCCAGATGCAGCGGCTGAGTTCCTTACCCTCACAATTTATCCTAATAAACTGCTCTCAGTGGTAACAGGAGATCCTGTGGAGATCCTATGTAACGAAAACCAGTTCTCCAAAGTCTTCGTGTTCGTGTCTGGCATGAAAGTGAGTCAAATACAGCAAGACCTCTGCGCCGCTGCCCAGAATGAAACTCTCGTGATGCAACAAGTCTGGAAAGCGTTTAACCTGCAGAAATTGGCTGAGTACATCTCGGTTATTACTGGCACCTCTCCAGAGCCAACAGAGAGTCCATTTAGAACGGTTTTCACACAAGCCGATCGAATGCTCAAGAGTATGAACATGATGATGCAACTGATGAAGACCTTCAGTCCGCAGGAAACCCTCTCAAAGATTGCAGACTACATTAACTTGGCTCAAAAGACAGTAAGCACAGTGCTGGTTCAGGACTCAGCAAACATCGGTGGACTTTGTGATGCTGTGGTGCAGCTTGTGGATGAGACAGACCAGTGGACAGCTGTCCAACCATATTTGGTTCGTCAGCAGATTGTTGCCTCCATCATCGCTGATGTCACAGAAAATCTGAGTGGACTCGATGACTGGTTGTGCGATTTGCCTAACCTCAACATATCGACTTTGCTGACATCCATAGCAAACAGCCAGCTTACCACCATCTCAGACCGGGTAAGTTACTCCTCCTGAGACATTGAATTGGATTTGTGGACCACTTAGTGATTGTTCTCTCATATCTTCCTCTTGCGTATAACAAAGCTGCCGGGTTAGATACTTGTTTTTCACCAGTTATGGCTTAGCACGGAGCACCACGTCCGGGTCAGTATCATCGCTCCAGTTCAGTCAACCTAAGTCAGTTTACCCCTCACCTGCCGAAACTCGACTACTCTTCTCGAGAGGGGAGAAGCAGATCTTTAACAACTGTGGAGTAATCTTGACCTTGATGTATAGATTGCAAATCCGGCTTCTTTACCAACTGGGCTACTCTGACCCCCTCTCATGATTCCGATTGTGACATTAAATAAAGGAGGCTCACTCATAGAGTGCTAACTCTGTGGAGAAAACCATGGACCATCCTTAAAATAAGCTGTTGGCTTGGTGCAGGATGCCATCCATATAAAAAGAGGATCCTTTCTTATCTCATTTTTGTTCCATTGCTTGGTCACCTCCCATTTACCAAAAGGTGATTTAAAATATCTAGGCTGTTGGTCCATCAAAGTCTATACCATTCTTATTGTAGACAACCTACAATATCATGTAGCTTTCATAAGCAGTCATAGCGTAGTATATCGCATCCGTATCTTGTGTACAGCAAGACGCAAGTTGTGGGTTTCAATCCCCGAAAAGCCAGTTGTTGTGACAGGAAGGAGCCCGGATGAGTCAATAACACAATAACACTCTACAGTTTGGAATAATAATGAGGAATATAAACAACAATTAAAAAAGTGTATAAGCAATGTTTCAAACCTCATAGTTCACCGCATAAGGAAAGTAAAACTAAGTTCATGTTCATTTTTGTCACACGCATACATCTTTTCATCTATAGATTCGTGAAATAATAAATGAGGACTATCTGAACTCAGCTCAGTTCCAATGCAGTGCTCTGGTTAAGGACTCCATGGCACCTCAGATGCACATTCAACGTATGATAAGCGATATTCAGGCTGGTAACTACGCTATCTGTATGAGGAAAATCGCTACGTCAAACCTTACCCTGCTGGAAGATCTAGGCACATATGCTGGCCTACTAACTGGACTGAAGGTAAAATATGAAACTAGACTACTGTGGTTGAGGCAGGTTAGATTGCTCAGTTGAGTTATAGTCATACCATACTCCAACTGTGATTCATACATAGCTCCTCATATGAATCCTTGCTCATACCCCTTCAGAACAAGACTCGGGTCTAGGTCATCTGGTGAACTACTCTGGTTGATGGTCTTCTCTTTTTTAATGATGTCTTCGCTGCTATGGTGAAGTTGCCCGGTTAGATAACTGTTTTTCTACAGTTGCGGCTTAGTATTATGCTCTATAGGCTGGTCAGTTTCAATGCTTCACCTCATTGTGAGCCCTGAATAGGTTTTTTGACAATGGCAGTGCGGCATGACTGGGCTTTGAACCCTCTCTATTGCAAACCCAGCATTCTACCACCGGGCTAACCTCCTATCCGAAGGTTTTCTCTCTCAGCATGTAATGGTAGACTTCTAAAGCCGCTTTTATATTGAGAAAGTCACTTGAAACCTCAAATAAAACCACAATGGAAAAGTCGGTTCATTGAGCTATGGCCATATGAATGGATAGACTCACAACTGTTCTTGTATCCTTCCAGGATATCCTTAGCTCCGACGTTCTCTCCAGTATGTCCTTCCTAGAGCCCTTCAGGCCTCTAATCAATGAAGTACTCTCTGCTCTGCTTGGGGATGTGCAGTCTGCAAAATTCGCTGACCTCGTCAATGCAACCAACATAGACAGTCTTCTGCGCAACATGTTCAACAACCAGGTAGGGTGAATATGGGCAAGTCAATTAATCAGTGTCTGTTACTCAGGGTGAACCAATGATTCATGGTTTAGTACAACTTCGACTGGGGTCCACTTTGTTCTTTCAACGTCGGTAGATCGCACTAAATCAAAGAAAACCGCCCATAAAACAAAAGAGCACACCACAGACCACCTCGATCCAACACATTCCCCTCACGGGTTCCATGGATTAGTATAGATTATATTTCGCTAATGTGACCCCCCCCCCACTTTTCTTATTCCTCCGTGTTGTCTGCTGGCGGATGCCAGAAGGATATCCGTCGTGGCTCAACAAGAAATCTCAATTCACCTGAATGAATTTACATTTTAGTTTGTTTTACAATCCGCCTTTCATCGGATTACCTAGTGATTCTGTTATGTTTGCGACCTCCTGTGAGGTGGTTTCTCTGGTGTGTTGCTTTCTTATGACTTCTTTGTCGCAGATGGTGACTAGGTTTTCTCTCCTTCAGATTGATCTGGATACCTTCCTCAATACTTACTTTGATGTGGATAAATTTGCTGACTTGCTGAATACCACTTCACTGAAAGTGGAAGGATATGTGTGTGACAATAACAGCAGTACTGCGCTGGCTGAATTGCTGATCAATTCCAAGGTTAGGCATGACAAGAAGAAAAATCTGGAATAATCGGGTAACTCAGTGGCTAGCGCATCATCATGACAATAAGCTCCTCACATAATTCCTACCTCTTACGGCTCTAACAACTGATAGGCTTAAGAGGTCCGTTAAATAGGACAGCTGAGTGCCGGAAATCTGAACAATATAAAAACACACACTACAAACATACCACTTTATGTTTACTCAATTACAGATTCCTGTACATGAACTGAGGACTGTTATGTGCGGAGACCGAGCCATTTTCCAACAGCTGATCTCTGGAATAGTAGATAACGCAAACTGGCAACGGCTAGCCTATCTAGTAAGTAGTGGTATCCAAGTTTTGAGTTGGCTTTCACTGGTAATAACCATCTTCTTCAAAAGATTCAGTTGATTAGTTTAGTTAGTTAGTTAGCTAGCTAGTTAGTTAGTTAGCTAGCTAGTTAGTTAGTTAGTTAGTTAGTTAGTTAGTTAGTTAGTTAGTTAGCTAGCTAGTTAGTTAGCTAGTTAGTTGAAGCCATTCACTTGTGCAAGTGCAGCCCAGCTGATCCTTCTGTAGAGGTTGTTCCCGAGCTGTAATTGTTTGTGGTGCCATGATCCGTTAATTAGCGAGCTGGAGAAGATATATAATGAATGCAGTCAAGGACATGTTGAGGTCAATGGATTGTGTTGTAGGCAAACTCGAAGAGCATAGACAGTTTTGTTCGCCAGCTGATGGATTATATCAGAAACATATTCGAGGAGATCGGTAAAATAGGAGCTATATCTGATATTTTGGCTAACCTGAACAATGTTGACTTCTCAAGTATGGGCGAACTAATCACTCGACTACAAAAGTTCCTTGAAGATAACTCGGCTGTTGAGGTTCTGATTGACAAGTATGTACACTCTTGATCTTTATAGTCTACCCTATACTATCATTTCAATTTACCCATTGATCATCATCAGCGTGTAGTTTAAAGGGCACAAAACAATAACAAGTTTTGGGGCTAATTTCTGACTCCTTTTTATTTGGTCCGATCTATTCCATGTTAGCTTATTTCAAACAACAAATTCCTTTGAAATCCACAGAAATTTAGCTTGGTATCTTTTGCTTTGTAGAAAAGTGCTTTTTACTCTTGTCTTTCACTGCCTGTTTTAAACCGACCCTTTCCCACACCTGTTATAGATCTATCCTTTAGACCTACTCGAAGAAGGCATGCTTTTGTGTGACCTCTCCTATACTTTCCTCTTCTGCCAGCTTTGCCTGATGATTTCGGTCTCTCCCCTACCTCTAACCCTTTTGTAGTTTGGTTGGTATCTTGGATCTGCTAGAATCGCGCGCTCCTGTTCTATCCACTAACTCAGCCGCTGCCATTATCCTATCGGATCTGAAGCTTGTTCTTCAAGGCATCAGAGGACTACAAACCCTGAAAATGAAGACAATGGTTGACATCCCAATGAGAAAGGTAACATACATTCCATTTTTTAAGATGCCTTCAGACTAGGCTGATTGAGCTCTGAATGGCTATGAATGACTTTCGGTCGAGGCTCAAAATCAGCACGGATGGTTTGGTTATCTGCCAATCACCAGGTGGCTCAGGAGGGAGACACATTTTCATTACTTTTGAACTGGAATTCGGATCGCAAACAAAACCATCATCCTCGCCTATACAGCGATTGAATGATTGCTTTGCTGCACCCTGCGTTGACAGCCACAGCCAGTCTCATCTCTCTATCAGCATTATATGACCGAGTGAATGCTGAATTCATGTGCTTTACAGGTGATCAGTGACCCAGAAGGGTTACAGAAGTTTTTCATCTCTGACGCTGGTATGACAGAAAATCAGGCTGCACATCTTATTAGCTCGAGCTTCACTGTTAATCTGGTAAGGACCGATGATGGTAAAGTTTTTGCACTATTTCGACATGGCAACTTTTAATTTGTTTGTAATTAATGAATTAATTTTTTTTAGTAGTTTATCACTATTTTTATACCCGAAATTTTCCTTAATACCCATTGTCTTTCAATAATTGCTTTATTGTCTTATTTAGTCATGTATTTCATGCAGATGTACAAACTCACCTGATTTTATTTTAATGGCATCTTACTTGCTCAAAGGCATCCACTTCCTTGTGAACAAATTGTGGTAATTCTAAACTACACGTAGAATCTATTGGGTCCCTGAGTCTGTTCCTAACCAAAACTCTTCTTTTCAGTTCTCTACTGAGCTAACCTCCTCTCTGGATGTCCAAACACAACTCTGCGATCCAGACCGTCTGCCCCAATTACTGAAAATACCTAAAGACAGCCAGCTTTCTTATGAGGAACTGAGCAAGGCGATTTGTGGTCTCGACCCGGATGTTTCGCTGAAAATATCACTGAACCTCATCAAAGAGCTTGACATTGCTAACTTGATTCAGACCGTAAGTGGAACTATGCTTAATCCAATGTGTTTGGGATAGCTCGTTAACTCGGTGGCTCAAGACAAACAGATCCTGGGTTCACTTCTTAGTGATGCTAAGTTCCCACTATAAGAATGAGGTTCTCATATAATTTCTAGCTCCTACAGCTCCAACAAGCCTCGGGCTTAGGAGGTTCATTCAATAAGATGGCCAAGTACCTGAGTAGAAGAATAAGAAGACCTGATTGTCTTTCTCTTTGCAGCTGCTGAGCGAGAGGTTGAATGTGGATATGGATCAGGTCACTGAGATCTTCATCAGTTTTGAACCATTCCAAAATGAGCTCACAGCCAGGCTTGACGAGTTTGACAAAATCACCAACCTGTTCAAAATACCATCGCTGAATTCTTTAAAGAAACAGGCTCTGGTCCAAGAGAAGGAATCGCCTGCAACCACCGTAGGCCCCAGCTCATTCTCAGCAACAACACTCAGCCAGTCTATCTGTGGTCATAACATTTTGGGTGGATTCGAGGAGGAACAGGCTGCTGTGGATGATTTAAAATTGAGTTCTGATGTGGACGAGGATGAACTGACTGCATTACCGAGTAAGTCATTTCTTGTTGGGGATGATGGGTATGAGCCTTTTCTAGATCGCATGGACGGAATGTTCAACCTACAAGTGTGATAATGTGCACACAAAATTTAGTGGATGTGTTCTCCACGTGTCCTAAATGTACAGACGTCCAAAAAATTAAAAGTAATTTTTATTAAATACTTGTGGTTGAACTTCACACCACACTTATAACAAACCCTCCAATCAGATTTAGCTCCAGTAAAACCTCCTTCAGTATTTGGCGAGGCCGCGAGGTTTGTCTTTCGCTCACATAGGACCCTCACAGTGTATGTATTTCCTTGTAGCTAAGAGTTGTAAGGCTATGTACGTAAACCTACTGAAGCAGAATGGAGGTGCTCTTATCTGGTCCTTCCTTAAACCTCTCCGCCTGGGTAAAATTCTCTACACTCCCGATAACGATGTGACTAAGCAGATTGTCTCCTCTGCTAACTTCACCTTCAATGACATGTCTCACCTACTGAACACTATGAAAGTGATTGTCGATAGTCAGAGACAATTAGTTGACACTCTTAATGGCACAGAACAAGTTCGATCACTTCAGGTATGGCATCATCATAGACATATAAAATGTGTTATTGTGAGTATGAATATCACATTCACTGCACCGCCGTAGTGCATCCATTCCAACTGACCAAGGCTTCCAGCCATAATAACTGCAATTGGGAACTAATCTGTAAAGCCTCAAGCTCAAACCACTGGACAACAGAATAGAGTACCTGTGCCATTGGTCACAATGCAAGCAATCCTTCCAAGGGGTTCAACTCCTTAACCGATTTACGGGTTTTGAAGTAATTTCAACTTATACCTACAGTCATTAACACCCTTCTTGACGTGCCATTTGTCTCTGCTGGCATAACCGATGATCTTCATTTTTGTAATTCACCAGTGACATGTCACTGAATCCACTAATCTTTTTCTTCAACTAAACTCACCCTAACCCATGCCTAACATTGCAGAGCTTTGAGGAACTTCAGGTAAGAGCCAGGTCATTACAAATTGCTAGCTGGGTAAAGGGGCCATATTGAGCTACTATTAGCAGAAGGAGTGGGGGTAGCTTTCTCGTATGCTACCTATGTGCATAGAGTTATCCACCCCTATATCGATGGGTAGATAACTGTGTATGTGAATTAATCTCTGCCCCATGGGTCATTCCAACAGATTTTAGTAGTTAAGCAGAGTGGGGGAGCTCTCATCTGGTCCTTTCTCAAACCTCTCCACCTGGGTAAAGTTCTCTACACTCCCGATAACGGTGTGACTAGGCAGATTGTCTCCCCTACTCACTTCACCTTCAATGGCATGTCTCACCTACTGAACACTATGAAAGTGATTGTCGATAGTCAGAGACAACTAGTTGACACTCTTAATGGCACAAATTTGGTAATTCTTGTCTAACTGAAGTATTTGTGTGACCCGCTGAGCGAAAACAGTGAATCTATTAATTTATAACCAAAACGAGTGATTCACAAAATTTGTGAAAAGCGACTCATTTTATGACCTTTGTGAAGTCACATTAAAAAAAATTGCATGAGTGACACATTTTGGACCACTCTCATAGCTACCAGAATAGTGAATTGAATGAGTGAAGAATACTCTGACGCCTGTCTGCCTTACCGTTCATTTTATCTACCGTGGCTTTCATTGCCTAGTCTCGCTTGTAGAGAGCCTTGGAGAGCCCAGTTATCCAGCAGATTCTACCCACCTCAAATGTGGACATGTCATCTCTAATGACTCAACTCAACCTATTTACCTCCCCTGAAAATGAGGCTCTGTTATCAGCTATGGTCAGCGCCTTGGACCTGAGCGAGTGCTTCGAACTGGATAGGTTAGTGCTGAGTATGATTTTCAAGCGTGTGCTAAAGATCACACAAGATTTAAATTTATTCAAGGCGCTGAATTTTGTGTGATCTGATGTAAAAATTTGTATTGCATATTGTGGGCATGACTGCGTTTTTGTCTTTATGTTCAAGCCCATGGTTATGCATTATGTAAGCTGATTGTTGAAATCTGTAATACTATGTAATGCTGAGTGTTGGTATCTGTTGCACTATGTAGCACTGTTTGTTGGCATGAATAGCACTATGTAACACTGATTGTTGTACACAGGTTTGTCGGTGTTTCCTCCGAAGCTGAACTGGAGGACCTGGCAGCCGAGTATCACTCTAAGCAACATTTCCTGGCCGGAGTGGTTTTCATGAACACAGAGACAGACAGAGAAAAGCGAGACACCGACCGATCTGTGCCCAAGCATATCAGCTATAAACTCCGAATGGACCTGGATAATGTTGAATCAACTCTAATGCTCCAACCCAGGTACAAACCTTTCCTCCCAGTGTCTTCCCTCTAAGCAGATTGTGGTTTACCAAGTAAAATGCAATTAGAGAAACTGGGATAGTTTAATCATTAGCTTCATTTCAATCCCTGGTCATGTAGAATTCCTACTGGGAGAGTTGGGTATATCATTTCTAAAAAAAATTGCCAAGTTATGTTTCCAGCCGCCAAATCACCCCCAACATAAATACACATTGGAGTTATCTGCTCGAGACAACTTGCGGGCAAATTTGTCAATTGAGGGTGAAAGATACATTCACTTGCTACCTCAATTGTTTAAGAGACAATCACATCAGACTATATCAATTTTATTTAGTGGTAAATGCGAATTTTCCCGTCGGCACTTTTTGGCTAACGTGTATGCCTCCTGAGTTTAAATAATCATAGATCCTGTTGTCACCCGTTGAACAAGGGCTTCATTGGCTAGTCCAAAAATGCCTATTGTATATTACATGTTATTTTATAGATATTACTCGATGGCACCCAGAGATAACCAAGTTGATGATATGAGATACCACAGAGGATTCCTGCAGTTACAAGACATGCTAGAGACTTCCATCATCCGTCTACACACAGGAAACTCCTCATCCAGCTTAAAGGCAAGCATTGGAATCACATCCTGATCCAATCAGACTGTGATATGATTGGTTAACTAAACTGTGTGTCTATATTGGAAAGTCGCACTATGTAAAAAGTTATCTGACCAAATAGTTTTAAATGGTTGATCCCATGTCCATAGAATAGGATCAGTGGCATGCAACATTTTCAGTATTTTGCCACATAGTGGGCACTGTTACTATGGAACCAGATAGGACAAGAAATGACATCAGTAAACCAATCGCTGGTTTCTAGGTCTAGTTCGTGTTGCTGTCTCAGACTCAGTTACTTGATGGGTGGTCCTTTTTGTTCAATGTTGCATGTTAAATCTAATGGGGGTGAACGAACAAAGTGGCGACCGAACTTAGGAATTAAACCAGGACCCGAAGCCCTGTGTGGTATCCACTATGCCAATGCTTGAACCGTCCTATAACTCCATTTATATTATTTATTTTCACAGAATGTTGAGAGACAGCTGCAGTTGATGCCAGCACCCTGCTATAAGCAAGACACATTCATGGGCTTTATTTTCCCCTACATAATTCCGATAGTGATGAGTTTATCATGGCTGTTTGCGATCACACACGCCATTAAATCTATCACTCACTACCGAGAAACTGGCCTTGAGGAGGTGAGATGAATGTTCTTCCTTTTTTTCTATTGCATTGTTCGACTCAAGCACTTGGTCATATTTAATGGACCTCCCAAGCTTGAGCCTTTTGGAGCGGTAGGAGCTAGGAATTATGTAAGAAGCTCGTTCTCACAATGGGTGCTCAACTTTACTCACTACGCATTGGCCTACTCGCTCACAAACACTTTCACAGATCAGCGAATCTCCTACATCACAGATACTCAACGTCCTCCTCATTCTACTCACTACCACTACCTCCCTCTTCGTCAGCACAAGGCCACTGCCAGGTTACATACCAGCTATCAAAAATATGGCATAATCTG
>Ga0224501_10003129_pt1 | contig 13025 bp, 9 predicted proteins | sample SF_Oct11_sed_USG_4_FD_169105 | JGI IMG/M metagenome (GOLD analysis project Ga0224501, IMG submission 169105) | Sediment microbial communities from San Francisco Bay, California, United States - SF_Oct11_sed_USGS_8_1 | ecosystem: Environmental > Aquatic > Marine > Sediment | place: USA... | reverse complement strand
TTACTTCAGCCTCAGGTACTGTCTCTTCTCACTATCGAAGCGTATGGAGACCCCGACGATTGGTGAAACCCATACAAAGTGTGTCCATTATCGAGTCAGTGATTGAATGTTATTCACTTACTCACTAACTTACTTAGTTATTGACTTATTCACTTATTCAGTTATTGTTACTCACTTACGAGTTACTGTGTTACTGTTACTGTTAGTCACTGACTTAGTTAACACAAACACAACAGCACTAACTAAGTTAGTAACTTAGTCGTTAGTGCTGTTGGTGTTAGTGTTACTGTTAGTCACTTAGTGACTAAGTTAGGGTTAGTCAGTGTTACCGACCAAGTTGAAGTTACTAGTTAGTTACAAAAGTAACAAATCAAATAAATAATTATAATTATAATATTATATAATAATACAAGACAAGTGGAAGTTTGAACGAAGTTAGTACTTAGTAGTTACTAGTTACTAGTTAGCTAATTTGTAATTACACATACATGGTACATCATACAGTGATACAGTTACAGTTACATAAACTGACAAAGGACAAAATTTGAAAATAAATTTTTTTTTGGCTGCAGCTGACTAGTGAGTAGTGACTAACTCTACTTAGACTCTAACTCTAAGTCAGTCAGTCACTACTCACCAAGTGAGTAGTGACTGACAGTGAGTCGAGTGACATTGGCAGTGACAGACTCAGTCAGTCAGAGTGAAACTGAAAGTGAAAGTGAAACTGAGTGACTGAAAGTCAGTGGAATAGTCGGGAATAAATGGCGAATAGTAAATAAATTACTAAGTGAATATGCATTTATTTATTGGGTGACTGACTATGAAGGCCTGAATCACTCACTACTTAGTGAGTCAGTTACTAATACTAGTCAGTGACTGAGTGAGCGAGTGAATTCAGAATCGGTTTGAAAATAGGACTAGGAGTTGGATGTTGGGGGTACATACTAAATACTAAATTGATTGGATTTGAAATGATTGCAAAGCAAATACTAGAAGCACATAGATGATAGAAGGGTCTATTACAAATAAATTATTTAAACATTGGTGGGTTATTCTACTTTTTTGTCAAATTTCTGGTGGAAGTGCATGGTTTCGAGGGTACTTGGTTTCGAGCTTTGAGTACAGGGTACATGGTTTCGAAGGTATGTGGTACCTGGTTTCGAGAGTACGGTGTACATAGTTTCGAGAGTTTCTCACTACCCGTACTAACCTGATAGAAGCAGGATAGCTCAGTCGTTAAAGCACTGGACTTGCAACCATGAGAACCTTGGTTAGTTGGTTCGAATCCAGGTCATGGCGGGCACCTGTTGAGAGTACAACTTAGCGTCTCACATTTATTCTAGCTCCTACAGCTCTAACAAGCCTCAGGCTTAGGAGGTCCATTAAATAGGATTGCCAAGTGCTCGAGTAGAGTAATTTTTTTATTACTGATAACAGTATTTGCGCCTAGTGGAACCCGGTACTAAGGTAGTAATAATAGTATTACATTTAAATTAATATCATTCACTAGTACTACTACAGTACATGTACTACTTAATAGAAAAGTTTACCTATCTCCGGGTTAGCACCACTGAGTTTGGCATGTGGTAGTAGTGATACTAAAAGAACCACAATTCTAAAACATTGGGAAATAGATCAGGCCACCTTTGAACTGCAGTAACTCATTGGTGCATAACCACTACTGGAGCTGTCTGCTATAATATAAGTGATTTTATCCCCCACAGCTAACCAGAACTAGCAACATGGCCGGCGCAAACGGCATCAAGGATTTGGATTCTTGGAACCCCATGAATGATGATTTTGTTGATCCAAACTTCAACTCTTATACCAGTGGTCCTGGTAAAAATCTTCCAGCATTGCAGCAGTAAGTCTTACTCCTAAACTTTCATCAAATGGAAATCTAAAATGGGGTGCAAATGTAGATCATTGACCTTGGTGCAACTTTATTTGAAACTGGCCTTTTTTTCAACTAAATGTGAAACCTTGCATTACAAGTTAGAAAATAGTGTGGTTTCATCCAAATACTCGAGGTTTCTTATTACAGAGAGAGACAACAGTGTACAACTCTCTATGTACGAGGCATCCCTCAGCATGTGGACCGGGTAAGCGAAGGCCCGATCAATTTGTTACAAAACTATGACGCTGAATTGTGGCTGGCCGTTTTTCTAAATGTTGTTGAAATGTTCGTATCCAGAGTAGCACAATGCTGGTGTGCCTACACCGTAAAGTTATAGAATAACTCTATGGTCTGTACAAAGTTCGCTCTTCCTTTATTTTTCAGAATGGCTTGAAGCATTTGTTTGAGAGGTTTGGTGGTACTGTTGTACAGTCGAATATCAGGATTTCAGATCGGGAAGGCACAACCACCAATATTGGGTGGGTAGTTTAGTCACAAAGTTTATACTTGTTTCTTTTTTGACGATGTCCTGCAAAGATGACCAGTCGGCTGCTAACAAACTTAAATGTCAAGTAGGGCATGAAATGCTACTTTGGCAGCAGTTGGTCCATATGAATTATGCTGTCAGGCTTATTTGGATCTACACTGTGAGCAACATGATGGAAGGTTCTTCTCAAAGAAAACCTCGTCCTCCTCTTAGATTTGTGGAGATGGCCAGCTTTGCTGAGGCTAGCGATTGCATTCAACAATTAAATGGTCATGTGTTCCCTAAATGCAATGCAAGACTCGGAGTGTCTTTCAAGAGATCTGATGCTGAGAAAGCTAGGCTAGCACAGACCAAAGAGGTTGGTAGTTTGTGTCTATTTTTTTACCTACCAGATGATAATGACTTGAGCAAAAGGAATAACCTCATAACTTAGAGTTAGGGGAAGATAACACTATATCTCATCCTCCTCTGCCACTTAACTTGTAGCTTGTGGAAAAGTATATTGATGGATTCAATCGAGGAGATTTCAACCCCGTTCCACCGCAGCAAAGGTAGATTCTACAGGGGACGAGATCGTTAGTCCCTTTACATTTTCAGCGCTTGATCCACTTGCTTCTAGCTTGATCCTCTAAGTTAGCATCCCCATTGACAAACCACAGAGACCACAGTAATAAAGAGAAATGAAAGCCTATAGCAATCACAACACAACTCCCAACAGCCAGACAAAATTCCAATCAGTGCCCGTAACAAGCTGCTCGCAGTTCCGGTTGTTTTTTTTATTCTTGCAATTTACTAACACTGTCTGAACTCAATTGAGTACCATTAATATCCTAGTATTTGCTTACTTCTCTATTTAAGGGATGCACAACTTTATTATGCATATCCCCTATGACTATTGTAGCACCAGCGACAAGGAGAATACCACCCCAACACAGAAACTGGCTAGTCCTCAAGGGGCTGCAACAAATGCTAAACCGCAAAAAACCAGGTCAGCCAAGTATGACTAATAATGGGTGAAGTAAGCATAGAATTATCCTCCCCTAACTCAATGGAAGCAAGACACTCCTTACAGAATTGGTGTGGGCTTTAGCTGTACTTGTTCTTATTCTAGTGTGGTCCGAAATAATATGAAGTCTGGACGATCCAAGCCGATCTCACAGTTTGAGGCTGAGGAAGAGAACCCGGTTGAAATGTGTCAACCAGTGGCAGGTATGCACTCAAAACCGAACAGTGCGATTATTGAACGATAGATAATCCCTCTTCAGATATGCCTACCGCAGTGTCATCAATGATTCTTTTTGCCATAATTTTTCTGTTTTCAGAGTATGGAGATTGTACATGCTGTGGCCGACCTAACAGCTGGTATAAATGCAGCCTCTGTCTGACATTTTACTGCTCTGTAGCCTGCCAAGTAGAAGATTGGAAACAACAACACATGCAACTCTGTCCGCGTCGTCCTCCACCGTAAGTCTACTATTATGAGTTTGTATGTTGTTTATTATCACGTTTGTCGTTCCATGATGCTGCACTGTATGGTTTTATGAGAATTTTGGAGTTTCCAGCAAGCAATCATTCCCCCGTCCAAAAAAAACAACACAGGAAACCATCCTTTAAATTTTTCGATTCGCATAAACCTTTTCAATTGTAACATTGCGTACGACATGATAGCCTGCAGGGGATGTCACTATCAAATCAGGAGTCCGCGCCTTTACATCCATCTCCCGTAAAAGCCCATCCAACCAGAGAGCAAGTGCGGCGTGGAAATCAAGTGCAATCACAGACATCGACTTCATCAGCACCAGTGAACCCTCAACAGTTGCTACCACTACGGAAGCCTCTTAAGGTAGTTTATCATTTATTGCGTACCTTCGCATTTTGGCCTTGGTCTCAGTCTCGATCGCACAACTCAACACAAATCCTGCATTTTAAAATTATGGGAGCTGTGCCTCCTGACATTTGAGACGTGATTTTGAGTCTACATAATCGAGAGGTTAAGCATCAAATGACTGAATTGTGGGAGTTCATCACCGATGGGATTGATGAATGCAGCCCATACTAGATTTAGGTCATTTATCAACGGGCTGCCACTAGAAATTCCGACCCTGTATGTGGTTAGTGATAGTCTGTGAGCATGCATGATACAAATGGTCAAGGGGATAGATAGGTTATGTTCATTTGTAAGCATCTACGTTCTCGTTTACCTAGTTACTGTCAACGTGTTACAGGCGGTAATCAAAGCAATCACCTCACTTGCTGATTTCTCCATTCAATATGAGGGCCAAACCCTGCCTAATGCGGTAAGTAGTATTAATTCTATCCAGGGATAAATTACTAATAATGACTTAGCAATGATATTTAATACCTTGTGGCTTCTTAGTTTTTGTCTGCCACTAAGGTTAAAAAAATGTGCACTGAGGACAAGCAATGGCTGGCTGGTAGGTCGGCTGAATGACCAGTCACCAGGACTAAAAAAAATAGTAAAATGTCTCTGAATGGCTACTATATCTGTAAAATGAATAAATTCTTGTAACATTAAAAACCAGAAAACAAAAGGCTTTTACAAGTATATCCTATCACATATGTGAATAATCATTGGCTGATGTGTTCAATCCCTTTTACAACCGATAATTGTATGAGCATGCATTGCTGTGAGCCTCCTTGTATTTAAGTCCTTCATATCTTGATATATTTCACAGGAGTTTCAATGCGGTCTAGCCGATGTTGAGCCATGCTCCGGTTACACATGGTACAGTCTCAGCGCCATGTTTCAGAAGTTGGGCATGAACCTTGGTCAGCAGGTTACCGTGGTCTGCATCAACAACGAACCAACCAACCTTGTTAATGTTTATATGGCAGGTATACCCATATTCTTCTCTCAACATACTCAATAAATGAAATCACCCACCCCACGCCCCCTGAAATATTCCCTTCCTGTAATCAAATCTCTGAACAACTGTTGGATTGAACTGGGTTGGATCTGGAAGGAAATTCCTTTTTCGGTCCCCATCCCCTGATAACTTGGCTCAAGTTTTACAAACTGCATGATCAAAACATTCAAGTTATTTTGCGTTAAATGTCAATTTATGTTGCACTGTTTATGAGTCTTTTACTATTGATAAACCTTTGGAATTCGTGCAGGTGATTCAGATGTTGGAGATGCACTTATTGAGGCTGGAGTAGCAAGGCTTCCAGCTGCTCACAAGTAAGGAACTGAAACTCCTCGGCTCAAATTCCAGCTCTGTACACTATTATAGTGTTCAATTTTTCGTTTGAACAGCAGCCTATTAAATGTTTAGAATGGTACAATCCTGTCTTTTTTTTGTAGGAATAGACCAGCCTATAGTCTACTTGACTTTGTCTGTATTGGCGATGAGCTCAAGGCTGTGATAGATAGGTCTTCGGTCGAAGGAACACGGAATTTCTACAGTTCGTTATCGGGCTCACCCCTGAAGGATGTTGTCCTTAAGTAAGCGCATGATTCGCCTTGCAAACTGGCATACCGTCTTTATTGAGCATTATGACAAAAAATCTTTTTGTTCCACCCAAGCACTTGGTCATCCTTTTTTTTTTACTTATCTAGTCTGAGGCTTGTTTAGAAGCGGTATAAGCTATAAGTTGCCTGCGAAGCTCATACTCACAGTGGGCGCTCTGAAGACTCGCGCTTGAACTCAGAATCTTTTCTATCTTTATCCCAGCGCTCTAGCTATTGAGCTATTCCGCTATCTCTTTTCTGCCACATTGGCTCAGTGTGTGATCACTAAATCGCTAGTTCGCCATGGCTGGGAATTGAACCAGGCCCACCGTGGAGACAGACAGCCAGATACATTCATTCTCCCGCTGAGCTATCGTGTCTGACCCTCTAATGGCATCCTATTTGGTAGATTCGTCGCAATGGAAGAACAGATGACAGAGTATGCAAGCTCTTTGCCTCCAGAAAGCAATGTCAAGTAAGTAACTGTATTCCCTTTATGGAATCTGTAGTTCATTTCGAACGAGGTGGTATTATAGTGTATCTCTATACAATGATGTTTCGACTGATGAGTAAAATGCAATAAATATTGGAGGTTATACAAACTCCCTCCCTCCATGTTGATACCCCGTAAAGAAACGACAAGACTGGCTGGCTTCCTACACTATTTATTTTAAACCCACCAGCCGTCATTAGGCCGAGATTTAAAAAATAAATTGATTTTACTTAGTATTCAGAAATGTTGCTTTTGAGTACCGTTTAACCCTTGAAACTGAATTTGGTTAAAAGAATTCCTTCACAGTTAATGAACAACATTTATGCAGTGATACTTTCCTCATTTCATGTCTGTGCTAACCAGACGCGTGTCTGTTTACAGGTCGGAAATCGGAGACTATGTCTTAGCGCCATTTGATAGCGGCTGGTATCGTGGCGAAATATATGATGCGAATGCTGATAAAGCAGTTGTAGGCTTTATAGATTTTGGCAATCTGGCTTTAGTGGACCGCGATGAACTTCAACCCCTGCCCAGAGTGTTTTCGCATTGCCCAGCTATAGCTGTGAAACTGATGCTGCACCAAGTCACTGATGCTCCAGATACCTCTGCCGCCATTGCTCAGCTTCAGGTGAAGTAAAGGGGCTATACTACACTAAAGTATGTAATTTATTTCAGATCTTGCTGTGTATAACAAACAAATAATCTCAAAACCTAGCTCAAATAAAGGCTAATATAGAGCACTATCTAGGCTACTTGGAGATCTCTTCACGCGTTTGTCAGAGTATCAGTGCAATCCTTTTCGCCTCTAGAATCGATGAAACCCTATTCGTGTTGAGATATGGAACAGCCTTTTTGTGCCAAACGTTTTCACTTCTCATAAATGATTGGAATTTATCTTTCAGGCACTGGCTGGCACACCAGTGGATATTTTGGTGATGGGGAAAACTGATGACGGGCTGCTGGTCAGATTGACCTGTAATGGAGTGGATTTAGGCCAGTCATTGATAAAAAGTGATGCCGCGCTTCCGTATGACGAACCACAGGTGGCGGAATCAGATAACACTGTGTCGCAAACTGCTGAAAAAGATTCTGGAATGCCTAACCAACCGAGCGGACAGGCGTCACAAAGTGGGTCAAGTCTTTGGAGTAATTCAACATCCACCCCATCGGATACTCCATCACAGACTCAGTGCAGGTAATCTGTGCAAGAGTGCCTCTGCGACTACTATTCAGTGTAGTACATCCAAGACGATGTTCCACTACTACACGCACCTCCACGGTGATATTCCTGAAACATTAAACATGAAACTTCATTGAATGATGGATTTGCTTGCCGCCTGTGCAATGCATTGAAGAAACATGACCTGTACATAACTCCGGTTCCTTTTATGTTTTAGCCCTCTTTCACGGGCCAAAATTGACCCACTACTTCGACAAGGGCAGATATATGAAGGCTGTCGACTGCGTAAGCTAGATGATACTGGAAAGTTCTGTGTAGGCTTTCCCACATCCCTGCCCCAAACTATAGATATGCTGAGAGCAACACTGTCTTCCACCTACTCTTCGTCTAACCGGCCGCCACCTGTAATACCCGTCGCAGGAATGTTTGTGGTGTTCATGCATGTACAGGGTAAGTCATAAGGAATCAAGGTCTTTCATGTCCACTTCTTGCTGCTATAACTCATTACATTACGGGTTGTAGATAGGCTATATCTACTGTAGGGGAGTGGCGAAGAGGTCTAATACTGAGGACGTCTAGTGCTCAGCGTATAGCCCTTATAGAGCATGTCGATGTGGACCATGAGAGCTCCAAGGTACCTTATGACAAGATATATCATCTACCTGCAGCTCTGGCACGAGAGCCCCGCCAAGCTCTGCCGGTCTGCCAACTCGCGAATCTCGCTGATACCAGTATCCAGAAAGAGATCTTGAGGCCACACATGAATCAAGCTCTGTGTCTCAAGGTAAGAAAGCTCGCAGTATGTGTGTAAAAGTTCAGTAATTGTGGCGGAACATACACCTTCTAATAAAATCATATATTCAATAATAACCTAGCTGATGGATTTTATTCATTTGAAGTGTTAGTTTGGGCTATGGCATTGTTCTCTGTGATGGATTAATGGTTTGGGCATGCTCTAAGAGAGCCTCCTATCTGTTTTGTTTAAATAGGATTGAGTTAGTCCGCAAAGTCCTCGAAGAATATGTGACCAAAGAAACAAATGCTCATCCAGTATTTTTTTTTTCTCCTTTTTGTGATTTGAATGATTCAGTCACTCGAGATTTCGTTGCAAGCCTGTTGACTCCGCTAACATCCGGTGTTTGAAATGTCTCCTAGGGTACTCAATGCCTCCTCGACCTCCATCTGTTAGTCGACAAAGTAGTTATTGTTGAATGTTGGCGAAGGGATTAATCAACTAACCATGAGAGTCTTGTTTAATTGGAGTATGCAATGTTATGGAATAGATTCTAGAATATAATTCTAGTATTTCTGTTTAGGTTGTTGACTGTGTGAATGGAGTGTACCAGGTCTTGCTCAGTCATGATGGTGTGGAGATAAATGAGGCTAACTACCGGGCATCATTAGCCCCACATCCACCACTGCGACCCAAACAAGGTTTCTACATGACCATTCATCTATTAGGAGTTGTCCTTTCGGTATCTTTCAATGCATTGAGCAGATAACTCCAAGCGATTTCATTCGCCGCTGGTTTCGCTAGTACCATACTGATAAACGTAGAATAAAGGTGGAATAATATGGATTGTCCAGATTTTTTGGGTATTGAATATTTCTTTTGAAATAAAATAGATCAAGATCCTCACCAACTGATGACCTCTATTATCTGACAAATATTCTTGGATAACCCTACCATTTTCTTTTTCAGGCACCTTCATGGCTCGTGACTGTCCCAAGAATAACCTTAAAAGGGATGGTTGTGAGGTTATGCTGTTAGAGGTAGAGTCTGCGTTCAGTTTCCATGTTGTGAACAGCTCAAATGCAGGTATGTGGTCAAAGACTTTTCCTTTTATGTTTGTGTTTTGCGTATACCAACTTATGCCAATCCACACGATATCAATGGTCCAACTATTCCAAGCATTAGTGTTTCTACAAGACATCCTGCCCACTTGGCTGTGGTGATTATACTAAGAACTTGCTGGTTGGTGGGTGGTTACAACTACTCAGTCATTCAGCAACTGCCCTGATCTACATTCTTTCTTCACAGTTTCCACACGTTTTCAAGTCTCTTCTCATTGCAGAACTTAAAAGTGTTATAGCCATGATTGAAGAAGAATCTCAGCTGGTGGCAGACACACCGTCCCCTACGAAGTTGATCGCGGGTCAGCTCGTCTTTGCCTCCTGCCCAGAGATGTTTCCCGGCTGGGATCGGGCTGTCGTCATGATCTGTGGCAGCCCGGAGAATGTCGTGCTGACCTCAACCGAGTTTGGCACCACGTACACGGTACCACTACGTAACACAAGGGAGATCACCGAAAAAGCGGCCAGGGTGCCTATTGCGGCCATCAAGTGCGGGTTAGCTGGTAAGAAACCTGGCTCAAATAGATCGCAAACTATCGCTAAGTGCCATCGTCTAATAACCAGCTGACTGCAGAGCCATTTGCAACTGGTACATTGGGTTATCCTTTACACAGATATACAAGGTCCGCTTCCTAACGAAGCCTTGGAGCCTCTTCTGAAGCTAAAGGAGTCCATGATATATATAAAAGTGGCAGGTGGAGATGATCCTCTTCAATGTATTGTCAGCACACCAGATGGCACCAATGTCAACCAGCTTATCAAGCAAAAAGCAATGGGTAAGTATTATTGGTATTATTGTCAAGTGAACCAATGTAGAACACTTACCAGGTGGTTGGACAATTTCATAGTGGAACCAAAGTTTAAGTGTACAATGGTGACCTGTAGTAACTGTTCTTGTCTTGCCAAGATCATGGTTAGGTTAAAATTTAGAACTGATGAATGCTTGTACCATTGCGTTGCAGAGTTCTCCAGAACCCAAGGTAGAGAAGAAAGGGGAAGACCAACTCATCCCGGAGCGAAGAGTCAACAGCAAATTCTCCATACACCCACCACCACCATGCCACCACTTGCTTCAACCCAACCTCCTGCCCTGTCAGCCCCCTCAGCTCACCTGCCTGCCTTGTCAGGTCCCTCAGCCTACCCGTCTGCCCTGTCAGCCCACCCGTCTGGTCTTTCGGGTCCCTCAGCTCACCCACCTGCCTTGTCAGGCCAATCTGCCTGCCCAACTGGCCTCTCAGGCACCTCAGTTCACCCGCCTGCCCTGTCAGGGCCCTCAGCTCACGCACCTGCTCTGTCAGGCCCCTCAGCTCGCTTGCCTGTCCTGTCGGCTCCCTTGGCTCACCCGCCTGCTCTGTCAGGAAACCCACCAAATGACCGTCTGGCCCGTGTCGAGCAGCTTCTGCTCTCGGTCACAGAGGAAGTAAAGCAGCTCCGCTTTGAGAATAACGACCTCAAGCGACTAAACCATGATCTGCGCATGAAGCATTCCACACAGCTACGAGAAAACCGCAGAAAATAATCGGAGCATGTCACGGTCAATGTTGAATTGTGTCATGATTTTCGGGTTAAGCTTTATAAGGTGCTGTACAGAAGTTGACTAATTACTATAATTGCTATATTAACCCGCGTCGCTATCTGGGATAGGAGGTCTTCCGTACCCACCATTCTAGTGCTTGGAAAATGATATTTTTCATAGATATTTTGTTAGTTTCTCGCGCTAGGAGTATTTTATTACAGAAAAAAAGGAAAAACTCATCTATTTTTCTGGCTACTAACCCGAGGTGAGTCTCAAAGGTCAAGTTATCATGAAATAATAAACAGCTTTTGTCTACCGTGTCTGCTTTATTTATTCTCGCATTTTTTTGTACATGACCCTCTATGCATGAGGGAATCATCAGCACATACTAGTGATTGGTGGAAGCTTATCCATTAGGATCCACAGTGTTGCGCTCCTCTTCACTCATCTCAAACATATGTGAAGACCTAATCCTGAATGATGTAGTTGGCAGTTGATAAGAATCCACAGACTATCTGGCTTTGTGGGCTCTCGATGAGATAGGACAAGGTTTGTTATGCTTGCATTTATTTTCTACCAGTATTACAAGTTACCACATTAAAATGGTTATAATCTGTATTGCTGTAGCCTTAGCACAGAAATAAATACTATGAAAAATAACAACAAAAATACGGTGTGATCAAATGATAATTGCAAAACAAAAGAATTTGGCCAGTAACAAAAATATTACAACAAAGAGTGACTTTCCATGACTAGTGCTTTTGGTGCGGAATGTGAAAACAAATAAATAAGTATGGCAAAATGTAGAAGAGATTATGGCTTTTAGTTAGGGATTGTCTCCCTTAGCAAGGGCGCGTAAACTGCAAGATGTACAATATTGCACACAACAAAAATGGTACTCGGATTGCACGAAAGAAAAAAAACAGATGAATACTGTATAAAACTGTAAAAAAGAAACCTCTAGTAATGGATTACATTAAAACTAAAAGGGGTTCATGCAATCAAGACACGTCACAATACAATTTTTCTTATCAAAATAAACACATGGAATGTGATAAATAAGGAAATGTCATAGGATATAGAAAATATTAACACTATCCATTCGCTTAGAGAAATAAATAAATTTCAAAGTCTAGAATGTACTCTTAGTTCTTTAGTTATACTTTGGCAACAGAAAACCATTCCGTGGGCTGTTACTGTGTTATCACCTTTTGCTTCGTGTCATAAATAATGACAGAAATAAGTTGGCCTCCACCATCAGCCACTAATAGAGAGTGCCATGGCTATTTAGTTTTTAGTGGATGTGGTCGAGTCTCCACTACTATCCCGATCCTCGTCCTTCCATTTATCTACCGAGCGTCGTCTAGCATTCATAAAGAAGTTGGCTACAGTAGTCACCTGTGAATAAAAAACAGTCTCGTGAGTCACTCGCTCAGACCCACACTGAGTATTCCCACGATGAGTTGAGTCGCTGTGTAATGTAATAAGGGTAAGTGGATAGTGGGTAGAGGCAACTAACCGGAACTATAAATCATATTACTACCTTATAAAATATGCAACTAGGCATCTGGATTCTCATAGACCGGACTAGATTTGGCATTATAATGGAGAGTATCTTGCGAATGCTTTGTTGACTTGTTTCCAGATGTAGGAGTTTGACATTTGAGGCAGCTACTCTCACTATTACTGAAGTAACAAGTATTGCCTATCCAGAGTGCTGTAAAGGTGTGAATCAACAGTCTGACCACAACAACAGCTTGCCTTTCTTACTAGTAGAGGTGGTACTAGTCCAGTTTAAACTAGGGAATAATAGCGAAAGAGTTATTTTTAACTTACCTCCAGCCCGAGCTGCTGCGCTATGGTCTGTTGCATTTCTTTTGATGGTCGTTTAGTTTCTTTAAAGATTGCATGCAGTGTACGACGCTGTATATCGGTGAAAACCAGTCGAGGCTTTTTCGAACCTCCCTGTCGTCCATCATCACTTGAATGTGACATGATATCGTTCTCCATCTTTCTCTTCTGACCGGTCACTAAAAACAAGTGACATGAAATGTCAGCTACGCATAACAGGCTCCTACTAGGAACTACTAATCAAACACCATATACCGACCGAGTCGCCGACATGT
>Ga0224501_10003128_pt1 | contig 13026 bp, 7 predicted proteins | sample SF_Oct11_sed_USG_4_FD_169105 | JGI IMG/M metagenome (GOLD analysis project Ga0224501, IMG submission 169105) | Sediment microbial communities from San Francisco Bay, California, United States - SF_Oct11_sed_USGS_8_1 | ecosystem: Environmental > Aquatic > Marine > Sediment | place: USA... | reverse complement strand
GTGAGGCCCAGATGCTGGCCATCGGCCGCGCCCTCATGACCGCTCCGGCGCTGCTGCTCCTTGACGAAGCCACCGAGGGCCTGGCCCCCCTGCTGCGCCGGGAAATCTGGCGGGTGATAGATGAACTGCGCCAGCAGGGGCTGGGTATTCTCATGGTCGACAAACATGTGGGACCGCTGCTGGAAGTGGCTCAGCGGCACATCATGCTCAACAAGGGCCGCGTGGTGTTCAGCGGAACCTCGGCAGAACTGAAATCCCGGCCCGAACTCCAGGCCTTGCACCTGGGGGTCTGAAAAAGCATCTCTGGTTACTACAGCCGGAAATAAAAAAGCCTCCGGCTTTTCCGCCGGAGGCTCATCTATGAAACGCTTTCGCTGATTCAATTCGCTGATTTTTAATTTTTGAGCCGTGAAATCCTTTTCATGGACGGCTCTTTCCTGCCGCTATATACCCTTAGAGCGGTCTGACGTTTTTGGCCGCGGGGCCCTTCGGGTTTTCGATTACTTCGAACTCCACATCCTGCCCCTCTTTCAAGGTCCGGTATCCGTCCATTTGAATTTCAGAATGATGGACAAATAGATCCTTTCCTCCCTCGAGCGGGGTGATGAAGCCAAAGCCTTTAGAATCATTGAACCACTTGATTTTTCCCTGCACTATCGCCTGCCTTGCTTATGGACCTTTCCCGCCCCGCCGTTCCAGCCCAGTCCGGAACTATTGCCACCTGTCTTCCATACCGGAAAACCGGGGGGAGTGACTCAAGGTTGGATCGCAACCTGCTGTGAATCAATCCTCCCGTCCCCTGGCAGCCTGAATTGCCAACGGTCTGCTCAGGTCAGGCCCGGGACTAAAAGGTTCGTTGTACTGACTGGAAAATGATTAGCATAAAGCCCAATGGAAAATCCAGAATTTTTTTTCGGGAGCCACAGTTGCTGCGAAAAAAACCAAACATCGGCAGCCAAGGATGCCGACTATGCGGAACTATGTCTCCAGGGACGCTTTGAACGGGGAATATTTTTTTGGTAATTGATTACCCAAGGGTCTGCAACGTGATAAAACATGATCATGTTATCCAGACCAGCCGCCGTAAAATAAAGTTTCCGGTGGTCGCTGCGGGACAACCAGGACCACCGCCGGTTCGGCGGTCACCACACCCGCCATACATTTTTAATATCAAGGAGTATTGATGGCAGAGAAAAACCCGATTGTAACCATCACCATGGAACACGGCGGCGTTATCAAGGCCGAGCTATACCCCGAACAGGCCCCCAATACAGTGAACAATTTTATTTCGCTGATCCAGAAAGGATTCTATGACGGCCTGATCTTCCATCGGGTCATCCCCGGCTTTGTTATCCAGGGCGGCTGCCCGGAAGGAAGCGGCACGGGCGGCCCCGATTACAGCATCCGCGGTGAGTTTTTCCGCGACCAGAACGACCCCGGCTCCATACTCCCCCATTCCAGGGGTGTGCTCAGCATGGCCCGGGCCACCGATCCGGACAGCGCAGGAAGCCAGTTTTTCGTGATGGTAGCCGATGTTCCGCACCTGAACGGGCAGTATGCCTCCTTCGGCAAGGTGCTGGAAGGAATGGAGGTGGTGGACGAGATCGTCTCGTCCGATACCGACCATATGGACCGGCCGGAAGTCGAGATGCGAATGGCCAGCGTCACGGTGGATACGCACGGGAAGGACTATCCGCCCCCCGAAACAATCTGAAGGGGCTGAACGACCGCAGAGGGGGGCTCTCAGCCCCCCCGGTACCTTCACCCGCCGGCTTTAAAGGGACTGCAGCATGTCCACCACCAGTCCCAGCGCCACTATCTCCGGATGCTCCTGAGACAAAGCGCTGGACAGGGTAGCCATGTACCTGCGGTAGGCGTCCTTGCGCTCCACCAGATAATCCTGCACGCAGGTTTCCGGTTCTGCTCCTTCCCTGCGACATTCGCAGATGGACTCCAGCTTGGACTGCCTGATCAGGAGCAGGCCCCGGCGCAGATTGGCCAGATACTGCTGCTGCCAGGGGCTTTCCGGATGAATATCCTCCAGGGCTTCCTCCAGCCTGTCCATGCCCAGTCTTTCGTCCATGAGAACCGTGAGCATGAAGGCGTTGTGCATGTTCACCCCGCCCTTTCTGGCCAGCGCCCGGACGGGCAGGAACCTTTTAAGCGCATGAAGCTGCGAGCAGAGCAGGGAGTTTTCCTTTGAGAACCCGATCCGTAGCGCTTCCTGGGCAATGGCGTCAGTTTCCTCTATCTCATCCCCTTCCAGCATCAAGGGCAGCGTTTCACGGAACTGTTTCAGGTCTTCCTTCAGCTCCCCAATTGTCTCGAAGGTAACCGCCTCCTGTCCCTTCTGGGTCAGCATCCAGCGGGTCATGTCTGACAGCAGGTTCTCCAGGTCTACCAGCACCCGGTACTGGTCCTGGGCGGGCATTCTGTCATTGAACTCATAGACCTGCCTTCGCAGGGCCGGAGCCTCCAGGACGGCATCGCAGATCAGGTAGCATCTGACCACCTCGTCGGCCGGCGCGGAGTTGAAAGCCATGGTTTCATGGGTGAATGTCATGCCGGCCTGATCTATCACCCGGTTGGTCACATCGGTGGCGATGATCTGGTTGCGCAACGGATGACTGGAGTTGGCCAGAATGAACTTCTCGGAGAGAACCCGGGGGAAGTATGACTCGAAGGTTTCCTGGAAGAACGGATCATTCATCAGGGCCGACTTGGTCAGTACCTTGTAGAGATACATCTTGGAATAGGCCAACAGCACCGAAAGCACTGGCCGCGGCACGCCCCGGCCATCCTGGAAGCCCTGTTTGAGCACGGGGACGCTGGGAATATGTTCCGAACGCCTGTCCAGGCCCCCGTTAACCGCCAGCGAATCGATAAGCCTCAGGAATGGATTCAGATCCTCCGAGGAGCGCTGGCTGTCCATGGATATCAAAAGCACCTGCCTGAAGTTGGCGTACAGCACGCTCTCGGTGACCCCATCGGTGAGCTGGGAAAGAAGCTGATTGCGGGCGTCGCGGGTGGGAAGCCTTCCATCTTCAATGAATGTGCGCAGGAGAATCTTCAGGTTCACCTCGTGGTCCGACATGTTCACCCCGGCGGCGTTGTCAATGGCGTCGGTGTTGATCAGCCCCCCGGCCATGCCGAATTCTATGCGGGCCGCCTGGGTGAATCCCAGATTGCCGCCTTCGCCCACCACCCGGCAGTGCAGATCGCTGGCGTTCACCCTCACGGCATCGTTGTTGGGGTCTCCCACATCGGTGTTGGTTTCCCTTTGTGCCTTGACGTAGGTTCCGATGCCGCCGTTCCAGAGCAGGTCCACCGGAAGGGTCAGCAGGGTCCGCACCATTTCCTCGCCGCTGAGAAACTCCGCAGTTGACCCCAGCAGGGTCTTCATCTGGCTGGACAGCGGTATCTCCTTGGAGCCGCGGGGCCAGATGCCGCCGCCCTGGCTGATGAGTTTTTTATCATAATCCTCCCAGGAACTCCGGGGGAGCCCGAACAGCCGCTTGCGCTCATTCCAGGAAACCTCCGGGTCCGGATCGGGGTCGATGAACACATGACGGTGGTCAAAGGCCCCTACCAGTTTCAGGGTGTGGCTGAGCAGCATTCCGTTGCCGAAAACGTCCCCGCTCATGTCCCCGATGCCCACCACGGTAACAGCATCCTTCTGCACATCCACATCGATTTCCATGAACAGGCGCTTGACGGACTCCCAGGCGCCCCGGGCCGTTATCCCCACCACCTTGTGGTCGTACCCGTTGGAGCCCCCGGAAGCAAAGGCGTCTCCCAGCCAGAACCCCTCCTCCTCCGCCACCTTGTTGGCGGTGTCGGACAGGTGGGCCGTGCCCTTGTCAGCCGCCACCACGAGATACGGATCGTCGCCATCGTGCCGGACAACCCTTTGCGGCGGGACAACGCGGCCCATTTCCAGATTGTCGGTCAGGCTCAGCAGGGCCCGCATGAAGACCGCGTAGCTTTCGTCCCCGGCCCGTCGGACATCCCCCTCGAAGGGTTCCAGCCTCTTGACCACAAAGCCCCCCTTTGATCCCAGGGGAACGATCAGGGCGTTCTTTTTCATCTGGGTGGCCATCAGGCCCAGCACCTCGGTCCTGAAATCGTCCGGGCGGTCGCTGTAGCGTATGCCGCCGCGGGCCACCATGTCACCGCGCAGGTGGATGCCCTCCATCAGCGGGCCATAGACGAATATCTCATACAGCGGACGGGGGATGGGCAGCTGCTCAATGCGCCCGCTGGCCAGCTTCACGGCAATAATGGGGTTATCGATATCCTGGTAGTAATTCGTGCGTTCGGAGGCGCTGATAAGATTGTACAGGGCCTTGAATATGCGATCCTCGGTAAGGCTGGATATCTCCCGTTCGGCATCATCCATCTCCTCCTTGGCGGCCTTGATGGCCGTCTCCCGGCCTTCGATGTCCGGGTTGAACCGGGCGTCGAAAACCTCCACCAGGGCCCGGGTGGCCCGGGCCTGCCTGATCAGGGTTTCCTCGATGGTGTGCTTGGTATAGACGGTTCCCACCTGCATCAGGTAGTTGCGGTAGAGCCTGAGCAGGGCAATGCGTTTCCAGGTGAACCCGCAGACCGGCATAAGGGCGTTGAGGCGGTCGTTTTCCAGCCGGTTGTCCAGGATCATGAATATCAGATCCTGCATCTTCTCCCGCATGGTATTCGGATCCAGGGAGATGCCGTCATGGGATTGCAGGATGAACATATGCAGGTAGGCCACGCGCTCCGGAAAGTTCAGATGGTAGGTCTCCTCCTGCTGCACCAGCACGCGCATGTTGTCCAGAATGGGCATGATCCTGCTCAGGGAGAATTTCCCCCAGGAGTAGACGGTCATCTTCACCCCGTCCTCCAGCTCCAGCGGACGCAGATCGAACTGCGGATTTCCCGAGGAGGCCAGCCGCTCCAGGTAGGCCATGTCCCTCAGCACCTCGGAATCGGAGTGGGCCATCAGGTATGGCCCGGGAAAGGAGGATACCAGGGTTTGTCCCAGGCCGTTGGTGGATTTGCCCTGGGCCTGCTCGCGCCAGCGTTGAACCAGCCGTTCCTCCCGCGTGCGGAGTTCCAGCCGGATGGCTCTGGCGATGGCCTCCTCTTCGGGCAGTTGCTTCTTCATGGCCGAATAACGGTCAAACACAATGTTGATGACCATGAAGGTGGAAGCCCGCACCAGGAAAAAATTCTGGGCGGTGGCGCTGAGCATTGTCTCCACGCCCTCGCGCAGTCTTTGCCGCCTTTCCAGGGGAAACTCCTGGCCGGGAATACTGACCAGAATCCGGTAGGTATCGGTCCCCTCATCGGGCTGAATGGATATTTCCACCCGGGGATGGTCGAGCACCTGCAGGAAAAAAGACATCATCCCTTCAAGGGACTTTTCCGGCAGCCGGAACAGCTCAAAACGGGGCATGCCGGAAAAGTGATTCAGCACTTCCCGCTCGGCGTAGCTTCGCTGGGGGATCTTCATGCGCCTCATCAGGCTTTCCAGCTTGTCCTTGACCAGCGGAATCTCCTTCACGTTGGCCCTGAGGGAGCGGTTGCTGAATATCCCCACCACCGCCACCGCCCGGCCCTTTTCAGCCAGGGCTGGCGGCGAGACCAGCAGCGCGGACATGAGTGAGCGCCGCCTCATCCGGGAGGATGTATCTGTCTCCTCAACTATGAGGTAGGGCTCGTTGGCCGGGGCGCGATTGATCAGTCTGGTAACCTGGTTGAGCAGCGCCTCCCGGTGGGGGGTGCTGTCCGGGTTAAGAAACAGCCCGCTGGAATCCTTTTCCACCGGCTCCAGGCGCTTGCCCTTGCCGGAGCGGCTGTAGTGCAGAACCCCCATGTAGATGAACTGGTCGTGGTTGAACCATTTTATCAGCCGGGCCAAGGGGTTTTCCGGATCGCCCTCGGCGGCCTGCGCGTGGAGCTGTTCCATCTGCTCCAGAAACTGGGGAAAGTCATCAACACACTGTATGACATCATCCAGCACAGCCCGTGATTCCTCCAAAAGGGTCTGCCTAAGCCCCGCCGGCACTGCGCTGATGATGAAGAAGATATGTGATTCCAGGGGGTCCTTGCCACCCTTTGATGACTCCCTTATGTCCGTGATGACTCCCGAGGAATCGCGCTTAACTTGCAGGATGGGGTGGATGAAGGCATAAATGCGGCAGTTGTAGGCCAGCAGCATGGCCTGGAGGCTGTCAATCAGAAAGGCCCGGTCATTGGTCATGACCTCCAGCAACTGCAGGCCGCCTGGTGCTTCGGGCACCATGTGGGGAATGTCGGTCAAGCGCAGCTTGTAGGGGGCAGGGGGCCGTTCCAGCACGAATTGAAGCCGTTCGTTGACAAAGCCCACCAGGGCTTCCGGTCGCAAGGTCCCCAGCAGGTGCTGCGGGCCATGTCCGATGATCGCTTCGCCGTATTTGGCTAGCAGGGGGTGGGTTTCCTGATCGGAACCAGAGGCCAGTTGCTGTTCAAAGGTCTTGATCAGCCTTTTGCGTTCGGGTGAGTTGTCCATTTTGATCCTCTTTTTTCCATGTTAGGACACTGCCGGGTCAACCTGACTATTCTCTCATGCTTTTTCCTTTCGCTTCTTCCTTATTGCTTCTTCCTTTCGTTCTTCACATTGCTGGCCCGGCCGGCCGGCCTTCTCAATATACCCCACACTGATTCCAGGTCGGCGTTAATCTGCCACAGCCTTAATATACCATACAGAGTAATCAACAATACAGGCAGCCACAGCGCGTTGGCCGAGGCCCTGCCGCTGGCCACCAGATCCTTGAATGCGGCCCAGGCCACAAAGTATCCGCCGATCAGAAAAACGGCCCGCACATACCCCGCGCCACGTCCCGAACGGGGATCCATGATGGCCATGGGCAGGGCGGCCAGGGCCAGGGCCATGCAGGCCCAGGGCAGGGTCATGCGCTTGTACATTTCCAGCAGGATGTTCCGGCGGGCATTGCTGCGGGTGGCGCCCTCCAGGTCGGCTCTCAACTCGGACCAGCTGCGCACGCTCTGCTTTCTGAGCCTGATGCGGGTCGCCGGAGCATAGTCAAGTACATAGCGCAGGGCTTCAAATTTCACCTCGCGGAAATTATCCCCGGATTCACCCGGCGAGAGCACATGCCCGCTCTGGAGGCGGAATATCACCTGGCGCTCGTTTTCGTCCACTTCTATCCAGCCCTGGTTGGCAATGATCACCGGAGAACTGGGGGTCTGCTTTCTGTCCGCGATGAACACCTCCTCCAGCCCGTTTTCCTTGGAGCGCCCGCCCACGCGGATCACCTTGTTGCCGAAATCAAAGTTGTAGCTGCCGGGCTGTATCTTTTCCTCGGCCCGCCAGCGCACCATTTCCACCTGCAGGTCCTGGTACTTGCGGGAGGCCAGGGGGGCCAGCCACATGGTGATGGAACTGGAAAAAACGGTGATGAGAAGCCCGAACACCACGAACGGCAGGGCATAGTTGAACAGGGAACGCCCGGAGGCCCTGAGGGAGATCACCTCTGAATCCATCGACTGGCGGATCACCGTGACAAACACCGCCCCCACCACAGAAAGCGGCAGGGTGATCACCAGCACCTGGGGCACCAGGTAAATCAACATCAGCCCCACCTCGCCGGGATTCAGCCTGTTGTCCACCACCAGGCTCACCAGCCGGTAGACCTTCTCCATCATTAGCAGACAGGTCATGACCACAAGGGTCATCCCGAATGGATTTAAAAGCTCTAGGAAAATAGCCCTGAATAGGATCATCGGGGACGGTTCACAGCAAGGAGCAGGGCCTTGAGGCCCAGCAGCCACCGGCTGGAAATATGGGGCCGGGATAACCACCCCCGGCGTGGTTATCTTTAATTATCCCTGGGCCGGGTTGTCCACCACGGCCACCCGGACTTCCGCCTGTGAGACCAGCTTGCCATCCACTGTAGCCTTGGCCTGGAATACCCAGAAGTTCATTTTATGCGAGATATACTCGGCCTCGATCATGATGGTGTCCCCGGGGACGACGGGCTTTTTGAACCGGGCGTTGTTGATGCCGGCGAAGAGCAGCAGCTTGTCGCCGATATCGGCCTCCTGGGTAAAGGCTGCGATGCCGCAGGCCTGGGCCATGGCCTCCACAATCAGCACTCCCGGCATTACCGGGTTCCCGGGGAAGTGCCCCTGGAAAAACGCCTCGTTGCCGGTCACGTTCTTCAGGGCGATGCAGCGCTTGCCCTCTTCCACCTCCACCACCCTGTCAATCAGTAAAAAGGGATACCGGTGGGGAAGTATCTTCTTGATGTCCTCTATCATCAATACGGGCATATCTTGTATATTCCTCGTTTGCGTTTTGTCTGTTGTTCGTCCTGTGGCCGTTGTACACCCGGCCCACGCTTATCGCCCCCCGGCGGCTCGGCCCTATTTGGCCGAGGCCAGCTTGTTGTATCGCTCGATCACCTTGTCGGTAAGGTCCGTGAAAGGCTCACTGTGAAACAATATCACCTGGGAGGCGTTCTGCTCCAGAACGATGTCGAATTTTTCCTCCCTGGCGATTTCCGCCAGAACTGTCTTCAACTCGGCGAAGATGGATTCAGTGAGCTTGCGTTCCTGTTCCTGCAGTTCCTGCTGGGCCCGCTGCACCTCCTGGCGCAGAGCCCTTTCCTTTTCCCGCAGTTCCATCTCCTTGGAGCGTCGTGCCTCATCGGAGAGCATCATCGAGTTCTGCAACTCCTCGCTGAGTTTGGTCAAGTGCTCCTCCTTGCCCTTCAACTCGTTTTCCTTTTGCTTCTGCGCCGCCAGCAGCAGGTTCTTGGACCGCTTGCCGGCCTCGGATTCATTGAGGGCCTGGTTGATGTTGACGACCCCTATCTTTACACCTTTCAGGTCGCTGGGGCTAGCCCCGGAGGGCACCAGCAAAACCGCCAGCGCCAGGGATAACACCCCGATGGCAATTCTGAGTCTTTGGGACACGCCCGTTCCTTGATGGATTACCGGCGACCGGCCACTATGGGCGGCTTGAATGTTCTTCATTTTTTATGTTTTTCCGTTGTTCTTGTTATTAGCGCCTTTCGGCGGCCCGGCATGGGCTGCTGCGCGGGAAAGCCAAAACCGGAGACATTATGGCACGAATATCCGGGAGCTACTATAGCCCCCGTTGTCTTTTCCCGATTTCCGTTCCCGCGCCCCTCAGTTGGCGGCCTGCCTGCGTCCGTATTCCTTGACCTTTGCCTTCACCAGCTGGCTCAGTGATCTCCAGGTCTGGATGATCTCGCGGAGTTCATCCTCCTTGTCAATGGCCTGGAATCCGTCCACCAGCGCATCGGATGGCGAAACGTGCACATCCACCAGCAGTCCGTCCACGCCCCCGGCGCAGGCCATGTTGCCGATTTCCCCCACGGCGGCCTTCTTGCCGGCAGAGTGGGAAACGTCATAGACAATCGGCCGGTCGATAAGGTGTGAAAGGGCCACGATCTCATCCAGGTCGCCCTGATTGCGGAAGCTGTGGCCGATGCCCTTTACTCCCCGCAGGCAGAAGATCAGGTTATCGTTGCCCTGCTCCATTACATAGTTGGCCGCCTTGAGGGACTCATCAATGCTGTTGGAAAACCCCCGCTTGTAAAGCACGGGCTTGCCGGTGCGGCCCGCCTCTATCAGCAGTTCGAAGTTCTGCGCGTTCCTGGTGCCTATCTGCAGCATGTCCACATCGTATTTCATGAACAGCTCCACATCGCGCACATCCAGCACCTCGCTGACCACAGGCAGCCCCACCTCGCGGCGGGCGTCACACAGTATCTTCAGCCCCTCCTCCTTCAGTCCCTGGAAATCATAGGGACTGGTGCGGGGTTTGTAGGCCCCGCCGCGATTCATGTCCGCCCCGGCCCGCCTGGCCATCTGGTGGCTGGCCAGCGTGTGTTCACGGTCCACCGCGCAGACCCCCGCCATGACAACCAGGGGGTTGCCCCCGCCGATATCCACGCTGCCCTTTCCTCCCGGCAGGGGCAGGCTCACTGTATGGTGCCTGCCGCGGCGCTTGAGTGAAAGGTTCTGGGGCACACCCTCTATGGGGATGACCTTCTTGACGCACTCCAGCGTGGACACCTCACGCCGGTGGGCATCCTTCACGTTACCGAATACGTTGTCTACATATATACGGTCCTGCGGGCTGGTCCCCACGTCTCCAGGGTTTTCGGCAACCCGCAGCCCCCAGCTTTTCAGCTTGGCGTGGACTTCCTCGCGTTGCTCACTTGTCGTTCCCACTACATATTGAATGATCATGCCGTCCTTTTTTGCTTTACGAAGTTCCTTTTCAGGCGTTGCCCACACGGGCCTTGCTCCGCCGGCATGCAACCGGCGCGCTCCCTTTCCCACTGCATCCTTCCGGATAATATTAGGGCCGTTGCCTATAATTGGCAATCCGGTCGCTTCAGGCATGGTGCAGGGCTCTTTGCCTGGCGCCAGCGCCCTGCACCGGGCCCCCGGCACCCCGGCCCCTGGCCGTGGCCGGGAAAAAACATCACTGGCGTGAAAAAAAGCTGATTTCCCTCTTGCCAAAGCCTAATCGAGGTATAGAATAACTTTACTGCAATCAGGCTCACGGCCCGTTTACCATGCCTCAAAGCACCGGAAGATGGGCTCATGAAAAAAAAATCGCTGATAGCTAATTTTTTACTTGACGCGGTTCTGAATGCACGATAGAAATGTAGTCTTCCCTGCTGATTTTGGCACGTTTCAACGAGCCATGGCGGGGTGGTAGCGCGCCTGGGCGAAAAGCCTGTGAAAGGCGCTGGATCTTTGACAAGAGAGTCGACAAGTAAAGCAAATACGCAAAAGCCACCAAATTGCAATTCGATACTTACGGATTCCTTGGGCTTTGGCGACCGATAATTTTGCAATGCAGTAAATCGCAACCGCTGAGGCGGAAACGCTGAATGTGGTTGCGCCAGCTAGTAAGTCAAGGATTGATAACTCAACTTTGCAGTTTGGCCGCCCCTTAAAAGGCGGCAACACAAATTCGCAAATCAGAGAGTTTGATCCTGGCTCAGAACGAACGCTGGCGGCGTGCTTCATACATGCAAGTCGTACGAGAAAGCTACCTTCGGGTGGTGAGTAGAGTGGCGCACGGGTGAGTAACACGTAGACAACCTGCCTTACAGCCTGGAATAACCTTTCGAAAGAAGGGCTAATACCGGATAAAACACAGGGCCGCATGGTCCAATGTTGAAAGGGCTTGCCCACTGTGAGAAGGGTCTGCGGGACATTAGCTTGTTGGTGAGGTAACGGCTCACCAAGGCTACGATGTCTAGCGGGTCTGAGAGGATGATCCGCCACACTGGAACTGAGACACGGTCCAGACTCCTACGGGAGGCAGCAGTAGGGAATTTTGCGCAATGGGCGAAAGCCTGACGCAGCAACGCCGCGTGAGTGAAGAAGGCCCTTGGGTCGTAAAGCTCTTTTCCGGGGAACGATATTGACGGTACCCCGGGAATAAGCACCGGCTAACTCCGTGCCAGCAGCCGCGGTAATACGGAGGGTGCAAGCGTTGTTCGGATTTACTGGGCGTAAAGGGCGTGTAGGCGGATATGTAAGCCAATGGTGAAAGCCCAGGGCTCAACCCGGGATGGTCTGTTGGAACTACATGTCTAGAGAGAGTCAGAGGCAGGTGGAATTCCTGGTGTAGAGGTGAAATTCGTAGATATCAGGAGGAACACCGGCGGCGAAGGCGGCCTGCTGGGGCTTCTCTGACGCTGAGGCGCGAAAGCGTGGGTAGCAAACAGGATTAGATACCCTGGTAGTCCACGCTGTAAACGATGAGCACTAGATGTGCGAGGTATGACCCCTCGCGTGTCGCAGCTAACGCAGTAAGTGCTCCGCCTGGGGATTACGGTCGCAAGACTAAAACTCAAAGGAATTGACGGGGGCCCGCACAAGCGGTGGAGGATGTGGTTTAATTCGACGCAACGCGCAGAACCTTACCTGGGCTTGACATCCCGCGCCCACCTCAGAGATGAGGTTTTCTCTTCGGAGACGCGGTGACAGGTGCTGCATGGCTGTCGTCAGCTCGTGTCGTGAGATGTTGGGTTAAGTCCCGCAACGAGCGCAACCCTTGTCCTTAGTTGCCATCAGTTCGGCTGGGCACTCTAGGGAGACTGCCGGTGACAAGCCGGAGGAAGGTGGGGATGACGTCAAGTCCTCATGGCCTTTATGTCCAGGGCTACACACGTCCTACAATGGCGCCTACAATGAGCATGCAAGCTCGCGAGAGTAAGCCAATCTCAAAAAGGGCATCTCAGTTCGGATTGGAGTCTGCAACTCGACTCCATGAAGTTGGAATCGCTAGTAATCGCGCAACAGCATGGCGCGGTGAATACGTTCCCGGGCCTTGTACACACCGCCCGTCACACCATGGGAGTTGACATGGGCAGAAGACGTTGAGCTAACCTTCGGGAAGCAGGCGTCCAAGCTCATGTTGATGACTAGGGTGAAGTCGTAACAAGGTAGCCGTAGGAGAACCTGCGGCTGGATCACCTCCTTTCTAAGGAACCGAAGGTTGTAATCGGGTAGGTTTTACCTATTCGGGGCAGCCCGGTTTGAAAGGTCGTACATTTCTGGCTTTGCTATAAAGCGGCCGGTTTGATTTTTACGCAGGACTTGTTCAGGTTTCACCGACTCTCTTTTGAAGGATTCACCACTGACCGGCGGCCGGATTATGAAACGGTTGTTGATGGCGGTTTGTCGGTTCAGGCACGAGGGTCTTTGCAGACGGGTTTGTAACGGGCCTGTAGCTCAGTTGGTTAGAGCGCACCCCTGATAAGGGTGAGGTCGAACGTTCAACTCGTTCCAGGCCCACCATTCCCGAAGCCCGTTGTTGAATCTGCATTTGCGGTCATGAAGCACGGCCGAGCCGGTTTAAAAACGGATCGCGAAAAGGATATCTGGGGAATTAGCTCAGCTGGGAGAGCGCCTGCTTTGCAAGCAGGAGGTCACCGGTTCGATCCCGGTATTCTCCACCACTGATGAAACGCGGGTGGGGTGGCA
>Ga0224501_10003127_pt1 | contig 13028 bp, 14 predicted proteins | sample SF_Oct11_sed_USG_4_FD_169105 | JGI IMG/M metagenome (GOLD analysis project Ga0224501, IMG submission 169105) | Sediment microbial communities from San Francisco Bay, California, United States - SF_Oct11_sed_USGS_8_1 | ecosystem: Environmental > Aquatic > Marine > Sediment | place: USA... | reverse complement strand
GCTGCGATCCTAGTCCCACGAAACTGGCACCTAAGCTGAGAACCGAACCAGATTGTTGACCACGACATGTAGACTAGCTAGAACCGCCAAAAAGTGTTTACCAGCCAGGGCTACCTGGTTCGCTATCCACTAACCCACTACTTAACCCCTCTATTGTAGGCAAAGTATCGCAGCATTGGTATGGAGGACTGAGTTTTTCCGGGGCTAAATACTGTCCATCAGCTCCTATACCAACTGACAAACAAGCAGACATATTCTACAAGGTGTGTGAAAGATATAATACTACAGAAAGAATCCAACTAATGATGATTTAAAAAAAAGGCTAGAAGGTCCTGTAACAGGTACCAACGGTTTCATTCAGTGATGCGAGTCATTGGAAACTGTTAGACGTGGTTGAGCATTGGAATGAGCTTGGTGTGTCATGGTCTCGAAATCAGAAACAATTACGAATACTGTGCAATAAAATACATGAAATAGAATTGCGTCATAAAAATACATGAATTCATAGATTTGGTGTTATTGTATCCCACCATAGATCTGGTGTTATTGTATCCCACCATAGATCTGGTGTTATTGTATCCCACCATAGATCTGGTGTTATTGTATCCCACTGATGAAAGTCACTATTTTATAGGTACCCATACCAGGAGAATGTCTTTCTTACTTCCCCTCATCATCCTGGATCCTTGCCATGAGTCTTCAGTCTAAACTTTACCTGTCAGCTTACAGCATAACATCATCTCAAAGTACCAAAATGGAGTAAGTGCTGATTGGTTGTCTTAATTTACTTGAGCTCACTACTTATTGCTGATTGGTTGACTCAATCACAATTCCTCGTTCTAGCCACACTAGCAATCACTATTCACGAACTCCTAGGGTTTCCCCGCAGTCACATGACTGAGGCTAATGAAACTGCGTAATTGGTGTCGTATCGGGATTCTTTCTCCGGTCAAACTGTTCGAAATCGCGCGTGGGGATTGTTCTCGTAGTCATACTCAACTAGTCGCTACTCGCAGGTAAATACGACCAGATTTCATTTTAGAATTGCTTCTGATGCTCATGTATTGCATTGCAATGGTTCCTTGCTTTGCGATGATTACTGCTCCCAAACTGGCTCAAGTCAGATTTCAAGTCAGACGTAGTTGATCATTCTTACTTTCAACTTTATAGCATGCAGATTCCCACGGACTATGGAAGTGATTGAGCACTGCATGCCTTGTAAGCGCGATTTGCAATTTTATTAAGCATGTTAAAACTGCCAGTTTCACGCGAAACAGCTAGATCACAAATTCGCAAGGTGATTTTCGCGTAACGTTATTTGCGATTTTTCTGCAATTTTTTCTCACAAATTCGCCACCTTGTGGCAGGCCCTTTGTCATCTTTCCATATTCGTTGTATAACATGGATGTAAGGATAATAATGTGGGTTTGCGGACCACATTTCTTAGCCGAACTATGCCAAATTTCTGTATTGCACCAACAATAACTTCCCGTATTTAGATAAAGTTTCGGAAGAATTTTGGATAAATATTGATTTCTCCAAAGATTCTCTTACTTTGTGTCATGTGTTTCAACTTGTAATGTAAGTTCGGTGTGTTTGTTTTTGGTCAAAGTTATGACGTTCTGCGACTGATAGGAAGATGGAGACAGCGCAGAAGGAGGCGTTTGCCTCGCAGCGGAGTCCGATAATGACTATGATGGTGACGCGTCATATTGTTTGTAGACTAGATGCCCACTCAGCTGTGCTATTTTCTCCGATTATTACTATCCCACACATTATCATACGCGGTGATGAACTGCAAGCAGCTCTTATTGGGCATTACCAGTCACATGGTCATAAGGTAAAGTTACGCCATAAAATTAAGGGAGGTAAACTCCATGGTTTTTACAAACAAACTTATCTGCCTGCGGCTCTAACTGTTTTTATTAGGGCTATTTTTGAAGCCTCGACAGTGGGGTTGTAAATTAATCACGAAGGCTATGATGAAAGTGATGTCGAGTAAAGCTCAATTTGAGTGGTCACAGAGGTGGATGGAAAAAAATTGACTGTGCCATGCAGTGATTTATAAACAGCAATATGGGATATCGGGTTCGAATTCTGGTCATGACGGGCTCGGGTTGTGAGGATGAGCTCCTCACATTATTCCTCTCGAAACAAAAGCAACCGTCACTATGAGGTGGAGCATTGATGGTTGCCCCGCTTGTGGTGCTCCATGCTAAGCCATAACTGATAAAATAATAAATATTTTGCCTAGCAGCTTCATCACAATGAAGACCATTACGACAGAAGAAAACTACTATGGCGTTTCAAGCGGGCAATGTTACTTTATATACATGTTTCAGGTTCAGGGATCGGAGATTCTCAGGAGACTTATAGCAGATAATGGATGGGCACCCGTGGATTCCACACCTCTTACTCAGCTGGCCACTGCAATAGAGACGCGAAATATAGAAGCTGCTCAGAGATATATTCGACAAAAACACACCCGTAATCATTGAAAACTTACATTTTGAGATAACTCAGATGCCTTTTTCGCTCTAGCATTTTTTGTTATTCAGTTCACATCTGGTGGTATTTGATGCTCATATTCATTTTATTTATTCATCGAATCATTCTAGATTGCCTTTAGTGGACCCTCCTAAAGCCTGCTGCTTGTTCCAAAGTGGTAGTAGCTGCCGGGAGTTATATAAGGAGCTAGCACACCTCTTGTGCTAGGCAATATGTTGTGGCTGGTGTTATGCTGCAGCATCGCACATGTAGCACATGCCAAAACATCTTGTGACACATCATATATTGCCAGAATTATCTATAGAGTTAGTTATACATAGAGTTATAGGAGTATAACTTTATCACGGTGTCGTATCATGCTTCAATGTTGCTATAATATAGTTGTCCGTTGTTGTAGTGCTGGAGGATATTATAAAGTCACCCCCGGCAGTGACACGCGATGACTTGGAAGATATGTGCTCTCTCATATATACTGGTGCTGCTACCTATATAAAACATTCCACTACACAATCATTTGCTCAGCAACTAAGTGAGATCTATATTGAATATCTTCAAGGTACATAATATAATCTAAAATATTCCTGTTGAAACTCAGTATCTCTTTCAGATCCGTATCACTATTGGAAGTTCCCCTGCCTCGGTATAACAGCTTGCTGCATCAGATATTGTAGACCAGGAAACTGTCACGGTCATAATACAAACCAAAACTGTTTCAGCCGTTCTCTCTCCTGTCACACTAGCTCAGATTTTGTGGTATGGAGCAAGCCAGTTCTTTGTCCTGTTTTGTGAAATTTTGTTATCAACACTATGCTGTAGACCAGGCTCGTCGTGGACTGTCTCTGCTAAATCAGAAGCTGATGGATAATGAACTGAGTAAGAAGGAGCTACTCGAGTCACTGCTAGAGAAAGTAACAGATCACAGAATGGCGCTCAGAGAACTACTAAATCAGTGGGTCATCTCTTTTCTGGTCGCCTTATGGCCCACGATACACTGACCTCTCCATTGATATGGATATATGAACGAATGAGTGAATGAATGAGTGGGTGAGTGAATGAATGAATGAACAGACAGACGAGCGGACCGGAGGAACAGGAATGAACATAGAATGGATGAAGAGATTACCAAACTTACCACTTACTAGCATTCTATTTACAGAACACCATGTTTTTCACAGGAGAAGGCGGAGTGTTTTCATCTATTGATCTCTGTATAACTTTGAAAATCCAACCCCAAAAGTAAACCCACGTTGAACTAAAACTTAAATACACCCCAATGGCTACATTATTGACTGGCACAATTCAGGTAGACATCTCATGATTTGTGATCTTAGGTTAAAGTCAGCAGCTGCTGGTAGCAAAAAGAGGGAGAGCAAACTCACTACCAAATCAGCTAAAGTCACTCCAGGGTTAACCAAGGATGTAATTAAGAAATGGAGTTCCCTCAGTACCAAGGTGAGTTACCATGGTGGACCGACAGGTTGGACCCAGTTAGTAAAATATGTGTTTAGTTCAACTGATGGCGAATAAATAAATCTACTGCTAATCTACCATTGTTTTGTTATTTATATTATCTGAAACCCGGTATGAGATTGATGGGACCAGAGATGAATGTAATGGAACTATGGCCTGTTTTCTGACATTCTCTTCTGCTCTAAACCAGGGGATTGGGATAATGGGATAGCTCAATGACTAGAGCTCGAGATAGAAGAAATCCTGAGTTCGAGTTCTAGTCACACCAAGTATCCACCGTGAGAATGAGCTCCTCACACAATTCCCAGCTTCTACCCAAGCCTCAGGCTTAGCGGCCCATTAAATAGGATGCCAAGTGGTGAGTAAAGCAATAAAAAAGTTGTTTGTTTCCTGATGTAGGAGTTGATTGGGGATGCTGCTCTTATGGGGAATATAGCCCTGCTTCAGTCTTACTTCACATTGAATCAGCAGCACACAAAGGCTGCCTGGGATTATATAGTGAAGGTGGGACTGCAGTGTGTCCTAGATGAACTGGAACTTAGAAACTGGTCTTCTGCCTGTCAGATGATGAAGAACCTGGTGAGTTAACATCCCGTGGTCAGGACATATGACCCAACATATTGGAGGTGGGATCATCTTCTTTTACCTGGATGGTATAGAGTCTAATTTAAACGATTGTCTACGGTGTGTTAACTAGAGAAGGTTACTATCTGGTTTGGTCTTCTTTAATTTCCTAAGCAACTGCTGTATTGTAACATCCATTCTTGTTCGGCATATCTTTTGGCGAGGGCCAAGGCCCATCTCTTTTTAGACTCTTGTACTATAGCAGTACAATGTGCAGTTATAAATTTGGAGTCATTACGTTATCCTGCGACATACTTATAGGTGTATGTTGTTATACTTTAGGTTGAACAGTCTATAGGGTGTCTATAGGTCCATGTTCACCCATTATCTATACTATATAAATGTTATTCTTATAATCTGGTATTCAATGATATTCCCCTCATCTTAGACACATATGTGTAGATTACGCTGCCTTGCCCTAGAATTACATGGTATTCTATATCTTGGTGTAGGGTTTTGGTATTTTTGGCAAGTTGTCTCAGATTGCCATGTACACCAGTGACAGCAGGCTTAGAAGCTACCTGATTACCGAGCTAAAGTCTGATACGGATGCCCAGTTCAGTCAACTAGAGGAACAGGCCATTGGTATGATGGCCATGCTTGATAAACTCTACCCGTGTGAATCATTTGATACAGCCGTCACTCTAGGGAAAGGGTGAGTAGAGGAGATGTGAACCACCAACCATGTATATAATCTGACTGGTGCTGCCCAGCTCGCTGTTCATGTTTCCCGCTGGCCAATAATATACAACTCCCTAAATATATGACAGCCAAGATAAGGTTGCCTGCACTGGCTGCTATATGCGGAAAGGCTGGGGCCATGCAGAGTAATGGGCGGTTCCATTCTTATCACCCAGCGAAATTAACTAGCAGCTAATGGGATGGATTTAGGTCTACTAGGGTGCCCAATTGCGATCAATTCGTAAGCGTAGTGTTTCCCTGTACTGGCGTCATCTGCCGGGCAAGTTTTGAGAAAACTACTAGAGTTTGTGGAGCAAAAAAAACCTACTTGAGTCATAAACCAAAGCCCGGGACAACTAGGCCCGAAAACACTAAAGTACTATAAACTTTAACGATTTCTTGGTCACACTGAGTGTGAGCTGAGTTTCCCAATCTGCACCAGAGCATTGAAAAAATGTACCGAAGGCGTTGGGTTACCCTAGGCCGCTTTTATATGAGAGCCGAGTTTCCAGTCGAGGTACGTTGGGCGATATTTGCGTCAGAGTCCTACCAGGGATTAAAAGATAGGGTGACCATTGGCTGACCTAGTTAAAATAAAATAAAATAAATGATAAGGTAATCTAAAGGTAGTCGAACATGCTAATTATTTCAGTAAATGTAGAGAATAACCATCAAGAGTCACTTTATCAACCAAGAGAATCCATATGAATCATTCAGCACGCTGCAAATCTTATCGTTGACTCATTGCCATTTACCGCGGCTAGTAGAGCTACTGCAGTTTTGCCACTAGGTGCAAAGATGAGATTTGATTGGTTGACTGAATAGACTCCCACTAGGGGGTATAGTTTCGGGCGACAAAATCGCTCGAAAAGAATTTTTTGATAGAGCCTTTGAAAGGCTTTTAAAGAGGGCTATTTCTCTAGAGTCCTTGTTTTTGGCTGAGTTCTTAGCCGACTCACCGGAAAACTTGCTCCTATAAAAGCGGCTTTAGTACGAGCAATAACATTGGTCAAAAACTGGCGTATCTCAAGGTTGCCTAGAAGTATACAATGAGTGAATGACTAACGCTTTTTAAAACTTTCGGAACTTTTCAATGCGCAGGTAGAGCTCTTACAGGAACTGGGAATTTTGCGACTGTACATACCGTGGTGAAATGCTTACATAGAGCCCTTACGTTAACGTAAGGTAAACGGTGTAAAACAAATCCCGACTCCCGTTACTAAACCATTACGGCTACTCAAATCCCGTAACTGTACTTGCTTCAAAGTCGTTCTCTCCTGTGAAAAGTCTCCACTTTTGCCGGGTGTCCTCCTGCCCTTCTTAAATCGTTGTCACTCCACTGACCGTTATGGACGTAGACAGGCTTGCTCTAAGAGATTCTGGCATGGCTAGTTTTATATCTTTGAAGTTCATATCAATGAGGATCAACTGCATATACCTGAGTATGGCTGTTCTTTACTTTGTATTTTTCTCTCTCTTTTACATTACCAGCTATGGCTTAGTGATGAAGATAATTGACTTGCGTGCAGTGCGTTGCAGGTTCAAAACTCAGAAAGGTCATTGGTGGTGACAAGAAGGGCATCTGACCTAATTTGCTCCCTAGCTCCGGTAAAGTCTCTCTGTTCACAGGGGAGCAGACCCCAACAAACCCTGTTTAAGCACAGTTGAACATAAAGAAAAACTTTAAAATGTGCCACGCGTAAATGTTTGCAGAGGGAAAAATCAGCGAATACCCACAGATGATGCATTGCAGCTGTATAGATTCTGTGGAGAGATTGGCAATGTGTGCAGGGGAGAAAAGTCTATATACTATTCTCACTATTTACTGGACTGGCTCACTCACTGGGTTGAGTATACGGAGGACATAATCATTGACAGGGTTATTCGAAGTTCAGGTTTGTGTTATTACTTTCAGGCTGATATCGTGGGAGCTGATGCCAACAATTCAATTTATAAGTTAGATAGCAGGATACTTCCCTTGACTCAATGTCGAAAGATCATGTGCTTCAAGCCCTAGTCACTCCAAGCTCCTGCTGTAAATGTGAGCTTCTCACTTGATATCGAGTTGCTATCACACTAGAGCAAATCTTGGGCTTATAGAAGGTTCGGTAAATAGGATAGCGAAGCATCCATGTAGGCCAATGAAAAAGATTCTGTTCAATTCAATATGGGAGCCAACCGCGCTCCGAGCTCCCTAATCCTACAGATCCGGGTAAAAACTTATCTCCGGATTTTCCAGATGACCATGATTGGTTAAAGTCCGTGTCTGGTAAGGCCATATGGGCTTATCTCTGCCGACATAACGCAGTCCACTCTCTCACTGACTGGGTTAATGTGCAGTTTAATGGCCAAGACCCATCAGAGCCGTACCAAAAGGAAACAATCACACAGGAAATGCTGTCTGCACTAGAGTCATCTCCACCACATACAATGGAGAAAATCTTGGATTTATTAACGGTGTAAGTAGCGAAGTTCTCTTCATTCTAGTTTTGTGTCCTGACCACTGTCTGGGTTGTGCAGAAATCGGCCTACTGAGTCTTTGCCCCAGCGTTTACCCCCGCACCCCATGAGAGACCTTTCTACTTGTGTCTCCATGCCCCATAGAGAAGGTAACTCTGTGGATCAAACTCCTTTATTTGTTGCTGCCATCCCAACCTGACGAGTTGTGAAAGACAAAAGTTCACTGAATATAGAGTTGGACAATGGAACTCTGGTCCGAGGCCCAGTGCGCTAGTCACTAAGCCATCGCTTCACTGAATAGTGACTCCTATTGATAGCAGGTGGCCCTGTGAGCACAGGTCTTTGAAACTCATAGAAATGGATAAGGTATGTCTATGGCATTGGTTCTTTAGCTTCTATTTTAGGCATGGTATGTCAGCCAAACAGCACTCCAGCATTGCCGATCGACTGGGTCATTTAAGCCGGATGCGCCTGTTCTTCACTGACTCAGTCTCTCATACCGATTTCATCAGCTACTGTTTGCAGAGAGATCTGTACTTTATGCTTTTCTTCTATCTTCACACTAAACAGTAAGCAGTAATGCTCTAGCTAAGTCAAGGAACAAACTTTTTCTTGTTCAGTTTAATTTTTGATTTCATCATTTTATTTTCATAAATAACTTAGATAAAACCAGAAGTTTTTTTTGCATCAAGGTCAATGAAAAGTGGAATTCCTACAGTCAAAAGCAGAAAGGAGAAGCAGCATCCAGTGGACAGCCCAGGCCATTCATAAAGAATTTTGTTGGAAAAGTGGTTAAATTCAAGCTCTTGATTCAATTGAACAAGCTATTTAAGTTGAGGAGTGTTGCTGTGCCTAATTGTTCAGAAGCAATATTACATGCTATTGTTAGTCTATCAGTGTGGACACAAGTTCTCCATTTCATGATTAATAATGACTTAAATGCTGGGGGTACCTAGCATAACAATCTATCGTGTGACAATGCTTTCACCCTTTTGAATACGTAAAAGCTCTACTCGTCTTTTTCAGACTGAATCCCCATGAGCTTAACATTGTGACTAGCAAACTTGGAAGTCGAGAATCCCTTTTGGTACAAATGCTCCATCACACACAGCATCTTATTGGTAGTTCAGGTGAGGCCTTCAAGTATAATGCAATACAATGCCGAGTGTGATTGGTAATTTAGGTGAGGTTTTACAATACAAGTTCTCCACCACACACAGCATCTGATGGGTAGTGTAAGTGAAATTTTCTCTACACTCCATTGTGCAATGCCTTATTATTGCTGTCCTACATTTCCTTACTGTATATTTTTGTAGATTGTGATAGTGTTATCAGATGCAGTTTGACGAGTAGCAGCTACCTTCTCCGTCAACCCGAGCTTACTCTCCCGGATCTGCTAAACAGGCAACTTACCGATAGTATCTTGTGTACACTGATGTACGCCCAACCCTTCATGGTATGTGATATGAATCTATGTATCTACCAGTGTGTTTCTGTATATTTACGAGTGTGCATTTGTTTATCTATCTATACCTGGTATATGTGTATACCAGGTATTCACACATACATATATACAGACATGCATTTTTGTATCAACGTACTTGTGTATCTACATGTGTTTATGTATCAATGCAATTCTATATATCAATACATAAATGTGTCAACCAGCACAATAGTAACATAGAGGAATGCATGTATGTCACTTATTTAACTTTCCTGTATGCTGCAGAACACAATGGTCATAATCACAGGCAGAACTCAACTCGGAGTTGTATTTCTTTAGGAGAATAGTAATGTGACCCTACCGTCTGACCGATTAGAGTCACTGAGAGACCATGCCATGTTACAACAGCTACTCACCGACAGAGGAGAAGGAGATGTTCCTAAACAGCTCACCATTTATACTTTACTGCAGGTGAAGTAACACAAAGATTCCGTAAAAACAGTTTATTCCCACTATTTAGTGGTAAATCTGCTCTAGTATTTGTTTTGTTGTGTAAGTAGATACCTTGGCTTTTTACAGAGGTGGGGAAAATTTAACACACAGAGATTGTTCCACTGGCAGTTTCAGGCTGAGGAGAAGACATCAGTTTCCGGTATGTATGTTGGTGTCTGAAGCCTGCATTATATATAGATGGCCATTTGAGGCCACTTAGTCTAGTCCTCGCACTACTGCGTGTTTTAGATTTGTTAAAGTAACGCTGCCTGGTTAGATACTTGCTTTTTCGCCAGGCACAACTTAACATGGAACACCATTAATGAGTCAGTATCTATTCTCCACTCATAGTGCCCAGCGCTCTACTACTGAGCTATCTCTGTATGACCACCATTATCTGATTTCAGGGCACCTGTCGGAGATGCCTCATTTCGCACAGGCTGAGCTGAGTTCACAATATGCTCATACTGACAGCCTCTCATTCATGCACTACCTGAAAGCAGGCCGGCCGAGTTATGCCTTCCTTGTTTTTCTGGCCTCAGAGCTGAGTGGTAGTGCCAGTCTATCTAACAGCAGGTCAGCAATTCTTTCCCCCATCCAGTCTGGATAATGGACAGTGCTTACCGCCGTTTACACGTTGTACACTTTCTGGTTGTGTCAATGTGTCATTGATTTGTTAGTTGCTAAAAAGCGCGCAGTATTTTTTACTTCTGTTCAACTGAGCCTGGTTGAGTTTCTGTTTGAAAATCCACCTCCTATATCAGGTTTTCTCTGCAGTAGTGTACCGTATAGAGTTATCCTCCCACACTGCTCCAGGGGAGGATAACTCTATTGTTTACTGCCTCCCACCCTATCTTATGGTAGCGCCGCGCCACACTGGCCGCTTTTCCAGCCCGCTGATCGTTACCGTTTCGCGGCAGCCTCAGTTAAAGAGTTGTCTTCTTTTATTTGAAAATGGACAAAAAACCAATAATTATAGTCGGCAACGGCCTTGAAATTGTTCTGCACTTTCATTACCGATGCCTGTGCCGACTTGAGCTAATGCTTCAGCTTAATCCGAAAAAATGTCACAAGAGGTTGTTTTAATGAATTGGATTCATAATTATTATATTATTCCAGTTAAAATGATTTATTCCCGTTCAGAACAGATATTTATTGGACTTTTGGCAATTTTCAAAGAAGAGAAGACAACTCCGTGACTGAATCGGCCGCGAAACGGTAACGACTAACCTGGTAGTGTGGCATTACCATTACTGGATGTTATCCGCGACCCTTTCCGTCTCATGAGTGTCTCATGGTGTGAAACCATGTTGTTGACTACTTTTTTCAACAACAGGATACGCCTGGCTGCCCAGCAGGCACACTACATCGCTCTGAAGCATTTCCCAAGGCTGGAGATCTCAGCCGCTTGCATTGCGTTCTGCGAGATGCTGAACGAAGATTCGGTTCCATTACGTTTGCACACTTGTGCGGCTCGTATGATCGCTCGTCGATTGATGGATTCTGGCCAAGATGAGCGAGTTGCACAATATGAGACAGGTCAGTAAGTCAGTTAGTATGTCAGTCAGTCGTCCGGTGAACCAGCGGATGAGTCAGTCGGTGAGTCAGTTAGTCATTCAATCGGTCGGTGAGCCAGTAGGTGGGTCAGTCGGTCAGTCAGTTAGTCGGTCAATGAGTCTGTTGGCCAGTGAGTCTGTTGCTCAGTGAGTCTGTTGGTCAGTGAGTCTTTTGGTTAGTCAATGAGTGGGTCGATCAGTTTGTTTGTCTAGTATAGTGTATAATTGTCTTGTAGAGTTGTTGGTGCTACCTTTGGTTTTCTCTAGGACTGCCACTCTACAAGCAGTGGTAGATGAACTGGAAGCTGCACTTCTCAACGACAATGTCAGCAACTCTTCCAGGTACTTGGGATCAAGGGGTGCTTCACTGAGCAATTACTCACTTATGTTTGGCTCCCTATTTACATCCACTGTCCCCCTACAACCCGTGTTAGCAGCATGTTGCGGTCGAAGAATATGACATTGGTTATATTTTGTAGGTTCAATGAAACATCAGTAGCTCGCTGGCGCGTTGCTGTCGATTTATGTCGATTAAATGCCCGGCCTCTGCCTACTCGCTTTCTGGAAGAGTGTGCTAGAGACAATGACTGGCTGGCATTCCTACTGCTTGCTCAGATATACCAGTATAGTGGTACAGAGGTAAGAGCTCAGGCGCGTATGAGAGCGAGTGGGTGGAGCAAGAGGGGGAGCAGTCAGAGATAAGGTATGGTCGAGAAGGGGTGAGGTTTGACGAGTCAGAGTATGGAAAGAATAGGGAACTAGGTAATGGTGCATTGGTACCTGTAACATTATTAATTTTGGCAATTTGAGAGGCGCATTGTTGTGAATAGAATGAGGCACTCTGTGAGGGTACAATATTTAGCTAATTTCGATCTCACTTCATTTCACCTCTTTCCACAAGATGAATAACAGTGTTTTTGCTGTAGCTGCTGTCAGTATTAAATGGCTTCTCTGATGCCAGTATACGAGAGCACCTCCAGTGTGCCATTGAAAACCTTGCCACTGAGTCGCTATCTACTGAGACAGATGGTGACTCCAAGAACATACAGCTCAAGCATAAACCTCCCCTTCTGTCTACCAGACGAGGTGAGGTTCTAGTCTTTTTCTGCCATGTCTCATGTCTTCTAGTCTTATTTAAGCTACCCATGTAAAATATAACAAATCAAATCAAATCCTGTAGTTTTGGACAGAAGTGAAGAAATATTGTTATCGACTAATCCATTAGCAGACTTTCTCCATACACCTGCACGCCTTATAGAGAAGGCTGATCCTAAAGGTGGGCCTCCTTTATTTAATGCCGTCCACCCGGTAATCAAACCTGAGACTTCTGGTTCTAACCCTATTATTGCAATAGGTAAATGGTGACCTTTTTTCATATGTGTAGATTCTCCGTCTGTGATATCTAGCAGCGAAGATGAGAGGATCGGAAACCCGGTTAGTGAGGTGGAGAGGTCTCCGGTCACTCCTAATGCACCTCCAGGTTAGTTCTTGATGCTCTCAATAATAAAAATCTTCAGCTCTAGAGTACATAGGTTTCTGCCTATTATCAGTAAATAAATGCCAGTACACTTCCCATGCTGATTGTTATTGGCCATGGCTGATGCGATGCTGATTGTTATTGGCCATGGCTGATGCGATGCTGATTGTTATTGGCCATGGTTGATGCGATGCTGACTGTTATTGGCCATGGTTGATGCGATGCTGATTGTTATTGGCCATGGCTGATGCGATGCTGATTGTTATTGGCCATGGCTGATGCGATGCTGATTGTTATTGGCCATGGCTGATGCGAT
>Ga0224501_10003126_pt1 | contig 13030 bp, 10 predicted proteins | sample SF_Oct11_sed_USG_4_FD_169105 | JGI IMG/M metagenome (GOLD analysis project Ga0224501, IMG submission 169105) | Sediment microbial communities from San Francisco Bay, California, United States - SF_Oct11_sed_USGS_8_1 | ecosystem: Environmental > Aquatic > Marine > Sediment | place: USA... | reverse complement strand
CATAGAGTTATCCTCTCTATGTTTTATTAAGGGTGACTCTATCGCGTGTGTTGGTAAGTAATAGTTGGGTAGGTCAGCTATAGAGTGCGGGCTCGCAATCGCGAGAACTCAGTTCTAATCCCGATCATGGCTGGCTCTAACTAGGACTAGGAGCTCCTCACAATTATTCTAGTTCAAAAAGTGAGCCTCACTACGAGACAGAGCATTGATACTGGCCCGCCCGTGGTACTCCATGCTATGCCATCGCTGGTGCAAAACAATTAAAGTCCCCAAATATTTTTAGCTCAATTTTCGAAGTAAAATGCAAGAATTTTACGGGCGCTTGAGTTACGAGCGAGTACAGCTCACGTAGAAGAGTGAGGGCTTTTATACCAGACCTCTGAAAGTTTTTGATTCAATTGATACCAACCCAGGGCTATTTCGGAGATTTATATAGGAATAAAAATAGTCACTTAGGGTGATTTCATACCACAGTTAAGGCTTTACATTCACTGACTAATACTCACGTTTATATCAAATCCTTTCTCTAATGGCTGTTTTTTGCATTTGTGAAAAATCATTTTTCTGAACCGGTATTGATGTTGCGAAGCAAAATAAATTACAATTGCATCAAAATCAGATATATAAGCCAAAGAGTTTAAATGTAAGCAAAGCAGCCTCAATTGCACCTTTTTTCTTAAATTTTTCCAATCAATTTGCCTCCAGCTTTTGAGGCGCAAAACGATGACACCGGTCTCGCTTTCAAAGGAAAGTTCTGGCAAAATAATTACATGACATTACAGTACTAGCCTTGGCTTACTTGGGCAGCAGGGTTTTTTTTCAAGGTCATTTTTCTGTATTTTGATGTTAGCAGTGACTGTGATTTCACCATCAGAAGAGTCCGCTTCACACTCAGTCTAAAAATAGTTTAATCAGAGGTCAAACCCTAAAAATAGGTCAATCAGGGGTCAAACCCTAGAAAAAGATCAATCAAAAGTCAACCTTTGCACAGAACAAAAGGTTCAGCTAAAGGTCACAAAAAGGCGTTGCTGTAAAAAACCTAAACTTCTTTCAATGTCATTTAAATTTCGAACCCCTCTTCAATCACGTAACCCAGGTCTTGTGCCATCTTTGTCCCTGTGTTAGCTGATTTTCGGCAAACAAAGCATAAAGCCTTGCATGCAGTCAACCCTTCTCAGGCATCTAGCATCCAAGCATGTGACTGACTACAATTAGGTTGTGCTAATTTGCACCCCTCCCCATAGCAGTGAAATAATGAAGTCAGAAGTTATACATATATCCTCTAGAAATCGGCTATATCAAAATCATATAATGTAGGAAATGCGATGGGTTATTGCCTGGGTAGTGCATTAGACTTTGGGCCAGATGACCCAGGTTCATCTAGTAAGTGTGCATCATTCAGGACTTTAGCCTTCATCGGAACGCACCGTTAGGCAAAGAAAGTCTTTCCATAGAATATTAATTCATTAATCCATGGTTTGCCCTCATAGAATATTAATTCTATGAGGGCAAACCCTGGATTATCCTGAAAATCCCTATTGGTTTAATGATGCCACCCGTGTAAAACTAGGTCATTTTATCATATCTATTATTCATGGGAGTAATACTGAAAGAGATATAGTATCATATATAGAAATAATTTGTGAATTACATGCCTATATACAATACTTACAGTAACTATGGGACTTTTTTTGTTGGCACAGGAACACGTGCATTCTGATCCAGAAGATTTTGCTGTTTTTCTCAGGCCAGAACGTTTTTCCTTCTCCGGTACTCTGCAGATGGTAACACCATGACAAATCGCAGTGTCCGCATTATTTAAAAAACTGGATTTTTCTGCCATTTTGAATACATAATCGGCTCTCTTTTCTTTATATGTGGTCATTCGTAGATTACATTCCAGGTCGAATATGTGACTATTGAAGTCACTATGGCATAGACACTTGCTTGCAAAACAGATTTTTGTTCAATCTTGTTCATTTTTTTCATGACTTTCGTGGGTCATTCGCTGTGCAATTTCACAGCGAGTCTGATTGTAGACCACGCTAACATCCGGTAGCTGTTCAACACACGTCATATCAGACACACAGACAGATGCACAGACAGACACACAGCCAGATGGATGAACGGACAGCGTAATATGCATAAAATTATAGACCAGCAGCCTGACCAAGAGACAGACAGACAGACGCGCGAAAAGACACACAGACTGACTGGCAGAAAGACAGCATAATAATTATAATATAACACGATAGACAGATAATGACAGTGGGTGGCCTACCGGTGAGGTACACACTCCTCTTCCTCCTCCTCAGATGATGATAAGTCGCTGTCACTCTCCCCCAATGCCAAACGCATCGCTGACTTCGTCTCAGACGTAATGTCGTTATCGTCCAATAGAACATGAGTGAGAGTAGTCGGATAAGATTGTAGCATGTGCAGTAGCAGCTGTGGGAAAAAAGAGACCGTCAAACTTGAACTTTATATTGTTTACTTTGAACGTCGATATCAAATGTATCTTTTGTTTGTAGTTACAGTCACTTATAGAAGCAATGTGGCTCAAGGGTAGAGTGTTTGGGTTGCAATCGCAACAACCAGGATTCGAGTGACGCATCACTAACTTGCTCTAAAGCTGAATGCACCACCCACCATTAAGCCACCACTTCCTTCTAGAACTTTGCTTTGAACTGAGGATCTTGCTTATGTTTGAATCAGACATCTAGATATATTGAAATGTACAGTTGGGAACACCTAGCTCGGATTATAGATGTCCTTGACCTCTAATATTCGGTGATAAACCGTGGTTGAGGCGTTGGCTGTTACAGGTTATATAGTCAGGATTGTCTACGGAGCACATAGCCACGGTACATACCTTGCCTGCCAACCGGGGAGGGGCTTTATTAGCTATAAATAGGGTCATGTCACTGAAGATATTGGTTAGTGATGAGAAAGGGAAAATTTTTCTTAAGGGTGAAAACTGGGCATTAGGATCTCACTGAGGGAATGCTGTGGTGGAAGACGATAATCACCCAGTATCATCCAGCTAAATACACTTTGGGATTCGTCCACTGGCATCACCCTAGATGTTGAGCACTACCTCGATGATAAGAGATATGCATTATTTACCCGACCAACATCCTCAGGTAGATTACACGCCTCCATATCCAGTATAGTAAGAGATCTGTGTCCCGCCGCACATGCCACCAACATCTTACCCGCTGTCTCTCCTATTAAACACGAATGGAAGATGTAACCGTGAATATTAATATACTTATAGGTAATAACCAATCTCAAGGCAAATCAAGCTGATCCGTTTTTGATATCATAAATAGACTTAATTTACGTAGACTATAGGAATCGCTACAAGCTATATCATGAGCCGTCTTTTTATGTTTGAGAGTAAACAACTCCGCATCAGAGTCCATTCAATTTATGGAGTTGTCTATCCTTTCCAAGAAGCGTGTCAAATGAAACTGGCTCGTTGGGAAGATTTCACAACTCAATGTAACTGTTGTGGACCATTTTGTAAACAAGAATTTGCTTTAATAATGACATCCGCGTAAAAAAATTAGCCTAACCTAAAATTACCCTGTCAGGGATTAACCTTGTGATAATCGCAATTATATCAATGATAGTAATGCAATGAGACTGTCCATGGGGTCCGCCCAGAAACTGCGTACTGACTGCCGATCTATATATTCATATCACTGGTGATGATAGCCTATAGCCCGGACAAGGAGCTTACCAATATTATTGAAATCAATATATAGAGCCCTGAGTGACGAACAGGCTGACATAGCTACAGAGAACTTCTCCCATGCTCGACTAGTGATTCGGGGGTTTCCACTTAACACCAGCTCCTGTAGACCTGTAAATAGATATAATAGCTAGCTCGATCGACTAAACTTGATAAGCCTCAATCAAGTGAATAATATTTCTTGGAATAATTCAGTGGTAAAGCGCTGAACCGTGAGAACCTGGGCTCGGACCATGATCATGACGGTGCTTGTGATGAGTAAGAGCTCCTCACAGCAATCCTAACTCTAAAAGCAGTAAGACTTACTATGAGGAGAGCATTGACACTAACTGGCTTGTGGTGCTCCATGCTAAGTCGTACTCGTAACTAGTGAAAAACTAAGTATCTAACCTGGAGACTTCACCATGGCGGAGAAAAAGTCGTCTGAGAAATAATAAACTTTGATCTCAGATCGAAACGAATAGATCTTGGCTTTTTAGTGTGGCATCATAGAAAATTCACGGCGTAGGCTCAGCAAAATGATTGGTATTGAGTATTTCTCAAACAAGCTGTGCTCACAATAGCAGATAATGAATTGTAACCACCGAGGAAGCTATAAGGCCAGAGTACATTTCTCCATCTTCCTCATGTCCTAGGACTTATTTTTACAGCACGGCGGCCTCTTATTATCTATCCAAACAGTTTGTGAGCTAGGATTTGAGTGAGGACTGAGGGCTCATACTCGCACTCATGACCTCGCCCAAGCCCAGGTACTTGCGCTTGTGAGCCCAGCACTCTTATCACTGAGCTATCCTGCTATCCCTAATGACTATAGCATGATTATTGAAGAGATACGATGGTCTACCTGGCTTGTAGCCATCCGGTGGTAGCAGTTCGCACACATGTTTCAGCCCTTTCTCTCCAATGTCACAGTCCCCAACATCAAGGCAGGTGATGTTCGGGTGGAGAATCAGTGAGCGAACAATCTTGCTTACTCCTTCAGAGCCAAAGTGATTACCATGCAACCTGCAAAAGCAACTAGACGTATGTGTATACCATACATACAATACGTATAGGACGGTAATGTTACATTGGGCAATGGCTCAGTGGTGAGGACTGAGGAGTGTGGAGGATATGCACATAATCAACGAGACCTTTTTATTGCAACTTACAGCAAAGCCGTGAGCGATCTGTTGATGTTGAGAGCGGCAGCAAGCATCTCCACTCGGTCCTGTTTATGAATGCCACAAAGATTTAGGTTCAAATGAAGAAGAGACTTGCAGTAACCGACAGAATTCATCAACCTGTGAAAGTTTTTAGTTGATATTGAGCATTCTCTTAAGCTCAGCATTTTGACTTTGTGCGCGTCCAGCGCGTCACAAAACTCCTTACATTCTGAAGACCCAATTCTCTCACCGCAGATCTGTATGGCACCCACATACATGCCGCATGTGGGGGGTTGTTTATCAAGCTTAGCCGAGGCTCTCTGGCCAGCCAGACTTGGTTTTCTAGCTCAGTGTTTTGACCTTGACCTCCTATTGTTTTCACGACGGGCACCAACATGCAGTTTTGTATATGAGCAAAAGCAGTTACAATAACGCAAAGTGTTTAAACTTTTGAGGCTTAAACTAAATATTCTTAATTATGTAGGTAATTAATGATTTTCATTTGTTTCATAAAACGCGGCCGGGTGAAAAGGCTCTAAAAAGCTCTAAATAAAAAGTCTCTATCGCTTGACGCGCACCGATCGCTACCCCAGGCATTTCGCTTACGGAGACACTTCCAAAAAATATCAGACCATAACAAACCCTCGAGAAGGGGTGGAGGGCTGCGTTTCTCGTACGTCAGTTTTCTTGGATTTCTTGGTGTAATTGTGTGGACTAGACCATTATTACGAGTTTGTAGTACTTATATTACGGTCTGGTTTAATGGTATAGGCTCATGGAGAGCCCCATAAACAATGGCTATCACTACCATGCCTGAAGTTGGACTATTGAATGCTACTACTACTACTGCGGCTAGCAATGCTTCAACTCTACATCCCTCTCTATCGTACGCCACTCATCTCGCACTGACCATAGTTTATATCTGCATCTATGGAGCGCTATTTTTATTCGTATATTGTCAACTATGGATGATACTTTACTACCGCCACAGACGGTGGAGTTACCAGACAGTATTTCTGTTCCTCTGCTTAATATGGGCAGCTTTCAGAGTGGTACTGTTTTCTAATTTTTTCCAACGGGAACCTTGGAACACCCCTCTTGCCCATTGGATGTCATGGATACTAGAGTCTTGCCCTGTACTCCTACAGTTCACTACTCTTGTGCTGCTAGTTGCCTTTTTTTCTCAGGTAAGCTAGTCATGCGCAGAAGTCCGAACGAATGCATCCTGTCAATTCAATTGTTCCTGGATTGTATACACCAAAGTTTCGTCCAAAGGGCTTCTGTAATTACCAAAGCAGTGTGTCCAAAATAGCTTGATTCAAAATGAAATGACTAGGTCTATTTGATTATCAAAGTGATTAATTTATTGTACAGCCAACCATTACGCCTACCCTCTCCTTGATTTCGGATTGTGATGTTAAATAGAGGAAGCCCTCAGACCACCCACTCTAAAATGGTGACAAACCATGAACCCTCCAGAAAACAAGTCATTTGCTTAATGATGCCCTCCATGTAAAACAGGATGATGGAAGTAAATGTTTGTGCCATGTATTTTAGGTTGTCATTAAAGCTAGGTACCCAGAAGAAGCGACAATTTACCGGTAAGAGAAGTTATCCCCCTTCACACTTATCATGGCCTTGTGGGAATACCTGCCTTTGGTCGTCAACAATGACCCCTGTACTCAAACCATGATGAGGATACAAATTTAGCCTCTATTCTTTAGATACTTGAGGTCTAGATGTTTTCGAGATAGTTTTCACAATGTCTGTACGTAATAAAACTACCAGGAACTGAGTGAACGCCCACCATGTTGAGCCTAGCTATTCACATCCTAATAAATCCTGCAAATTTGCTTCGAAACAGTCCACCGACCCTCTATTACTACCTCAATACAATATGGCACAGAGATAGGAACGTTGTCGCGTTTTGTGTCAGTATACAACACTACATTACTTATTTACTACACTACTACACTGCACCATATTGCATTACTGCATTATACTACACGACACTATTATACTTCATTACTACACTACACTAATTCACTACGTCACACAACTCTACTTTCATTACTACACTACACTACTACCCAACACACTACATCATACTACACCAGACCACACCACACTACACTATATCACCATATAAACATATACACTATGTTTTGCAGGAGACGAATGCGTATTATTTGCGTTCTGTCTGTTATGATTCGGACAAGTGTTAGTATAATTACTGGTGTAATCCAGCAGGTCTTCAGAGACCATCCATGTACCATCGCTGCCAATGCCTCTATAGTGAGTACAGATAGCAGTATAGCTCTGTAACCTCCATAATAAGTAGAGATATTTGATTTGATCTGAAATTTTTATTTCACGTGAATAACTTATATAAACCATGCCACTATTTTGTATTAGGTTCATAGAAATCAGACATTCTAGCTAGTCAAAGCAAAAGCTGGTGCCAGAAATCGTCCAGTAGAATGTCCAGGTTAAAATCTAGAAATCCAGGAAGAGATAGTGGTGTAGTTCTGTATCTATCGAGAGCGCGGCTAGAGATCATTGGTCCAAAAGCTCTCTAGTCAAGCGATGCTCTCGCTGTGAACAGGGTAACTCAGTGGTAGATGAAGTGTTGGGGTTGTAACCCTGAGATTTCGGGTTCAGATCCCGGTCCTGGCGGGCTCCCACTGTGATTCTGAGCTTCTTACAGCAATTCTAGGCCTCCCTATAAGGGGGAGGACTCACTCGCGGTGGTCCATGCTAAGCCATGACTGGTGCAAAAAAACAAGTATCCACCCTGGCAACTTCACCATAACAATGAGGAGATGGGACGCGGTGAGAGATACTGAGTGTAAACTTTACACATAATAGGTGCATTCGCGTGATCGGTCGTGATCGGTTGTGACCAGCGACCGAAATCCATTTCAGTCGCGAAATCTGTTAAACTGCGACCGAAAAACGTGATTTCAGAAGCATCTCTCAATTTCGGTCGCAAATCACGCGAACAGAATTTTGTAAACTGTAGGTAGATATTAGCATCGTATTTTAGGCAAATGTCAAGACTACCACAAAGAGACTTGATTACTGCGTTGGGATAAGGAATCGCGAATGATTGTTCGTCTCTAGCCGATGAGTTTAAGTTCAGAGAGGACAACTCTGATGCGATTGCAATTTTCTTGAGTTTTCTGAATGCGACTGTGCTATTCGCGTGATCATGTCTGAAAGTTTTAAATTCCGACTGACCGAAATCATGCGAATAAACCTATTTGTAGCCCTCACCACTTCGCTTTATAGCTACATATAGCCTATTACTAGATAGTCAGGAAAGAATGAAGCTACTGTTTAAGAGATAGGCACCTGGCCACCTAGCATCAGAGCTTGCCTTTGCGCTATGCTACGTACCAGGAAGCTATGTGTACTCTTGACTAAGCATTTTAAGTTTTCAATAAAAATTACTCGAGGCTATTGGTTTTATAGCATGACTGGCTCGATTGAAGGAGCTTACTAAGACATCAGCGACTGAGCTTTTGAAAAGTCTAATAATGGTCGCATGCATTCATGAAGGACTCTTTGCATAGACTCGTGTTATTATCTTTGAAAACCTTTCTTCCTGGTTCACAGCTACACAAGATTGTCGGATCGTGTTAAACTGAGATTTTGAAAGCTCAGTCACGTAAAGCGTTTGAAGAAGTTTGCTCCATAGCCTCTGAAAAGGTTGACCAGGTTTTTTTGGCGCCGTTGTATAGCTCAGTGGTAGCTGTGCTCGTATTTGTTTTTAAACTCTACTCGGGCACTTTAAATATTGCAATATCGCTTAAATCTGGGTTTAATCCTGGTCAGAACGACGCCTCATTGGGAGCCCCTTATATGATAATCCTAGCTCAAAATAATGCCTCACCATGGGGTGGAACATTTATACTGACCCGCCCGTGATGCTCCATGCTAAGCCATGAGGGAAAAACCAATTAACCTGGCCCTGGCATACAATCCGTTTCCACAATGGTAGTTTGCTGCGTGTTTCATAATCTCCTAATCCATCGGCATATCTTGCCAATCTGTGATCAAGTGCTGACTGCCGCTCTCCATTTGTGACAACAGTCCTCGGCATGTACATGGCGTTCCACAAATGCTCTCTTGAGTTGAAGGATCAATCACATCTGACGGAAACAAACCATGTTGGTGATGACTTTTCAACCTAGTGTGTCACCATGGCCAAAACAGAAATCATGCAAGAAATAGTGGGCCCATTCAGCCCACTGCATACTGGTTAGAGTGTGATTTTCCTTACGTGTTATATTATATATTATTATGCTATTGATTGTAGGTGAATGTAAGTATTGACAGTTTCTTTTGGCTGGTGTTCGGATGCGCTCTCTCCTATTGGATACTGGCACTGAATAAAATTGCCAACGCCCGCGCATTACTCGAATCAAAGGTACGGTATGATGATAGTCATATTCTGAGCTTTAGTTGCATGAAATTGTGTAATTCCTCAACCCCAAAAATTTTCAGAAGCTAGATTGGTTGACTCAAGAAAAAAGCCTCTCGATTCGAATACTATAATCATTATAATCTTGGTGAGCACCCACTGTAAGAATGAAAGCGTGACTCTAAAGCTGATTTGTCAAATTCTCTTAAACTGGTGGTTTTTTGCCATATTATAATATCAAATTGGTACAGTATAAAGGTGACTGTGCAGGATTATATTGGAGCGACTGTAAGCAACAAACAAACAGATCTCTGCTTTTTAATTACGCATGCATTTTGTTATGATGTGAATCATCTCAGTTCAAACAGTAATCAAAAGCCGACTCAATGTTTCCATCAAGCCAAAACAGATGTGTACGGTGGCAATACTCGTTGGCCAACAGCATATATACATGGACAGCGTATCAATATAATGTTGGTCAACGGTTTGTCAGCATTCATTTTTATTTTTTTCCTAATCAAGCGGATGACTCCATCGGAGACAATTGTCATTCCTGAAACAAATGGCAATGACTATAGAGCATTTTGTCTAGGACTGCGAATAAAGTTGTGGGATATGACCTAGGAATGACTAGTAGAGCAACTCTGCCAAAAATAGCTCCTGCAGCTTATGTTTCACCTTTTTGACCTGTCAAATTGTGATCAATTCCTGGGCAGCTCGTAACAGGCAAGCGAGTGAATATTATTTGGCAGAGTTTGAAAGAAATCTGAGCACTGTTGTTTTTCGAATGGCTTCGGTACAGCCTCCTTAAGCCTCCTCAACTAAACCCCTCTTACGCATAAATGGGATGAGCCTGGGTCAGTATCGATACTCCATCTCATGATATGGCTTGTGTTAGTTTTGACCTAGGCTCTTTACGAAGGAGCCCCCCTCCCATGACTGGATTGGTCCCAAGTTCTCGCGATTGCGAGTCCACTACCAATGAGCTATCCCACTGAAATCAAATGTAACCAGCCGTGCCAGCATCTCGTATAGCAAGCCAGTCTAGGGCCATATCTCTTAGTTTACATACACCAAAGACTAAACAGCTTCCAACAGCATATCCTGGTAATACATCACAAAATTTTGAAGTTTATCTAGGTACACCCCGCTAGTTCGGCAGGAGCTCTCAATGATGTTATAAAATCCCATGTACATTGGGAAACTCAACTCACAATCCGTATGACCAGGAGATCCTTAGAGCCTCTGGCACATTAGCGTTTTTGGGCCTAGCTGTCCAAAGTTTTGGTTTATAGCTAAATTGGTTTCATTTTGCTCCACAAACCCTAGAAGGTTTTTGCCAACTTACCAGGCGAACAACCCCGGTACACTGAGGCGCTAGGCTTACAAATCCAGCGCAGTTCGGCAACCTAGTAGACATAAACCCATTTTGACTTATTGAAAGAACATTCAATAGTACACCCATACATCCGTTTTTGATATAAATAAACAGATAATCAGGTCTTGATGTGTCTAATTGAATGGGTAATGTATAACTCTCTTGTTTCAGGGTACGACCATGTGTCGAGCATGGGTCACCTGCATACTCATAGTGCTGCTGTTTGCCTCGCGTGCATTATATAATGTCAGCGCTATAGTATTAAAAAGGATTCCTAACTTTGAGTACGGTTGGAACTATATCACCGATCAGGTAAGTAATGACTTCGGGTTCTTATAGTGTACAACAATTCACGGGTAAGCTCGATTTACTCACAATGAATCTGAGAAGTCGTGATTCAGAGCTTTATATCAAGGTTGTCTTTTAGCCTATAGTCGTGTGTGAAAAGTGACTGTTTAAGAGTCAACTTCCACCGGCAAAAGTGTCCCAGAGGTGGAGTGCTACTCTTCTTCCCCACACCCTTCATCTCCCGCAACTCTGAACAGCGGAAGTGTTTGAAAAATCACACGCGCAAGCTATGTCCATCTCACTCTGGCCTTTCCAGTTTCACCACAAGTTGCCTCATCCCCTTTCCAAACAAACACATGCCAGTATATGTCGTATGGCCAATTTTTTGTTATTCTACTCAGGCGCTTGGCCATCCTATTTAATGGCCCTCCTTAGCCCGAGGCTTGTTGGAGTGGTAGGAACTAGGAATTACGCGAGGAGTTCATACTCAGAAAGGGCACTCACAGGATGACTAGGGATTGATCCCATGGTTTTCCTATCTTGAGTCACACACTCCAACCATTTAGCCATTCCGCTATCCCCCTATCTCAATGTTTGGAGCGATTTGTCAGGCTGACCCAGTAGTACTGATACCTGACCTTTGATAAGTAGATCTAGTTTTGTTTGGCATCCGATGCCGGGACCTGATATCAGTACGATTGCCACCATATCAGCAGATAGATAGTCTCCACAATAGACTGAATTAGGCTTGTTGGCTATCACCATGTGATATTCTCAATCATGGGAGTATAGAGGTTTAATTACCTTTTCACAATTGGTTGCTGAGAGGGCAAGAGTTTGCGTTCCTGGTCATCACCCTTTTACTCTTAGACTATTCTTTGAAATACATGAGATCTTCCCTTCCCCAACTCTCTTGGGTATAGAGGTATTGCTTGGTGTGATGGTTTTGTTCTTCGTCTGATGCCTTCTCTGTTATGATTAAGCTGTCGGGTTAGATACTTGTTTTTTCACCAGTTATGGCTTAGCATGGAGCACCACGAGTGGGCCGGTAACAATGTGGAGTCATAAAGCTTGTTCCCTGGTATACATTATCATTGTTAATGCGAATACGTGGATTGACAATCAGTCAGCATTTCGAGGTTGACCCCACGGACAGTTTCTTCGAGTTAATTTCATTGATAGGAATAAATGGGTTTGCAGTCAGTCTGCAGTATGAGGCTGAGCCACCAAATCAGTTTCATTGGGCTCGCTGGAAATTTTAAGAAAAGGGTAGACAACTCCGTAGGTTGACCAGACACTAATGTGAAGTTGTTTACTCTTTAACGTAAAGCAAGGACAACTCGTGTGGTGATTCCTGTGTAGTTCCCTTCTCATTATGGTTTAGAAGTTAAATCAGTTTGTTTGACCTTGCCATTAACGATTGCTGGATGCCAATTGGCTAGCCATATATTCGTATCAACGGTTATCATGCCTAGTCATCTCTTGCTGTAATCATGATGGTGCCGAAATTATCTGATCATGTGATATGGTCAGGTCTAACTCACAGTCATGTGGCGATTATATATGACTCACCCTGTGTAGAGGTATCACAGTATAGTATTGTAAAGGGATAGCGGGATCGCTCAGTGGTGGAGCGCTGGGCTCGCAACTGCGAAATACTAGGTTCGAACCCCATGACGGCTCCTGTATGAGCTTCTCACATATATCCCAGCTCCTACTGCTTTAACAAATCTCAGACTCAGAAGATCCATTAAATAGGATGGCCATGAGAGGGAGCTGCGGTGGCTAATGAGTAGAGAAGTGGGTACCGCTTTGTCATTGGATCAGGTGACCTAGGTACAATTCAAAATCAGTGCGTCACTCTGCGCTTTCCCCCCCCCCCGTCAAATTCAGATTGTGAGATTAACTAAAGGAGGCCCACTCATAGACCATCATGTCTATGGGGCTAAACCATGGGCCATCCATGAAAAACAAAGTGATCCGATCAGAACCACCCAAGTGCTGGAGTACGTGTAGAACAAGAGAAAAACAGTTCT
>Ga0224501_10003125_pt1 | contig 13032 bp, 5 predicted proteins | sample SF_Oct11_sed_USG_4_FD_169105 | JGI IMG/M metagenome (GOLD analysis project Ga0224501, IMG submission 169105) | Sediment microbial communities from San Francisco Bay, California, United States - SF_Oct11_sed_USGS_8_1 | ecosystem: Environmental > Aquatic > Marine > Sediment | place: USA... | reverse complement strand
GGCACACGCCGCTGTAGCCAGGTACGTTTTGCGAAAGTCTTAGCATTGGCTGGTATTGGCACCCCTGTTGAACTAGACCCCTTCTCAGAAACTAACTACGTTATGTTTCCTTCGAAGGGGTGATAACCTCTATAATAAAGGGGATCAGTTACTCTGTATGAATGTAAACTTTGCGGAAAGGAAACACTATCTACTTTAAACATATTTCTTCTTACAATCTAAAGGTATCCTAGCAGATATTTATGACTGTGTGAACAGTATCTGTTATCCTTGACCTTTCTGGTGTTTTCACCAGACATTACATCGAGAGCACGATGATTAAATAATAACTTCCTGTTACTCCACCTCTACAGAATGGATCGGGTATTCTAAGAACAATACAAGTGAAAAGTGAAAATGTATTTACGATTTTGAACAAAAGAAAACTAGTTTGCTTGTCAATACGTAATTCTTGTCTGACTTGTATTGAATGTTATTCAATGAATGAATCATACGCGGAGGTATTTCTATTGAAATACCTGATCAGGTTCAGGCGTTGATCTCTATAATCTAGCTTCGGGCAGGCTATAATCTACAGCTTATCTGTGGATGGTTTAACTGGCACCAGCTAAATGACAAATCGACATGACTAATTCATATAGATTAACAGTATACGCTACACCACAGGTATTTCAAAGATAATGCACAGTTATTCTCCAAGGATAAAAGGCCATCTGTTAGACAAATTAAATTTTACATACTGCTCAGGCTGATGCACTCATATAATGAGTTAAATTGACATCAATCATTAACCATGCAGCTGCATTATATCTAAACAGCATTCCCTGATCTTCACAGAGCCACTATAAGAATCTCTAAGATGTAAATATAATATCCAGTGGCATGTATCAGTTCATATATCTGGGGTTCACAGATTGCAACATGGAACCCCGTGCAGCTTCCGGTCAGCTAAGAATGCTCTACGGTCTACCCTCACGCTATCCCCACGCAAAGTTAACTAATTTATTATTACTGTTTTTTCTCCGTTTACACTCCACATTATAAATCCCTGTGAGTGGTCACGAAGTTTGGTTAACAGGGGCTTTGTTGTTGCTCAGGAGCAAATCATGGTCGGATGCTCTTCTTGCTCTCTGCTCTTTTCTGGGATTCGAACCCACGACTTGTTGTGTGCAAATCGTGTATTCTAACCTTTAAGCCATGGCTGATTCTTCCCATTTTATCCTTGTGAGCTAAATTTTCTTGTTCCAATATTTGGCACAATGGGTTGAGATAGATCATCTGGTGTGCCATTCTGGGGTTAGTGGGTACTCAGATGGGTAACAGATGGGCATTGTCTGGGTGTCACTGCAGTTGTACTGCTCCGTGTTGGCAAAGCCCCAGAGTGCATGCAAAGAGTTTCGCACTCTGGAAACCGCTGATCCCGTGAGGGATCAATAGGCAGATCTTTGCAACCACCTTGTGAACAGAAGATTTCCTTCACACAAGATATCTGATGAGTTCACCCAATTGCTAATTCTTCCCCTGAAAACGAAATTATTTTAGGTTTTTCCTGACAGTCTACTTACATCTACCTAGCTTCACAAGTTGGTTTTTTTTTCTTATAATTATCCAAACGGAGTTTAGAGGAATGATTTCCTGGTTCCCACATGGTGGCCATTCAAAATGACAGCTCATCTTTTTAAAAGGCTGAACACATCTGATCTAGACATTCAAACTATCTCAAACATTCACACACATGCTTGCTCTGGTTTTATGAGTTGTTACTGTGAAATTACCAGCACAAAGGATAACGAGGGGGTGGCAGGAGTTGATGTAATATAGCTGATCTATTCGGCAGCTCGGACTTAGCAAATATTACCACATGTAATTGTAACTCGTTGGTTACTGACCTGAAGTGGCATATGTCAGACTGTAGGAAAGAGCTCCCACCTGTTCTTAAGGCGGCATACGGTAGCGTCATCATGTCCATCTTTTCTGTACAGTTACTATAGTTACTTTAGTCACTACAGTCACTATGCCTGTGTTTTGTATCTATCATCTATTCTATACATATACTGTCTCTACTTCTCCCTCCCCCCCTCCCGTAGGCTTACAGCGAGTGGAGGTAAACTCCATGACTTGGACACAATTGATCTGGATAACTTACGGGCTCTCTAGTATCCGGGTCAGAAAATACTCACTGCTATTGTCTCTCTGGTCACTGCTAAATTCATTACCGTGATTGACTTTTCCCAAATTCAGTTTGGGTCCAGTGCACACCAATTAACTGAATGCCTAATGAGTCCTTGGCAACATCACTGGGCTAAATTATTCTCAGTAAGTGATGAGTCACACTGCATGTTTATATTGGAAAATCATACTTAAAAAGTAACAATGAGATCTTTGGGTTCAGGCCCTGAGCAAACTAACAGGGCTCTATCCAAGGTTGAAATTAAAGTCCCCCTGTTCACATCAACATGCCCTGCTCAAAGCTGGATTATCCTGGTTTTTGTTCCAAAGCAGGTGGGTTGCTTGTGGCAAGGTCTGTTAGAAAAACATAGAGAATAGACGGCGTTTGAGCACAAGAGGTTGTGATTAGCACCATAACTAAAAGACAAAGTACATAAATTCTGTCAGTGTGTCGATGTGACTATGTCAGTGTGACTATGTCAGTTTGACTATGTCAGTGTGACTGTGTCATTGTGACTGTGTCCGTGTGGCTGTGCCAGTGTGACCATATTAGTGTGGCCGTGTCAGTGTGGCCGTGTCAGTGTGGCCGTATGCATGGTGTGCAGGTGGTGTTGTCACTACATCATGTATATATAACAGCAGCTGCCATGCACCATGTTCACAAACTATTAATCTTCAGTCCATTCTTTCACTACTGAAAGGGAAGTGTAAGCTTGAACAGTCAAGCATTATGAAGTAGTTTGCACGACAGATGTTTTTATTTTGTTGAGTATGCAGAGACGACTCTCTGTTTGGCTAGACGGTCAGCACCATAACTGTCTTTGTACTCCTATAAACGCTCGCTGAATTTGATTACGGGTATTAAAACGGGGTCCCAATGAGCCGCTCGCCAACTAGCAGAACTCTAACGCCATCATTGAGCTTATTTCTTAGTCCCAAATCTCATCAAGTGGAGAATAATTGAAAACCTGCATTAGTTAATTAAGAAGGTATCATTCTATCATTGTCTATATAGAGTGGATCACCATTGCGGCAGATGGGTTTATTACCGATCTATATAAAAGCCCCTCCTGTCTCCTCTCCCTCATTTCAACATGGTACGTCGCCGAGCTGGTATCGATTTAACCTTGACATGCGGTCTCACTTCACTCATCTCTTCTATCAGTAGCAGAAGTCACCATATAAGGAAATCATCATCCAGATATCATCTCATCACCCCTACTGGTTAGTATCAGTCTCCTCCTCATATCGTCTCAGCATCTCCGCTGGTGGTAAAATCTCATCACCTCGGCATCTCTGGTGGTGGTAAAGCCTCATCGTCTCGCATCTCCGCTGCTGGTAAAGTCTCGTCACCCCTAGCGGTTAGTATCAGCCTCCTCCTCTTGTCGCCTCAGCATCTCCGCTGATGGTAAAGTCTCATCACCTCAGCTGATGGTAAAGTCTCATCGCCTCAGCATCTCCGCTGGTGGTAAAGATTCTTTTATTTGAAATAGATCTAAGAGTTTTTATCTAGAATACCGCACTATTTTTGACAAACGCAGAGTATAATCTCTAAGAGCTCTCAGCAACTGTGAAGCTTTCCAACAGATGAGTTGAGATCACCCTTGCAATCCTGATATTTGAGCCAAGTGGATGGATAATTTCCTGGATTAGAGCTTACCTCCTATTAACTCACTCACTGTGCATGATATCTGCATGGCTACTCTTGCTGACCGATTAAACCAAATCTAAAATAATCGCTGCCTCCTAAATATATCTCTCCATTGTAACATTCCCTATTGTATAATACTGATTAATGTGGCTCTCACCGTTCATACAATGGTTCCATTAATTTCCTCTCTTCTTCAGGTAAGATGAGACTACGGGATTATCTAAGTAATAAGAAGCTGAGAAGGAAATCCAGCCAGTCACAGAAAGACCTTCGAGTCAGCGGAGCAATTAACCAGAGCTTTACAGACTATCATCATGGTTCCTTTTTTCTTCTCCCCACCGCTGACTCAATGACTCACTCAATGGATGGCTTCACCGGCAACTATAGGCTAATACAAGGACCTGAAAACCTAATAAATTATCAACAATCAAACGATGACAACCGACAAAAAATCTGTCGAGAGAAAAAGGAACACCTCAATAATAACAATCTCCCGTCCGGCTGCGCCGAGTGCAACTCAAAACCAGATGCCGTAATCTACCGACGACAGACCTCACTCCCGTGTCAGTTACCAACATGCGGATGCCAATGGCAATATCACTCCCTCCCGACACAGACAGAATCTCGCGTTAATGAAGTGCAGTATAACTCACTACCTACTTCAATGACACAGTCAGTCTACATTAGCAGTGACTCTATGTCCTGCTCTACCAAGCGAAGCCGTATCCGAACTAACCCGTGGCTCCCTCTACCAGCCACTAGCCAATCAGACGAGTTTGTTCCTCGCAGCAGACAGACGGACAGAAGACGAGAACCACGGCTTTCTCGGTTCATCTCAGAGGTAAGACACCTTCTTTCTCTTATCTCCAAGACAGAACAGCTGTCAGCAGTGGTTCCGAAATGCCCCATAAAGAAGCTAACTCTATGGGAGGACTCCCTTCATTTAACTTCGGGATCCGAAACTGAGGGAGACAGCGACTAATGGGATGTGGATTTACTCTGCCTGATTTTTCAAGCAGGTGTTGTTCATAAATTAAAATATATAGCCAGATTGGCTGCGCGTGCAGACAGTCCAGGCTCTGAAGACTGGACGGAAATGGTATAAGTGTGAGTGGATTTTCATGGATAATAGGGTTTCAAAAAGACTGCCTGAGGGTGTATCATAACAGGGGTTGATGTAGTGCGAGTGACCGACTGACGGTTCATTCACCTGTCTCTGTGCATCTGAGCAGCCAACTGAGTGCAGTAAAAACACAATGTTTATCAGGGCTGATTACGGTACGTACGCATAACCCTGCAATTACCATGCATGCCCTTCTCTTCATGAGAGGGTGGCTAAAATGGCTTTTATTCATTGTCATCGTTTACTATGCTTGACAAATCACTCGGCGATGCGATTATCACCCAGTATGGAGGATGCCTCTCGTAGGTTGTGACCTCACTGAGCACGCTCGAGCTGAAACTAGTGCTAGGTAACTAAACAGTTTTGTCTATTTGCTTAGATCTCAAAGACGGACACTCTTACAGTTGTATTTTGGTGGGCTTTCCTTATGCCTTCCTCATTCAGGACAAACATAGGTAATGGAGGATCTGGTGTTTCTATGGCCGGTAGCTAACAGGACTGATTGATTGTAGGTGGAGGAAATCATGCGAGAACAGTGCAGTCAGCAAGAGATGCTCAATTCAGAGGAAAATACAGAAGCCATCCTCACCGCTAGTGACAGTATGACATCATTCGACAGCGACAGTACGGAAGTCGGTGACACCGCGCTGGACGCTGATCTGACATCACCATCAGAAGGATACAAATCCGGGGGAGACGATACCGTGAGTACAGTGTCGGCCTCATCAGATAGTCATTCCTCTGGTAAGAGTCGACTTACAGCGAGACCACCGACTCTTAAAGACTTTACTAATAGTCTCTATATGGACAGCAGTATGAGTAGTATGTGGATATCAACTCAGTCATTAGCTAGTACTACTACCAACCAGATGTCAGCATCAACAATGTCCGTGAAATCCGCGGCCCTGGAGCAGCGAGTACGGAAACTGTGTCAGTCTACAACTGAGCTCGATGAGAAATTACGTCTGGCGAGATTAGAAGGTCGCTTTACGTTTCCATCCTAATTATAACAGAATTGACAGAATAGCTCCTGTGTTGTTTTGTTTTACGAGCTTTCTGTTGTCAGCTATGTTATATGAATTCTCTTATTTGATGAATATATTTATGTATATGTGTATATAGATATTTACCGGGCAACTCAAGCCTCTGATGGCTGCAGTAAAAGTCAATATAAAAGCCGATAGCAGCAAAAACGCTTCTATTTCCTCTTGGTTGAAGCACTTAACGCTCTGTGGATAATGTCCACAGTCAACAGTCAAGGAGCCAAGTATTCTCCTCCATTCCATCACATTACTCCACTATATGGAATAGAACTTGTATTGTGACCTTGACACACCCTGCTCTGACCTTTCTACCCGAATCGAATGGTTTTAGAATCATGGTGTTAGCATTTTTAAACACTTTCAGAGCCGAAAAGGCCAACCCTTTTAGCCATTTATCCCTGTATTATTAACTTTTGGCCATCATGTCAGCAATTCAGCAGCGAATGAGACGCTCAGTGTTTGCCGAATCTCTGCGGACTTGTGACCCCCAAACAGTTCAAGTAAAATCAATAGATCAATCCATATCTGGTCTGTATGAACCCAGTTGTTAACGAAATCATTGAATTATGCAAATTTCATCAATCTTTCATAAGCTTGGGTGAGTCATATGCCTGATTTCTGTACACAAACAGCAGCCAATACAAATATTAATATACTTCTATTCTGGTGTAGAAGTAGGTCAATTTTTGCATATCCCTGGGGCCACTCATAGAGTTATTGTCTTTATGGGGGCGCATGGACGCAAGCAGATGATGATGATGCACCCTGGGAAACACTAAGTCAAATACCTGCATGGTACCTAAATACCCCTGACACCGGCCAGGATACCTGCATGGTACCTGCATACCCCTGACACTGGTCAGGATACCATGGTACCTGCATACCTCCGACACCAAACAGGATATCTGCATGGTACCTGCATACCCCTGACACTGGTCAGGATACCTGCATGGCACCTGCAAACCCTTGACACCAATCAGGAGACCTGCAAACCCTTCACACCAGTCAGGACACCTGTAGAGTACCTGCATACCCCTGACATCAGTCAGGATACCTGCAGAGTACCCGCATACCGCTGACACCACTTAGGATACCTGCATGATACCTGCACGCAGACAGAGTGAGGCATATTGCTTTCACATCTTGAGCTAGGATTAAGGAGAGGAGCTCACACTCACAATGAGAGCCCATCATGACCGGGATTAAAACCCAGGTTCTCATTATTGCGAACTCAGTCCTCCACCTCTCATCTATTCCGCTAACCCCATCTATGTACGAAATCTAGGTAAAGGTTCTCGTGGAAGTTGCCTCATTCCAGAGGCAAGCAAAGGAGCTCAGCATTACCAAGGTTGTAGTATTCTAGTTGCAGCAAAGATTATGCCAAGATAATAAACTCAATACATTTTTTGAAAACGCACCGTTGCATTGCCCCACCTCCGCTGGGTGGACTAGCCTGGCTCTAGCTGGAAGGGCCAACAGACACTTAACGTGCCAAAAACAAAACGGAACAGAGCTGCAGCTTTTTTGTAGAGATGAAAGAACTGGACTAGCTGTCTGCAAAGTAGTGCGATCCGCTGTCAAGCAGATGGAAAGCGGTTTGAGCATGGCAAGACGTGGTTTCCAATAGCTCTATTTAATAGTTCTCAGCCAATCAGCGACTGGGCGGACTAATCGGGTGAACGAGTACAGCGGCGGGTACACTGGACCCCTCACCTCACCTTCGCCCGCTTCCGCCCGTTTGACTGGGAGACAGTTATCTTGGTAAAATCTTTGGCTGCGGTTGTGAAGAACAATTTATTCTCTTTTGCTTTCCTGGAAATGTTTTGATGACTAGAATTTCTAGATCAAATACTGACACCTTTTGTGTACAATGAACTGATTACAAATCAGTGATGGAAACATGTGTAATGAGAAAAGTAGCTATCTGATCATTACTGTCACCTGTATACCCTATCAGTAACAGTCATAAGGCTTCAGAGCTATGCAGTGTACCTATAGATCGGGGCCAGGGTTAGAAAGACTGGCTCACCATTATTATTAATATTAAATTCATTCCTGGTGATACTGAAGTTATGCTGCACCAGAAGAACAGTACTCAGTAAATCCGATCAGTCAGTTGGTCGAGGGCTCGAGTGACACAAGGCAAACTAAATCACGCGCATAAAGTCTTTATGCGACCACCAGGCCACGACTCCAAGCCTCGGCTTACGACTAGCTTGAGATCCCTTGTTGCCACTAATTATTTTAATCATTAAAATTGTCTTGGGTTATTTATAAAACCAATGAATTTCGGTGTAACTTATAACCTTATGGGTATATAGTAACTTGTGTAGGCTTGGTGAGTTAATAACTAGGTTATGACTGATAGCAGACCTGTATAACGACCACCAAGCTTTCATCCAACGGACGCCGCTGCTGTGTTAAGTGCGATGCCTCACATCTGTTACCCTCATTCAAGCATCATTAGGGTGATTGACTCATTTAATTGACTTTGCTAGCCTTCAATATGGGCTTCCTCTGCGATATAATGAGATACAGCTTGGCACCACATAATAGAGACCTTGCGCAGGAGAGAACGACTTTGAAATGATAACGTTACCGCGAGGGTTTAGTAATGAGAGTCGAGAGTTGTTTTACCCCACTTGAAACATGAATGAGACACTACAGAGCAGAAAGGTTTTTCCTTGTGACTCTAGAGTCCTCATAAGGGTAGTCATTTGGAGTCATTCTCTCCTGCGCAAGGTTTCTATGCAATGTCTGAAATGCGAGTCTGTACCCACGGCTTAGTGCGGGGAACAATTCATTTCAGGTTATAAATCAATTGGATTGTACTATTGTGTCTCGATAATTTTAATAGTATAATGCCACAAAATGTCAAGGAAATTCGCATTTTTTTATGATAATTTCACAGGATAATTATATAGCCTCTAACTATGGCAGCACTCAGCTATAACCCTGTTATAGTTATATAAGCTTCAGGTATAGCCCTCAGTCATATAGCTCTCAGTTATATTGATTACAGCCTTAGGGTATAGGCTTCAGTTATAGCCCTGATGATTAGAGCCTTTGGGTATAGCTTTTAGCTATAGCCCTGTTGATTATAGCCTTCAGGTATAAGGTTCAGTTATACCCTGTTGATTATATCCTTCTGGTATAGCTCTCAGCGAGTGATGTATAGACGTTTCCAGGGCCTCTCCATTGAGCCCCAGTGGACTTTCCACAGTTGGTGGATAAATTCCTGCGCTGACCAGTCCCTCTTTCTGAGTCCATAACTACAGCATTATAACCACCACAGATGAGCTGCCTTGCAGATAGCCAGTTTTTAGGGCGCCTATATTTTCGGCCCGTCGGACACAGATGCGCCAATTTGCGGTGGGCTTTCGGGCCGCCGGGCTTAAGATGAAAATAGTTTTTAGACATTGAAAACAGTCAGTAAAAATGAAAAATAAAGTAGCTAGGTGACCTAGCTCTTCGGCATGTGGCGGGTGGTCGCTCAACACCCGCCACCTGTCGGAGAGCCAGGTCTAAGATTCGCGAGTTTGGGTAAAACTTTCTCTTGCACAACAACCTTGTTGACTTTGGATCCCAACATTAAATGAAGGAGGCCCACCCATAGGTTTGGGGCACGCGGGTGCAAGCAAAAACGCTTCTAGTGAGGAACCCTGAGAAATGCTGAAGACTCACTAGGCCAATTTCTGCATACCCCTGACACTGGTCAGGATAGCTGCAGGGTACCTGCATACCACTGACATTGGTCAGGATAGCTGCAGGGGACCTGCATACTCCTGACGCTGGTCATCAAACAGAAGAATCCACAGGGCTTAACTTACGTTCTGGGTTCCACATGTTCATGCCTCTTTGCTACGGGAAGGGTAGCAGGTTATCCATGACAATTGGCACATCGGATCCTCGAGTGTTTGTAAATCCAGGGTAGTAGGGTCTCAGCGCCCGATTATTCCCAGAAACCTTCATGCCACCCGAAATACGAATGAATGATGTCTGACTAACATGCCCACTCTGTGAGAACGATGGCTGACTAACACGCCCACTTTGTGGGAATCTTGGCTGACTGGCATGTCCACTCTGTGAGAATCTTGACTGACTGGCACACCCACTCTGCGAGTATCTTAGTTGACTGATACATCTATGTTGTGAAGATTGATTGTTTTGGGTTATGGAAGGATGACTCTGCTTGCTGTTTGGATCAAATGAAGCGCGATTTTCAGGTTTCAGTATTAGTGACTGACCACTCAGAGTTTTTACGACAATACCACCTGCAATAAAACACATAATACATTTATCATAGCAGAGTTTGTGGTGACCAATGGGATTCCAAGGTTGGCAGCGTTGACCAATGAGAGGTCAGGTGGACAGCGTTGACTAATAACAAGTCACGTTCTAGTTTGGAATCAGAAAACCACGCAGCTTCCAATGAAGTATGCAATACTATACCCAGTCATCACGGTTTTACACTTTGCTTAGGGGATAAAGTTTCATGTTTTCAATCAGAATTGCCAATGGCATCCTTTCAGAGCTGATTCATCAAGCGGTACCACTGCTGCCATGTAGATGTTTGGATTGGCCGTTGGGGTTTTACCTTGGGAGAACTTCTTGAATTTTCTGGAGCCAGATCGCCTAACTAAAATAATAAAATATTACAGGAAATTGTACAGATTAATATGTCATCATCATCATATTACCATTAATATGTATTCTCTGGTGAGCATTACAGTTTTGTCTCACAAAAATTAAAGGGGTTATGTCATGGCCAAAAGTGTCTTCAGTTGTTTTTAGAATCTGAAGCGTACCACGAATAAATGGGCCCAATACCCAGCTCAAATGGAAGCTTAGATATAGCCCTATCCAATGCTCATACTTAGAGCCCTCAGTGACGCTCTTCTCCAACCATCGACGCAACAGAATTGGCCTCGATAGGAAATTAATACAGCTGTTGATGCTTGCATTAATTTTTCGGCTTATGCACTGATGTTTAGGAAATCCTCTTCAGTTGCACACTAGACCTGCAGTTACACAAGCCTATAGAGAAAATGTTCAACAAAAATATATAAATAGGGTTTCAGAGTGCAGTTTTCACCTGTCAGCAAGCTCTATAGTGCCATTATTGTGAAATTATAGAGGTCCGAACGCAATGGCCTCTATTTAGGGCTACGGAAACCCGGCAAAGCACTTCTCCAATCTTACGTTCAATTTTGAATTTTAATCGATGCTATGAGGGGATGAAGATCATTAGGCTACTAAGTTTTAGTAATTAGATTCCATTTTATTTCGATTTGGGCCATTTGGAGCGTAGTTATTTGAGTGACCGACATTTGTTTTGTGGAAAAGGGCCACTCGCTATCGCTGCAGTGAATGCGGAGTTGCCCCCTTTAAGAATGTGGAACACAACTCCGAAGTGCATCTACCATCGACCGTGTCATAACGCCTTTAAGAAAGTCCAGTTATTGGCAAAAATGATGGCACACCGGACTTAGGAGTAAAGACCCCAATTGATTCTAAGCTTTTTTTGGACTTCCATCTCTTGATCCTCTCTGGGTCAGTTTGATGTGAGCAAGAACTACATAATAAAACTTTTCGTTCAGTGACCGTGCAGGCTTACGCTGTGCAGCGATACTGCTGCAAGCCTTCAGAATGAGTGCTGCTACATGACCATCACAGGGTCAGCCTATAGTTCCCTGGGCCAGTTAGCACCTCCTTACATTCATACTACTGGACTACTGCACTACTATATTACTATATTACCGAATTTCGGCGGATGATGTGTAAACAAATGGCTAAGTTTGAACGAACCATTCAGTCAGTCTTGTGGCTCGGTGCTTCCCACCGAATCAGCGGGTGCTCGGGTAGAGTGGAGCTGACCCACTATCACAAAACCTGCCTATGCAGCAATTTCATTAGTTGCGGGCTTTGTCGCACTGCGACTGACAGCAGAAATGATTATATTATAGTTTTGACTTGCGAATCAATCAGAGGCTATTAATAGGAACAGCCAACTTGTTGGCTGATTTACTACATGAACAGAACTGTTCAGGGAGAGAGTTATGCCAAAGAAAGCAGCTCTACACATTGATTTAAGCTCACCTTTATTACTGCCATCCAAGTTTTGGGTGTCACTAACTGCCAATAAAAACAGAGCTTTGATATTAGGTGAGCTGATACAGAATCTGATTGGCTATAAGTTGCGAATGAGAATACAACTCCCGGAATGATCACCTTGAGGGTAATGCAGGGCTTGTCATTTGTTATGTATTGTGCGTGTTGCGTGATTTATTGGCACCAAATATAGGATATCAGGGGTAGTTCGAGACCTCAATAGGAGCATTCCCATGATCGGTTTTTCCACGACTGACTCTCACTTTCGGTCGCAGCCTGTGACCGAAATCACACTAACAGAATTTCGTGACTGAAAGTAGCCATTAGCATGGTAGTTTAGGCAAACATCAAGGTTACGGCAAAGAGACTTGATTACTACATTGGGATAACGAATCGTGAGCGCTCGCTTGGTTCTCACCTATGAGTTAAAGTTGAGAGAGGACAACTCTGATGCAATCGAGATCGAACAGTTATCTGAGAGCTAGTAAATATGGCTAAATAAATGAAGACACCAACTAGCAATAACTTTCAGTTTATGAAGAGTTCGTCGTAGACATTTCAATAGCTCACACTTTCTATGGATATGATTATTACAGATATATCAAGCTGCCATCACATGACCAGATAAGCGCAGTTACAAAACGAAAAACGCACAGAATTTCGGGGACATCAGGGGCCTGTGAAGTGACCATAACCGATGGACCCTTGACATTTTGATAATGTTGACACTATATAAACTAGCATACCCATTTTCACGCACGGAATTCTGTTCGGCGATCTAATTCACTTTCAGATGCAGCCGAGGTGCATGGTTTGTAAACACGCACTTTTCAGGCGCACTTTTGAGCAGTGAAACTGAGAATGCATCTGAAACCAGAATTCAGACGCATTCTCAAAACTTGATCACGCGAATTTATTTATTGCCAATGGCTCTG
>Ga0224501_10003124_pt1 | contig 13033 bp, 13 predicted proteins | sample SF_Oct11_sed_USG_4_FD_169105 | JGI IMG/M metagenome (GOLD analysis project Ga0224501, IMG submission 169105) | Sediment microbial communities from San Francisco Bay, California, United States - SF_Oct11_sed_USGS_8_1 | ecosystem: Environmental > Aquatic > Marine > Sediment | place: USA... | reverse complement strand
ATACTTTAATGCTTATGGCGCCTATTTAGATTTGGAACTCTCAGAAAAATTTGAAAATGCAGAACAGCTAATCCCGTACATTCATAAATTTTAGATATATGGCTTCACAATTATTTTTTAATCACAAAAACTAACTCGGATCTAAATTCCAGTCGTTGGATGATCCAGTCTTTTTCCCGCGTTAACTCGTTAAATCTGGCCTCATCGTATTTCAGCATGTTCTTTTCTCTTCCTCCGAGAGTTTTAGCGGGAAATGAAACTGCAAGAAAATTCGCGTTGATCGATTCTAGAATCTTCAAGCCAGCCGATTTCTCAATTTGTTCAAGACATGGTATTGTATTAAGAATAAAAGCCAAATCAGTATTAATCTCTGGTGCATGTTGTATGACGTCCCTAACTTCAGCGTACCCTTGAGCATTGTCTATAGCCATAAATTCATTTAGAAAACTTATCATGTCTTTGTAAACATCATAAGCATAGTATCTCACTTTTTCAGATATGGGCATCCAAGGAATTGACAGCGGGTGGAACCCACAAGCAACATCCATTATTGATTGGACGGGCGGAACAAGCGAAAATATTTGCGCATAAAATTGATCCAAAATATTCAAACGTTCCCCAGTAGAATAGTGATAACTCATTATTTCCGTACAAGTTTTGCGAAATAAATCTTCATTTTCGGATCTTTTGGCTTTTGTCAACTTTTCCAGCCAAAAGCCATAATTTGGCTTCTTCAGAAAATAGGCTCCACCAATCTAATGCAATTTATTCTTCGTAGATTTGACAGCTATTTTCAGATTTTTCCGTTTCGAGAGCTCGCGCATACCTATGTTTTTGATGAGATCTTCGCAGACATTTTTGTATTTCGGGCTTTTTAAAACGGCGTTTACTAACTGATCAAGCTGCTTTTTCTCCTTAGTCGCTTCTTGACTTTTCATTGAGACACACGAGTAATCATTTATTTAGTTTTCATATAAACATGACTTATCCAAATTGAAAACAGGAAAAGGGCTTGCTTCTTGAAGTATTGGCATGAGTTGGAGTTTCATTGTCTACTTTAAAGCAATGTTGTGACCTATTCCTTTCTCTTCCAAACCGTGGACTTTTCTAAAACCAGCTTCTCTTAAAACCCTCGTATAGTCGTTCCATACCCATTTATAGAAATCCATCATAAACGCAATTTCGGCTCGCGTAGAACCCTTTTCTTCTATCAAGTGAATCCGATTCTCAAAGATACCATCTGAAACTTTATCATAAACCATTACAACTGTCAATTTTGTCCCATTTCTCTCATAGGTAGGGAGAATTTCAAATCGGCCCTGCTTTTCCCATACTTTATTCATGAACTTCTTCAATTCGCATCTGGTATTTTTGGAGTTAGCGATGGGAACGCCGAAAACAAAAATCCCACTCTTTTTAAGCACAGAATAGATCCCTTTAGCTGAAGCCAAGAGAGATTTACGCGTTGTGATCCAGTCAAATGCATCGCTAAACACACAGTCAAATTTGCGTTCACATTTTTCTCCGAGTTCTTCCCAGCGGGAGCGAAAGAAACTTATGTTTAGTCCTTCTTCTTTCGCAAGTTGGGGTGCATACTTCACAGCAATAGCACTGGCGTCGGATCCTTCAACTTCGTAGCCTAATTCAGCCAAAAGGATTGTCTTAAACCCAAGTCCACAAGAACAATCCAGAATGCTTTTAATCCCCAGTTTTGATAAGTGCGAGTGCAGAGCAAGGACTCCATCCATATTCTCTTCTCGCTTGATCGGCTTCCAGAAGTCTCTCGAGAACCATTCCCACCTCCAAATAGTATCCCAAGAAGACTCTTCATTTGGACAAACCGAAATCTTAACAATATCTCGCCTTTGAGCTTCCTTTTTCATCTCCACATGACCTACCAGAACATCTTTTTCCATTTTAGTTGCTCAGAAACAGCATATAAATCATTAATGAATCTTCTTTTTCGATTCTCTTTTTGCCAAGTCTTGCTGCATTTTTTCGCATCGCCTGTACCATAATATTTCGTAATCCTTTTGAGATACAACTCTTTTTTTCAGATCCGCTATAGTGCGAATTCCTTCTTTCTTACACCATCCCACACAGATTTCATAAGCATCCCAATCAAGTTCCTCGTTTTCCCAGTACACAGGAATTTCGGGAATGTTATGCAGAAAAGCAGCAAAAGCCCTCGTATGGCCATCCACGAAGACTATTCTGTTTCCAAGTTCCTTGATCGGTATAGGTTCAATTGACTCAGGTTTTGCAGGATCAAACGTCTTCATTACTTCAGACAATTTTTCAGAACTTATGTACAATTGGCTGGGTTGTATCTCATTGAGTTTCATCATGAACGTTTTGGTCATCAAATCCACGTTGACCATAGCTTATCAAACCTAAAATAAATGAATATCGGTCATGGAAAAAACGGGAGCTGCGGGAGACCTATCCACATCTATTGCTTTTTTCACGGAAACTTTAAGAACATAATCCCGTAGCATCTTTCATAGATTTAAACGCAAGAAGGTTCGTTTTTGGAAATTGGAATCGTAACACGAAACAGAAATTCTTGGAGTTCAACCCAGCTTCGAGAAGCCCTAGCCAAACACAACATAGCTCACTTGTGCTTCAGCTTTCCGCAGTTGGTTGCCCGTGTTGGACATAAACCCTACATAAACGTTGGCAACACTAGCATTTTAGAAGAGTTAGACGCCCTATTAATCCGTCCAATTGGGCGAGGTTCACTGGAAGAGATAGTTTTCAGAATGGACATACTCTATAGGCTTCAACGCTTAGGCTTGTACATCGTAAATCCGCCTGAAGCCATTGAACACTGTGTTGACAAGTATGATCTTCTGGCGATTTTGGAGGATAATGGCATATCTGTTCCGCACACGGCTGCAACTGAAAATGTTGATGAGGCTTTAAAGGCTTTTAATGAGCTGGGCGGAGATGTTGTTGTTAAACCAATTTTTGGTTCCAGAGGAATTGGCTCAACAAGAATTCAAGACTCAGAAATTGCCTCCACAGTTTTTAGGACTATAACGTTTTATCATGGTGTAATATACATTCAAGAGTTTGTGCATCATGGTTTTTCCGACATCCGCGCATTTGTGGTCGGCGACCGTGTTGTTGCAGCAATGAGGCGTGTTGCGAACAGTTGGAAAACAAATTACAGTCAAGGAGCCCGACCCGAGCCGCTAAGACTTGACAAAACTATGGAGGAGATGGCTGTTAAATCCGCAAAACTCATAGAATGCAAAATTGCTGGCGTAGACATTCTAGAAAGTCCTAGGGGACCATTAGTTGTTGAGGTTAACAGTCAGCCTGGATGGAGGGGCTTACAATCAGTTACGCGAGTTAATATTGCCGACGAAATTGTAGACTTCGTCCTATCAGAATTGAAGAAATAGAATGGAGCAAATAAGCATGGTAAAGGTTGAAATTGTAAAAGTCGACGTTTCAGCTAAAAAGTTTCAAAAAATGACAGATTACGTAACAGAAGAAAAACCTCTCCCCATATTCTTGAATAGGACTTATTATGTCACCATTTTTTGCTCCCCATCAAACCTGAAAGAATTAGCAGTTGGGCATTTGCTTTCCGAAGGAATCGTAAAATCGGTTGAAGAAATTGATGAAATAAGTTTCAAAGGGGAAGGAGTTTGCCGTGTTAAACTAAAAGCGGATATTGACTTGGAAAAGAGACTTAAGCTCTTAACCCCTTTTTCCCGCGTGATTCTTTCCGCCTGCGGTAGTTCATCACCCTACGAATATTCTGGAAAGCTTCCTAAAATTACGTCGAATTTGAAGGTAAAAGCTGAAGTAATTCTAAACGGCGTCAGCCGCTTAAACTCTATTGCCGAGACTTTCAGAAAAACTGGCGGAGTACATGCCGCAGCCATCTACAAGAGCAACGGAAACCTTGTAGCCTTCGCTGAGGATGTGGGTCGACACAACGCTGTTGACAAAGTAATTGGCATTGGAGCCTTAAACAAAACTGATTTCAAAGAATGCTTTCTTACATTAAGTGGACGGTTAACAGGCGACATCGTCCTTAAAGCAGCAAGGGTTGGCTTACCAATAGTAGCGTCTTTGGCTGCAGCAATAGACTCAGGCATTGCAGTTGCTAAAAATGCAGGCTTAACATTAATCGGATTTGTCCGCGGAAAACGCATGAACATCTACACTTTTCCTGAAAGAATCAAGCTTGACAACCAAATCCATAAAGGTAGCCAGTTCGTCGGTTAATTTTCTTTCTCTTGCGGTTATTCCCGTTTCCATATCATCAGCAAGTTTTGAGCCGTAATAGGCTGTGGCTAAAAATGTCCTAGCCAATCTTACACATTCTAGGATGGTTTCCAATTTGCCTGCGTGAAGATAGAGAGTGATGTCATTTACTACGAGGATACTTGTGATGTTATGTTTGAATTTTTTTAGAAGTGGTTCCATATTTTTCCTATTTAATTCCGCATAATGTGAAACTTGTTCGGGTGATTTGCCACCTAATCTCGGTGTGTAAACTTTTTTAGGAGAAAAATATTTGATTCCCTTAGGCATACGCAAAAAATCCGTTAATTTTCCGCCGATTCCATCGACCTTTGGTGGAGCCAAATCAATAACAGTTATTTTTTCAGAGCCTACTAAAGCCAACAATTCTTTGAGCAATTTCGCTGCCAGCTTAGTTTTTCCAGAACCCACTTCGCCTAAAATTAAGACTTTCTTATTGAAGATTTCCTCACCCTTCAATTGTACTTTCTTTTTATTTTTCGCCAAACAAAGTCTCCCTATTTATTCCAACCCTATGTAAAATCAAGAGGATTACAAACCCGATAATGCTTCCGGGAACACAACTCAACGCCCATCCAGCCCCAAAGATTAAAAAAGCAAGCATACGTCCCTGTTGTGCTGTTAAGTCTAGTAGGCTCTGAGAATAGTTTAAAGACACCGTCCACGGAGCCAATAAGAATAGAGCAATGGAAGCACCTATTAACACTGTTCCAATAGGCTCTGCAAGAGCCGATGCTAACCGTGTTTTTTCGCTTCTTTTAAGACGTTTAAGAATCCAGTATACTACGCCGACAACTATGGCACCTGGTATCCCTCCAGGGAAAGCATAAACTGTGCCCGTACCCAACATGTTTCTTATCGTTCCTATGAAAATTGCTGCTAATGCTGCCCAAAATGGACCCACAAATACTCCTAAGATTGCATTAACCATATGTTGAGTTGGATTAGCCTTTGTGCCAAAAACCAAAAACACCGTAAAAGGTGATATAGCTATCCCTAAAGCGGAAAAAACAATGACTAAGGCTAACTTTTTGACGTGTATTATGCTAGTTTTCATGTTTTCTTCAATTCTCGCGTCAGTTTTACAGCAAGCCTGGCTAAGTCGTAGGCTTGCTCGCCAAAAATCACTATCATCGGTTCTTTACCGACATCGCCTTTATGATAAATCACGTCTGGAGCTTTTCCGATTTTCTTGATGGCTTCCTTTACTCCCCAAGGTATGGTCATTCCTTCAACCCTTTTTATCTCCTCGGACTCCTTTTTACGATCATAGAGGGAAATCGTCATATCCCACTTTTCTAAAACTTTTAGAATATCGTCTAAGAATTTTATGTTAATTGCCGCCGTTTTCCTTTCGTCATGCCTAGCAACTTCAATTATGTATTTGGCTAGATGAGAAGAACATCCAAACTTCGGATTGCCAGCAGCCCTAACGCCTTCAGATGTTTTTACAATTCTGCCATCTATTGCAGCCACATCATTGATGCTTTCTGCATAGGGAATTGCCATGGCAATATTCATGCCAACTTCAGGGACAAGCATTGCAATTTCCGGAGTTGCCTCGATTAAAATTTTCGCTTTTTCCAAATTCATCAAAACATTGTATCTTGAAGATTCACGGTAAAGATGAGCCATCGGATTTACAGGTCCGTAACCTTTTCCGATGTTCAGTCCAAACTTTATACCTAAAGTCACAATTTTCTTCGCGTTTTCAACCGCTGCTGGTATATCCATTTTTTTGGCAAGTCCAGCGGCTATGGCTGCTGAAAAGCTGCACCCCGTTCCATGGGTAGTCTTGACATCAAGTTTGGGAGCGCTAAACTTTGTTATCTTTTCTCTATAATAAAGAAGGTCAACTGCGTCCTCCCCTGCCAAGTGTCCGCCCTTAATTACAACAGCTGTTGGTCCGAAATTGGAAATTTTCTTGGCGGCAACTTCAGCATCTTTTAAATTTTTAATTTCTGTATTAGAAAGTTTTTCTGCCTCAAATTTGTTAGGCGTGATGACTGTGGTTTTTGGTAGAAGATATTTTTTTAGTGCTTCTATGGCTTCGGGTTTCAAGAGGGGTGCTCCAGATTTGGCAATCATAACTGGGTCAACAACCAATGGAAACTTGTATTTTGAAATTTCTGAGGAAACAATTTTGATTATTTCCTCAGTATGTAGCATTCCCGTTTTTCCAGCGTCGATGCCTAAATCTTCAGCAACAGCTCTTATTTGCATTCGAATCATTTCGGGTTTCAAGTCTTCAACGGCTGTGACAGAATAAGTGTTTTGAGCAGTGATAGACGTGATCGCCGTTGTACCGTGAACGCCCACGACAGCAAAAGTTTTGAGGTCTGCTTGTATTCCAGCGCCTCCTCCAGAATCGCTTCCAGCAATCGTAATCGCAACTGGAACTCTGCCTTTCACCTTTCCTATTTGGAACATTTCAAGTCACCTTTTCGAGCACGTAAAGTGCAATGGCTGAGAATATAAAGGATGGTATGCTTGAGCCAAAGCTTGTATAATTGTAGAATATGATGTAAACTAGGACTCCTAAAAGCCAAGAAATTATAGGCTTGACTCTAAAACCTTTTACAGAAGAATAGAACTCTTCTAAATTGTATTGCTTTTTCTTGGTAATGTAAAAATCTGTTGAAAGAACACCAAGTAAAGGTACAAAAACAGAACCTATGTATATGAGAAACGTTCCGTAGGTTGCCTGCCAATTTTCGGGTATTAAGACTGCCAATATAACGCTTATCACCATGATTCCAGCAATAATTTTCAACTGTTTAGATTTGGGAGAAATATTTTGCACGGATACTGCTCCAGAATAGATGTCAGCAAAGCAATTGTCCGTTTCATCTACCAACAGTAATGTTAGGGCGAAACCTCCAAAACTAATAGAAGCTATTGAGGAGATTATACTTGCCCCAGGGTAAGCCGAAACAAGCAGAGCACCCAAAATGTAGAACCAAGTGTTTGCGAAAGTATAGCCTGTAAGCGTTCCTATAAAGGCTCCTTTTTCACTTTTGGAAAACCGGTTATAGTCTGATATTAGTGGCCACCATGATATTGGCATTGCTATGACAAGATCCAAAGCTAATGTTATTGGCAAGGAACCGTCTCCTTGAACTGCAAAAAGTTGGGGAAATTTTGTAAGAATGCTGTAGGTGATGAAAATTGCGCTCCCCATGCTGAACCATATTGCAAATTTCTCCAGCCAATGTCTTACAACCATCAGAGGGCCTCCAATGCATAGTAATATGCACAAAACAGCAAAGACAATGATCCAGAAGTACAAGGTATATGAACCCAAAAATGGGCCCGTAATGAGTTGAGCGGAATTAGCCATTATGAATATTTCGAATGAAGCCCAACCAACCAGCTGAATTGTATTGAGCACTGTTGGTATGTACGAACCTTTTAGTCCCAAAACTGCTCTTAAACTAACCATTGTTGGTATGCCATATTTACTTCCTAAACCACCAGCCAATGCTAACATAAGAGAACCTATTAGCGAACCTACTACAGCAACACAAGTTGCCTCAATCATAGATAAACCAGGGATAAGCAAACCGCCGGCTTGAAGCACAAGTAAACCTACAGCCAAGCTTGACCATAAAACGAAGTAGTCGAATAACCCCAAAATTCTCTTCTCTGAAGGTACTGGTTCTGTTCCCCATTCAGGAGGTAACTTTAAATCCAATTTTCTAAGACGAGTTTTTCTTTTCTTCATGGTTTTTCCCTCCGCCAGCATTACCTGGATCAGGTTCTAAGGGTCGACGGCGCCTTTAGCCGTCCTCTCAGCCGGGTCACAATCCCAGCTCCCCAAACCTTAGGTAGGGTAATCGTTATTTAGTTGTATATTTATCTTTCCTAAAGTCTAAGCATATTGGGATGTTGCAAAATGAAGCCGCTGCCTAAGGAATTTGACGCTATTGAAATTGAAAAGAAGTGGCAGAAAAAATGGGAAGAGATGGGCGTTTACCGCTTCGACTGGAAAGACAAGGCGCGCCCAATCTTCAGTATTGATACTCCGCCGCCCTATCCTTCTGGCGAATTTCACATGGGGAACGTTTTGAACTGGACATACTTTGACATAGTAGCTCGCTACAGACGCATGATGGGCTACAATGTTTATTTTCCTCAGGGATGGGATTGCCACGGTTTGGGTATAGAAGTTCAGGTGGAAATAGAAAATGACATTAGGAAAAGGGAGATACCCCCAGACAAGTTTCGAAAATTATGCGAGAAACTGGTTGAAAAGTACATTGCAATGATGAAAGAGGGAGTAATACGCCTAGGCTGCAGTGTTGACTGGACAACGGAATATCGCACAATGGATCCTGATTATTGGAGACGCACCCAACTGAGCTTCATAATCTTATACAATAAAGGCTTCATGTATCAGGGTACGCATCCGGTGAACTGGTGTCCCCGCTGTGAAACAGCTATTGCAGATGCCGAAGTGGACTATGAGGAACGTGAGGGGACGCTGCACTACATCAAGTTTCCATTAGAGAATGGTCATGATCACTTGTTAATAGCCACTACTCGTCCAGAGTTCATACATGCATGCGTCGCCGTTGCAGTAAATCCCATGGATGACAGATTCAAAAATTACGTAGGCAGAAAAATCATCGTCCCCATTGTGAACCGCACGGTTGAGATAATTCCCGACGAAAACGTTGATCCCTCATTTGGGACAGGCGTGGTTATGATATGCACATATGGCGACAAGGAAGACGTAAAAACCGTGATTAAGCATAAGCTTCCAGTCATAACAATCTTAACAGAGAACGGGAAGATAAACGAAAATGGAGCCAAATACGCAGGATTAACAATAAGCGAGGCAAAGGAAGCGATAGTTAAAGACATTGAGGCTGCTGGGTTGCTGCAAAAAACTGAAAAGATTCAGCAAGAAATAGGCGTATGCGACCGATGTGAGACTCCAGTTGAGATTCTTGAACGTAAGCAGTGGTTTATGAAAACTCGAATTTTAACCGACAAAGTGGAAAAGACCGCTAACGAGATAGCGTGGTATCCTGATTACATGAAGACCCGCTTGGTAGATTGGGCGCGTTCCCTTGACTGGGACTGGGTGATAAGCCGCCAACGTGTGTTCGGAACGCCAATACCCATATGGTATTGCAAAAACTGTGGTGAAATACTAGTGGCGAAAGAAGAATGGGTTCCAATAGACCCGAAACTTGAGACGCCACGAATAGACAAGTGTCCAAGGTGCGGCGGCAGAGAATTTACCCCGGAACGAGATGTTTTCGACACATGGATGGACTCTTCCATTTCATGTGCAGTGCATGCTGGTTGGCCGGACCGAGAAGATTGGAGGAGACTGTTTCCAGCGGATTTACATCCTTCAGGCACAGATATTATTAGGACTTGGGCTTATTACTTGATGGTTAGGCACCTAGCCTTGTTCGATGAGAAACCATACAAGAGCTGCCTCATCAATGGCATGGTTTTGGGTCTAGATGGCAGAAAAATGAGTAAGTCACTCAAAAACTATGTTGCAGCACCAGAAGTGGTAGACAAGTACGGGACGGATGCCGCTAGACAATGGGCTGCAGGTGGCGGTGCCACTGGATCGGACATTCCTTTCCGCTTGCCAGATGTAGAATATGGAAGGCGCTTCTTGACTAAGCTGTGGAATGCGGCGCGATTTGTTAGCACTCAGCTAAAAGATTATGATGCTAGCGGAAAATACGAGTTACAGCTGCTAGACAAGTGGGTTCTCAGCAAGGCTGAAAAACTAACGCAAAAAGTCACCGACGCCTTAGAAAAATGTCAATTCAACATAGCCATAGAGGATTTGCGCAACTTCACGTGGCATACATTCTGTGATCAGTACATTGAAGCGGTTAAGGATAGGCTTTACAAGCCTGAGCTTTATGGAGAGGAAACAAGGAGGGGGGTTCAATTCACGCTTTACACGGTTTTGCATCGCATTATCCAGCTGTTAGCTCCAATAATACCTCACATAACGGAGGAAATTTACCAAACGATGTATGCTGAAGACATTGGGCAGAAAACCTTGCAGTTGGCGCCTTGGCCGAAGCCAGACCTTAGAAAAATAGATGAAGAAGCTGAGAAGAAAGGCGAATTGGTAATGGCTGTAATAACGGAGATTAGGCGGGAAAAAGCTGAAAAGAGAAAACCCCTAAACGCGCCAATAAAAAGGGTGAAAATCTACGCGGGAAACAGCAAATTTGCAAGCATAATCAGCGAAAACAAAGAAGACATTGTTGGAACGTGCAAAATCTCTCAACTTGAAATTTTATCCGAAAAAGGCGGAGGAAGAAAAGTCCAAGAAATTCCAGAAATAAGTTTCATCAGCGAGTATTAGCTTTTAAGGCTTAAGTCCAGTTCCCACGTCCACCCAAAGTTTTTCGCCTATCTTTTTGTAACCAATTTTTTCATAAACTCTGATGGCTGGATAATTGTCCGACCTTACAAATAGAGCCGCGGTTTCTGCATTTTTTAAAGCTTCTTCCGTCACAGCTGAGGTGGCTAATGTTGCGTATCTCTTGTTTCTGTGACTTGGGTGGGTGTAAACTCCGCCTATCATCCAAACTTGTGGCAACTGCAGAAAAGAACCAGCGTAAGAGACTAATTCAGAGTTTATAGAAACTCCATAGATTGGCGTCTTACTGATCCAATCCATGTATTTCTTTGTCCTTTTTGGGCGGTCTTCACGGCTTGAAAGAAGAATAGCAAGCCTAGACGCATCATCCTCGGAGCATAATCTATGCACATGCTCAGATTTGAAAAAGTTTGCCTGTCCCTTCTTAACCAGCATCCAATCTTCAACGTAATGTTTTGCTTTTGGAAACTTGCCTTCTATAATCGGTAGAAGATTCGGTGGGACATGCATAATGAAGTGGTTTTCAGGTGCGTATTCAATCAATTTTTCTGCTGTGCCCTTTTCGCATTCTAAGACTACGCTTGGAAAATCTAGAGCCGTGTAAATGAGAATGTATCCTTTTAGGTTTCTGTCTTCGAAAGCCGCATACATAGTTGTGTGTTCAGGCTCATATTGAATATCGTAAAACGCGAAAACATGCCTTATAACATCCAACCTAAGCGAATCAATTACACGTTGTTTGTTATTTTCAACAACCTTCTCCACTGCAATCATAAGGCTTCCTCTTTTCCTCTTGGACAATCTTTGGAACTTCGCTTAAAGAGTGAACAACATAGTCCGCTTCGAAATCTATTTTCTCGTCGGGGTTTCGTTTAACAAGGATAGATGTTCCGTTGGCTTTTTTGGCGGCTGACACATCATGAACCAAGTCGCCAACCATAAAGAAGCTATTTGCGCCAAGCTTCTTCAGAGCCAGCAATATGCCTTCAGGATCGGGTTTCAGTTTCTTCACTTTTTCTCTCGTAATAATAACATCAAAATACGTTTTCAAGCCGTGAAGCTGAAAAACGATGTTCAAGGCTTTCATTGAGGTGTTGGTGACAAGCCCTATTTTCATTCGAAACTTTCTTAGTTTTTCCAATGTGGAGATGGTCTCTGGAAAGAGTTTTGACTTCTCCGCTGAGTCCAGTTCATATCGGACTAGGAACTCTTCCATTCCTTGATAAATTCTCTCAGCATCTGCTTTTGTAAGATTCTTTTCTACGTATTCGATGGCTTTGTTACGCATTAAAGTGGCACGTTCTATTCCTTCAAGCACGCTAGATGGGATACCGAGCTCTAGTAGTTTCTCTTTTGTTTTGCGTCTGAACTCTATAACATGTTGGTGGTCTGCCCACGGGGTTTGAACTAATGTGTCTTCTAAATCGAATAACACTGCCTCGGTGCGGTCATTTTTGACCATTTTTGATTTCTTCCATGAACTTGTCAATTTCCTCTTCTGTGTTGTAAAAGTGTGGTGAAACCCTTAACCCATGAGCCCTAGCGGAAACAATTATGCCCTTGCGGTTTAGGCTTTCAGCCACTTCTTTCGGGTTATCTATTTTAAAATTGACTACGCCTGAGCGATATTGCGGTTCTTCTGGTGTTTGAAGTTTAAACCCTAAACTCTTAACAGACTCTATCAAATGGTCTGTTAGCTTCAGTATTCTCTTTTGAATGTTTTCTATGCCAAAATTCAACACCATTTTTAATGCTTCTGTTGCACCTGTGAGGCTTATGAAGCTTGGTGAACCAACCTCAAAACGGCTTGCAGTTTCCGAAAGCCTTAGACTCCAAATGTCCCAAAAATCTATTGTATCAAAAACCTCTGGTTTTACGCTTGCCCAGCCAACAAACGGTGGCTCAAACTTTTCGATAAGCTCTTCTTTAACGTAGAGGTAGCCTGCCCCAGGCGGGCTTAGAAGCCATTTGTAACATGCAGTTGTTAGAAAGTCAACGTCATCTTTTTTAACGTCTATTTGCATGGCGCCAGCCGATTGAATTGCATCAACGATTAAGTAGGCTCCGTGTTCGTGGGCTATTTCGCTTAAGACTCGCAGGTCATGGCGGAAACCATTAACGTATTCAACGTGGCTTACGGCAACAGCAACAGTTTTGTCATCAACAGCCCTCTCCACATCCTCCAGCAAGATTTTTCCATCAACATTTTTCATGTAATGAACTTTCACGCCTAGGCTTTTGCGTAGCCAAGGATAAACCACTGAGGGATACTCCAAATCTGTTGTGACGACTTTTGAACCGCGTGGATAATTGAGCACGTTTGCAGCGATATTTAAGCCTACGGAAGTGTTTTCGACAAAGGCTATTTCTTCTGGTTTA
>Ga0224501_10003121_pt1 | contig 13036 bp, 3 predicted proteins | sample SF_Oct11_sed_USG_4_FD_169105 | JGI IMG/M metagenome (GOLD analysis project Ga0224501, IMG submission 169105) | Sediment microbial communities from San Francisco Bay, California, United States - SF_Oct11_sed_USGS_8_1 | ecosystem: Environmental > Aquatic > Marine > Sediment | place: USA... | reverse complement strand
TCGCGGAACAGATGACCCATTGGGTGGTTATATCCTTGATGGTGATATTTGGAATGGATGGTTTATTGGTGGGGGTAGCACACAAAGTAGGCAAGGTGAGTTAGCCTTTAAGTTTTATCAAGAAATTGTAGGGGGCGTTACTAATGCGTTCAGTGCTAATATATCCCTGACTGGACATTCATTAGGTGGGGGGCTGGCTGGTCTCATAGGGGGTGTTTACGGTAAAGATGCAACAATGTTTGATAACATGCCTTTTGAAGCGGCACTTCAAAACACAATTTATGCAACTAGAGATACAACACCTGTAGAAGATTTTAATCAAGATCTCAGAACATTAGTCTATGGCAACGGGGCAATAGCTCCACAAAATATTACTGAAGCAACAAAGACAATTTCCGTTGAAGGTGAAGCTTTAGAATTGTTAAGAACGCTACAAGCTACTACTTTACTTCCCCCTCTGGATTTAGGACCAAATGTTGTACTAGAAACGACAAGCGAGTCATCAGAAAGTGTTTCTCGGCACAGTCAATCAATGCTTATTATTCGTATGTTCGCAGATACAGATGAAGTGTCTGAAATTGCATGGCTTTCTGCTGCACAATATTTCTGGCCAGTACTTTATGATAGCGGGTTTTCTGGTTTAATAGGCATGGATAATATACTAGGTCTTAATAATACTGATGGACAATATGATGCAATATTACGCGCAATAATAGCTTACTCCGCCATCCCTCAGGAATTTGATGCGCAAGGAAATGAAACCTCTGTTACAATCTTCGGGGATACGGGTATCCGTGCATTATACGATGATGCGAATAATCTGGGTAAAGCGATTACGGATGCGGGGGCGAGCAGCGTAATCGAGACCTATGGGATGGAGATATCCAAGGCTTTTGTGCAGTTTGCCGGGCAGCTTGCGCTCTCGAAGATTAATCAGGGCGATGATCTGACGTGGGACGAAACGACTGGGGTTTTGACCTATGATCCGGTGGGCGGGGATACAACCCTTACAATAGATTTTACCGATGATCTCTGGAGCGCCGCAGGCAAAGGCACTTTGCCGAATATGGCGGCACGGGCCGCATTGATAGGGGATATTTGGACTGGTACAGGGCTTGATACACAAATTCGTGCAGCGGCTTTGGATTTATGGGGGGATGATACTACTAATGTTATTGATCAGGTGATTTTTGCAATAGCAGGTGCTGGGACCTATACATTACCATATGGGCAAAGTGCACCGGATCAGGCTAGCTTGTTTATGGGGAGCGTTGGTGATGACTCCTTAATAGGAGAGGTTGGCAATCATCTGGTGATCAGTAATGGCGGTAATGATCAACTTGATTACAGCAGTTATAATTATGCCTTGACGTTTAATTTTGAAGGGGATGAGCGTGCCCGTATCACAGGCGGGGCTGGTACCAATGAAGCTTTGAAAGATTATGTGGTAGGTATTGATCAATATGTGCTGACAGGGGCGGCGGATACTGTAAAATTTTCTACTAATGCACAGTTTGACTCAAGCATTATTATTGATGCAGGGGAAGGACGTAATCATCTGGATTTTACGGATTATAACGAAGGAGTAAATATTTCTGTAGATTCTGGTGTCGGTTATGCGAATTCAGGCTCTTCGGGCAATGCTTTTAATATACAGAGCTTTACGAAGTTTACTGGAAGTGATTATGCAGATACATTTGTCGATGGTGCAGGAGAACAGGATTATGATGGCGGTGCTGGGGTGGATACACTGGACTTCTCTGCTTCGACTTCGCCTGTCATCGTGAACACATTCGAAGATGTCTATAACGGGGTTTTTACTCTTGAAATCGGAGATGCTGGTTGGACTTTTGATCGGTCGGGTGGATTTGAACAATTTGTTGGCACAGGCGGTGATGATTATTTCTTTGCCAATGGTGAAGGCGCTGTAGGAGTAAACTATAGCTATAGTGGCGGCGGGAATAGCTCTTATCTAAACCCACAAGACACATTATTTTTCGGGCGGGATACGGTCGACTTTACGAAGTATACTCTCGATGCTTTTGGTACGGGAATTGACGTGACATTGACGGGCTCAGGAAATGGAAGTGGTACTGACAGTCTCGGCGGTAGTTTCTCCTTATCCGGCATTGAGCATATTATAGGTACAGATGGGGTAGATACCTTGATTGGGGATAGTGGCTCCAATTGGTTGCAAGGTGGTGCAGGAGATGATTTTCTTCAAGGCAATGGTGGCAATGATCACCTCATCTCTGAAGTATCATCATCTGATTTCTTAGTTGGTGGCACCGGAGATGATACATATTACCTTTATGGTGACAGCGGGGACATTATGTCTGTATCCATAACAGATAGTAGTGGCACGAATGACAAAATATTTATTCTTCAAAACAATTATGATACTGCTATTGATTATTCCTTGCTTCAGGATATCGAATATCTGGAATCTTCCGATGGCAGTGTGTTTAAAATTGCCGGTCTTGGTCTCACATTTACACAAAATCTGTCTGATCCGGCAGATGAGATAATAGGCGGAACGGCAGGTGCTGATGTCCTGAATGGTAATGCGGGGAATGATTATATTCAGGGCGGTACAGGTGCGGATATCATAAATGGTGGTACAGGGGATGATGCGCTTTATGCTAATGCCCAGAGCATTTCGACGCTGGATACGGATGTAGATAAGCTTTATGGCGGTGAAGGAAATGATTTTCTTTATGGCTCGGGTGGTGGCGATACGCTTTCTGGTGATGAAGGATATGATTATATATTTGGTAAAAATGGTGACATTCTTTTGGGTGGAGCAGGTCAGGATCAGTTAGAGGTTACAGGCGACGGGGCTACGCTTAATGGGGGTGATGGAAATGACAATATTACTGTTATTGGTAATAACAACATTATAGAAGCCAGTGCGGGTATAGATGTCGTTACTGTTGTATCAGGGACTAATAATAAGCTGCTTATTACTGGCGAAAGTCTTTCAAGCCTAAATTTTGAAATATCGTCAAATGGCTCTCATATTATAGAAAGGTCTAATGGGGATCGAATAATTTTACCAAATAGTATTGATTACCTAAATTTCGGGGGGCTGGATATTGCCTTTTCTGATGCTCTTAACCAAGAGAATTTTACCTATAGAAGCTCTGTCGTTCAGGATACCACGATAGAGCAGGACGTTGGAAAAAGTTATAGTTATTTGCCACAGGTTTATCATGGTTTTGGTGAAGATAATGTCTATTATTCCTATGCTGATGGTGATGAAGTCTATTCAGGGGGCGGAAACAATTTCTATATTTTTGACACTGTTTACGATCCAGGAAACACAACAACAATTGCCGGAGATATTGATTCCAAGGTGGATATCATTCATCTGGACGGTATTAATTCACTAGATGATGTCCAGTTGGTATTTGATTTTGGATCACTCGAACCTACAGTATATTTATATTATGGACATAGCAAAATTTTCATTCTGAATGCAATGGAAACAGGAGCGAGCGATCATTATCAAGTTGCGCTTGATTCCGTTCTTACGCCAGGTGAAGTTGATTTGTATTCGTTGTGGGAGATTAATCATGTAGTGAAGCATGGAAATAATGGTGATCAGCCCGGATATTCCGTTGATGACGTAATCTATGCATTTGGCGGTAATGCTATATTCGGATATACCGGAAATGATATTATTTATGGAACAATCTTTGGTGATGAGCTTTATGGTGGTACAGGGGATGACACTCTCTATGGTGATGAGGGGGATGACCTTCTTTATGGGGAAGATAATAATGATGATATCTCCGGCGGGGAAGGGAATGATCAGCTATTTGGCGGCGCAGGAGATGATATATTAGACGGAAATTTCGGCAATGACGAAATTGATGGCGGTGATGGTGTTGATATACTTACTGATAGCGCAGGACATGATATTTATCATGCTAGGTCAAATGATACGCTCATAGTTGGGCACGGTGATAATACTGTTATTGCAGAAGAAGCTGACTTATCGGTTTTTACTATTGATCTTTCGGCCTATGATAATGCTGGCCAATACCAGTTTAGCCGTGATTTCTCAATAAACTCTTCTACGGATTATAAACTCGTTTATGGCAATAATTCACTTACTCTTCAAGATTATCACCTGCTAACTGCCTCGCCATCTGTACTGCTATCTTCAGGGCAGTCGCTTTTATCTAATCTGGTTATCACAGGAAATGGTTCTGATCTGGATGACTTCTATTCGGAAGATAGCTTCATGATATACCAGAATGATCTTGTTCATGCTAAAGACGGGAACGACAATTTTACATTTATGGACGGGAATGATGTGTTCTATGGCGGTGAGGGGAATGACACCGTAAGCAAAGTGTTCGGTTTCAGCTTTACTTTGCCGGATGGCACTGTAATTGGTACGCCTTCAGCTACAGGGAATTTGACTGCCTATGGCGAAGGTGGTGATGATTTCCTTCAAGGCGGTATTGGAAATGATACTCTGGACGGGGGTATTGGAAATGATCTTATATATGATTTATGGGGTGGGGCGGATACCCTGAATGGTGGAGACGGGGACGATTTATTTGCACTGGATGCGACAGGTGGAGATACTATAGATGGTGGAGATGGAAATGATACCATAGTATTTGCTGCAGCAAATACTCTTGCAAGTATAAACTCATCTCCTTTTTCTTCTTTTGTTGTTGATTTGACTTTAGGCACTGCCACTGCCAGTCAGGGTGGAGTACATCAATTTTCAAATATAGAAAATGTCATTGGCTCCGAAGAAAATGATGTAATCATTGGCGATAGCAATGATAATGAAATTGCCGGTTATCAGGGCGATGATGATTTGCAAGGTGGTCTGGGTAACGATAGATATATATTTGGTGATAACGAAGCTGATCCGCTAACCTATAATGACGGCATTGATATAATATTTGACGCAGGTGGCGATGATGATAGTGTTGTTTTTGCTCAAAGTGCTTTGACCGCTGATTTTGATATTACGTCATTAGGAAACGATTTGATTATTGACTATACAAATGGTCAAGTAATTATCACTGATTTTTCTATAAGTGACCATAGAATAGAAAATATTGAATTTTCAGATGGAACAGTTTTGAATTTGGAGAACTGGGCTACATTTGATTTTGGGACTGAAAATGCTGATATTATTACTTCAACAACAACTGAGACAACCGTATATTCAGGAGCAGGAGACGACCAGCTTTTTGCCGACCAGCTTGGTGCAGTTCTCTATGCTGGTTTAGGAGCGGATATTCTAAATGGTAATATCGGAAATGATTTTCTGTCTGGCGGTTTCGGTAATGATATTCTTTTAGGCGGTTTAGGGGACGACATTTATGCTTTTGCTGCAGGAGACGGCTTTGATGTTATCACGGATATCTCTGGTTATGATATCCTTTCTATCGGTAAAAATATTGCATTTTCTGATCTTGTTTTCTCCCGCGATGGTAATAATCTCAAGATTGATATAGCAAGTGGCGTTACTATTACAGATTTTTACTCGGGCAATCCGGATAATTGGCTTGAGGAAATTCAATTCTTTGATGGCAGCAGCTTTGATTTAACCTCTTTGCTTGATCCGACAGCGCAAAGCGATAGTTTTACTGCTGATCAGGATAGTGCTATTACAGGCAATGTATTACTGGATAATGGCAATGGCGCAGACAGTGATCCTGATGGAGGCATATTGTCTGTCGTGGCTGGAACATTTGCAACGGCCAATGGTTCTATAACCATTGCTGCCAATGGTGATTTTACTTATACGCCAAATACAGGATATTCAGGCGTAGATACATTTGCTTATACTCTCGAAGATGGACAGGGAGGCAGCGATACCGGACTGGCTATATTTAAGCTGATAAGTCCCGATGATGTATTTTTTGGAACATCCGTAGTCGAAACATTCGATGGTGGAGTGGGTAATGATATGGTTTCTTATGCAGGCTCGGATGCTCTGGTCTCAGTTGATCTGGACGGATCAAATACGGGCGGGTATGCAGACGGTGATACTCTGGTTTCGATAGAAAATGTTATAGGTTCGTTTTATGCGGATACCCTATCTGGCGATAGCTTTGATAATACTCTAAATGGTTATTTGGGGGATGATATTCTTCAAGGCCGCTTGGGTAATGATAATCTGTTTGGTGGTGATGGGAATGATACCTACGTCTTTGGTGCTGGTGATGGGAATGACATCATTACTGAAACCTCAGGATTTGATGTCTTGTCCATTACAGGCGGCATTACATTAGGTGACTTGACCTTCACTCAAATTGGCAGTGATCTTCAAATTGATATCGACGCATCTAACGGTTTTGTAATTACGGGTTTCTATTCAGGAATTTCGAGCAGATTGATAGAAGAAATCCATTTTTCTGATGGAAGTACCTTTGACCTTACATCCCTAGTAGCGCCTATAGCACAGGATGATGTCTTTACAGCCGATCAGGATACGAATGTTACTGGTAACGTACTTGTCGATAACGGCAATGGTGCAGACAGTGATCCGGATGGTGGTATTCTCTCTGTTGTGGCAGGAACATTTGCAACGACCAATGGTTCTGTGACTATTGCGGCCAATGGTGATTTTACTTATACCCCAAATGCCGGATATTCAGGTGTTGATACTTTTGATTACACTCTTGATGATGGTCAGGGATTCACGGATGTAGGTACAGTCAGCATTACGCTAAATTATGTAGCACCTCCTAATACACCGCCTGTTGCCGTTGACGATGCATTTACGGGTAATGAAGATGCGGTTATAACCGGCAATGTTTTGGTTGATAATGGCAGTGGTGCGGACAGCGATGTTGATCTGGATATTTTAAGTGTGACAGCAGGAACTTTTGCAACAACGAATGGTTCAGTTACGATTCTTGCCAATGGTGATTTCACTTATACCCCCAATGCTAATTACAATGGTTCTGATAGCTTTAGCTATACAGTGCTTGATGGCAATGGTGGCAGTGATACAGGACTTGTTTCTTTAAATATAGCTCCCGTTAATGATGCGCCAGTTGCCGTTGATGACAGCGCTGTGACCAATGAAGATACGGCAGTTACAATTACTGTTCTATCCAATGACAGCGATATTGATGGTGATATCTTAAGCGTTACTGCCGTGACTGGGGCGCTGAACGGTTCGGCTGCTATTAATCCTGACAATACGATTACCTATACGCCAAACGCTAATTATAATGGTTCAGAAACCCTGACCTATACTGTGATTGATGGCAATGGTGGCAGTGATACGGCTACCATAAACATCACGGTTAATGCGGTGAATGACGCGCCGATTGCTGTAGATGACATCGCAAGTGGAGATCAGGATACAGTCATTTTAGGCAATGTTTTGCTAAATGACAGCGATATTGATGGAGGTGTTCTCTCCGTTGTGGCTGCAACGATAAATACTGTAAATGGTGGGGCGGTTGATCTTTTGACTGATGGTTCCTTTGTCTATACGCCTGCATCAGGTTATTACGGAGCAGATAGCTTTGACTATACGGTGCAAGATGGACAAGGTGGCAGTGATGTCGGAACGGTTAATATTACCGTCAATCAGGTTGTTGTAACAAACACACCGCCTGTTGCCGTTGACGATGCATTTACGGGTAATGAGGATGCGGTTATAACCGGCAATGTTCTGGTTGATAATGGCAGCGGTGCGGACAGCGATGTTGATCTGGATACGTTAAGTGTAACAGCTGGGACTTTTGCAACGACCAATGGTTCTGTGACCATTGCTGCCAATGGTGCTTTTACCTATACACCGAATGCTAATTATAATGGCGCGGATAGTTTTGCTTATACTCTTCTGGACGGTCAGGGTGGCAGTGATATAGGTAACGTCAATTTGACGATTAACGCTGTGAACGACAATCCGGTTGCCACTGATGATAGCGCTGTGACCAATGAAGATACGGCGGTGACGATTAGTGTTCTATCCAATGATAGTGATATTGACGGCGATATCTTAAGCGTTAGTGCGGTGACAGGGCCCCTGAATGGTTCGGCTGTCATTAATCTTGATAACACGATCACTTATACGCCAAATGCTAATTACAATGGCTCAGAAACCCTGACCTACACTGTGATTGACGGCAATGGTGGCAGTGATACGGCTACCATAAACATCACAGTTAATGCGGTGAATGACGCACCGGTAGCGGCTGATGATGCCTTTACGGGTAATGAGGATGCGGTTATAACCGGCAATGTTCTGGTTGATAATGGCAGCGGCGCGGATAGCGATGCCGATCTTGACACATTAAGTGTGACAGCAGGGACATTTGCCACAACAAATGGTTCTGTGACCATTCTTGCCAATGGTGCTTTTACCTATACACCGAATGCTAATTATAACGGTGCGGATAGCTTTAGCTATACAGTGCTAGATGGTAATGGCGGCAGTGATACCGGTTTGGTTAATCTGACCATTAACGCAGTGAATGACGCGCCGGTAGCGGCTGATGACGCATTTACCGGAAATCAGGATACAACTATAATCGGCAATCTGCTTGTTAATAATGGCAACGGCGTAGACAGTGATGTTGACGGTGATCCACTGAGCGTTGTTGCAGGAACTTTTGCGACGACTAATGGTTCAGTGACCATTGCTGCCAATGGTGATTTCACTTATACACCGAATGCCGGTTATACAGGTGCGGACAGCTTTGGTTATACGCTTCAGGACGGACAGGGCGGCAGTGATACCGGACTGGCAAGCTTGACTATTAATGCAGCACCTTCCAGCGATATTTACGGAACAAGCGGTAACGATACTATTACAGGCACGGCAGGAGATGATGTCATTCACGGCCTTGCCGGATATGACTTTATCTCTGGCGAACTTGGCAATGATACGCTTTACGGTAATGAAGATGGTGATACCCTTAAAGGTCGTGACGGTGATGACATTCTTTATGGCGGTGATGGTATAGATTATCTGGAAGGCAATGGAGGAAACGACTTCCTTTATGGCGGTATGGGTATAGACAGCCTTAAAGGAAGTGCCGGTATTGACACGTTTGTTTATCTTTCATCTTTGGAAGGTGGAGATGTCATTTTTGATTTTAATCCGAATGCCGGTGAGAAAATCGATCTGACAGCCGTTCTTGTCAATGCTGTGGGTTTTCAGGATACGCAAGCCTTTATTGATGGATATTTACGCACACAGCAAAATGGTCTTGATGTAGAGCTATATCTTGATATGGACGGTACTGCTGGTGGTGGTGCGGAAATCCTGTATATTACGATGCAAAACCTGAGCGTAGGAGATATTGGCTTGAGCGCCTTTATTCTTCCGGTTTCCGGCGCTCCAATAAACTACGCGCCTATTGCGGCTGATGACGTATTTAGCGGCAAGCAGGACCTGGATATCTCAGGCAATGTATTGCTGGATAATGGCAATGGCGTAGACAGTGATGCTAATGGCGATATCCTGAGCGTAACAGCCCAGACGATTGCAACGACTAATGGTTCTGTCACGATTATTGCCAATGGTGATTTCACTTATACGCCCAATGCCGGATATGTGGGTGCAGACAGCTTTAATTATACCGTGCTTGATGGTCAGGGTGGCAGTGATATTGGTTTGGTTAGTCTGACCCTTACGCCGACGAATGAAATATTAGGAACAGCCAGTGGTGAAACCATTACAGGTACTGCCGCTGATGATGCGATCTACGGCCTTGGTGGCGATGACTTCCTGTCCGGAGAGCTCGGAAACGATGTTATATATGGCGGGGATGGTAATGATACGCTTAAAGGGCGTGATGGTGATGATATCCTTTATGGTGGCGCCGGTGATGATTATCTGGAAGGTAATGGCGGGAATGACTTCCTTTATGGTGGTGAAGGTATTGATACGCTTAAAGGCGGGGTCAATATCGATACTTTTGTCTTTGAAACCATGACCGGCATAGGCGATACCATTATTGATTTCCGTCCCAATGATGGCGATGCCATAGATATTTCTGACCTTTTAAGCGCTTATGATCCTTTGACAGAATTGATTACAGATTTTGTGCAAATTACCGATAATGGTATTGATAGCTATCTGGCCGTTGATATTGATGGCGGTGCTAATAACTTCGTACAGATTGCTACGATTGTTAATTATATCGGTCTGACCGATGAAGAAGCGTTGGAAGTAAGCGGTAATCTGATCACAGCCTAAAAATTTTGTAGAAAAAATTACTGCGTAATTTAAACAATCCGAAGATTAAAATTCTCCTGATCTTCACATTTCTGGCTGTTTAACTTGCCCTGCGGAGCACAACCTAAGCCCTGAAAAAGCGGAGCAAGAGTGACAATAAATTAATAACCTTGTTACGGTGAAGGAAATATAAGACCTCAAATGCAACTGTTGCACCGATCTAGCAAGATCATAATTGATTCCCCCTCATTAATGCTCTAGTGTTTCTATAGATCGGCTTAATGGTCGGTTGGGGCTTAAGAACCCCTTCGTATGCGGCATTCTAGACACTGCCGTAAATGTGTCACCTCTCAGCCTTGAAGCTGGGTGGTGATGTCATGTTCAGGCGTAAGCTAAAAGCATCACGCCGTCTCATACGAGCGGTTCTTAACACCCAGCCACCAAGAGTCATCTTGGTGGTTTTTTATCGAGAAAGGATGGGTTTGCTATGGCAGGAACACTCCCAAAACAAATATGTACTAACTGTTATTATGCAGGGCGAGGAAAAACTCCTATGGGATGCCTGATTACCATTATCCTGTTATGCTTTTTTCTTGTCCCCGGAGTGATATATATCTTATGGTGCTGGCAAAAAGGGAACGTTGTTTGTCCTGCTTGCAATGCAAATTCGATGATTGGTAGTAAAAGCCCACGAGGAAGAGACCTTTGTATTCAAAATTATGGAATTGACCCTTTGAAAACTTCCAATCAAAACAAACAAATTGCTTTTTTAATACCTTCATATTTAAAACAAATTGCTTATCATGTTCCCTGCATAGTTATTATTACTCTTGCATTTTTCATTGCTTCCACTGGGTTTCTGCTATGCAGTGTATTTACGCTTTTATCAGGCCTGCTTGCTGTGCCTTATATCAGAACGACTATTATTAATAAAACCAAGTATATTAATGGTCCGGCCCTGACAATACTATCCGTTTCGCTTTATTTAATATCAGTACTATTGATGGACACACCTCGATAGAAAAATGACAGGTCAATTTTAACATGGTTTTTTTCTAAGAAAGTACATGGTGAATATAAAAAAATTACGAATGCCAAATTTTATGATGGTTAGTCAGCAGAATAATTATACCGATAAGCATTCTACAGATAGAGAAATTAGCAGGATATTTTTCCTGCATTCTAAGCCAAAATTAAAATCAATATCTCCGGTTCAATATAGCAGTTTGAATGGAGATAGTGACCCCGTTCAGGAAAACAATTATAAATCGTTTTTTATAGAAGGGCCGAATAAAGACTGACGGCGCAAACTCAAACATTAATTAAAAATAAAATCTTTTTGACAACCATCAACAAAAAATATTCAATAGTGTTATATAATCTAAGCATATATAGCTAATAAATATGTGTGTGGGACTTAGAAGACATGTTAAATAGATTAACATTTGAAGAACTGGATAATTATTTATCGGCAATACGCCGTGCCAGTGAACTAGATCAAATTATCGATATCTTGCATAGGCAAATAAATATTTTTGGTTTTGAATATTTTACTTATTGGCTTAGATGGGCTGATACAGAGGAAAGAGAGCCTGTATTTCTTTCAACATATCCAGATAAATTTATAGAACATTATATAGCCAACGACTTTCAAAGTCACGACATGGTAGGACGTTACTCCATGCAAAAAAACACTCCTTTTAGATGGACTGACATTTCTAAAATCATGCCCATTACTAAAATGCAAAAAGTTTTATTTGATGATAGCCAGTCTGTTGGTATGAAGTCTGGTGGAAGCGTCCCCATTCATGGCCCAAATCAGACTCAAGCAACCTTTTCTGTATGCAGTAATATTAGTGATAAAGAATTTAATGAACTATTTAATTATCATCATCATGAATTGCATATTATTGCGACTTATGCACACGAAAAGATAATGGAACTGGACTTACACTCAGGCATTAATGATGTGAGCCTTACATCAAGAGAAACTGAAATATTGACATGGGTTTCAAGAGGTAAGACCTATTGGGAAATAGGCCTAATCCTTAAAATTCAAGAAGATACTGTTAAGAAACATATGCAAAGAATATTCAGACTTTTACAAGTTCACAATAGCACTCATGCCGTTGCAAAAGCCATAATTAACGGCTTAATCATTCCATAACACCTACCCCTCTTCCATATATGAAAAATGTAAGGTATAAAAAGATTCAACCTTGGATAGTCCATTGTTTTATGTCTTCAAAAATCTTTTATTTTCAAACAAAAAATTTACTAAATCAATTCCACGAAAGTGGAATATTTTTCCTAAATATTTGTTCATAAAATGCTTCAAATTTTCGAATTAAAACATGGGAGGCACGCTGTGATTGAAATTATTCAAACAGGCCAAGCAGGTAAAACAAAAAGCCTTATTGAAATGCACAAAGTACGAAAGCTCATTTTTAAAGATAGAATGAATTGGGATATAGATATTACTAAGGAAGGATTGGAAATAGATGACTATGACCTTCCTGAAACTGTCTACATTTTGGTCAAAGATGAGCAAAATCGTGTGACCGGAGTTTGGAGAATGTTGCCTTCTACCAGCCCATCAATGATAAGAGATATCTGGCCTGATTTTCTAAAAACATTTCCAATGAAAGTTGGAGATAATGTATGGGAAGTTAGCCGTTTTGGCATTCACAGCTACAGTGATAATCCAAGAGAAAATGTACGGCAAGTAAGCAATATTACCGCACAACTTATCACGGGTCTTTTAACAGTCTGCAATATGACTGGAATTACAGATATATATACAATGTATAACCCACAAGTGGGGCGCTCGGTCAGAAGAATAGGATTTATAGCTGA
>Ga0224501_10003120_pt1 | contig 13036 bp, 9 predicted proteins | sample SF_Oct11_sed_USG_4_FD_169105 | JGI IMG/M metagenome (GOLD analysis project Ga0224501, IMG submission 169105) | Sediment microbial communities from San Francisco Bay, California, United States - SF_Oct11_sed_USGS_8_1 | ecosystem: Environmental > Aquatic > Marine > Sediment | place: USA... | reverse complement strand
CTCTCGTTTCAAAGCTCTTGTACTACTATCACACTGATCTTCAAATTTGAACCTACTGGTAGTAATGTACTAGTACGTCAAACAATAAAATTGCACCGAGGGCTAAGACCTGAATTAGCATCAAATGTGGGTCTTATGCTATTACGAGGCCTTCAAAATAGTGTTGATACTAGTATACAAAATAATCACAATACACCAAGGAATGACATGAGGATTATTGTTGAGAACTCATAGTGGGTTAGAGATGATTAGCTTGCCTGCGTGTGCGCTTGCTGCCCGCCTGTGGTACGCGTGGAACCGGGGACAGACGTTACCATTGTCAGAATCGCCGTCGTTGGATCGTCGCATGGCTGACAGATTCAGCTGTGACATGGACCTAGCGCCCGGAGAGGCTGTAAGAATAATGTCCTCGAATCTTGGAGCCGATGAGCCGAAACCGTATGACTCGTATTTGCCCTTTTTCAGACGGGCGTCAGCGTCGGCTCGAGAGGCCCGCTCAAGTCGCTTCTTTAGGAAGTTCCTCTTCCGATCCTGTAACCAAACATGAGCCAATAAATATTATTATTATGATTAGTACTCGTGGAGCCTGGCCTGTGTCGCCCCGTCAAAGCTCGTGTCGAACTCTCAGGCGGTGTTTAGGTGCACCGGGAACTCGCTTTGATAAGTCAGTCAACCTGGCATTGCTTAGGTAATAGACATTGACAGCACATTTGGATGTGAAGATGGTTGAACCTGTCTAACCAGCAGATTGAATGAGGAAAACATCCCCAACGAATACAGTATGAGATTGCGGCACACAGTGTGTAAGACGAATATATATATAAATTCATAAACAGCGAACAGAACTGCGGCTGTAACCCCTTACCTCAGAGGTACTAGGTGCCTAAATAGAGGGAGGGAAGAACCTGTGACATTTGGCTGAGTGATTTAGAGTGTGTATTCACACACTGATGAAGTGCCATTAAGGTAATCAGTCTCATGATATATCACTGTGTGAATGCCCCCAATATGGGGTACATTAGAAGAATGGGCTCAACTAATAGCAGCATGTTACCAAGAACATAATGAGCTTCAATGGACTTGTCGGACTGGCTCATCACACCCAAATAGATGATACAGCTACAGCCTGTTATTAGCCACAGCCAACATACATGTAGAACATCAATTTACATAAAATCATTACATGCGCGCAAGTACACGGGTCTCATTAGCACCAAGTTACATTCGGTCATGTACTCTAGCCTATCAGTATCAGTTCGTCTCAGGAAATAGGCGGGGCTGCACATTTGTTGATTGAAATCTGTATGGTAAATTGATTGCTCGATGGTTGAACCTTCAGTATGAGGGTATATTGACCTGGACATTACCTGCCATGGAGTTGGGATTGGTGCTGAGTTGGGTGCTGCATAGTTATTAGTTTATTATAGTATGACTCAGAGCCTAACTTACTTCCAGCAAATTGACCTTTCACTGAGTGGTTCTGGTTGATCAGTTTTGTTCATAGACTACTGAGTTTGGGAAGTAACCAAGGTAGCAATTACATGACCCCAAGTATGAGTACAGTAATAGCAATTCAAACCGATTTCCCACAAACTGTGCGTCACTGCCATATTCTGATTGATGGAGCCTAACTTTTCATTTTTATTTTGCTGTAATCTCAAGCAGCTTGGTGTTCTTTGGTACATGTTTATTAGTACATGTAGCATTGAATAACATATCTAAGCCCAAATGGTTAATCGAACACTCAGGTGGTATATGGTCGAGGCATTGGATACAAAATAACTGGGTTAGTTAACAGTGAATGAGGCTTTGCACCGAGCCAACACGATCATAAGTACGGGCTTGGTGATGTTGATACAGTTGCAATATTGCAAATTGTGATGTTGTTCCAATCACTCTTGCTATTAATCTAATGCATTGAGACGATGCAAATCTTAACCCAAGGGGACAATGAATGGAATGTAAGAGAGCTGTGCTATGCAAATCTCTAGCTATGAATTAGGAAGCAGACAAGTGGGTGATCCACTTTGGAGATGGCCAACTCAGTCAATTGGCCTACTTGTGATGACTCGAGAACTCACATATATCCTAGCTACGAATCTATGCTCAAGATTTTTATTGCAACTGTGCAGTCATAGACAATAAAGAAAGTGCGAGTTCGGGGGAAATGATCCTGCCTCAAGGGGTGGGTTGGCACATACCAGTAACGCCTTATGAATCTTTTCTTCTCGATTCAGTGAGGCGACACTATGAGATTCCACAACATCCAAGTTGCTTCCGGCGTCAGATCTTGTATCCATCAGATAGCGAGCTACCTCAGAATCAATACTACTAGCCATAGATAGCTGATCATCGTCTCTGCGATGCGAACTACGTCTATGTCTAACTAGTTCACGCAGTGGGTCCTGTTTTGTCCCACCATCGCAGCATTTACAGCACGATGTTACAATTGGCACATAGACAATGGTTTGGTGGCCACTGGCTGGTGAGATAGGACTGCCTGACTGTGACAGTCTGTGACGAGGACTGTCTCCGGGTGACTGTAAGGGGAGCCCCGCACTCGATGTCCAGATGTATCCCGGGGGATACTCTGGCGTACTACTGGGTGATGGAAGAGATGGAGTGCTACGATTAGACGCGCTGCGGTTAGGCATCGATCGTCGCCAGTCCTCATGATGGTGAACATTTGCTGGTTCTGAACACCTGCGATCATACTGTTCATGCTGGTGTACTGGCATTGGTCGGAAAGCTGATGGCCCGCTATGCCTTACAGTGCCTCTCTGCATTTCGGCGGAGTTATTCGAATTGTTTGCACAGTAGGGCTGAGTATTTGTTTGAGGAGTATCTTTATCTATAGTAGTTGGGAGAGACTGCCTGTGATCATCCACTGACCTATCCAACTCATCCTTATTGTTATAACCAGTGTAATCGCTCGATACATTCAAGGCTTGTCGCACTGCTTTGTCAGCTTCCATTATGGAGCGCTCCAGATTTAACAAACCTGTTCCATCAGTTTGCTCAGAACTAGGAAACGAACAGTCACCGTCAAGATCTATCGACTGTCTCGGTAGGCTTAGCTCAGCGTGATAACCCGAATCACTTTCACTCAATGATCGCTCAAGAGCTTCAAAGTCAGCCAGTTCATCGAGCTCTTGACTGTTTTCGCGCGAGCCTCCAGTTAATGGAGTGTTGTTCGTTTCAGGAACTGATGATCGTTTTAAAATACCTTTCTTTGGCGTGCTGACAGGAAGTTTTGATGGTGGCGCTGCAGTAATCCGCGCTTCTAGTGTTGTCACGATTGCAGCGTCAGCCGATTCTAAAACTAGGAGGCTTTTCCTGTATTCTTCCTCATCTATCACTGAAAGTTGTACGTCCCGATCTCTCGCTCGCGATCCTTCTGATTTCTTTCGTAGCGTCACAATCGGAATTTCACCTTCATATGAATCCGATTCCATTTTATAGCTATTTTTATCGCACCCGTTTCTTCAATGCAGTATCTCTACATCGGTATGCCTACTTGTAACTCAATGTGTATAGTCAGTTGCCTCAGTTAGTCCTGCTGTAGCTGCAGTTGGAGAGATGAAGTATCTCGAAGCGCGGAGCATCAAACAATGAGCGCCTATACAATCTGCTACTTGTGAACCGTGACGAATTACAACATAGCCGACTATTAGTGCTTAATGCTGCGGTTTGCCTGTGAATGCGTATTCACACTTTGCCACTGGTAGCAAACACAGCCCCTCCTTATCACACGCTTATCTTGACCACTGGCTGGGAGTATTCCGAAGAAGCATTCAACCTAAATGCCACACTCCTGCTGAAACAGCTGTTGGAAACGTTCCAAGTTGAAGTGTGCTTTCGTGATGGTACCAAGCCACATGCCACGAGGCTTTATCTATGTCAGCCCAACACTAATTGCAAAGTTGGGGAGGCTTGAATATAAAATACCTGCTATCCCCTGCAGAGAATCACAAAACAATCGCTGTTCCCGTCTACACAATTCTAACCACTATAAACAGATTCTAATTAGAACTAGGCTGTCAGCAAGGAAATATGTTTCTATCACATGCAATAATGCTAGCCGTTAAAGAGGAGACAATTCAAAATATTTTATTTCGCTTGACAATGGCGCCGAGGAAAACACTCTGGCAAATGGCTTTCAGTAGCTTACAAGCTCCAGTGCATAAACTTCACTCAGCCCTAGCACACCACTTTGATGGCTAGTATATAAGTAAAGCAACGACTAATGCCTAGATTAGCTTTTTGTATGCTACAGGACAGTGAAAATGACTTCTTATTAGTTTGATAATTGATAATAAAATACCACATCAAAAATGAATAGACAATCAAGTTGACTTATGTTTTCAATGGTTTCGAGTTATCAGTATTGAATGAATGAATGAATGAATGAATGGGCTGTTGAGATCGGAAGATCAGGTAGCAACTGCCAAATCGTGTTAGAATCAGGAAAACTGCTAGCTAGTAAAACATGGTCAAAGTAGCCTAGAGACTTCAGGCGACTGCATTTAAGTAAGAAGTACCACACAAGTTGCACTGTTACACCGGCTGTATGCAGATTTGAATTATAACAGTTTACACAGGACAAACCGAAACATTGCGGGAGTTTATAGTGAAAGAAGCTTTTAGTTTAGTAACTCTGAACTTTATAGGAGTGCTAAAAATCTTACCATAACATTTATCCAGCAAACAGTCTATGCATCTAGCTTGATTTACTGCCCACAAATCAATGTCAGACTGCGTCGAGATCAAATGATATTACGAGGATATGAAGTCTCCCGGGTTTTGAACAAAATAAATATGCATTTTGATTGTTAGACACTGCCCATAACTGCCCTACCTGCTGGCGACTCTTGGATAGCCAGTGCAATTCTATGACTGACTTCGCTCGAGTCTTTTCACTTTATAATTTATAATTTTGTTGTTGTTAATTGAATTAAGTTTGTATTAACAAGCACTCAGGCATCAGCTTTATATCAAACAGACTAATTCACACCTATACACACAACAGCGTGGGTGCAGTTACTTAATATTTAATGCATCTGTACATGGTTTTCAACACCTTGATCAATGCGTATTTTGGCCAGATTATGTTTGCAGCATGGAAGTAGCCTAACACCGAATAGTGGCACAAGATAGACTGAGAGAGGACAACTCCTGATCAATGACTGACCCATGACAAAGACACTGGAAGGCGTGGTGCTATCTGATCGCTTTATGTTTGGTAGTTTGACATTGTTCAGTATTGCTAACAATCGCGTACCCATTGCTTACCAATTTCGAGAAAATATTGTGCATACCTTAGTAACCTTCCCTGTCCCGTTTACAGATGGCCATATTAACTTACTCTAGTTTTATTCCAGTGATCCGGCAGGGACCCAGAGATGCACCTATCACTTTTTGTGAGAGAGAAGCCTTTGTCAACTCTGCACAGTCATAAAGTTTTACTAGAAGCTGCACCATGTTTTTTCCAGGACTGACGTATGCCATTATATCCTGTTGACACACTCACTTGTTCGTCCTGTTCGCGTTTTTTTCTTCTCTCTTCCGCAGCCAGCTGCCTCTCCATATCCTTAGACTTCAGCTCTTCTATTCTCTTCTTCCTCACGTCAGCCTGCTTCTGTCGCAGCTCATCAGCTGTAATGAGACAGTATGGCCGAATCACAGACCGAAGCGATTTAATTAGGACTTTGCCCTTAAATTGTGTTGAGTTTGAGTAGACCCTTACTTACAAAGAGCGATATCGTTGGCCTACTAAGGTTCACTGAATAAAGACTTGTGTAAAAATAAGCAACCAATGAGCAGATATTGATAGGGTAGGCCTATCAGTGAAACTTCAAAAATTAAATTTGATTTAAAATGGGGTTGCTAAAAGAAATCATTGAACGGATCTATACAAAACAATCCAGAATGAGACAATTCGCCTGTGGATTTGCCGCAATGCCACACCAGCTTTATTTATCTTTTTTAACAGTGGTGGGTGGTGGATTAAATTTAATAAATTATGAATCACCAAAAGGGATACTAGAGTCAATGCACAAGTATGCCGTCTACTCACAAAAAATCAATATCCATGACTCACCGATTCACAGATCACAAAACAGGCAATGCCCATGCGGGATAAGTCACTTGAGGCCTCTCCCATATAATCAGGTTACAATAGGTTGGCAAAGACTTGTCGCTAAAACCGCCCTCACAATACATGGCGAACAACTATATGTTTGCTGGGTAAAGGTAAAGGTTTTCCATAGCCTATGGCAGTGTCCATAAGTAGCTAATGGAGAGCTAACTTGTACCGGGAACTGGGTAATTGAGGTGGAGCACCATTCCCCTTCCTCACCACCTTCAACTTTCGCATGTAAGCTGACTTGAACACGGGACCCTCAGTGCTAGTAGCGAACTGGTCACTAGTCACTGTGCCACCACGCCCTTCTATGTTTACTACATTTATGTGGATTTGAATTATCAACAGTAAGATACCATCTACTGTCATTTTTATTATCTTAGGTAACCGAGATTTGAATCATGTATGAATTGCACCCTGGCAGCGAGAAGCCTGCGACTGCAAGTTCAATTTGGGACCTCACTGCTGTGAGACTTTCAGGGGCCCTCCCTTCTATTCATGCATATACATGTATATGTACAGGACCGGTCAGCTCACATTTTGAATTTGGTTAGACCGCTAGATTAACACCAACTTGTGAGGTATGACATGTATGCTAACTACCAGTTGCTCAAACTGAGTCAAGTAGTTTACAACCTTTCGCTATTCTTCAGGTTCTGAGTATCACTCGTAACTGTACACATGGGAGCACCAAATAAAGAAATTAGCAGTGGCATTGGCTTATGTTTTTGCTACCACTCATAATTCTTGCTCCATCACACACCGCTATCATTGCACCTCATATTTCTGTTTCATGATCAGATGGTTACTTACGCACAAAGCTGATATCCCACGAAGCAACGCTAGCAAGATGAGTTAAAGCTACCTCCATATTTGTTATATGGGTTATCCAATGATGAAGGCTAAAAGCCAAGTAATCGCCGCGCTCTGCGGGCCGGGTCTTCAGGGAACCCAGTAGAAGAGAGAACTATTAGATCCGTCTAATTCGGTTTGATGGCTAGTCAGCTATTACAAAGTCAATACTGAAAAGCGTAGCAGCGCGCGTGCTGACTTTAATCGATTATGAGTGAGATTCTCGAGTTGTTGACTTCAGTGTATTAGTCAGCAACTCCGGTGTGGTATCAATGAAGCTTCATCTTCCGAGAAACAGATGCCAGATATTCACCAGTGAACCGAACAGCGCAAACTAGTCGAGAACGTGAGACTGCTTAAAGTAATCCACTAATAGTCATCACCACATATCTGCATGAAAGCTGAAGACGCTGTGTAATCACCTCCTCTATAGGTAGACGGCTACGTCTGGCAGTGTTAAGCTAGTTAAGATATCAGATAAAATCGTCTTTCTGCTGCCGATGAGCTACGAGCTCATCCAATATTACTAGTTAGCCTGAATGTTTACATCAACGACCTACTAAATCCTGGTCTGCTATCTTTTTTATTGATCTGTGGAATGAAGGATTACGTTATTGAACAGACTGTATTTGTGCTGCTTGCAACAGCTAGCATCCCTTTGCGCCATTAATTGCTCTCATCAAGAGCCTAGACGATTAAATAATTATTCCACAGTCTGTCTGATATGTACAAAATCGGGTAAGAATGTAAATGTAAGATATCTTCATGCGCCAGTAAGCCTATGTAGGTGAGTGTCCATGTACAATCCATCATGCACCTTACCATGGTGAGTTGCGTTTCTAACCAAAATGTTGCAGACAACTAGAATGCAAATATTATGCCCCGGAAAAGATTACACTGAATGATCAGTAACTGCAGTTATTCATGCTACCAATGTATGCATTCTGCGTTAGACTAATCAACTAGGACTTCCAATTATGTTTAAGGAATTATCTACTCATGACTGAATGCATACCATGACATGACAACTCTAACTACATAATTGTCAACACAATAAAACTGATGGATTTCATGATCTCAGTTTGACAGTTCATTCACAATGCTGGTTGTCACCAAGCCCCTTCTCAAATCATATACACTTATCGAAGCACCTGTATGTGCGCATAACTCCTAGGATGATTCAAAACTGATATCTGTGGTGCTCCAAATTTATTGATGGCTTAAAACTCCAGACGGAAACTCACCTAATTTTTGAGCGTCAAGAAGCTCCTGAAACTTGCGAGCTTTCTCTTTTTCGAGTTTTTCTTTAGCGGCCCTGACTCTTTCCTCTCTTTCTTTTCGTCCTAGTGAGTCTACGGAAGAGAAAACTTTGATATTAATTGCGATCCATTGATTGGTCTATTTTAACTATCTAACTCGCTCACTGTCAAAACATATTCAGCTGCCGGCCTCAGGTGCATCACAGTCATTTTTTTGTTACTTAATATACCCTACACTGAACAGATACCGGGTGAGGGCATGAAATAAGAGAGGATGCAACTCTCACACCAGGAACTACACAATTTGGGACATGTTTGTACACTGCCCATACGCATGATGGTCAGAAGGTAGGAAGCTAGCCAACCCATATAAGTCATTACGATGATCAATACTCGGCACTCAAATTCACACATCAATGGTCAATGGCATTGTGGAAAGGGTGGTACGAGCATGCCGTCGGTCAATAGTTTGTGAAACCGAGATGGTCAATGCAAGCATACTAAAACCTCAACAAAGTGCTGGTGAAGTACAAGAATTGTTGATTAGACCTGTCACATGACATTGCGCAGGTGGAAAAGGAATGTGGTCATTGGACTGTCAATTCAGTGGGCAGGAATTTTCACGCTCATTGCTATCGCTAATGAATCTTTTCATTCTGGTTAAAGGTGTTGAATAATGACTGCTATTTTGAATTGAAAATCAAGTTTAGTGAAGTCAGATGAATGGCTGTTGGTGTTGTCAGATCATAGGGGCATAAACACTATGATTATCACCGCTGTGATGGTGTAAGTAGATGATAGAATGATATAAATCACCCCAGGGGAACCCGGGCTCGTTTATCATCAGTTAGGAATGGTGTGTATCACAAACCCCAATATGAATAATCTACTGCCAAACAAGATATGATAAAAACAGGTCTAACACAACTATGTGAACCCATAATCAGAGGGAGAAAGACTATTTTGCATACAGCTGATAGACACACTAAACTCATCACGAGGCACTGCCCATTTAGGTATAAGGAAGGTCTGGACACACTCCTTGATGCTAATTAATTACAGTAGCAATAGTTTAATCATGTACCCATATAATCATAGAGCAGATTATCTGGGATTAGCATTCACGCAAATAACATACCGGTAGTCCAAGACCCAATCCGATCTAGATATGGTTTGCATTCCGTGATATGGCCAACGCTCGATGACTACCTGACTACCGGGTACTAATAACTCAATGAATCATGATATCTAATCCGTTACATCTCCAAATATGAGCCCCAATGTGACTGATACAGATATTTATTCGGAAGAGGGTCCTATGTAGTTTACCTGATCGCGACAGACCCTTTGATGAGCCTTCTTTTCGGTTTAGTGAGTTCTTTCTGGATGATGGTTTGCTGTCCGACCGATCTTTGGAGCGAGTACGAGCTGGTCGCTCGCCTTCAGGAGTACCTAGAAAATGTCACAATCATATACGCGCACAAGTCACATCAATGACTGAATAAAAATGAAGATGGCATCCTCCTGACTCCACAACACACATATTGTCACAAGCCTGGTAAGGCTGCGCATGGGCTCATCACTTCCATTCTTTGTTTACAAACGCATATTTCGGAAAGGTGCTGACTGGCGATCCTACATACCCTCATGTGATGATTGAAGAGCGGATGCAGAAATAGTGTCATCTTGTGTAGTGGTTTTGTCTCCATCCTCGATAGCAGCTGTGTCTCTCGCTTCCATGACTAGGGAATCATCTGTTTTCTGCAACTGCTCAAGATCGCCTAGCCCATTTGACACGGGTGTTTTGTTGGTTAACTGTTCCGTAATGACATTCGATTGTGTGTTATTCTCTTCTCCATTCATTATGATTTGTTCCGCTAACTTGTCAGAATTGGACTCTACACCTGAAGGGAAAACATTGATACGGTTAGTAGGTAGAAAACTAACCTGACTCACGGGGTGAGCAGATCATGACTAGTAATAATAATTCGGCAACCATTTTATGCGGCATGGCCAACAGAGACAAGAATGGCATCTCACAATGCAAGGCAATTACGGGAAGAAGTGCAAGCAAAGTCTAACTGTGAGTTTATAATGTTAATAGAAAGCAGGCTGCCGGTGTCATTGAGTTTACGGAATAGGGAGCTGACACAACCTAATCCTCATTACTAAGACGATTACTAGCATATCAAATTCATTGGTACAGGATTTAGAGCAAACCAATCCATTGTAGTGGAAATAGGGTAGTATATGAGCACATTAACCTAGGTATGAGAAAAAGGGTCACCTAACACGATCAGTTGCAGACACTGCATTAGACATTCTGTTGCAAGCTGTCTAGCCAGTCGGACGCACAGAAATGTATATTAGATAGAGGAAGCCCATGAATACACCGAAACTATATCAGTGATATCCTTTGGCCAGCTACTATAATACCACAGACTGAGTCAGCCTATTATGCATTTGGATATCTCCATGCTCAGCAGCAAAAACAGGCTTTATAGTTGATAAGTTGCTGACTCCGATTGCAAACTGTTTTATGGGCATGACTCAACTACATAATAAAGCATTCCCACATAGTTTAGGTGTACATTGTACCGGAAAAAAAGCCTCACAGTGTGAGAGACCTATATAATACAGATGATGTAAACTTAAGATTTGCTACTGAAACCATATCCGAGAGTTGATAAGAAACGCTTCGTTTGTTCAGAAAGTATATGTTGTGATTTCCATTCAAAGGTGAACAAGTCAAACATACGCTAGACATGTATTATACCTCTCAAAATTCGCAGACAAAGCTCTTTCGATACACTCAGCTGCCCGCATGCTAATCCATTGCAATCACGGTGAGGCTGACTTTACAAAATAAAATCACCTACCAATAATCCTGCGAATGTGAACCATGTTGTGATCCAGTCCGCGACAGCTGCGTGAATACCGACACCCTGAAGACGGGCAGACTCAATAATCCTATTAGAAGCTTATAGGGCCAGGATAATCAGTTTATCCACCACAAAAGGACTCTGTCACCTTATGTCCCCCAGGCTGACCATATGACGCGATACAAATTTTATACCATATCCATGACATCCTACTGATTAGCCAACGTGGACCTATGCAAGTAGCCTAATGGCAGAACTCTACAATACTAGAAACAGGTTGCTGACTGCGGGTCTAGACATTAACTAACACATCTGCCAAGAAACCCATGGGAATTACATCATTTCAATGGTCTACCTCACGTCATCCCCAATAGTCCAGGCAGCTAGTTACAGCAGTTATAACGCTATGCTTGCGTGACAACTATCCTAACAGGGAAGAGCATGAAAAATTCAAACAAAACACAATGTACAAACTGACAGGAAAGTTTGAGAACCCGAACAGTGGCTAAATATAACATGCTTCCGTACATTCAGACATACCATAACTAAGGCTTGGACGTACAAATGTAAGAGAAATGTTTTGCTTTACAGCCCCCACAGGTAATGAGGATTCAATGAAGACACTATCCTGATTATTGGGCCTTGGTGCCTATATCTGCTGGGATAAATATGTTAGATCACATCTTTACGGCAGCCCAATCAAGATAATTACTTGGAATTGTTGAAGGGGCACAACAAGGGGGAGGGGGCTCTTATTACGGGTCAGTGCTAATGCATCAACAGCATCAACAGTTTGACCCCATCTTATTGTCTTCATCGTCTGAAACAAAGGACCTGGTTAGTTTTAGCCCATCCCAGCCTATTGGTGCCAAATCGCATGGTGTTTTTAGAGACATAGGATTTGGCAAAATTCAGGTCAGCTTCAAAGCATGGTCAACCTATCTGAGATTCGAGTAGACTGGAACTAATTAACCCTAGAGGCTGATATCCTTAATGCACACATTGCCAAGCTATCAGAGATAAATTAGCTCACTGAATTGAGTCACACCCTAAAAATGAGGCTTCAATTGTCAGCTGTCTACTGCCACCAGATTTAGGTGCCCTCTAAGATTATGAAACAACACACTGTGGTATTACCATTTGAAGCGTACAGTTCAGGTAGCCCAAACTTTAGAACAAGTCAGCAATTGTCCATACTGACACATTCATTTCGTACACTGATCATACCCAGTCCATTATTGAGCCACGTTAAATTCTTCACTGCTAGCGTGTGACTGAATAACTCGATAAGTGCGACCATCCAGTGTGTCACTTCCAAGCATCCTGGCAGAGCTTATGGCATGACATTGGTCACCAACTCAAACATCTCACCGTCACAAAATCCTAGGCTGGTATATTAATTTGTCTTCCTCGAATTTCTACCTTGTGTTGGTCTTTGCTCAGCCTTTCACTAACTAACCAACAAATGGCTATTTTAGATAGTATTGGTCAGTTTTTTAGTTAAAAATAGGCCTGGTTTGGTTCGACTTTGAGGTTCGACGTCAAGATGGTGTTCCGTAAATGGGTGAGTCCATCACACTCACAGTCATTCAATTCATGAATGATGAATATACCTGTAGAATGTGAGTGTAGTTCTAGCAACTAGATAGCCTGACGATAAGACCATCCATTAAAGCAAAACTAGTACCATTCAGTGATTCACGATTCGGTCGATCCGTGTGAACCAGTCAGTCAGCCAGTATCAGTAGTGTAAGTATAACTTAGAACGTATGATCATAAAGCAAAGTGAAAGTGCATGAAATGAATCGGCGTGACGGTGATGTGAATTGGTTCAGGCTTCTCAAGTCTCAACTCGCCCAGAAACTTGAAACTGTGGCAGTAGAAGATTCGTCAATCCACTA
>Ga0224501_10003119_pt1 | contig 13036 bp, 13 predicted proteins | sample SF_Oct11_sed_USG_4_FD_169105 | JGI IMG/M metagenome (GOLD analysis project Ga0224501, IMG submission 169105) | Sediment microbial communities from San Francisco Bay, California, United States - SF_Oct11_sed_USGS_8_1 | ecosystem: Environmental > Aquatic > Marine > Sediment | place: USA... | reverse complement strand
CTGCCGCGAAACTCTTTTTCACCGGGTACTCCAAGCTTTCTGTAATGACAGCCGGAAGCAACAATCACAGCAGAGGCTGAGTAGGTGGCTCTGTCCGTTTTAACGATTCTTCTTTCACCCTTAACATTTAGTTCAATAAAACTTTCTAACTGTCTGATTTCAGCTCCCACTTTTCTACAGTGCTCACTCATTTTATCAACTAAATCCCGTCCACCAATGCCCTCAAAAAAGCCAGGGTAATTCTCGACTAACGGTGTGTCAGCAGCTGCACCTCCTAGAGTTTTTTCCTCAAGAACCAACGTTTCAAGTCCGCTTCGAGCTCCATAAATACCCGCTGTAAGACCAGCCGGTCCTGCGCCGATGATAATTAAGTCCCAATTCTCCATTCTCATCAGCAGCCGATACGCTTCACATGAATCCCTAATTATCTCAATCTGCCGAAAAACCCCGTTGCATTGCAAGTTTTTCTTTAATTTTCAATCGTGTTTCTTGTGAAAGAGGTCCCATCTTCGAAATTCTCTCGTTGAATGTCTCGAATATATTTAGTACCTTATTGTATTCTGGAAGCGTTGTAGAAAACGACATAAGGCGGAGGGACTGGACACCGTAACCTCTTAGCTCCCTTTTCAATTGAGTAACATGCTTCCTCAGAGCCTCTTCGGTGAACACGCCGCCGTGGTCCTCAAGTAATATTACGCCGTCGGCCCCAGAGGCGAATGCATGCAACAAATGTTTCAAGCCGACTCTTCCCGTGCTGGGAACCCCAATTATCTCCACGTTAGGGGGATATGATGCTCTAGACTGCCCAGCTAAGTCAGCAGCTCCGTAAGCTATCTCCTTCTCAAGAAAAGCGATAATCTTCGGTGCCTTGCCGCCTTCGCTTACCTTACAGATTTGAGCCATCAACTGGGCTTCAGTGCAGTGCTTAAGGTCAATAGCCTCTTCAGGACATCTTGGCACGCAGATTCCACATCCAACACATGACATCGGGTTGATCTTTAAGCCTGTGGGAGACTCTTCCACCGCCGCAACAGGACATACTTCTACGCAGATCCTACAGTTGTTACATTTTTCGGGAATGATATAGGCCACTTCTGGCGAGACAGAAACCTCACCTTTCCCTACGAAAGTTGCAACCCTTGAAGCGGTAGACATCGCCTCTAAGACTGTTTCCCTCACATCCTTTGGACCCAAGGCACAACCAGCAATAAACACTCCTTCCCTTTGACTATCAACCGGCCTAAGCTTGTAATGTCTTTCCAAAAGAAACCCATCGGGGCCGATCTGGATACCCAACTTTTGAGCCAACTCTTGAGTACCTGAACTAGGAATAATTCCTAGAACGAGCACTACTAAATCGAATTTTCCCTCCACTTGAGTCCCAAGAAGGGTGTCCTCCGCACTCACCAATATTTCATCACTCTGCGGAACAACTTCTGCTACGCGGCCTCTGACAAAATGCACATTATGATCTTGAGCTGTAACGTAGAACTCTTCATATCCCTTCCCATCAGCTCTTATATCTGTATAAAAAATCCATGGCTCGGCATCAGGCACAACCTTTTGAACCAACATAGCCTGCTTGATTGCAGCCATACAACCTATCTTACAACAATGTTCCACTCCAGGTTCCTGATTCATCATTCGGCTACCCACACAGAGTATGAAAGCTACCTTCTTCGCCACCTTCCCATCCGACGGCCTGCGCATTTCACGACCTAAGAGTCGCTCCAACTGCAGATTGGTTACGATATCCGAGTGTAGACCGAAGGCATACTCTTCAAAGGCTTTTGCGTCAACTTCCCCGAACCCTGTACAAGCAACAATTGCGCCCACATCAAATTCCACGGTTTCTTCTTTCTGTTTGAAAACAATGGCTTTGCCCTTGCAGAATTTTTCGCAAAGCCTACAGACCCCCTTGGCGAAATATAGGCAGTGCTCCTTATCGATCACGTATGTTCTTGGAACCGCCTGCTGGAAGGGTATATAGATGGCTTTTCGCGGAAACAAGTTGGCTTCGAATTCGCTTGAAACCTTGACAGGACAAACTTTTTCACACTCCCCGCATGCTATGCATTTAGAAGAGTTCACAAATCCTGGACGCTTCTTGATCAAGACTCTATAGTTGCCAGGAGAACCTTCGACGGCTATTGGTTCTGCCATGCTGATTATCTTTATGTTTGGGTGCTGTCCAGCGTACACCATTTTCGGCGTGAGAATGCACTGCGAGCAGTCAAGAGTGGGGAAAGTTTTGCTAAGCTGGGCCATATGTCCGCCTATGCTCGGGCTTCTCTCCACCAAATATACTTGGTAGCCCTTGTCCGCTAACTCTATTGAAGTGATGATGCCCGCGATTCCTCCCCCAATCACGAGGATGTCTCTATTTACTGGTATGCTCTTCGTCTTTAAGGGCTCGAGGTAACGGGCGCGCTCCACCGCCCCTCGGATAAGGTCAATAGCCTTAGACGTTGCAGCTTCCTTATCGTCATGAACCCAGCTACACTGCTCCCTGATATTTGCCATTTCAAGGAAATATGGATTCAAACCAGCTGATTCCACAGTTCGCCTAAAAGTGTCAAGGTGCATCCGGGGTGAACACGACGCCACCACAATTCTGTTGAGCCCGTGCTCCTTTATCCCCTTTATTATCATTTCTTGTCCAGGGTCGCTACACACATATTCGTATGTCTCCGCGATTTTTACCCCTTTAAATTTGGCAGCGGCTTCTCTCACCTTCTCCACATCTACCGTATCGCTTATGTTCCCTCCGCAATGGCAAATGTACACTCCTACCTTCGTTTCTTCTTGAGCCATTTTTGCTTCTCCATTTGACATGGCTTCTAAGCAACTCTACAGATTGAACTATAAATGTTATTTTTCAATCTCTTAAACGTCTTGCTAAAAAAGCATACTGGTAGCGAACGACTTATATGAATCCCCTTGTGCTAAAACACGAAAAGGAAGAAAACTCTCGTCATACTGCTGACGGTGGACATGTTTGCCTGAAGATAAGGAATTAGAACGGTGGAAACGCCGAAAACTATTCGAAATGAGGAAACGCTGGCTAGCAAAAGAGGCTGAAAAAGAAAAGAAAACAGAGAACCCTAAGAAAGTGCTAAGTCGAGCCTTGATCGGTCGGGCCTCGGAAGTTTTGAACGCTGCAGAGCACCAGTATCCTGAGGCTATTCCTCAAATTGAAAGGGCTTTAGCTCAGCTAGTATCCACAGGGAAACTGAAAGGCCCAGTGAATGGCGGACAATTGCTCTGGTTTTTCAGACGTTTGGGTTTGAGCGTGAGACTTGAAACGCGTATCCGTATTTCAGAGCATGGAGAGCTGAAGACAATAGAAGAGAAACTGAAAGCGAAATCGTAGCGAGTTTCCTGCGAATAGGAGGACTCTAGCCCTGTGCGCCTTATGATTGATAATAGATGAGGTTGTTTCCTCTCCAATGTTCTCCAAAAGCTGTAAGCTGCTCTTTCAAGATCAAATCGCTTCCTAAGCCGTGTTTCAGAGTGAAACCAAAAAATATATTGGATGCAGGCAATGTCGGGTGCCTAAGAAGAGGAGTTCGATCATTGGTTGCGTGCTGAGATCAAGGTAAGCGGTATTGTTCAAGGCGTGGGTTTTCGACCCTTTATTTATCGTATCGCCATAAAAAACAGGCTAGTTGGCTACGTGCGAAACCGAGGAGACGCGGTAGTAGAGATTGTAGTGGAAGGAAAGAAGGGCAATGTTAATCGTTTTCTTGAGGACTTCGAGGAGAAAAAACCTCCTCTCGCCCGAATTTACGAGGTGACCACGAACTATACAGAAGACAAAAACGAGTTTGAAAAATTCACCATTCTCAAGAGTTCTGAAGACGTAGAGCTTTCAGGATCCGTCATCCCGCCAGACATTTCAATCTGCAGCGAATGCTTAAGAGAACTTAGACACTTGAAAAACAAACGTCGCAACTACTTTTTTATCACATGCACCAACTGTGGCCCCAGATATACCATCATTGACCGACTTCCCTACGATAGGTCGAACACCACAATGCAAGAATTCCCTATGTGCAATTTCTGTTCCAACGAATTCAAAGACCCGTCCAACCGACGGTTTCATGCGCAGACAGTAGCATGCAGCAAGTGCGGTCCAAAAGTCTATCTTACGGCCAACGACGGACAGCCCATAGAACATAGAGATCCCATCAGAGAGGCGGGTAGACTGCTTGAGCAGGGATACGTCGTTGCGATCAAAGGAAATGGAGGCTTCCACGTCGCCACCGCAACCACCAAGTCTAAACCCATCGCCCAATTGAGAAAAGCAAAGCATAGAACCCAGAAACCGTTCGCAATCATGGCTCGCGACCTTGAAACCATAAAGTCGTTCGCAGAAGTAAGCTATGCTGAAGCTGAGCTGCTCACTTCGTACATCAAGCCCATTGTTCTTCTAAAGAAGAGGGACGACTGCTGCCTTTCCGAATTAATTTCTCCAAGGCTAAACAACATCGGAGTGATGCTTCCATACACCGGCCTGCACCATATGCTGTTCGACGACGTACGTGAACCCGCGTTTGTAATGACGAGCGCTAATCCTCCTAATGAGCCAATCGTGGCAGAAAATCGGTTGGCCATAAAAAGACTGGGATCTGTGGTCGACTTCTTTCTGTTTCATAACAGAGTTATAGCCCATAGATGCGATGACTCCGTTGTCCGTTTCCACAGTGTAAACCAAAGCCTGATTCGTCGATCTAGGGGATACGCTCCTGAGCCGATACGCCTTAAACGTTCAGCAGATAGTTGCGTCTTAGGTGTTGGGGCGGAACTTAACGTAACCTCTTGCGTATTGTTTCGGGACAAAGCCTTTGTTTCCCAGCATATCGGAGATGTGGAGAATCTGGAGACCCTTAGATTCTTGAAAAAAGCCGTAAATCACTTGATAAAGCTAACGAACAGTAAAATTGAGTTCATAGCCTGTGATCTGCACCCAAAATTCAACACGACAAGGCTGGCCCGTGATTTGGGAAATGAATTTGAATGTCCGGTTGTTTCAGTTCAGCACCATTACGCTCACATAGCATCCTTAATGGGTGAACATGACACCAGCGAGATGGTGGGCATAGCCTGCGACGGCTTCGGTTACGGCTTAGATGGCAATGCTTGGGGTGGAGAAGTCTTGTATTGCAACCAAGACGGTTTCCAGCGTCTAGGCCATCTTCAAGAGCAGCCGATGGTTGGGGGCGACCTTGCAACGTTGTATCCGTTGAGAATGGCTGCTGGAATGCTTCACGATGTAGTGGATGTTGAGGGATGGCTTCTATCCGAAAGTAAACGTTTTCCGCATGGAAAAACAGAGGCCCAAATAATCGTTAAGCAGTTGGAGAAAGAATCATTGCTCAAAACTACAAGTTGTGGAAGAGTGTTAGATGCTGTTTCTGCCATGCTGGGTTTATGTTATGAGCGGACCTATGAAGGTGAGCCAGCGATGAAATTGGAGTCTGTTGCCATGAAAGGAAGAGACATCTTAAACCTAACATCTGAAATCAGAGGAAACACCATTTACACTTCACTCCTCGTTCATGAAATATTCAATGAGAGAAGCAAACAGTCAGTTGCTGACTTGGCTTTTTCCGCCGAATCCTATCTTGCCAATGGTCTAGCCCAGCTGGCCATACAGAACGCTGAACGACTAAATGTCAAAACAATCGGGTTTTCCGGCGGAGTTGCATACAATGAGCACATCACCCAAGCAATCAGGAAAAACGTTGAGAAAAACGGTTTCAGGTTCGTAGTTCATAGCATGGTTCCGCCGGGAGATGGAGGCATCGCCTTTGGCCAAACGATCGCCGCAAGCCTTCTCGCCCATTAACCATAATCGATTTATTTTGGACACCCGTTTATTAGGTGATGAAAATGTGCCTTGCAATCCCGGCCAAAGTGATTGAAATCCATGGAAACAATGCAAAGGTTGACTTTGGCGAGGGTGTCTTGAGAGATGTGAACGTCACGCTTGTGGAGCCTCGGTTGGGAGAATACGTTTTGGTCCATGCAGGATACGCTATTGAGGTAATTGATAGGAAAGCTGCGGAAGAAACCCTTCGGTTATGGGAAGAAATTCTCAAGTATGAGTGAAGGTGTTTGAAGCCGTTTTTCAGTTCTCGAGTGGCGTGTGGAAGTAGAATATTCTTAAAAAGTATAGAGTCAATTGTGTATGAAGGTTATGGCGCCGATGGAAGAGCAGTTAGGATTCAGGGACCCCGAATTAGCAAAGAAGGTTGCAGACCATATTAAAAGTCTAGCTCCGTCTTACAACGTGAAATTTTGTCACGTATGCGGCACTCATGAATGGACAATAACTCACCACGGACTCCGAGCTCTCCTTCCCAAAACAGTAGAGGTCATAGCTGGACCTGGCTGCCCCGTTTGCATTCTTCCAGCCGCCGATATCGATGAGGCAATATCTTTAGCTCTTGAAGGAGTGACTGTTGCAACATATGGTGATGTGATTCGAGTTCCAGCCTCGAAAACTTCGCTTCAAGGAGCAAAGGCGTCGGGCGGAGACGTGAGAATAGTGTATGGCGTGGGAGACGCTGTGAAAATGGCGAAGAAAGAGCCGAATAGAGACTTCGTTTTTCTTGCAATCGGGTTTGAAACCACCGCTCCATCTACCGCGGTGGAAGTTCTTAACAAGCCGCCCGAGAACCTAAGCTTCCTTGTCTCGCATAGGCTGATTCCACCTGCTATGGAACTTCTTCTCGGTGTGGAAGGCTTGAAAATAAACGGTTTCATAGCGCCTGGGCATGTTTCCACTATTATTGGAGTGAAGGCTTATGAGATGTTTCCTAAGGTTTATCATATGCCAACCGTTGTGGCTGGTTTCGAGCCTCTGGATGTCCTTTTTGCCATTTCTATGTTGCTTAAGCAAACAAAAGACGGTGAAGCTAGGTTAGAAAATGAATATCCTCGCTCCGTGATGTGGCATGGGAACGTCAAGGCTCAACAATTAATCGAAAAAGTGTTCAAGACGGTGGACGGACATTGGAGGGGACTTGGAACGATACCTTCTTCTGCGCTGGTGCTTAGAGAAGAATTCACTGTGTATGATGCGAGAAAAAAGTATGACATAAAAATTGAAGGTTCCAGAGACTTGTTGCCTGGTTGCCTTTGCCATTTGGTTATAGTTGGAAAGATTAATCCTTCCGAGTGCCCTCTTTTTACGAAGGCTTGTACGCCGCAGACTCCGAAAGGTGCGTGTATGGTTTCTAACGAGGGCACGTGTAGAATATGGGCTAAACATAAAATCATGGAACGATAAATAACTAAAATCAGTTTCGGCTTGTGAAAGCTTTCATAGGTATAATTCATAATAGTAACTATTGATGCTTGGAGGAGGTTTTGACCTGATGGAAGAACCGAGAAAGCATACAGGGAAATGTGTAGACTGTGGCTCTCCTTTGGAACTCTATGAGCTTGACTTCAAAAAGCATAGAAAAGTGCTCAAGTGTCAACGATGTGGCTTGTTTCATCTTTATAAAAAGGATTTCTTTGGCAAATGGAAGCTTCTGAAGGCTGCGAAGGTTTCTGATTTATGGGATAAATGATTGTTGGGGAAGCGGAAAATGATGGATGCTGAGGCAAAAGATAATTAGATGCCGAAATGATAGAGCAGGACTATTGGTAATATGAGGCAAGACTTCCGTCGGATGACAGATAAGACACGAAGCCAACCGCAGAAGAAATGGTGAGTTTCATAGGAGAACAGGCAAAAGAAGCATGGTTAGAGACAAAACGGTTCATTAAAGACCGCTATGATCGGGTATCTGAAACAATATTTTACGGAACAAAGTACGGATGGACAATTCGTTACCGCAAAGGCGGCAAGACTCTATGCTCGCTTTTCCCTGAAATAGCTATGAAATGCTTAAGCTTTTAAAAGTTAGTAGCTACGTATGCGTTTTTTGCATGCATGCTCCTTTCTAAGGAAAAGAAGTAGTTAAAAAAAGTGTGGGTGAGATTAGCCTACGTCTGCTACAAGGTCAATCGCGGATGCATGCAGATTTTATTCTGGAGGTGGTGGCGACGTTGATGGTGTTGCTTGGGTGGTCGGTGACTTGATCGAGAAGAAGGCAACAGCAAGCAGTATTATGGCAATCCAAATGATAATGATACCTATCACGATTATGGTCAAAATAGCGCCGATTAGCAATAACAGCCCTGCAGTAGAAAACATGCCCACCCCAGACTTTGAAGAAAGCATGTTCAGCGACTTCCTGTAGAAAATTGCTGCGATGACTAGCAGTATAAAGAGGACAACGACAGCCAAGATAATTCCTCCAATGAAATTGAAAAGAGCACTCATGTCGGACAAGGTTTCTTGAAACGCTGCAGTCCATTCGGCCGTGTTTGTCCAGTCAGCGATACCCATATCAGCGATTGTCCCAAGAAGCGTAGCAACGATAACCGCTACGAAGGCCACTACTGCTATTATGGATGTGACAAAGCCATAGAGTGTATTATTGAATATTCCTGCCTCTTTGTAGTAGTCTGACAATCCTTTCATCGCTATCAACACTAGGACTAGACCGACTAGGCTGAGTAGGCCTGAGTAGCCTGTTCCAATGGACCCCAGAAATCCTATTACAAGCAATATTGCTCCTATGCCACCTAGGTACTTGCTAGTTTCTAGATTCATTCTATGATTCCTCGAACAACGATTTCAACCCTGCATGCAATATTTAAAGTTATGTTGCGGTTATATCACAGTCACATACACTTAAGAGGCTGTACTTCTTATCAGCGCACGTGCGGTAATAAAAATGCATGCAATGTCAATTGATGAAGGTTCTAATGAAATAAGTAATGAAGTATTTTGGAAGAATTTGGTAGTTCGTTATTGGCCTATAGTTTTAATATTTGGTCTACTCATAATCGGTGCTATCATAGGTTTTATCCTAACGTTGGATTGGTTCGTGACAACTTCAGCGATAGGTGGATATGGTACGTGGACTTTTAATGATTTTTCATGGGGAGAGGTTGTTGTATGGTTTATATTCTTATTACTGTGGATGCTACTAATAGTTGTGTTACCTACATTAGCAGTAGGAGGGACAGTTGTTGCCATCGTATGGTTTGTTGTCCTACCTCCTGATGTCAAAGAGGAAATTAAGACACGATTCCGGCGCCCATCGCCGGGAAAAAAGAGTGGTGGTGGCGGTGCATTCGGTTTCTTACTATTTATTGGCGTGTGCATCAAAGTTGCGGTTGATGGAAATTGGTTAACAAAATTTGAAAACCTATCGTTCAGCTATTTCATTCAATCCTGGATTATCGTTTTTATCTGGGCTCTAATCATCATTGGAATACCCGGTGCCATCATAGGTATAATCTGGTTTGTTAGGAAGTATGGGAGAACAACCTGAAATAACTCCAACCCTACAGCTTTGTCGCAATAAGTAGAAGAAAACGAAGCCAAAAACGCCACTCCTACAATGCACTCTAATATACAGTTACATCCTGTCTAATGAGGTCTTACAGTAGAAAAAAGAGCCTATATTAGAGCATTTATCAGGGGGGGGAGGTCATTCTATCCTCTTCGGTGTCGAACTTAGAGCGAAATTTAGAGCTACTAATGCATGAATGCTTCTCAACCATTTCCCAGAAATCAGAAAGCCATTAGTAGAAAACGTGGATTTTGTCAAAGTCGTCAATGACAACAATCTAATCTTACTGCCCAGAGTCCTAAGGATATAAGCGTTCACTGGACTTTGTCATGCATGCCGTATCAAACTCCATTTTACGCGTGTGCTAAGATTCTAAGTATTCATTCAGATGCTTGCAGATTAATCTCCATATTGTTTAGTATCTTTAAACTCAAACACTAACATAGTAGCTGAAGAATCGGCTTTTGGACAATGCAAAACTCCTTTTGGAACCAGAATACATTCTCCTTTCTTCAGATTGAAATTCTTCTCTTTCGTTTGTATTGTAAATTCTCCCTCAAAAACCAGAAAGACCTCATCACCGTTGTCGTGTTTATGCCAGACAAACTCACCTTCAACCTTTGCCATCCTGATTACGGAATCGTTAACAAACATTACATCAACAGGAGACCAAGGTTTACCGATCTTTCTCGAAAGTTCATCCAAAGAAATCTTTTCCATTCAATCACCCTAATCCATATGGTAGTCAGTTCTTTCTCAAGAAATAACCCTTTCGTATACGCATGATAGGGCAGAGTTGTAACATGCATGCATAACACGTTTGCATACAGATCCGAGTTTAGCAAGGTTACCTCTGTTAATTGAGAAAAAATATTTAGAATATGTTGAAATGGTTCTATAATGAACCTAAAATCAATATCTTCTCGATTCTCTTTTCTTCGCCCAGCATTCTCTGCAGTAGACTGGTCTGCTAGAATCGGGTTTGAATGGAACTTCGCATTCTTGGCCGCAATCTGCACAGACGGCTTTGTGCATTTCTCTGGGTCCGCTGGATCTTCTTTCTCTGTATGCCACTAATTCACACTCCTTTGTTTGAACAAGAATCAGACTTCTTCAAAATCTTGGTTCTTGCGTATTTATCCATGCAATGCTAAGGTCCTTATAAATTTATGCTAGGCTCCTTGCAATGCATGCATGTCTAACGATGGTTTTTGTGTCTATTTTGATGTAGCCAAACTCCTCTTGAGGGAATTAGTATTTCAGTTTTCTTCTTGAGTTTTTCAGAGCCGAATTTTCTTTGTGGGTAAGTTTTGTCGATAAGTTGCTTGCCTACTGAAATGCCCTTTATCAACCTAACAGCGTAGAGGAATCGTCTTATGTCGTCCCTTAATGTCTTGTTTCTACCGTCTAGGTCAAATTGTTTCTTTATGGTTTTACTCCAAGGAGTCGCGTTAGGTTTCTCCACAAGGTAGAAGAAGAGGAATTCCAGAAGGTTTCTCAAATCTTTATCTTGTATTTGGGATAGAAGTTCTGAATAATCACCTAGCTTCTTTTCCATAGATGTTATGAAGGATTCGGAGAATACAATTTCTTCTGGATCTTCCAATGTATGTCATGAAAAAGAGATTTCTATTTCGTTATAAAACGTTATGAACGATAAATCATTACTGGTCCTAACTAGCAATACACGTTTGATTTTAACGAACGGTAACTTCTTCATTCTGTGGCCTAGCATGGTTAGAAAAGAAGGATTGATGGTATTTGATGTTTATTTCATCTTGTTTGATATTCACATTCGAATTATGAGAGCTTTATTTAGGTTAAGGTGTAGAATGACGTGCGTGGTGTTGAATATTGTCTGCTTGGGAAGAAGCTTATAGAAGCGTCAAATCGCTCTGGGGATTAAAACCTGATCATGTACTAATAGATTACGGAAGTCTTGTTCCTAAAGGTAATGTTTTAGATTTAGGTATGGGTGAAGGGAGAAATTCCTTCTTCTTTGCCAAGATGGGTTACGAAGTAGAAGGATTCGATATTTCCCAAACAGCTATTGAACGATGCATTAAGATGGCCAAGAATGAGAACCTCAAGGTCAAGGCTGAGGCGAAAGACTTGAGAGAAGTAGACATCCCCAAAGGAAGATATTCTCTAATTATCGCAGCATGGGTATTGAATTTTTTCAAGAAACCCGAAGCGGAAGAGATTATACGAAAGATAAAAGAAGGCTTAAAGAGGAACGGTCTTGTCTATATCGCAATCTTTTCCCTTGATGACCCAGGTTATGAAAAAGCGAAGAACAGACTAGAGCTAGTCGGGGAGAACACCTTCTATTCATCGAGGAGAGATTCTTTCATTCACTACTTTAAGGAAGAGGAGTTCCTTTCCCTGTTCTCTGACTTCAAGACTGTTTACCATGCGAAAGGCACAGGATTAGACCTTGAACATGGTGAACCCCATTACCATGGTTTCATTGATTATATGGGGCAGAAATAGTGGAATCAAGTGATTTCTCTATCTGGCATGCATGCAAAGGCACAAGAAGAACAGGAAATAGAGCTCTGGTGACTCTTCGTGGGATAAGAATAGATGTTAACTTTTATGGGATGATCTGTTTCTCGAAAAATATTTATTCATTGATTTTCTTCTTCTGATGGGGTTTTGCATTATGGTAAGTGAGGAGGTTGAGAGGTTAAGGATTCAATCCCACAGCGAATTGGAAATGTTTGTTAAAAAATTTGCCAAGAAATACAGACCTTTGTTCAGGAACGGAACCTTTGGTTATCGCATCCATCCAAATCTAAACTTTCTCTACGAGGTTTACTTGGAAATTAAACTCGCAGAATGAGTTGTAGCTACCTTCAAGCCGATTTGTGTGCATAGAATACGAATAATCGTGCGCGCGTTGCGCTGTGGATGATTTAAATGTAATGATATATATATTCTAAATGCTATAGAAGATTATGAGAGATAGAGATGCCAAGGTGTCCTAAGTGTCATACATTTCGTAAGAAGAGTTATTTTCAACACCATATTAAGATTTGTGTTAAAGCCTAAAAAGTGACTTATTTCCAGACCCACTCCAGGATATCCCCTCTAGTCTTAAGGATCCTAACTACAGGTTCTACGGAACTCTGACGGCTAAATTCGATACCATGGAAGCATGCATGCAAAAAGACTACTTTTTCCCTTTGCGCCTTTTGGGAAGTGCAACGTTCTTCCTTCATCTTCTTAGCCCTTTGCGACTGTCTATGCTGTTCCCGACCTGCAGCTTTGTCTTTCTTGCTTTTTCTAGCCATATTCTGATCTCCACTTTACTGATGACCCATGCATGCATACATGCCACGCGTGTAGCAATTAGGACCGTGCACGGAGATTCGATGTATCATCAGCGTCTCCTCAGAATAAAGAAAACACACCAAAACCACAATGTATCAAGATTATACTTCAGAACAAAGAACAACCCGCATTCTTCAAAATAAAGAAAAACCAGAAAAACCCTCAAAGATGATTGGCTGTTTTTCAAGAAAAAGTAATGGTAAGATTTTCAAAATTTTCTGGATTTTCAGCTTCCTGAATGAACATAATCTAAAACCTCACTGCAGGCATTCTTGTCT
>Ga0224501_10003118_pt1 | contig 13038 bp, 12 predicted proteins | sample SF_Oct11_sed_USG_4_FD_169105 | JGI IMG/M metagenome (GOLD analysis project Ga0224501, IMG submission 169105) | Sediment microbial communities from San Francisco Bay, California, United States - SF_Oct11_sed_USGS_8_1 | ecosystem: Environmental > Aquatic > Marine > Sediment | place: USA... | reverse complement strand
CCAGTTTTGAAAAGTTTTTTTTTTGAAAAATCCCTCGCACAAGCTTTATTGGAACCCGGGACCTTCAGTGCCAGTAACGGGCGCTCTGACCAATCAGCTATAGTGTAATAATGTACAGCACTCTGATCCTGACAGATCAGGGGAGACACTGCTGAGTATTTATTACTGAACATGCGTAAAGCAAAGTTCTCAGGAGACGACTTTCAGGCACTTACCAATGATAAGGAATAAAATAAAATAGAGAGCGTAGTATCTTTTCTGCATGTAAGCGGGCATCATCACTACAATAGATACAAAAGCTGATCGCATAACAAACTACAGTACACTTAGCGCAATATTTGGGAACATCGTAGTTTTTCATACTCGAGTTATACAATCAGCATGTAAATTGCTTCACTTATGGTAAGAAAGGGACACGACAAGCAGGTCGGTATCTACACTCCACCTCCTGGTTAAATATAGATACTTGTTTTGTATCAGTCACGGCTTAGGATAGAGCACCACAGGCGGGTCAGTATGAATGCTACGGCCCGTAGTGATGCTCGGTTTCATTTTGAGCGAGGATATATTGGAGGATCTCACATTCACAACAGCCGCTCGTAATGACCGGGATTCAAACCCAGGTTCTTATGGCTGCAAACCCAGCATCCTAACACAGCTATCTCGCGATCCCTTATGACACTTTTTCACTCTATCGGGCGTCCGGTCCGCCTCGGACCGGACGCTCGAGACGGAAGTCCGACCCCCAGAAATGGAGTGAAAAAGCTTCGTCCGATCGACCTCGGATGCTCTCTCGGATGTCTGACCGTTTTTCTCCCAGAGAAAAAATGAGTCTGATTCATCAACCAATTAAATGGTCCCCCACGGAGTATCTAGCAACGTTCACTCGTATCCGTTCTCATCCTAGGATCATTGGAAAGGGAAATTTGTTTGATTTCGCAACAATATTTACTCGAATAACAGCGCGAAGTTGCAGTGGACAGAGAGGCAACCTGTAGTGAAAGAATTGAATAGCGAGTTGACTTTCTTGTGAAGTTATGAGCAAAGAATGGTTGTCGTTTCCGGAAACACAGGTTCGGCATCATTGATTGGCTTAGTAATCCGGGATAGCTCGTCCGACGGATCTGGAGTGAAAAGGGGCTTCGGTTCTAAGGTCGGACACCAAATCAGACACAAACTGCGTTCAGTCTGAGCGGACCGGACACCCGATGGAGTGAAAAAGCGCCTTTAGAGGCCTGCCACACGATGGTGAATTTGCGAGTGTGCGATAAGCTAATTGCAAATCACGAAAAAATAGCACTTCGTGTTTCTAACCGCACGATTGCGATCACTATTCGCAAACTACTAGGACCTCCTGCAGTCAAATGACCGAGACCAACGAGGCTGCGTAGCTGGTGTCGTACCGGGGTTCTATTCCCAGTCAAACAATCGTTGGAAATCGTGCATGGGGATTGTGCTCAACTATCCGCTGCTCGCAGGTAAATTTGGCCAGATTTCATTTTAGACTTGTCTCTGATGCTCCCGGTCCCATGTGTTGTGATTGTTTCTTGCTCGGCGATGACGGCTGCTCCCAAACTGGCTCAAATAAGGTTTCAAGTCAGACATAATTGGTCATTCTAACCTTCTACTTTATAGCCTGTGGATTCCCACGGAGGTGATTGAGCCAATCAGCGCTTGCCTTGTAAGTGCGGTTTTCGATTTTATTCGGCATGCTAGAAATGCCAGTTTCGCGCGAAACAGCTATCACAAATTCGCAATGCAATTTTTCGAGTAACATTTGCGATTTTCTCGCAAATTCACCATCGTGCGGCAGGCCCTTTACTTAGGGGATTATAGCAAAAAAATAGCATGGGAACAACGATGCTAGACATTAGTTGGCAAGACCCCATTGCAAATTAAAAACAAAATAACCAGGTCTAATGGAAAGATCATTATAGCAACGGGAATTGCAGTAGGCAGAACATATCGCCGAGAACCGAGAGGATTGGCGAAGGATTGGAGGAGGCCTTTATCCGAGACTAGAAAGATAATGGGTGACAATGAGGAAATGACGAACATTGTATCTTACTAACCATCTGGATGGTTGGCTGTAGTTAGGAGAACTAGCAAGTTGATAAATGAAGTGTTAAATGATCTGAAATAATCGTCTTCAGGCACACTGGTCTAGAACATATAAATCAGACACGCAATAGGACTGTGTCTGGTCAGCAAAAGTACGAATGGATCAGCGGGAATACATCAGCTATCAATTACTTTTATTCATAATTATCATTAGTTCTATTGTTAGTATTATCATTCCAATTATTATTATTGTTTTTTTATCCTAATTGTTACCATCATTCTTATTATATGAACTATTAATATTTTTAATTATCATTATTATTATCATTATTGGGCAGAACGAAAAACAAAACAGCAGAACTGAATAGAAAAGATCAGTCACTAGAAAGTCCCAGTGAGAAAGATTCAATTTATTAACAGTGACACTCAATTCAAAAGCGATTGTGATTTCAGACTGACCAAATGCCCTTCAAAAGACGGCACAGCATTTGCCTTCAATTACTGAAAAACAAACCCCTTCGCTATTAGGCCTATTCTCGAAACCGGGATGGCGGCCTTCGTCGCCACTGAAATGCTATTTTTAGGAAAGAAATTCAGGAAAACGGTGATGATAACCCGAACTGAAAAATACCGCATCTAACTCGTACGTGTCCCATTGCTGCCGTTTCGAGAACACATCGTCTCCACTCAGAAGTATAGCTCAAGGTCACATGACCATAGTTTTATCTTGACTCTCATTGGTTGCTGGTAGTGACAGGTAAACAATATTGTTACTTTGGTTGTGTTGATATGTTCTCGAAATACCTATCATCCCACCCTGATTCATGATAGCCATCGTCCCGGTTTCCAAGAATGGGCTTATCCGGTGCCTATATACGATTACTTCATAAACATACCACATTAGGTGAGGGAGTTGCCTGTAACGTCAAAGAGGAGCCATTTTCAGATGGATTTAGCTTCACCTCACGTACCTGAAACACAAAAAATGGGCTGAGCGGGAGTATAATTGACGAAAAGAGGATTCACCACATTGCCGTGGGAGACTTAAGGTGCATTGAGACTAGACCAATTATCCGGTCGGTAGGGCTTACTGATTCTGAGTAGAAAACTAGTCGATGCAATGTCCTGATTGTCTTTTCACAGGCCTTTACATTGTAGTTTATCAGCAATACAATTGGTCAAACATTTACCAATAGGAGCGCGGCAGGTCGTTTGTGCGTTTCCGTCTCTAAGTTACTACGACTGTTTTTTGTTACAACGCCCCGGAAACGAGGCAAGATAAAAGGTGTGCGATGATTAGTTCTTGTCAAGTCGCAGATTATTGGTCACTGTATTTGCTCGATGTTGATTGGCTAAAACTATACAGATCATCGGCAGGTTTTGACGGATCGCCAAAGAGTTTACCGATGGGCTACTGATGAACAATTCGATCGGTCGATCGGATAATAAAGCTTTCATCTTCCCGGCTCTGAAGAGAGTCGGGTACCCATCTTCTGGACGATTTTTTTTTTGAAAAATCACAAGCTATTTTTTAACCCTTTCAGTACCACTCAGCCACAGCACCTCACGCAAACCCAGGACCTTCGGCTCTTGTGACGAGCACTCCAATGTCTGAGCCACAGAGCCTCTTTCTGGACGCCTAACAGTTGTAAATTTTCAAGCTGGATAATGCTGATGACATCCTATGTAGTTTCCAGCAACCCAATCATCTTACCCTTCAAGTTTGATACCGCTATTAATCACTAATCACACAGTTTGGATCACAAGACCTAGTACCCTATTGTTAGCATTGACCTTTATACTACAATCTTGCCATTTTAACTTGGTTAATCTAGTGCGTACTGATAGAGGCCAGAGATACCTCAATTAGAATTACAAATAGGGATTTCAAATTCGCTTCCAACTATTGGCTTGTGCAAGAACAATTTACTAGTGTGACTTCGGACCATCGCCGTAAAGCAAAACAGTGAAGTAATAACTTAGTGGATAGCTTACTGGGCCTTAGACCTGGGCTCGATTCCTGGGTTGGGAAATCTTTGCCTTTCGCAAACCACTAGTCGGTTTCGGGTTCTGACGTTAAACAAAGGACGCCCTCTGATACAGTTACCTTCTCTTTGGGCACGAGGGTATAAGCAGAAAGTCTCCTAATAACACACCCTCAGAAACGATGAATCGAAAGACTCAGTAAGCCAATTTCTGCGAATCCCGGACACTGGTCAGCATATGAAAAAAGATTAAATAATGAAGGTCCCAACTAGTCACCATCACCGCACGGTTTGTAAAGATTGGCCTCCTCTTCTAGTGAAAGAGTAGCCGAGCGATTTCTACCCACCAGGAAAAACTCATGTGGGCCTTGATACTGTGTCAGGGGGACTCGCTGTCGAATCGACATGTCTCACGTTTTGGTCCGTTAAATCAAGAATTCCTTTGAATTGCAGATGAAAGCTACTCACCCTTGGCGACGGGAAAAGGAGCATCCCAAAAAGGGTGAAGAAATAAAGATGAAACAGTAGTAGCAGCAGAACACTACAATACAGATATGATTATCTATACATAATACCCACACAGGACTGCCTCAATGGAAGGCATACACTTATCTATGATGGAAACACCACACAGTAACTCTGAAAAGGACTGCCATGTTTTCACTTCTTTTTTCGTATGGCATCTTGACCATTATGGTGAAGCTGTCAGGTTTTTTCTTAGCCAGCCAGGCCCGACAGCGCACGGAGCACCATGAGCGAGACAGTAGCACCGCTCCACCTCTTAGTGAGGCCTGTTTTAGTTTTGAGCTAGGAGTAATGTGAGGAGTCGATATAACAGGAGCCCGTCATGACTCAGGTTCTCGCGGTTTCGAGCTCAGCACTGTACCACTGAGCTATCCCGATATCCCACGTATAATAAACCTGCTATATTACATCCATTATGATCGCTGAATAATTAAAGGTGTAGCCTCCAAGACATTGGTGTTGTTGGCAATGAAGTTGGCATAAGATCATAATGTGATTGCTTTTTTATTCATGATGGTCTTTCTGCCACATACATGTACATGTAATGAGTGAAATGAAATATGTTGACCCCAATGATTCCCGGTAAAACTGGAATCTCAATGCAGCCCAGCGCTCTAACATTGAGTTTATCCCACCATACCCCGCTATCCCAGTAAATCTCACTGCGTAGACGCGACGATAAGCAGCTTAGCTTATGAAGAGGCAGCTTAGCATACCTCGCGATCTCTGGAAGAGTTCGACGCAGACAATTCCAGACCTTCTTCATCATGGATGAGCCTTGGATTAAGTAGAACGGACGTAGAACTCTCCGTAATCCAAGAAATCTCACAGCTGCCGACTAAAAAAAAGAACCCATTGGACGCAATCAGTGGATAAAAATGAATGGCAGCTCCATGCCTATAAACAAAAATCGGTCCAGAAATGAAGGTATCGGCGTGTAAATGCATATGATACCCTACATCTGAGCAAAATTTCTTCACGATTCTGTTTGATGAAACTAGATAAGTTTTCTTTTTTCAAGTGGGCACTGTCTAAGAGTAACACTGATCCTGGGTGCACAGTGTTCACAGATGTAATGGCTGGCACATTTGATGAGTCACTTCGTGTATGCCACTCGTGCGGAAATGCGATAATTCCAGTTGACTAGCAGATACATGTAACATGTATACATGTAACTCAGCAGCTTCTTAATCTTAGTGTAGATAAGGAGCTCTACATTTACACGCGGCATGAAAGCCAGTTCTTACTTCGGTGATAGCGGAATAGATCAGTGGTAGAATGGTGGGCTATCAACCACGAGAACCTGGGTTCAAATCCCGGCCATTTCAGACTCATGTTGAGAGTATGAGCTGTTCTAACAAAACAGACTATGAGGCGGAGCATCGATATGGACTCATGGTGCTCTATGCTGAGCCAAAGCTGATAAAAAGATAACTAGCTTCACCAAAAAGAACGTGAGCAAAGAAAATGCTTTACATGCAAAGAGGAAATAACCCCGCCCTCTGCGAGCACAAAATATAGGTAGGTGATGTTACACGTTTAAAGTGATTTTACACGCAAGAAATGATTCCACATATAAAACTTTACCTGTTCACATCCTAGTCCGAGTGAAATGAAACAGCAGAGAAAACTGACAGTCGTTACCACATAATGAGCCACCACCCAATAGCTCCTTAAAGTACGTTTTTTTCCCAATAAATAGGACTACAAAAACAATAAAAATAATCACATCAGATGCAGCGCTTAGGAGAAATTGGTTGCTAGTAAGGCCCGAATTTAGCTGGTTATTCCTACTGAACTAGGCACTGAAGTTGCTGGCTTGGCAGAGTTGGCATAGTAAATGCTGACTATACCCAAGGCCAGCTTCATTCTATCAGGTGATTCTGTGTGAAGCCCAAACCATTGAGACTGGACGGATGGTCCTGGGAGTTCTACCAGGTGTTAGCTACCCATTAAGCGCCGTTGTGAAATTTCAGACCGATTAAATCACAGAAATAAATGAAAAACATCGGATGTAAATGTTGTTCAATCAAGAGTCGACCCAGCGTGGAACCAGACGGATTCCATTGAGCGCACACTCAGCAAGGAATTTTAGTGGAGGCATGTTTGCTACAAACAGACCATAGGTTTAGAATGTCTATAATCAGACACAGCAGCGAGTAGATAGCACAGGAGCTGTGATTATCACAATACATGTGCACCTGTAATCTCAAAAAGCCGACGTAGATATGAGAAAAATGCTTGGTAGCAGCTTTTGCCAATGACAACTAATCACCCCATGGAACGAACCTGCACACGCATGAAGAAAAATTTAGCCAAGAAATTATAGAGACATAAAGCCTGTACACAGAAATATGGCAATGGTTCATGTTAAAAGACACAACGGCATAGCTGGGCTGGGTTTGAATTTTACCTATGGCGAGCCATGAATGTAAAAGTGAGCGCGTCGCAGATATCCTGGCCCCCATCACTTCAACAAACCTCAAGCTTCGGAGATCCATTAAATAGAATGGCCAAATGGCCGAATAGAAAAAACTTCTTGTACCTTAATAATAACATCTGCGAGAAGAGCTGACAAGCATAACAGTTCGAGTGTATGAAGCAGACCACAAGGTGCCTCCACACGCGTCCCGACATGGCGCAAATCTGACGACAATGTTAAGGAGGATGGCGTCTCAAAAAAGGCAAGTAAGTGAATAAGCACCACAACTCCATAGACAAACCTGCAAAAGGGATAGAGAGTACGAGATGGATGGACACCTGACCATTAATTAGTACATAATTTGGAAGAGGTTTTATAGGGAGTGCGCGATGGATAGATGCTTGACCATCAGGTGCATTCGCGTGCTGGAGAAATTGGCGTATTGAGTTTACTCCACTCAGCATTTTCGAGGGTGAGTCATCAGGAGACTTTTTGTTTACAGCTGTATGCCTCATAAAAAAGGCAACTCTATGGGTAGGCCTCCTTTATCTAACGCCGCGATTCTAACCAATGAGGGGGGAAGTGAAAGACAAAGTGTTGGTCGAATTAGTATTCGAGACAGGAGCTTCGGGTCGAAGGCTCAGTACGCTATTCACTAAGCCATTGTTTTCTCTATAAGCCGATGCAAGTTAATATGTGAGTAGGACGCACACTCTCTGAGACTGCGCGATCTCCATATGAGTACAAGCCAAATTCTTCCACAGGCTGCGCTATCCGGCTTTCCCTACAGAGTTTTTAGTTTACGGATAGCACAGACTCAAATTATTCAAAGCAATTAGAAGGGATCAGCCGGACAGAAAAACAGGGATACAAAAGAAAATGTACGCAAGAAATAGATCTCCTAGCTAACTGACAAGACACCCGAGCGAACGGACCAACAGTAAGCCAGAGCTGTAGTGAAAGAACCCTTCTCGGGAAAACCGGGACTTGTGATCCCATCGCAGCGGGCACGAAGGCATTTGTGAGGACTGATTTGACTGGTAAGCCACTCACCACTGATAGAGGGCAGAGTAGTAGAAATGATACACCCGGAGTGCTCTGTCATCATTCTTGTGGAAGATTGATCGATACTAAAACCAAGCAACAGTCACAAATTGTTTTACTCTTGGGCATCACGTAAAGCTATATATACTTTTGTATTTAATCAAATTGTGATCGGTGAGGACGGTTTATATTATATTACATATAACCGATACACTCCATTATAACACAGAAGGACACAATTATAAAGGTCACTACAATTCATATCAAGATGACACCACACGGAGTTTACACGAGTACGCTTGTTGACAGAACCGTTCGGTGCATATTCGTGCAGTAATGACCAACAAAGATCGTGTGGTTCCATACTGGAGTCCAACGAAGATCAAAACTAGATATTCATTCAATGGTTGTCTCAAATAAATTCGTTGTCATGCAGGAAATCTAACATCGAAAGATCTCAAAAGGGTTATGACACGGTCGATGGTAGACGCAGTTTCAGAGTTGTGTTTCCCATTCTTAAAGGGAGGCGACTCCTGATTCATAGTGATAGTGAGTGGTCTTTTTCCATAAAACGAATATCGGCCATTCGAATAACTATGGCCTGAATGGTCCAAATAGAAAGAAAATGGGATCTAATTACTAAAACTTAATAACCTTATGATCTTTACTCCCTCATAACATCGAGAAGAACTCAAAATTGAGATTGATATTGGAGAAGTGCTTTGCCGGTTTCCCCCAGCCCTAACTAAAGGCTGTTGCATTCGGACCTCTATCATAATGGCACTAACGCTCGCTGACAGAGGTGACAAACTGCACTCCAAAACCCTATTTCTATATTTTTGTTGAGCATTTTTTCTATTCAGACTTGTGTAACTACAAGTCTAGTATACACCTGCAAGAGAATTTTCCAAACATCAGCGCATAAGTCAAGAAATCAATGCATACACCAACAGCTCCGTGTTAAGTTCCTATCTCGAGGCCAATTCTGTTGCGTTGACAGTCTGCAAAGTGCATCGCTGAGGGCTCTAAGTATGCGCATTGGATAAGGCTATATATCTAAGCTTCCGTTTGACCTGGGTATTAGGCCCATTTGTTCATGGCAGGCTTCAGAATCTGAAAACAAATGAAGACACTTTTGACCATGACACAACTGTCCGAACAAACAGTGACCATTCGCCGTGGCTCCGCGAGTGTTGATAAAGTCGTCAGCATACGGCCACATATAATATACTTCTTCTCAAGACCCGCGTGAACATAGAGGGCGATAGGATTGGCCTACTCATACTCACCTTCAGTGCGTCCTCAATGAATATGGAAGCCTGCTTTATGGTACATTTATCGCAAATAAAATCCAAATCATTAGATTCATATTCTTCTCGAATCAGTCGATCAGACATGATTCTTCCTGCCGAAAAGGAATTTGCTGCAAATAGAAACAAATTTCTGTGTTACTCACATAATATGTCTGTGGTCACCCAGAGAAATAATAATAATTCGCTGTCGGGTCGCATCGGGGACAAAAACCGCAATTTATGAAGTTGTTGCTGAGCAGGGTTAACATAGTAGGAGCTGATTATGCCCAGGATCAGTTTCAGTTTCACTCCACCAGAGCACCCGCTGATTCAGTCTGAAGCACGAATACATGTACATAAAGTACTGTACACACATATAATTAGGTAACAACATACCAGTCTTGAAACATCTTTACTTTATGTTTCCCAATTACATGTATGTCAATGGGTGGCTGACACATGCTGCCCCTCACCCCCTTAAATAAATCCGATATCTGTCGCCCTTCTTAGTACTACTAGTACTAGTCTCAGACTAGTACTACTAGTACTAGTACTGCTGCTAGTAGTCTACTGACTGTAGAGAGTAGCCGTAGGCGGTTGTGTTGATTGTGTTATGTGTACGATACGTTCCTCTCAGTTTCACGTCTCATTCATTGTCTGTGGACTGTGGTGTGTATAGTGTAGTGACTAAACACTAATGGCAATGTGTTGTAAATGTAATGGTATTGGAGTGAATCAATTCAGTGATTCTGACATTGAAATGATTGAATGATTGAGCTGACTCAGATCAATCGTTGACAATCGCAGTCAGTAGAGTAGAGTAGTCACCCACACTCACAGCGAGTGTGACTCACCGTCACTCCGTCACTAACCTGAGTCATCGAGTCCAGTGACACCGACAGGTTGCACTTGACCTGAGTTTATAGAACTGCTAAGTCTAGTAACTAGTTACTACCGTAATAGTAATACCGTTATTTTACCAACAATACTTCTGTTTAATAGAAGAACTAACACTTTTACTTATACTATCTAACTAACATCCTAAACAACTAAACAAACAATAAAAACTTTCTCTGAACTAGATCAAATTTGATTACCCCAACAATACTAGACTACATGTAGGGAGAGGCTACATTACAGTCGACACAGTACCGTAACAGGAATACGACTTTGCTTAGCACGATACAAGGTGGAGTTATTTGCGTCCGGACCGGTTTGTCGAGTCCGAATCTGTGTCCGCGGATGGTTAATGCGAAACCTCATACTCATAATCCCAATCAGGAATATTCCGTGATCCCAATACGTCCGAAACATAGTACTCATACCTCAGAATACCAATATCTGATACCCCGATACCTGCGAAAGTCGTAAACCCAACACTCTACTACCCCAATACCGTTGTAGGGTGTTGGATTTCAGACATAACAACCATTTCCGGAGGTATTGGGGTATCAGGTATTAGGGTTCGGAGTATTGGGGTATTGGGGTATGAGTATGAGGTTTCGCATTGCCCGGGTGAGATGCGGACGCTGATAAAAACCACCAGTGCGGTTTTCTAAATGGGGTAATGGATCCATATATATAACCCCGCCGTAAACCGTTCCTGAACCTGAACCGTCAGGGCTCTAGGGCTCTACATTGCGTCATTTTCTCCCGGATAGTAGACTACAGGATTTACCGGGCTGGAATTTTCCATGACGAATTGAGCTGTAACCTATTTGGTATTCGGTATAAATTGTGTTTCGACTTTGTCTAGAGTTTAGTGTTGTTGTTAACTTACTAGTTACTTGTTACTAATACTTGATTACTAGTTAGTAACGGATTAAAGTCTACTAACTAAGTTAGTTACAGATTAGTCATAAGTCAAATTACTTGTTAGTTGGTTACTACTTACTTACCTAAGGCTTAGACTCAGTAAGTTAGAGTTAGTTAGTAAGTTACTAGTTCGTTACTAGGTGACTGATTAGTTGGTTAGTCGGCGTTAGCACTATTATAATACTCTATCGGCAGTATTGGAAATTGAATGCTAGGACTATGAATATGAATTATGATGATGCTTGTTCAGTATGCTCAATGCTGGTAATGGTAGTGATAGTGGTACCTACCATCATCCATGTGTCGATCATACCATCATTTGATCATATCATAATCATTATCACCAATTCAAGTTCATCAGAGAGCTGTACTGTGTACAACAGCCTGGTACTACTGAGGGACACTGTACATGTAGTAGTACTAGTAGTACTACACGCTACATTACATTGCCACGATGGTATCCATCATTCCACTGGCTGTGTGTATTGACTTTAGCTGACTAATAATGAACCCTTTGCCTATCCTAGCTGATGTAGAGTTGACACCGCCCAGTGTATGAAGTAAGAAAGGAACTCGACACTGAACGCTACTCAAGGGTCAAGTCAATTTCGGTCAGTCAGTACGCTTATACGTATAGTCAAACTCGCACGGTGGCAATTTATGTTCTTTTGATCGGTTGTGAATATTTTATAATTTATTGATATCCCTCCTAGCAAACTCTCAGGCTGCCGAAAAAAAGCAAAAAATGAAAATTTATTTGAAACTTTTATGTTTACAAAACCAGAGACACAGAAAGAATTTAAAACAGTCTGTTAATACTTATAGCGGGTTTACTCGAGAGGGTTGCGGTGGCTGTGAGCGACAAGCGTCGCTAGAGGGGTGTTTACGCGAGCGGCACGGCTGTCTGTGCCGCTCCAACTTCCGCCAATTCAGTGGCACAAGGCCGCGAGAATACGTTGCTCGTGCTGTATTTCTCAATTGCCCCCAGCTCCCAAGTATAGGTTATGGCCAACATCACATATTATTGTCATATCAACCTCCTTGACCACGGAGTTGTCCTCTCTTACCCATATCCTTAAGAGAGGATAACTCTACGTCCAGGACAGACAGCCAGTGCCTCCGCGAAAGTGAATTGAAACCCAGCACTACCAGTTGCAATCAACACTAGTTTGTCCTGTAACCGACAGTGATGGCACGCAGTGCTCTCTGACTGTGATGTGGTAACTGCAATTAAATTTTAACGCGTAGCTTATTGGCGCAACAAGCGGTATCTTCAGATTTCGGTTTAGCAGTTTGAAGTGACCACTGGCAACCCTAACCAAACATTCACAACAGTTTTATGCTCACTGATATCTACTATCTAGGTACAGGTGTTCACGCTGGTGCGCTTGTTGAATTATGCCTTGGGAATCTTCTTCCCTATTGGAGATGGTGTAGGAGAAATCACCATGAGTCACAGTTTGAGGATTTGGGTTCTCTGTTGTAGAAATGCCGAAGCAAGACACCAGCTACATAACTGCTGAAAACCAGCAAAAGGCCAGTCAACAAGAGCTTGGATTTGGATATGAGTGGAAACAGGGATTCTTCGGATCCCCACCCGGTATTCCCAGAGCGGAGAAGGAAGCACTAGGTGTGTTATCACAATGAATTTTTCTTTCATTCTGAGAGGTAGGGAGCTAGGTCCAATATTCTGACCACAAACACTGGTGTGACTGGAATCGTCTGAGCGCAGGCGGTTAACCGCTGTCAGAGGGGTGAAGATGAAGTCTAGGGAGGACAACTCTTCGGTATGCAGTCATATTAAGCCAGAGTTGATGTAGTAGTGGTCTCTCACCCTATACAACATAATTCTATTCTATCAGATGCCATGCCTGATCGAGACTACCTGATTGCT
>Ga0224501_10003117_pt1 | contig 13040 bp, 8 predicted proteins | sample SF_Oct11_sed_USG_4_FD_169105 | JGI IMG/M metagenome (GOLD analysis project Ga0224501, IMG submission 169105) | Sediment microbial communities from San Francisco Bay, California, United States - SF_Oct11_sed_USGS_8_1 | ecosystem: Environmental > Aquatic > Marine > Sediment | place: USA... | reverse complement strand
GCGATTTGGTAACGTGTTATCTACATTGACAGTATCTAGGATCAGTGAGATGAAGGATACGCCACTGCTATACATCCTTTATGTCGCTGCTATGATAGTCAGTAATTTATCATTCCCAGATGAAGGTATTACTAATAACATCATAGCATCATAACATCATAGAGATGAGGAAATTACTCTTACTGATACATGCATACATACCACCACTGCGAATGCAGTGAGTAGGGTTACGAAAATGGCAAAATCCAAAATCATTGGTAGCCAGTTTCCTTTATTTTTAAATATCTAGGTCCTGACCTGGTTGCATCAATCACTCCTATCCCGGTTACATTCCTCCATTCTCTCTTCTCCCATCATCACGTTTTAGGTTAATCTCTCTATAGTTTCTCAGCTGCCATTCAATCCGGAGTTCCCCCTATTTTCCAATGCTCTATAGGTCTTGCCCATTTCAATCATATTGGCTGGTTTGAGACCAGATACTCTTTCTTACCAACGAAATTGAAGGATACTTTGAGCGCAAACAAAAGGTGAGAGCAGTCTTCATTGACATACCGGCCACTTATGATACAATGTAGCACAGGGGGTTAGAGTACAAGCTGCTTAGGACCCTGCTTAGGAGGGTGTTTTGAAAGATTTGCTCAAACCGGAAGTCAAACCATAAACCCCTATCCATGGCCCAGTACCCTATAAACCCGTAATTTCCAGCCCACTACCCTAAACCACGGTCCAGTACCCTAATCCAAGGCGCAGTACCCCACCCACTCTTTACTCTTCCATGAAGGTAACTAAAACTAGTTGGGGGGGGTCTAAATTGAGCCCCTCGTGTCCTCTAGTTGATGGAAACATGTACAAGATACAAAACAAGGCGCGAAATTCAAATATGCAAACACCCAGCCAGAGTTATTATAGCAGCTCAATTGATCTAAAGAACAATTGAGGTAAACAATCAAGATGAGTCTCGGCTTATGGAGGCCCCTTAGATTGAAAGAATTTCAATTCAATGAACAGAAAATGAACAGAGTGAGAGTTCTATCAACATTGACCAGTAATTCAACCATCTTTGCAGATTTCCGCCACACAGTGTGTAATGAGTAAATTTACACATTTTCTGCATACAGCTGATCAATAGCAGAATGATGGAAGCATGAGCTGGTTATCAGTGCTTTAGTCAACAGGATGGTTATAGGACTTTTTGTTGGGTGATGATAACATATTTCCATTCCTCCACATATATAAATGCATGCCACAGAACCATTCAAAACATGCCATCAGATGTTGGGGCTGTATACGCTACTGTAAAAGAATCTTCTCAGTGTAAAGTCTACAAAAGATCATGCGGGTAAGAGAGTGAGTTTGATATCAGGCAAGGTTTGAGACATGTTGATTTCGTTTCGCCTATGGCAGATAACCTACAAAAAATTACTGGTTTTACACATCGTTCTGTGTCTGTAACTAGCTCAGGTACACTCCCTGCATAGTAACTAATTTCAGTGAGTAGACTTACTGAAGGGCAACCACAGCGTCAGTTTTAAAGCCACTCAGATAGTGTGATTAAGTGAAGTTACTGCTGTACATGGTGTAGCCTTGTCAGCTCAAGTGGAAGAATTTTCGTACGCGAACATCACGAGACCTACCCTTCTGAAAAGAGTGTCTGTAGAACTGAGCTACAGGCATGTCACACCTTGATCATTGGGGTGTTGAGATGTGAACTGGTTTATTTGGAGCATGCCTTCTTTCGATATCCATTGCTATTGTAGCTGATCTAACTATGCAAATAACAATATCTATGGTTTATTGTAGATTGGTATAATTCTATTACCCCTGCTCCTGGTAGCTACCACATCAGCTGAGTTCAGTGAGTCTTCCTCTAACTCAGGAAAGAAGCAGAGAATTGTCTGCTACTACACCAACTGGTCTAGTCACAAAAAGGGACTGGCTAAGGTAAATGTATAGTAAATAACAAATAGCTGTAGGATAAGTCACTGATTCTCACTATAACTTAAGGAGAGGGTTGAACCAGGTCATCTTTATCTCCTCAAAAGGTCACCCCAGCCAGTCATATCTCTGCCACAGTAATAGCGCTTTCCGGCAACCTGAAGTCACAAAAGCCATTTTCGGACAAACCTACTAGGCCTGTATGAGTTGGGCTTTATGATTAATTATCTGAGATATAAACCATTGGCAAAAAGACCAAGTTTGAACTGCAGCAAAAACCCATTGGCTTGGGCAACAGCAATAAAAATCCATGGTCATTATTAGCTTTTCCCAACAGTAGTATAGTCAGCGGTCCACGGCAGGTGTTTGCTCCTACAGAGCAGTGGCGTGAAGTTTGTGTCACTGTCCAAAACAAACATCGGGCTTGAGAGATTCGCCGAACAAGATGACCAAGTACCCACTCAGAATACAGAATACACAAATCAATAACTATCATGAACTTTGTAGTTTTTGCCTGAGGATATAGAAAGCAGTATGTGCACTCACATTCTCTACTCCTTCGCTGTGGTTAAGAATGGAATGTGTGTCACATCAGATGAGGAGGTGGATATCAAGCAAGGTAACAGACATTTGCTCAGCTTGCTCCGTTGATATGAACACGCAGTCAAGGTCAAACAAACTGATTTGTTTCGTACATCATAAAAGAGAAAACTCCGCTGGAATCGTCTCAATTATAGAACAATCTGTCTTTCCTGCGTATTCAAAGTCAAACGGCTCCTTAAATTAATAACTTAACAAAGAATAGGCTCAATTGCACAACTAACAGCGAGTTCAGTGATGCTGTTTGGCTTTGATGACATTAAGACTTAGTCAGACTCCAGACTGGTAACTCATCCATATATTCATATCAACGGTTTACAATGATATGATGTCACTCTGTATATCATTGGTACCATAATTATGCTGGCAAGACTTTCGGTTTACTGAATGCATGCAGCAGGCACTGGTGTAACTCCTAGTATACGGGTTATTTGGGTCATTTACTCTTATGAATTCAGCTCATATACATTGGATCTAAGTTATATCCTAGCTAATGTAATCAACCCATCAAGCAAAATAATGCATCACCTGATTGTTGGTGTTCTGCCATCCATAAAAAGCAGTATTTTTGTTAAATCTAATCCTTTAGGTAACTATCGAAAGGTCATAAAAGCTGCTAAAGACAAAAACTCAAAAGTCAAGGTGTTACTGGCTGTCGGAGGTTGGAATAATGGAGGAAAACCATTTAGTGACATGGCTTTGTCTAAGGAATCTCGCAAAATTTTTATTGACTCGGTCACAGAGTTGCTGACAGAGTATGAGTTTGATGGATTTGACTTAGACTGGGAATACCCAGTTGTGAGAGACGGACGGCCTAAAGATAAAGACAATTTTCTAAAACTGATTAAAGTAAGTTCAATACTGAGTTGTTGCCATCTGACAATGACAAATATCACAGTGCTCTCTTATAAAAGTTTCACACCACTGCTACCCCGCAGTGGTTAGTAGCAGGCGGCACAGACAGCAGCAGTGCTGCAGTACTTACACAAGTAGTTTCAGCTCAGCTGCTGTTTGTGTGCCCTCATTTTCAATGCTAGGAGCTGATGCTGCATGCTCCGTTTTTTTCAAACGAGTAGCAAACAATCAGGGTGTAGGTCTTATTTACCTTATTTCCGCTTCCTGTATGTAGATCAAGGCCGAACTTGGTAGAGCGCCAAGGTCAAATCTGCATTGTCATTTGCCATCACTCACTTGGAAGCATAGTTCACAGTTTCGGGTGTCTGCCCCTGCAGCATTGGAAGTTCACAGCTATTTTCAGATGGTTTTAAGCGACAACCACAAACTCCACTTCCCTATACTTTGGAGTTTAGATGTTTGTGTCTTGCTGTATTCGTTCTCTTCTTATTGCACTTCATAGTGTTATTCCTTGCCGGGGATCTTGGGATCTCAGGGGCAAGACAAGGCCAAATGCCCTTCCTGCTACCACCATTCTAAAATTTAAACTCACGACTCATTCCGTGCGAGTAGGGCGAGTTTTAACTGTAAGTAATGGCTGCTCCCCATGTGTGGCGTTAGGTGTATCCGCATGATTCCGTTCAGACGCAGACAAAAGATTTCAGATGCCATCACGTGAACAGATCATCACCATTATCAGCCGTCACGGTTCCACTGCTGGATGAAGGCTTCCCTCCTTTCAGACCACCGCATCCTATCTTGAGCCAGTTATTTCCATACTTTCTCGTAATGTCTACCGGCCATCTAATTTTCGGTCTGTCTCTATTCCTTTTACCTATGAGGTCCCAGGAAAGTACTTCATTCGCCCAGTTATCTGTGGCTCTAGCAGCATGGCCTGCGGAGTTCCATTTTGATGTATTAGCATCTGAAGTATATCAGCTAGTTGAGTTCTTTCCTTAATGATCTTTTGGTCACTCTTTCTTTCCAGCTGACTCCTAACATCTTTTGCTCCATGGCCATTTGAGTTGCTCTTAACTTATCTTCCGCACGGACCAGGTATAATAGGCCGTGCCTCTGATGCATATAAAAGTGTTGGAACTACACATTGTAGGAATATTTTCTTTTTTAGTGTCGGGGGAAACCAAGAGTTTTGTAGATATTTGCCGGGTTTGCCGAATTTTGATCGTGTCATAGTTGCTCGTCGCTTTAGTTCTTTCTCTTCCCTATGCACAAGCTGACATAGGTAGACATATTGTTTTACAGTTCCAATATCTTCATGTTCTATTTGGATGCTTGGTGCTACTATATTCTGGCTGTATATTACTTTGGTCTTAGCTTTGTCCATTTTCAATCCAATTTCCCGGCTTTCGCTATTTAGTTCAGTCATTGTTGTCGGTAGTTCTTGGGGGTTTTGGCTAATAAGACTATAATTATCATCTGCAAATCTGAGGTTGTCGAGTTGACTTTTTCCAATCCTAAGGCTGTAACCTTTATCAGTCCAGGTTAATTTATCAAAGACTGATTGGAGACAGGAAATGAAAAGCTTTGATCGCATACTATCTCCTTGGCTTACCCCTCTCTTTAGTATGGAAGTGTCGCCTCCCGTGTGTTGTATGGTAGATGAAGCTGTCGTATAGATGTTCTCTATGAGTTTAACATACTGTGAGTGTACATCTTATTCTGTCAGAGAATTGGGGATAGCATTTAAAGGGCCAGACCATATCCACACATCGGTGGGTCATGCGCCCAAAACCACTGGGGCTCTCTGTTGCTCCAAGAGCTCTCATCATGCAAGGGTCTGCAATGCATTTTTTGTACTCAGCCCCTGTATCACATGAGCCAGAGTTACTAGTGGTACCACGGGGAGCCATACAAAAGTCTTGATTATCAAAGGTGCTATGTCCTAGAAAGCTGTGCTATATGGCCTTGCTTTGTCACCATCTCTGGCTATCTAGAGGTACAGATCTGGAGTCTGCACACTTTGCTATTTCGGTCACCCTGTGCTAAGCTGGAAATAGCACTACCACCTCAAGCGAACAGATAGGGGCAGTTAAAAGTCCGAGGAGTTTTGGGTGCATTGGAGCTGTCCTCTTTCAACATCTCGCATTACCAACAACGAAAAATTGTGCTGTCTGTCTTATAACATTGAAGCGACCGTGAAGTGACCCTAGAGCGATCGAAAGATAGCCTTGCCATCTTGATGACCTTGACACTTTATAAACTAGCACGCCCACCGCACATACTTTTCAGGCGTGCTTCCAAGCAGTGGAACTGAGAATACATTTGAAACGGGTTTAAGACGCCAAAATGTGATCACGTGAATGCACCGCACCTACTCTCTGCCTAGAAAATTTCTGGCATTTTCAAATAGGAGCTGCAGGCAGAATTCACAAGGATTGCTAAGGAAGCTGGCCGTGAGAAAATGGAGCTTTCAGCAGCTGTAAAACCAGTAGCTAAAGATGCTGACCTAGCTTATGATCGCAGGGACATCTGCAAGTGAGTTAATATGCAGGGGAATACAGTAACAGAAGGAGTAATCTAGAATTGGATATAGATGACTAAATGTCAGTATATAAATAGGTCAGGTGACCTGTCCGTGCAGAATACAAACCCCAGCAGTTGGCAGGAAAATTTGCTAGTTGTTTTGTGGGTCTACATACGCTTGCAAAAATTCTTTTTTACAGGGAGCTGGATTTTGTAAACATGATGCAGTATGATCTCCATGGATCTTGGGAGACTGAAACAGGCCTGGCGGGTGCACTTCACATGCATCCCTCAGATCCCAATCCTGACTACAGCATTGCTGATACTGTAAAAACATGGCTGGAATCTGGATGCGAGGCTGACAAACTGGTTGTTGGTAGGTAAAGAGATTGTGTCAGACTACATGATTCTTTGACGGATCAAGTGGCCAGCGAGTCCATGGCCAGTTTCATCAGCATTTAAACTACACTGATTCTCAATTCAGAGTTTAATCGTCAGAAATGGCTCCCTGCTCAGAGCTGTAAGGGTGATCCAATCCCTGCACCAAAGATCCAAGGACATTCGAGGAGCTCAGATTCGTCTCACTAGGGCATTCAATGAAATATGATGAAAGATTCAATGACGGCTCGAGTCCCTAGCGAACAATAATTAGTAGTCGTTGCATTACTCTTTGTGGACTTATTGGTTAAGCAAAACAAGTAATGCCCTTGGACTTACAATCCCGGTGCCACTTCTGTTGACCTCGTTCACCGCCTCTGTGGCAAACCAGTTGTCTTTTACAGATGCTTTCTTTAACCCAGTTTTGTGATTTAATCGACGTCGCTCACCATATCGATGCTGATCACATTGCCCTTCATAGGCCCGTCTTCCCTGTCACACCACTCCTCCTTCCACTAACAATTATCTATCCCTACCGTAACCGCGATAGTTTACTTCACGTCTACTGGATCGGGACCCGTGCTACCTTACCCTTATGGCTGGCACCGGCGCATACCCTGCTTTCACAATAAGCACTATCATGTCCCTCACACCAACGCCTCTTATTACCCTCTCGGCAAAAATCTTTTTCCGGTCGCTGACCCTGACTATGCCTATCTCGCATCTCTCGGCAAGCCCAGATTTCAAAAACCTTTCTTCGTTCTGAGACCATCTACTCACCACTGGATAGCTGTTACCTCTCCTTGGGGTTTCGACTGCACTCTGTGCATTATCCTCCAACCCGCTAAGATTTCTCTAGTGCCTCCCAGGTCCACTCCTCTTGTTTAGATAGGATGCTCAGCTTCACTGCATCGCTCCTCAGCCCTGCGATTACCATAGCTATCGCTGGTGACACCCACTCTTGTTGATCATTAGCCACGCCATTGCTGAACCTCTCAACCCTCAGCATCCAGTCGTGGTTCCTCTCACCCCCTGCTTGTCTTCTAATAAATCTATGAAACAGCACATACTGACCTTCTCTGTGTTAGAAATTGTCTACAGGACAGTTTGCATAATAGATTTCTGATCTAAACTATCTGGGGGACTCCCTATCAATCCCCACCTCTCCAGAAACTCCCTGGTCTCATATCCTAGACTGTCCCATAATAACAAGATTTGCAGTCTAGCATCAAACTGTTTTCTTCCCACCTCGGTTACCGCCCTTGCACAAGTGAACTCAAACTCAACTTTCCACCATGCAACACCATTGTTAAGCCGCTTGTAATCATCAAGCTTTAGGAAACTACCCTGATTACTAAAGACTTTTTGCTTTTAGCCCTTAGAACAACACTGACTGCTTCTCTCTTGCTTTCGACACTTTTTTGCCTCAAAAGGTCCACCTTTCACCCAGGTTGCTTCGACTTACGTCTGAACTTACCAGTTTCCAATTCAATGCTTCAACCTCCTCTCACCCGCTCACTGCTGCAGTCCACTTCCCTTTCATCGACTCTGCAGGTTGTTGCTGCACTGTGTCACCAACTCACCTACTGCTGGTCCTCTCCCTTCAGGCATTGCTACTCGCTCTTCTTCTTTGCGTGTTGTGGTTCCTTCCTCCTGTGCTGAGGCGCCCACTCTTGGTTTGAGTTACTCACTGAGTTATTCACCGTTGGTCACAAAGACTCTCACAGTCACTCTCAAACTCTGCTCACTCCTCCCCTCTTCTTTCCACGTTGACACTCGCGGGTTGCTCTTTTCTCAACTCAGTAGGTCCACCCATAGTATCGTGTGAACTTCAACCTGTCTCACAGCTATTGAGTCAGAGTACACAGGACTCACCTCAACAGACCCCTAACACCAATTGGCTTCCAAATTCCCTGGCTTGTTGTACCAAGGGATTATCACTAGTGGGGGCAACTCCTAAATCAGCACCGTTCACAGCTTATAGACTCAACTGGTTGGTTCATTATATCGCCGCACCACTGCTGAAAATGCAGCCCTAGTCCAGGATGGCTCAGTACTTGCATCATGCAGGACTTGGGCACACATTGCAGCTCTGTTCTTGGTCTCAAAACTTGATTGACCAATTAGAGATCAAGCTGATCAAAGTGAAATTATGTTTAAACTCTGACCATTAATAAAGGTTACATTACTGCCATTTGATAATAATTTTTATAGGCATGCCATTTTACGGCAGAGGATGGTCACTGAAGAGCAGTGATGACACATCTGTTGGTGCATCTTGTACTGGCCCTTCCAAAGCTGGAGAGTTCACAAATGCAGCAGGAATGCTGGCCTACTATGAGGTGAAGCGTATTAGCAGTAGATGGTAGAGATCTATTATTCAGCTGGCTAGTTTTCTCAGAATGGAGACATGACATATTATTGTCTCCATAGACTATGTGGGGCTATGTGGATGAACCGCTGCTTTAGGTAACAGGTTATACTGAAGCTATGTGGGTGAACCACTGCTTTAGGCAACAGGTTATGGTGAACCTCTGCTTTAGGTAACAGGTTATGGTGAACCACTGCTTTAGGTAACAGGTTATACAGAAGTTGAGGGTTTATGGAAGGAAACCGATGTAAGCGGCAATTGGCTGTTGCAAAGCATTGTAAAATGCCACTGTTGGGCAAACTATCTTTAGGAGAAAGAAATCCATCTCTGTTTATATACAGATATGTCAGAAGATTGAAAACCGTGGCTGGAAGGAGCATTTCCTCAATGAGGAAGGAGCGGTTTATGCCCACGGTGAAAATGAATGGTTTAGTTACGATAACCAGGAGAGCATAACTATGAAGGCAAAGTATGTAAAGGAAAATGGTCTGGGTGGAGCTATGGTATGGGCTCTGGACTTCGATGACTTTACTGGATCATTCTGTGGCCAGGGCAGATACCCACTTCTCACTGCAATTAACAAGGTAAGAACCACCCAGCTGCAGTGCATGAGGGGCATATTTCAGCTCTACGGCTCCGTTTGGTAGATTACTATTAAGAGTGGGAAGGTTTCTAAACGCTTTAAACACTTTAAACCCTTAGTAAAAGTGTTTAATTTTGAAGTCAGCAGTGCTCCTTATGAATGGCAACTGGCTAACTCAGTCTGGCATCAGTATTTCAAAACAGACACACATCACTTCTACACTAAAATAACTCCTTGATTTTGTAATTATGTTTTAACTGTATTCATTGTTACAGGCACTCAATGGCCAAGTTCGTGTGACCGATGACACTGAGAGCACGGGTGCACCTGGGTCTGAGAACTGCCAAGTGAGCTGTCCTAAAAAATCTGGGCACTTCAAGCATCTTTGTGATTCAAGAAAATATTTGAACTGCGATTTTGGCAAACCAACAGTTATGATGTGCCCTCCAATACTGAACTTCAACCAGAAAAAAGGTGTATGTGACTGGCCAGATGCTGAACAAAAATACTAACCCAAAATGTGTAATTCTTATTCTGATCTCGAATGGATCTCTATAGATCGGTGAGAACAGCCCATCAACATGAGAGGTGGTCTCTAATCTAGCTCTAACAAAACCCTGTTTGTACAATTATATGCTGTAATGTTTAGAACAGGTCCCCCAGCTCTCTTGTCTCTATAATCTGTGTATACATTTATGTGTATATATAATTCTAAAATAAAATAATATAGATTATAATAACTATAATATAATAATAACAACATGGATTAGCCCAGTTTGTAGACTTTATCATGAGAGCCAACAGTAAATGGTAGACAGTAATTGAGAACCTGTAGAAATACAGCTATTAATGGAGAGCTCATTCAGTGTCAATAACCCAGTCAGAATAACAACAAGTATAGTCTGATTAGAAAAGCTCAGTATCTGAGAATTCCAAAGTTATAAAATCAAGGGGTTACCTAGGATGCGACACTTGTGAAAACATAAAAGCAAAGCGAACCCTTTCTGCACTGCGTAATTAGGCTCTGCTCAGAATTTTGCACAGTGTTGTAGGTCCAACGGAAGTATGAGTGTTCTGGCTCATTCGAACATTATCCGCGCGATTACCTTACCGAATTATCATGATTATAGCTGGACATCCTTAGGCTTATTTGCGCAATCTCGGTCAGATGCAGACAAAACATTTTAGATGCGATCATGCGAACACAAAAGCGCAAGTAAAACGCAAGGAGTTTCAGGAGCATCGGAGTCATCCTCTCTCAACATGTTGCATGTTTAAGGACAGAAAATAGTGCAGTCTGTCTCGCAACAACGGTTTGCGTGATCAAATTCACTTTCAGACGAAGACGAGGCACATGGTTTGTAAAAAACGCATTTCTCAGGCACATTTTTGAGCAGTGAAATCGAAAATGCATCTAAAACCCCGTTTTAGATGCCAAATCCCGATCAGGTGTTATACGATTATCCTGGCTGTGATGTGAATGGATAGGAATAAGTTTATAACAACTCATTAAGGTTCTGTCTGTGTGGCTTACAGCTACCATGACTCATTGTGGCTATTATCAATTGAAAGGATCTTGTCTTTCTTGCAGGATTCCGAATCTATAACAAGACTGCTTAAATTTTAAGATGAGGTTAATACTGAGTCTAATATTTCCTTTAAATCAAAGAGTGACTGAAGTCTTTTGTTTCAAAGCTTGCTGTATGTACAAAAGGAAAGTGGGATGGAGGTAGAGCGGAGTGATAGATAGCTGGGCACGCAATTGCAAAAAAACTGGGAACAAACCCAGTAGCATGGGGAGTAAGTGTTAGGGTTAGTGTGAGCTTCTCACGTGAATCTTGGCCAACAAACATGCCTCACTATGCTAGAGGGCATCAATACAGACCCACTGGGGGAAAAACCCCCCAGACTTATGGTAGCCTCTTTATAGGATACAAATTATATCCATGATCAAGCTCAAAACGCAACTATATAATCTGTCAGTTTCACCATAATGGCGAAGAGATCAAACAAGAAAAAAAGCAGCTTATTTCATTCAAAAATGCTTGCCAAAAATACAAGTCATACTGTCAAATTTGGTGAAAATCGGCAGTTTTTTCGGTTATGCTTGGATTTCTGATGCTGACAGGGGCTAGGTACCTAATAAGTAATGATATGATGTAAACACACATCATCGCAGTACACCACTTCATTAGTTCACACAGGATATCTCACATGTCTGGTGTCCACTCTGCATATCCATCTGCCTAACGATGCAATAGATGGCAATCTCCGGCACGCATCGCCGCTTCTAAAAAGGTAGGTTCGCAGACGACGGAATGAGCTTGTGATGTTTTGCTAATCTCCGTAATTAAAGGCATAGTATATAAATGAAGCACGAGCAATCACTAAATGAGACTTGTTAGGAAGGTTGTGAAACTATCCTGTTTAGACATAAGCTTGAACAGTGTATATATCACCATGCAGGTAAGAAAAATTTTAGCCGATAGTGCTATTGGCAATTATATGATAAACAAACTTATAGCATTTTTGTTCCATTTTTACCATCATAGCACACTGCATGAACTATGTGTGCTTACTGCAACCCAATAGCTTGGATGAAAACATGAAGGGCAATAGGCAAGAGAGCTAGAGCATTAGTCTGAAAAAAACTTATCTTTATGTCAGATGGGTGGTGTATGTCATTGCCCGGATGAAATTTTGAGAATTCTCACCCAGAATTAGTAGGCATGTTTTCCCGGCACATTTTAAGAAACTCACAATGGCTCAAGTTAATGCCAATCACCGTAAGGTTATTCCCTCACCTTGATCATCCTAGCACTCGAAAATGGCTTATCCCAACCTTAAAACTCAACCTAGTTAGAGCGTGTTATGCGAAATTGCCGTGTTGGATAGGTAACCTTGGAAGTGCCTGAACCATTGGTGAAGCTTCCAGATCACTGTCAAAAGTGGCAAATAGCAACCGTTTGGTTGTGGGATTAGCCGCACAGTGCTTTGCAAATGAACGAATATCTACCAGCAGTGTATGTTGTAATCCCTTTAATTGCGGATTAGCACAAAAATCCTGACACAAGGAGTCTGGCATATTATAGCACTATGGCTGAGCATAGCAAACGCCATAGTAATGAAACTAATTTGATTTCGTGATCACCATGTGATGCAGTGTTTAGCCAAAAAAGTAAAAATAAGTCTTCTAAGTGTAGCAAAATACAATGCATTGTGACAGTAATACTTTATTGTAGGTTGTTGTCATTCTATTACCATTGCTCCTGACATCTGTACTATCAGCCGAGTATGCAAACTCCCCCTACCCTTCCTCCATTTTATCAAAAAAGCAAAGAGTTGTCTGCTACTACACTAACTGGTCTGAATACAGAGAAGGTCCTGCTAAGGTAAATACATCCTCACACGGGTCCCAATAGCGCTCTAGAATTATTCTGAAGTCTGCAGTGGCGCTATTACGGCCCTCCCTCATTTGCATCTGGTCTGATTAAGAATGGACGCTTGAAATGGACGCCTAAGTCTCAAAAGTGGAAAATCGGTTTCAAACACCTGTCTCCAGGAAACACCTGTCTCCAGGAAACACCTGTCTCCAGGAAACACCTGTCTCCAGGAAGCACCTGTCTCCAGGAAACACCTGTCTCCAGGAAACACCTGTCTCCAGGAAACACCTGTCTCCAGGAAGCACCTGTCTCCAGGAAACACCTGTATCCAGGAAACACCTGTCTCCAGGAAACACCTGTCTCCAGGAAACACCTGTCTCCAGGAAACACCTGTCTCCCCGAAACACCTGTC
>Ga0224501_10003116_pt1 | contig 13041 bp, 10 predicted proteins | sample SF_Oct11_sed_USG_4_FD_169105 | JGI IMG/M metagenome (GOLD analysis project Ga0224501, IMG submission 169105) | Sediment microbial communities from San Francisco Bay, California, United States - SF_Oct11_sed_USGS_8_1 | ecosystem: Environmental > Aquatic > Marine > Sediment | place: USA... | reverse complement strand
CTCTTGGGGTGGTCCCCAGAATGCATTCACTGGCTTTCCAGCCTCTGGAGCAGAAAAGAAATAAAGAGGGCCATCTTTAGCTATCATATAAAATTACTATCTCCATCACCACATCACCAACAAAAACGACAGGGATGTTTTATGTGATCTGATGCAGGGTCCTCCTGTGAAACTCAGAAAAATTAATTTACTCTTTATTGATATCATGACTTTCTCAAAAGAAATTTACTGCACAAGGGATAAAGAGGCCAAGTAAGGCAATATAACACATTATACACATATTAGAACAAAGTCTTACCATTTAGGGCCCGCAGAAAGTATGTTCCATAGAGCTATCCTCTTCATTCAATGAATTCACATAACAACGTACCCCTATTGCCAAATGAGTATAATTTTCAAGAGATAGTACAGAGATGGCTCCCTGCTGCGTACATTGGGTTTAGAATGACCATGTTACTGTTTTTAAACCACCATTATCACCCAGAAGATTACTCACCAAAGTCATTGAGGTTGAAGGTTCTGCCACCCAGACTGAGCTGTGTGTTTCCAGAGTAGAGAGGAGCTGGAAGGCGGTTTCTCTCGCAGAATGTTTGCAGAATTTGACAGGGCTTCAGGGCATCACGCCACAAGTTCGGTCCAGCGCTGTATGAGAAGAAACATGGTTACTAGCAGCTACATCAAAAACAAACCCAAAATGATCTTGTTAGCTGAATTTCTAATTGCTCACTGAAAATTCAAATACTTGAAATATATAATCGACAAGCTATTTCAAAGCCAAGAGTTTGAATCATAGAGTTCTCCAGCTCAGAGAGGGGAGGATAACTCTATGGTTTGAAAGAAAGCATTAGTATTATGTTTGCAGATATAGTACTTGTATGGGTTACACGCAGTGTTGTAGGCCAGACGCCTGAGATCACTTACGTGCAGTAGCTTCGCTGAATACCGCAGGTAGCTCTGAACCGAGTTAAGTATCTGTTCTCCAGATCAATCGTCGTTTCTCCAATAATGTCATCCGAGGTCAAAAGGTCATAATCCTTGATCGTAATTTTGAGATCCTTTTGTAGCGGCAAGATAGACTTGAACTCCAGCATCCTAAAAAAGAAGAAATGCGCAGATAATGACGATGCATCGCAGATCTATACATTGGATGGAAAATGGCAGCGGATCGCGCAGACTGTTGAAGACGGAGGAGGCCTTCATTCAAGAATGGAGAGATAAGGGCTGACAATGATAATGATGTCCAGTGATACGGATAGCGATGTTCAATAAAGGAGGCCCATTGATAGCATTAGTTACCTTCGGGGTCACTGGAAACAAGCCACTGGCCTTGTGATGCTATCCATATAAAAAAAAGTGCTCAATTCAAGTTACCCTTGGCGAAACATTATTTCCTTGATGCACACATGGCTGAGACAACTCAAGACAAATTCACTCGCGGAGCAAGTATGTTACACAAAAGAATAACAAATACATGTACATCTAGAGAAAAGTGTTTGTAAATGATTCTATCGAAGATCTATCTCTCCCTTCTCATGAAAAGGGTAGCCAAGTTTCGGCGGGTGATGCATCAACAAATGGCCTCAGATTGACCCGAACCAGGAGCCTGAAAAAGGCAGCGGGAAACCACCTCCGTACCATCCCGTGCCACAATAACAATGACAGGTTCTAAGAAACCTGTCTTCGGCAGGTTTCCTCATCATCATCATCATCATCATCATCATCATCATCATCATCATCATCAAGTAACAACAGCGCAATTGAGTTATAGTTGACTTACTGCCCAAAGACGGGGTTCAGTGTGTTTGGCTTATATTCATCCCTCAAACTGATCTTCTTTTTGCCAATAGATACTTCCAGATACGGATCAGCCTGTGTAAAACAAACGCAATGTACAGGAAATGCTTATAAGCCCAACATCTGTCGCTTGAAGTGAGAAAACTAGCCGGCAAACAATCCATGTTCCGATTCATCTCTTTATCAATTACAGAACAGCAGTTGACTTCCTAGTGTACTGTGATAGTATAGTATTATAGAATAACAGTATATTGGGCCCTCTAGAGCAGAGTTGAGAGGCCAAAGAAATGTTGAGTTAGTGACTCGGAGAGCAGACCATGATACTTACAGCGCCATTAGGGTCTGCAGGCTGCAGGTCATATCCCTGTACGATGTATACTCTCACTACACACTCTTCTGGTGCTGGGCTCGGTAGCCTGTCAAAGTGCTTATCTGGCAGCACCTCATTAGGATCATCGGGCAGGGGATAAACCTTGAAGGCTCCCTGCAATGTGGAATAAGAGAATGGAGGCAGCTGTGCTTTGGCACTCAGCTACTGACCGGGGTTCAGTGGAAAATCTGGACAGATCCTAGGTAGTTTTGAATTACCAGCTCAGTCCTGTAGCATATTTTCTTCACACTGAGTCAGCAGGTACCCTCGTAGAGAGGTCAAAATCAGAAACTACCAGCTTCCTTTCGTAAATACAGCTAATGAGTTCTATTGTCCTTCCAATAAAATTCACTTTTTACTACAGAGTGTCAGATTTAGTTAATCCAGATCAGGTGACCGACCTTGAACTCTCCGATCAATTCCTCGTCGCCATCCAGGGCATCGCCGCCCATGATGTGGAACGTATCACAGAAATCGGTGAAGCCACCAAACTCCGGCAGACCTTCCAACTCATTATCATACACCTAACAAAGTGAGAAAAACTACAATTTGCAAACAAATGAAGGTGTGAGGGCTTACATATATAGTTTTATATTATTCTATGTTATATCATATTTTATTATACAGTGGCTAAGAACCTACCATGAGAGAATCGAATCCCTGCTCGATGTACTTTTGACATTTGTCATTTTCACCGATGGAGGCATAGTATTTACACCACCAGTCAATATCGGTGGTGTCTGGAGGCTGGATAAGCTGCAAATATAGAATATCACAGTAATCACTCCAATCTCCGACCACAGTTGAAATGGTAGTCCTATGTTTTATGGGCAGATGGTGCATCAATTGGCGTGTTTAGTGTGTTCAGTCTGGTCTGACAGCAGTTCAAGTTACTTTAGGAGCGGTCTATAATACCGTAGAGTTATCCGGCCCTAACCATAAGCGAGGATAACTCTATGCACATTATCTCACCTTATCGCCTGGCTCAGATGGCATATCGAGTACTGTATCACCAGCAGTGAGTGGTGCTGTGGAACCTACAAATGATAGGTAGGATATAACAGCCTGAGATATTCACCCTACTCGGTCCTGTATACTGTCCCACTGATATGTGTGAAGAGGAGAACCAACTTCACCGTCAGTGCAAACCCAAAATCATACCATAAGAACACAGGGAGGCTTTATTATTATTGGTTAGTTGAAATATAAATGATTAGTCAACGAGGCAACGAGACTTACACATTGATGCACCATGCCTTTTAGGAGAGGAATGGGCCAATTCTACCACTACAACCAGTGAAAGACCACTAGATCTTCTGCCGCGAAGTCAGACATGTAAATTTACACCAAAGAAAACCTCCTAGCTGGGTAAGAACCCCGCAAACCCATCTGACAGTGTCGACATAGCGAAGTTAATTGTTTGACAGTGACATAAAACCCATAGAACAGATGCAACCGACAATCCAAATGTGAAACAGCAGCAGCCATTTATGGAGTTATGGATGGTATGGTATAGATGGTAAAGCCAACACCTTGTTGGTGTGAGGTTATGCGAGCGTTGGTCTGCATGCATGCAGTTAGGTGGCATACCATTGGTCAATCCTTCCACAGAGGCCCCTAAGGCTCTAAGTGACTCTAAAAAGACACAACCACTGCCAACTTACCAGGGTGAATGGGATGACGCGAAATAAGAATCGAGGTATAGCTACTAACCCACAAATACAGATTGACCAATGGGGAAGCTGATTACAATTGAGGCCACCCGCTTTTGCCCACCCATGCACTAATGTTAGTACCATGCAGTACGGACAGTAACTACCATACCATCGACAGCTTGCTGTGCTCCTCTCAGGAAATCCAGTCGTAGAGTCTCGGGCTGTGCGTCCACTAGGTACTTCTCTAGCGATCGAATGACATGCATACCCACAGTTGGCTTACGACCGAACGCGCGGTGATCACGCACTCTCAGGTTTACTGGAGGCATGAAGTACTCTTCTTTAGGAAGCATCTGGAATGAACCACAGAGTGCTGTCAGTACGTACGAGCAAGAAGTGTACAAATTAACTCTGTGATCACTATGGCGCATGTATTCTATTCAAAAGCAGTGAGGATTCTACCATTTATGATATTGGCGTAAAATACCAACCACTAACATCCCGGACAAGGGCTGTTTCTTCATTGATGGCACAGCAATATACTGGCGCAACCAAGAGAGTTTATGAATGAGAGGGAACAACACTAAATGCATTCTGGATGCGACAAGATTATCAACCCAAGTATGAAAAGCACGACAGCATGGTTATTGTATGTGCATAGACTTCATTGATGGCATCTCACAGGCAGTTGGATCAACTAATGCAGCAATTAAGTGGTGACTTCACTTACTGTATCCACAAACAGAAGGGCTTCGGAGAAGTTTGGATTCTTTTTTGTGTTTTTGATGATGGAGGATTGAGCAATGACACCTCCAATCTCAAACTCTATGGATGGAGAAGTTATGGAGAGTAGCTGGTACTTCTTCATATTTCTCACGCCCCAACATAGAATCTAAAAGAAATGTGCGTCATCTTTTGTAATTCGTTTCATCACGGGCACTTGGCCATTGTATTGTATTGACTGAGGCTCACTTAGGAGCAGTAGGAACAGGGAATTAGACAAGAAGCTAGTATTGTGAGTGAGGGATGACCAGAACTTAAACTCTGCATCTTTCGATATCGAGCCAAACTATCCCATTATTCCTGATCCGAACAAGATCAATATTTATGTATCAACTTGGCACCACACAGATGAGCAGAACAGACTTAAGTTGTTGAACAACTGAGGGTTTTGATATATAATAAATCATGTCATTCTCCCAAAGTGGCTACTAACCTCGATACCAGTCCTTCGCATGATTGGTCGGATCCCTGTCGGCACAATGTAATGCTCTCCTCTCTTTGGAGGTGCAAAAGGCAGGTCTTCACCATTCATCTATATCAGGAAAAATATTCATGTTTATGACTAAAAGCACTGCCACTTAAACCTGGGGGAGGAGGAAGGCAAGCAAACTGAAAAGGATCAGTACACCAACAGTTGTGAGATCATTAGAAGAGGGTGCAGCTGGATCATGCTTGTTAACACATGCAATAAATGATACTACTGTATTATATAATCCATCTATACACCATGCTAGTGGACGGAATGGGGTGTTAGATTGTGTAGTGAAGCGATGCAGACAGCAAACCATTTTACTGGCCCACAGAACATCTACTGACCATCTGAGCTGTGTGTTGCTCAGGGCTATCTGCTGACAAGTCCATTAAACTTGTTGACTGCCCAGCCTGAACAAAAGTAACAACAGAGTTACGTCGAAATCAAAAGTGCCCAACTTATACACAGCTAAGATACAAACAGCCCGCGCAGACTACACAAGCGAAATGATCAACTTGGTTGTGTGGCATTTGTGTAAGTCTTTCAGCCCTTAATTAAAGCCCTGAGGTTTTGTGAGCAGTGTATGGTGGGCCGTCTGCTGGCTGTTAAGGGACAGAAAGAGCAGTGACCACAGCCTCCGAGTGCTGCACCTAGTAATAGCTGAAAAGCCAATAAGAAACAGTAGGTATGTTTGTGACTGAATTGGGTGTCAGTTCTGTAACCCTGTGGCTGAATTTGGTTTAGGACATCTAAAAACATTGCACAAACGGGCCAGAAAAAAAAGCTAGTCGAATACTGTATGGGACACACAGTTGATTGGCATGATTAAAATCATTGGGTGCACACTGCTTGTACCTGCAACCTTTTATTCACCTGTATAATTCAGTGATGTTAGCACGCTGTGGTCAATGGGAACATGCATGGAAGGAGGGTGGGTCTGAGGAGGATACTGACCAATAGGAGCTCAAAGGAAGCCAACAGTTCACCAGCTTCTGCGGTCTGATTGGCCAGCTGGTGCCACTGGAGCACACAGATTCGGTTATCTGTATTAGTAAGTTTCACCATGGGCTTACAGATGCATCGTCCCAAGTACTCGTCCTTTCCCTGTAACAGAGTGAGCGAGTTAAAAGGTCGGCAACAGTGAATGACTAAACATGGCGGGTCAAGAGATACTGCCATTAGGGCTTCATGACGCAGTGACAATTAGACACTATAGGTGTGAAAATGGTGTCGCCTCTTTTGAAACATGATTGAAATGCCTGCCAGATGGAATAGAATTTTGCCCTCAATATGCTAAATGAGATTGGGAGTCGGATAGAGTTTGGAGTTGAAGTTGAACTGACTTATTGACCAGCGAAATCCGTTTCTTTGTGCGGATCTCTTTCTCCCTGGCTCCCAATAGTCACTTAATATAAACAAGAAAATAGCTGGGGCAATCGACTGAAGGGCTCATTATGAATAGAATATGTAGATAGATATCACTTACAATGAGATCTTTGTCGAAGATCTCCACCACGACCTCTGGCGGGTTTCTGGCGATTTCCTCAGGAGATCCATAGAGAGTGAGCTCATCAAATATCAGGGTCTGATCCCACATTGGGCTCAGAGTCTTCTTAATCGTGTTTGTTAGCTGACTCTGAGTGCCGAAGGACACCGCCGCATATGGATCTAAAGAGTGAAACAGCTGTAAAATCAATCAGCTTATACACAAATAACTGATACAACAGACACAGAGCTATACAGTCAGCGGAGATATCGAATGACAGGTCCTCTCCATACTGCACATATTAAATCAGAAAATAAGTGAATATATCTGATTACCTGGGTTTATTTTTGCTTAAGCATGAGGCTTGTTCTGGAGCTGTAAGAGCTAGGAATGATGTTGAGTTCAATCCGCAAAAACTTGAACCCATGACATTTCAGCATAAGCCAAGCGCTGTAACTGCTGAGGTACTCCTCTATCCCTATAGTTTTAGGTTTCCATTATGCAAGTTTAGTTCACCATCCAGCCCCTCATGAGAAGCACGCATACTGACCTGATCGAGCATTATCATCAGCAGCCATTAAACTTCTGGCCTGGTACACATACGCTCGCAGTTGATATTTATGCTTCTGCGATGACTCTAAAAATAGTCTGGGAGCAGCAAGGCAACCTCTCCTGGCTGCTTCCTCAGCCTCACTTCCAGACAAATCATCCTCGGTATCATCCTGCAAAAAGCCAAGCGTATGGTCGATAGTTGGCTTTTACCCTTTATACTCTTTTCTTTTATCTAGGCCAACTGATGCGCATTAGTGGGAAACAGGAAAAGGAAATGCTTAGAAAAATTACTATCGTGTGGTCAAAATTTGGAAACTTGGAAACTACCTTGTAAATTGTAAATTCCCACTAGCACTGAAGAAGAAAATCTTCATGCAATGCATCGTAGCAACACTGCTTTATTCAGCCAAAACAAGGGCAACAACTTAAAATCTAGAAAACAAAATTAGAGTCTCTCAAGTGAGCATGGAGCAAAAACTGTTTGGAATAGCATGGAACGACGAGGTTTCTAACAGAATCATCAAAGAAAAAATCTTCTAGATGCTCTTGGAATGCTAAAAACATCTAAGTGGAACTGGAAAGGACACGCTGCGCGAGTCAAAGATGACTACGCTAATGATATGCTTAGGTGAACCCCAGTATGCAAAAGAAATAGAGGTAGGCCACAAACTAGATCGGCAGCGGAAATAATAAAGTTCGGCAGCAACAATTGACATCAGCCGACACAAGATAGAGATTGATGGTCAGCTCACAGTGAGGTCTACGCGTGTCTAACAATGGAATGTGAATGGCTGGTGATGATGATGCCACTTTCTTTCTTGTAATGTTTTACTGCAAAAACTCTTTCCCTCACATGGATTGCAACTTTTGCCACTCTATTGAGCCAGCTGGCTAATCATTTCTCCTGATGGAGTACGGAGCACAGCGGGATAGCCCAGTGGTAGAGCACTGTGCTGAGAATGACAAGAACATGGATTCGAATCCTGATGACGGCAGGCTCCCCTGTGAAGGTGAGTTCCTCACTCTAACCTTAGCTCAAAACAAAAGCTAGCCTAACTATGAGGTGGAGCATTGTTGCTGACCCGCTCAAGGTGCCCCACGCTAAGCCAAAATTGGTGAAAAAGCCATCTAGCCCCGCATCTTCACCATAATGGCGAAGATGCCGTACGAGAAGAAAATGCATCTCCCATGGAGGATAACTCTACGTCTCTTCCAGAGAAACTTAGCTAGACGCTAAACAAGGTCTCACCTCGCCATCAAAGGAGAAGTAGCACGGCTTGATATTCGGTCCTGATGGTTTCATCTTACGATGCCAGCGACGTCGCCTGACCAAATCCATCTTATTCTCTTTTGCATGGAACTTCATGTTGAATAGGGGAGCGTACTCCCATCCCTCCGATGCAGCCAATGCGGCCATGTCCTGTATGCGTATAAGAATGTTACTGCAAGCTGCGTACCAACATAAATAAGTGATAAGCTGATTAAGCTCAGCCATGACAGTGTAGAGGTTTGATCATACATTCTACGGCTCCGTTTCTAATGCTTCACGCTCTTTCTGTATGGTGCAGTCAGATGGATTATCAGTGGCAGATAGCTGTTTTTAAACCACGTAGGTCAGGTGAACTGAACAGTTGCACTAATTGTTGCCGGGGACCATTTTGAACTAACATCGGTTAATTTACCTAAGTCGTATAATTTGATCCGTTGGCTGAAGCATTGGCTTCTACGATGTTTGAAAGAGTGGGTGGAAAGTTCAGCTCAATAGCAGCATGGTGGGTTGATCATGCACAATCTCACAACCATGCGGAAGCCTATGTCCGTGTCCGGTTGAAAGTCATCAAATTTTGACAGGTTTTCGGTTCACCTAATTATTTTGCTGTGTAAAACCAGATTAGCTAGGGCAGGCAACATTTGCTATGACCTATTACAGTCCAAAAATTGAAAACAGCAAATACTAAAAACCACAATTCTAATAACTTGGCATACAATTTAGACCAACTTTGAACTTCAGAAATTTATTGGTTTGAGCACCAGCAAAAAAACCCACAGTTTTCACCTTTCCGGACTATAATTTGACTGTAATACGCCATTTAAAGCCAGGCTAATGACCCCAAAATAATAATAGATCTAGAGGGGAAACATGCACCACAGTTTAGAGTCAGAGCCCAAATCAATGAGGAATGGAGAAGGAGCAAGATCGCTAATCCAGTATCAAACCAGGAGTCAAACCGACATCTGACTGACCATCTGGAATAACACAACACCACATCAACATATGCATCATTCAAAGAAATGATCACTGTGCGATCACTGTGTAGCCAGGGGACCTAACATTCTGGTGGATATATGGAGAGAATATGGCCAAGTAGGACCGGCCCCCCGGCTACGGGTGATTCTCATGCAGTCACTGCAGAAAAGCCCTTACCTTTTTTAGCTAGTAAAAGTAATAGAAGTTAGCATGAGTGCATAAATTGAACAGCATAGTGATATGGCTTTTTAGTGGGCGGGGATCATATTTATAATCCTACCTTTTCCTTGATGGCACTGGCATCAGCGACCATGGTACGTTGTCGTACCCAGCGACGACGACGGGATAAGTGATAGGTCTTCTCCACCGGACCGAATCCTCCGATTGTGCTCTCCACGCAGTATTCAAACCCTTCAAAACAAAAAGGTGAAGTATAGATCGGAGATATGACATTAGCAGTGGTTTCCAGGACAGTGTTGATTTTTGCATGTTCAGCTAGTGAATGAGACTCAGTGATAGTAATTGCAAATAGCAGAATTTCAGGGATAGCGGGATAGGTCATTAGCTAGGGTGCTTGGTTCAGGACTGAAAGATACTGGGTTCAAGTCCTAGTCATGCTGAGCCCCTGTAAGAATGAGGTCCTCATTTAGTTTCTAGCTGCCAATGCTCAGACAAACCTTAGGCTTAGGAAGTCTGTTAAATAGGATGGCTAAGTGTCCGAGTAGAAAGAGTGGAAAAATCAGTAAGAACTCAATTTCCCAACCAATAATGGCCTAGTATGAAACTAGTGGTTAAACCAATCAGCTACTATTCTAAAACACATGTGTGTGGTTCACAAAAATAGTGATAGATGAAAGAAAGCCAACCATACCTTCATCATCACAACCTCTGTTCATATCAACAGTCCAGTCGTTATCCCACTGCCAGCCTTCTGCTAGAGTTATCTCATCCTTAGATGGCATTGTGTCATTATTCTGAAATAATTAAAGGTGACCTGATGTGAAACCAGTATAAAACACAACGTCTGCACAAAGTCTTCACTACAGACAGTACATAAGACCACTCATAGCAACAGTCCAAAATAAAAAGCTTCTTCTAAGTCTAGGTGAAAGTGTGGTTTCAATTTGTCTTATGGTCAGTGTATCCATCAAACATTTAATTCAGAGGTCTAGGTATACCAAACAAATTTTGGTCGGAGTGTTTTCACATGTCATTCAATACTTGGCAGCAGCCTACTTACAGCATCCGTCCAGAAGACTTTTCCCATCGTCCAGGGGCCTCCGGGTAATCGCGTCTGCAGTTCATACACGTCCTCTATGAAGGTCTTGTGCCCAGCATCTCTATCATACATCATACTAAGTTCGGGACTGACGTGCCAGTCACCCGCCCACTCCCAGCCGGGTGGAGGAATGAAGTTCTTCTGCTTGAGTTTGAGTTCCCCGGTCGAGTCGGACCATGTCGGACGGGTCATTGCCGGACCCTTGGTTATCCACTTACCCAGCAGAGCCACCTGGTTCTCATACTGAAAGAACAAACAGTGAGTAATTACAATCTCTTTTTATTGTTCTACCGGGCACTTGACCATTCTATTTAATGAACCTCCTAAGTTTGTGGCTTGTTAGAGCGACAGGAACTAGAATTATGCGAGGAGCTAATTCTCACAATGGACGCTCAGTATAACTTGCACTCAGCGCTCTACCCATTGAGCTATTCGCTATTCCAACGTTATTATTAAGTTATTGATAGAAACCCTGTGTCCTCAAATGATATTTTAGAGGCCTATGACATTGATGTTCCGAACACGTTACGTATCTCTATTATTTTGTAGTAGCTTACTCTGAATCACAAAGAGAGGAATCACTTGGGCTGGTAAATATATGGTCCTTAAATTACTGAGTGTTTGTAATCTGTAAACTGTTTAAGACAACTGAGCTAGCTTCATAAGCTAAGATACTCAGCAGGGACAACCCCTAGATTCACGACTGGTTGATAGTTTATATATTACACCCATAGAGTTATCCTCACTCTAATTATATGATAACTCTATGATATGATGGGGGATAACTTTATGATTACACTAATAAAATATGAATGAGAAATGTTTTGGGGTTAAATACTCACGGTCTCGGCCATAACCACTGTGTCATCTGTCTGTTGCTTGTGCCATAAATCAGAGTATTGCTTCTTGCCCATCCAGAACTTGAGACGCAGTTTAGCCGGGATCTGCCAATCTCTATGGGCCTTTTTTCCAGGGTGCTACAATTTAAGTACCAAAATACTTATTCTGTGGAGAGCTTCAACTGCTCAACAAGTTATAGACTAAATAACAAAAGACCTGTCCTTTTAAGTGATTGTGGTATCTAGAGGATAGCCGAATATACACCAGTTCCTTAGTCTAAACTCACAAAAACTAATGTTTCTGCTCTGGGCTGTATTAAGGCGCGATTGACGGCAGTTTGAATATTTATTCCAATAAAGTTTCATTTTAAAATTTCATGTCGAAATTAAAAAGGACGGCAGAATGCGAGAATGCGCGGTCTTCAGAAGGCTGCGGAAGAGTGTATGGGAAAAGACATGGGCTCACAGCAGGGGAAAATGACAATGTCAAACATAGCAATTATTATTGCGTAGACTGGTTAACAAACCTTCAGTATGATGGTCATGTCTTTAGCACACAGTCTTCCACTGTAGCCATTCTCAGAGTACATAATCTCATTGGCAGGGATTCTGTAGTAGGCCTTGCGTTTATTGCCACAGATCATCCATATAAACACATCGGGGATACTGTTCTGAGGCTGTGAAATAAAAAGAGAACTATAGCCTTGGTGGAGGTCATCTTCCACTGTTCATTGGAATCTGTTTCTGGCACCTGTATTTGTTCGACTAAACCGAACCTACGATTTCCATGGAGTTTATGTTAAAAGACCTATAATTTTTTTTTTAATTTATCCACCCATCATTTTTAAAATCATATCGAATCTTCCATTGCATGGATAGCATCATTAAAGGGAAAGTTTCATCTACATGGAATAAAGCTGTAAGTTGTCCACCGTGAGAAATAGGAGAATAGATAACGGCAAGCTCCCTTTATTTATTGCGACCTAGAATCCAGTGAAGATAACAGAACCACAGACCGTCCTGATTCCAAACAGTCCACTCACAAACCATACTCTTTAGGTTAGTTCGGACATTTGTTATGACCCTATAATGCATGTTCTGTAGATCTGAGTGACCCACTACCAAACCAACACCAGTTACCATGAAGATTGTCCTCAATAATAATGTCCACACTCACCTCCTAGCGTGTAGTACAAAGACATTGGAGTGTAATCATCACAAGAGATATCTAAACTTTGGCAAAACTTAATGAGCAGAGTCTTGACTGGCGGGGCATGAGCCAACTAGTTTCAACCCAAGACACTTTCCTACGTTGACTCTGGTTGAAGATATTAACTCGGTTTATACGCGGCCGCCCAGTCGACAGAGCCCTTCAATTAACGAGCGACCAATGAAAGGCGTCCAACTCCTTCCGGGTTGATCCTTGATCAAAAGAGCTTGTCACCCCATGATTGAATCATTTCGGATTTCCGTACGCTAACATCCAGTAGTTTGTTGACATACAATGGATATCCAAAAGTCTTTCCAAATACTTGATGCCTCGTCGAGGGTCATTCGGCGGCA
>Ga0224501_10003114_pt1 | contig 13044 bp, 12 predicted proteins | sample SF_Oct11_sed_USG_4_FD_169105 | JGI IMG/M metagenome (GOLD analysis project Ga0224501, IMG submission 169105) | Sediment microbial communities from San Francisco Bay, California, United States - SF_Oct11_sed_USGS_8_1 | ecosystem: Environmental > Aquatic > Marine > Sediment | place: USA... | reverse complement strand
CCATCGGGCAGGCGCGCATATGTAATAACGTGGACCCGCTGTGATGTCTTTTGCGACAATTTACGTCACGCGAGAAAATTTCAACTGAATGAAAGTTCATTTGAGAATTTGAAGATTTAACCGTATTTTTTACTACATCCTCTGCTCAGTATGAACTTTTATTCGACTCAGCTAGGTTTTGAGACACACTGATTCTGATAACCTAAAAAAGATTTGCCTCGTCATCCAACCTTCAAGAGACTGGAATCATGCCTCTATGCGTTCCGGGAATCGCTCTAGTCTCTTTGACCTAGTTACTGATATTAGTTTCATCATTTGCTTCACTCACTATACATGTGGATACGTTTTTCCTTGTAGCTATGAAAGGTATTTTGTGTTGAAGGTTCTGTTTTTCAAAGTAAATCTACTAATTACACATTTCTCTCTATCGTATAGCCAAGCATTTCAGCTTTCTCTACTAATATCAGAGTTAACGCCATAAAGACACGTCTTGTTAGAGAGTTTGCGGAGTTGCGTTTCTGTAAACGGAAAACGGCCCCGAATTGACGTCATTGGCATGCAAATGCAGACGAGTTACCATACATTTGCGCAAATTTCCTTACAAATTCCGTATGATGACACCTAATATGTTCTCCCCTTTCTAGTTCAATCGAGTAAGTCTGCCACAGTTTGTAGGCAATCACTGATGTTATGAACTAATATACAAGACATATTCATATATTGGACCCATATTATCCAAATGTGCTAGTGAACAATGTTTTCACTGAATGAGCAATTGGGTCACCAACCGTGATACATTTGTAAGTGTAATCGCTGAAATTCTGGTTCCTTATCAGGGGAACGCAACTCCGCAAACTTTCTTTTGTAACAGTAGTTATGCACCAAACTTCTCTTAACGCTTCCTTTGAGTGGCCATCTCACATGTTGCATTTCTCTGTCCTTATTTTTTTCTCCCTTGGCTACTCTAATATTATCCCTAACCAAAGGTTTGCTCTATCAGCTCTATTTTTTTGTTATGATTTCTACAGGTGAATTTCCAGTGATAGATGTGTCTCTGTCACGGTTCGAAATGAAGCAATGCAACACATCAACCATGAAGGCCTTGTATGGAAACATTGGATCTATTCATGTCTCGCTTATCACTAAAGGTACATGTGACCCCGCATCTGCAACTCCTGACCCCCAACGTCTGACCCCTCTGTGGCCCGCTTACTGATGAGATTGTGGGGAGGCTCTAACGTATAGCAATGAGGATTTTGTTTTGACTGTTTTTTAGGTGCCGATGGTGGGATGGATGAGACTTGTGGAGTCTTTCAAGCACCTGCGGACACCCAGCCATTAAGTGGCAAGCACCTGTTCACAACCCTCAACCCCATATCGACAGTAGATGACGACTTTCTCACCTTCACCTTTCAACTGCCGATTCAGCTATCTGAAGGGGAGCAAGGTGAAGGAGTGCTGTAGTATTTTTCTGTCGGTCCATCGTCCGAAGCTAACTGAAGTGGCTAGAATTCACGGGGTCAAGCCACGGTCGATGGTTGACGCACTTTCGGAGTTGTGTTCCCCATACCTAAAAGAATGCAACTCCGCATTAGCAAGTACGACTCTACAAAACGAGCGGGCCAAATATAAAGCAAATGAGATCTAATTAATAGAACTTAATAACCCGATAGCTCAGTGGGTTAGCTCACTGTCTGTCCTCCCTGTAGCCCGGGTTCAATTCCCGACCATGGTAGACTTTTGGTAGGATTTTACCCTGGCTGATCACATGTGCTGCCTTGTACACAGTTCGGGGAGTACAAAAGAGCGAAGTGGCGCCTCCTTGGAAAAAAAGCAAAAAAAATAGAATTCAAAGTTGAACGTAATGTCAGAAAAATGTAAAGTTATAAAGAGCTATAATTATATGCATTGGGTAGGGGTCTATCTAAGCTTCCATTTGAGTTGGGTCTCAGGCCAATTGTTCACGGTGAGTTTCAGCATCTGAAACCAATTGAAAATGCATTTGGACCTGTTTGAGAATTATTGTTGATAATTACCTGTAGACCTGACGGTGATGCATGTAGCTATGCAGGGCTGGGTGCTCACACTGGATCCCAGCGTTGTTAATTGTCTCCTCTATGAGCCAAAGTTGCTTTCCTCCAGGAAAACTCCTCTACTCATCCCGGCTCTAGTCGATGCTACTATTCCATCTTTGGAAGATCTCAATATAAACACCAGTAAGTGGCGGGGTTTTGATTGATTGATTGATTGATTGATTGATTGATTGATTGATGGATGGATGGATGGATGGGCGGATTGATCGATTGAGTAATTGATTTAATGATCAATTGGTTGATTTGCAATCTATGGGTTGCAGGTGCCCCCGGGGTGTTTTCTGGTCTGGGCCATTAGCAGGCCCCTCACTCTGAATTGCTAGCGTCGGTTTGGATCACCACGGTCCCAACCAGTGGATAATGAGGGTCAGGATCGCTCCACAGTAGTTAAAGATCCACCACTTCCGTCTCTGGCAGCTGACCCGTCATGTTAATAATTTGGTCACTGTATTTCCCGTATCATGCTGGATTTAGTAGTAGGCGCCCAGTTGTTGAGTATGGGGGTTATCCGACAAGCCAGATAACAGTTGAGAACGTGGGGGTTTATTTTATAGTGGACGTTGTCTTGCCCGGACCAACTCACACTCTACCAGAGCACCCGCTAATTCAATGTGGAGTATGGCCTTCAAGATTGAACAGATGGTCTTGGAAGGTTGGGGGTCAGTCAACCTAAGCCATTGTTTACACGTCAACCATCAAAATTCGGCTGCTCTTAACGAGAAGGGAGGGACGGATCTTTTACAACCATGGAGTGATCTTGACCCTAATTATCCACTGGTTGGGACCTCCATTATTTTTGACGTGGTGTTCCAAAGCCACTTTAGCAATTTGGGGTGAGGGCCTTGCTAAAGGCCCATATCAGAAAAACACCCCGCTGACAGTGAGCCTCGAACCTGCGATCTATGGATTGCAAGTCCTTGCCTTTTACCAACTGATCTATCCTGGCCCCCACTGATGCGGGATAATCGAACATTTAATATGAAATCTGTATACACAGCTGAGAGTACAGTGACTGGTATCAGTGGCAGTAAAGATCGAGTCTCCTCGCACAAAAGAGCTGAATCCACAAAGAAGACAGAGTCTACACCATGGCCATCAAGACTGGCGCAACTTTACAAATTCAGCGATAGTGTAGTGATTGATGTAAGTTATCCAAATGGAAACCACTCCCCCAATGAAAATCGAGACAGGTTGTGAAGTCTCAATCGTGCAGGAAATGTCCGTGAAGTAGTTTGTGGAGGGCACACCAAACTGTTGTGTTGAAACTTCGAATTAGGTGTGGATTGTGCACTTGCCACCTATAGCAGTGTAGAACTTGTGGTTCCAAAAACAGCTGTTCGGTCATGGAGAAGGGGGCTGATAATCCTTAACTAGAAAGAGGAGTGAGGGCATTTGGGGCGTCGGTGTTTCAGTTTATCGAGCTCCCCCTGTATCCCATTACAGATGAGAATGGCAGGTGGAGCAGTCCTCCTACCTAAATCCTCAGTGCCTACCATGGATACAATGTATATGACAGAGCATTGGCGACAGCTGAACTACTCCGGCCAGCTGCCTCATTCACTCATCTGCTGTGTGAAGTCACTATCACTGACAAGTAGAGATATCACACCAATTCCACCCATCAATGATATTCCAATCCGTGCGCGTGATCATAAAGGTGGGTGCAGCTCTGTAGATAGAGCCCTGTGCTCTATAGATAGAGCTCCATGGCTCTTTAGAGAGAGCCCCTTAGAGTGTTGATAATAGGATACAGTATAAGATCAGCACCAAGCAAAGGCAGTACTATGTTACATATATGATAGATGTAAGTCTTGTTTTGCTGGGATTATTCGCTAAAACTAAACATCTGACCTGTAAGCTTTATCACATCTAATCATGCGACCTGTAAGCTTCATCACATCTAATCATGTGACCTGTAAGCTTCATTACATCTTATCATGTGACCTGTAAGCTTTATCACATCTAATCATGTGACCTGTAAGCTTCATTACATCTAATCATGCGACCTGTAAGCTTCATCACATCTAATCATGTGACCTGTAAGCTTCATTACATCTAATCATGTGACCTGTAAGCTTCATCACATCTAATCATGTGACCTGTAAGCTTCATCACATCTAATCATGCGACCTGTAAGCTTCATCAGATCCAATCATGTGACCTGTAAGCTTCATCACATCTAATCATGTGACCTGTAAGCGTCATCACATCTAATCATGTGACCTGTAAGCTTCATTACATCTGATCATGTTAGCATATTTAATAACCTGAAACTTTGGAATATCCCACTAAATGAAGTCACCTTATACATAATGTGATGTTCTGTCGAGTGTTGCTTGCGTTAAGTAATAAATGAATACCAATCTCACCCCAATCCCATTATATCTACATACGTAGATAGGCTCGGAGCAAACTCTGAATATCAAAATTATCATATTCCCGCTACTGACTCACTCAAAAGGTCACAACTCAACGAGTCTGTGGATTACTTATCAGAATGATGCAAATCCCACAATCTCCGCCTAAGCATCAGAAAACAAAAGCACTGACATTCTGGAACACCAGATACGAAAGAGCCGTGTCCACCGAATCTAATGATCAGTGAGAAGCGGTACTGAAGTTTATACCAAGATTGATCACGATCTTTAGTTTGTGCAAAAATGCAAACGATCGATCAGTGCACACATGCTGGGTCTTGTAGGGGCTCAGAGCTCAACAGCACTAGAGCTTTTACCTTGACGTGCAACTCAACAGCGGTTAGTTTTGTTGTTCATGCGTGTGTATATATTACAAGCTCTTTGCATGTAAAGGCGAACCCTCTTTTATCTATAGCAACATATTACGGTTTTGATCAGATGGCACAAAGACGTTGACGTTTTGTGCGATCTAGCTGCAACATGAATCGCGTAAAGCGATGCAGTTTCGTAGACCCCTGTAACTAGAGCCCCTATGGGGACCCAGCTGTATCAATCGGAAGAAAGGGCCTCATGACCAATCTTGGGATAATCTTTGGCTGTACCTACCTAGTATGCGCACTCTTTTCAGGTGGCATGCCTATCAGCGTGCATATTTCTGGTCTCTCTGTGTATACTAACATAGACAGAATATGTCACTATCTACTGAAACCTGTCACCTGTCAATCTTCTATCGGGTTTGTGACTCAGTATAAACAGGACCAGCAGACCTCACTCACACTCTCTATACAGAATGATATGGCTAATGTCACATGCAGCGTGTCCAAGCCCCAGGTGAGCAGGGTGAAGTGATAGATTAGTGGATAGTGGGTCCCTGGTTCTATTTGCAGTGCGCAACACCCTCGTCTGTTTCTGACCAGACGTGAAATAAAGGAGGCCCCACCCATAGAGTTTTCTTCCATATGGGCATGCGGCTGCAGGTGCAGATGCAAGTAGAAAGTCTCCTGATGACACACTCTGGGAAACCCTGGGTCAAAGACTAGCGGGCCGGTTTCTGCGAACTCCTGACACTGGTCAGGATACCTGCATGGTACCCGCATACCCCTGACATTAGTCAGGATACCTGCGTGGTACCCGACGCTGGTCAGAATATCTGTATGGTACCTGCATACCCTTGACACGGGTCAGGGTACCTGCATACCTCCGAAACCGGTCAGGTTACCAGCATGGTACCTGCATACCCCTAACACCAGTCAGGATACTTACATGGTACCTGCATACCCCTGACACTGGTCAGGATACCTGCATGGTACCTACACGGTACCTGCGGGTTACCTGCACGGTACCTGCATACCCCTGACACCGGTCAGGTTACCCTCATGGTACCTGCATACCGCTGACAGCGGTCGGGGTGAGGGTATAAAAGAAGAGGTGTTGTAACGTGATGGAAGTTGTCCCGATTCTGTAAAATCGCCGCCATCAAAAACTAAACCAAATTTTGGGGCTAGTTCCCCGTTGATTTATTATACAGCTCGCCACTGTTTGTAGATATCATTTGGTGTGGACCTATTATCCATTTGGCTGGGTTTACTTCCTCTTGTAATGAAAGCTCTTCTTCCTCTGGCTACAAAGAGACCCTCACAGAAACCACCCTCCAAACCTCCTACTGTTGTGTCTGAACGAGTCACCTCCACCGACTACCTTCCCTCTGCAAGCATGGTACGTACACAGAGTATTGTTGCTCTGGACAGGGTTAGTAGTAAAATAGGAATGATTTCCTCTTATCTTAATGCGATGTTAGAAACCCTTCTGAAACTGGGAATTTTCCCAACCCTCAGTTTGATTTACTGGCTGAATGATTTGGCGTCTTTATACAGTATGATGATGAGGGTATCACATCACCTACTGGTGAGATAAGGGAGACTTTGGGTACGAGCGACATACCAGAAGATACCCAGTATCCAAGAATCTGCTTCAGGGTCATGGGGAAAATACCGCAAGTCAACTTTAATATATTCGTGGAGCGGCATCAAGCTCGGGGTGAGCAGCATTCTCTGTCTCTCTCTAGCAGACTATGACTGTTTATGACGTAGGCTTGTTTACGGCAGATCTCCATGCTTTTATGTTATCAGCAGTCTGCCAGGGTTACGTGTCTATCTTCCATTTTATATTGAGGGATGTAGTGATTCCTTACCACTGACAGGAGTGAGATGCATGGATACCTCACCACAGGAGCTGCAGATGTAGTGACACCCCACCACAGGAGTTAGGGATGTAGTGATACCCCCCACAGGAGTGAGGGTTGTAAGAATACCCCACTACAGGACTGTATCATCACTTGGGTTGGGTTGTTTAGACCGCTATGAACTTCACTGGGTCACATCTCCCCCTGTAGATGAGTGTTTGTCCTTGTTGATGGATGAGCTCACTGGATGCCTGGATATCTATGAGGAGTATATTAAGTTACAGACTAGAATATGGGGCCTGGAGCTGCTTCATGGCTACTATGAGTGAGTACTGTATGCATTGATGCTGATTTTCATCCACTTTTCGTAGTTCCTGTAATTTGAGTTGCTCTGTATGAACACAGCAACACATCCATAGGTGCTCCACTGACCCAGCGTACAGTCATGGAGTTATTGTGCCATCAAATTTCAGCATTGTGAAGTCATTATCTTTAAAAGTAGAAAGTTTTCCGTTTGCTGCATAATACGGAGTTGTTCAGTCTTTAATGGAATAGACTATTCATATTGTGTTGGTAGTAATCCTTCATAACTAATGTTTTTGATGGCATCATAGCTGTATCAGAACGCCCTGACCTAAGGTGTTTTCGGACAAGCTAATCTGATGCACCGACAATGCACCAAACTGTCTTAACAGATGTGTTGGAGCATCCGCTCGATTGGACAAGTCACCAGAATGCATTAGGATGGGAGGCTCTGGGCTAAATGTGCGATAGCAAAAAAAATAAGTTGACTTGCTGTCACAGTTGTTTGGACAGACACAAACACATTGGACTTTCGCTTTATATTTAGTTGCCAACGCGAATTTCAGCGTATTTGACTAACACGCGGACCACCCGTATTAAAATAAAGATAGAGCCCTTTCTGACCCAACGCGTTAGGGCAATGTTAGCTTGTTTGTTATCAGTGATTGGCCATCCCTACAAGGAAGCAAGCGACAAATGTGGGTAACGGCCCATCAATGCTCCGTGAGTGTCTTCATGAGTGACGGAATGCGGAGTTAAGTCATTTGTGCTGGTAAGCATTTCTCGTTTTAGTCGGCGATGTGATGAGTTTGTGCCGGGGATGAGACACGGCATTCTTATCTCCTCTAAACAAAAAGTCATGAACCTAAACATGAAGGAGAGTGCTGAACACATGGCCCAGATGGTAAATCAGATTGAATTGGATCAAAATATCATAGACTTAATTAGATAAATTGGATTAGATTAGATTAGATTAGATTAGGTACAACTGGATTAGATGGAATTAAATTTAATTATATTAGATTGGGTAAAATTGGATTAGGATAAATTAAATTATATTAAATTGAATTGGTTAAAATTGGATTAAATTAGATTAGATTGGATTATATTAAATTATTTTGAATTAAATTCAAATAGATTAGATTGGGTAAAATTGGATTAGGTTAAATTAAATTATATTAGATTAGATTGGGTAAAATTGGGTTAGGTTAAAATAAATCATGTTAGATTAAATTAGGTGAAATTGAATTAGACTCAATTAGTTAAAATGGGATTAGATTGAATTAGATTAGATTGGATTGGATTAGATTAGGTTGAATTAAATTGGATTATATTAGTTCTCATTTCTCCCCACTGCTTCATAACTAAAAGTAACAGAATTCATGCCAATTCGATTAGAACGCAGCAACAAATCAATCCAGATGATCTACCTTCAGAGCCATTAAAAGCCTGCCTCAGTTAATAAATGCCAGTTCTGTTCTCAATACTGGCTTGAGTGGGTTACCCAGAAAGGAATTAGTTAAATAAATAAAGTCATTCACAGGTTTTCCGGTTTTTGTTTCAGATGAAAGAGACTCCCCAGGAAGGCTTTGCGACTTTCACCTATACTCGAGCATCTAGCTGCAGTCTTAAGAAACGTCTGCACAGGCTGAATACGGAAATGACCCCCAATGACAGACGCACAGAGGTGGATAGGAAAGATACTCACTATATCAGTGAGCTGTGTTTTGATTTCTCGCGGGCTGATGTTATATGCTATCTTCCGGCACTCTTCGGTGCCTTGGAGGTAAGGTACAGTTCTTAGAATGGAGAGACTACAGAACTGGCGCTCACACTCATTATGGGAAAGTTTCCCTTTACTAGTTTGTCCAAAGGATTACATTCCAATTTGTAAGCAATGACCTATTGTATAAGCTACCGTGTATTACTTTCGAATCCCGTCATTAAATTAAGGAAGCTCTCCCATTTTTTTTATTCTCTATGGGGTACCCGGGTGCAAGCAGAAAGTATTTTAATGATGCACCTTGGAAATTGTCGAGCCTAAGGCTCAGTAGGCCGCTTTCTGTACCACTCCTGACTGCGGTCATATCATGGAGATACGAAGAAGAAGAAGAACTTTCCAATCATTCCGTACAATAGATACTAGGATCTATATGTGACGCCTGCGCTCACAGTGAGCTCATTATAACCAGAAGTTACTATTCGCCTGTCATGTTATCCTAAATGATCTTTTCGTATCTCCATGACAGGACAACTGTCAGGAGTGGTACAGGCGCCCTGCAGGTACCCTGGACAGCTCTCAGGAGTGGTACAGGCGCCCTGCAGGTACCCCGGACAGCTCTCAGGAGTGGTTCGTGTGGCCTGCAGGTACTCAGGACAGCTGATATGAGTGGTGCAGGGACCCTGCAGGTACCCTGGACAGCTGTCAGGAGTGGTGCAGAAATTGGCCTACTGAGTCTTAGGCTCAGCGTTTCCCAGGGTGCATCATTAGGAGACTTTTTGCTTGCACCCGCATGCCCCATAGAGAAGGTAACTCTGTGGGTGGGCTTCTTTTTTTAACATCAGGATCCGAAACCGACGAGGCTGTCGCAACAGACAAAATTTGCCTGAACTGGGAATCGAATCCGGGTTCAAAGCCCAGTACGCTATCCACTAGGCTATCGCTCCCCGTTATCCTAAATAATGGTTTATAGATACTGATGCTGGATAACCTGCCTGAACTTCAGCTGCCGAAGCGTGGCAGCGGGGAGCCCCAGCTGACCCAGGACCAGTCCTCCATTTGGTTTCATTCTCAGACTCTTCCTCTGCTACATGTTACCGTGAGCGAGACCAAGATTCTACTGCCAGTAAGTAATATTAAACGCGTATATCACACGGTATCCCAATATCCCTTACACTGCATTAGACACGCTTCATAACATGACATACATGTAGTTGCCTGGCTAGTTAGCTGGTTTGTTGTCAGTCTCTCAGTCCATCAGTCATTAGCTGGGCTGCTATCTTGCCTGCTATCACCACCTATCACCTGCTATCGCTTAGTCTTGGAGTTTGCCAGTCTGCTCCCCAGTTCGCCAGTTCGCCAGTCCGCCAGTCCGCCAGCCCTTCAGTCATACTACTGGCTGATCATACACGCACGCGCACACACACACACACACACACACACACACACACACACCCGCGCGCGCACACACTTGGAGAAGAGATAGACATTGCCAAGTCATTACTTACCCATTGAAAAGATATGAGGAATACGAAGCAACACAGCAAGGTTCTGGTACCAAAGGTCGAGGTCCGGCGCCGAATAATGGCAGCCATGCTTTTCAGCGTTCTTATTTGTCACATTCTTGACAAAATAAAAGATACAAGATATAGGCTTCTCTCACACATCATAACACAACAAGACAGCTCTTTTATAGTAGAAGCTTCTAGACAGATAGGAGGGTAGAAGCTAATAAAAGACAGGACAAAAGCACTGATGCCTCCCTCCTACCTCCCCCCTGTATGTGTCTCCTATCACCCGCAGGTTGAGAATAATGTGGGCTGCGGTGAGGATACGATTATCATATCCGTGCAGTCGGTGGAGTTATCTCCCCAAGCTGAGAACCCGCTCAACCGTATGGTGATCAACGAGGAGCTACACAGGAAACACGTCGCTCGCATGGAGGTCCCGGGCTCTGTGTACGAAGATAGACAACTCCAACTCGATATTACTGGTTTCTCTGTTAGAGCTGGTAAGTTAAATTCTATCTGCTACAATAATTATGAGTCAATGTCCTGGACTCACTGCCAATATTGGCGCAATTCACCTTCAGCGGCCAGAGTACTAGTCGACTGAGAGGCTGAAAGTTATACTAAACTGACAATTCAGTCCTCACTGATTTTTCCATCAACTTCGTCGGGGAGTTTTCTCCTGGATGAACTAACAGCAAGTGGGATCTCTAATCAACTCAAGTTAACTAACTTCAGTCAGTCACAACAGCTCAGTGGGAGAATGAATGAATCTCACTGTCTGTCCTCCCCGTGGCCCGGGTTCACTTCCCAGCTGCAGCGGAGTATTTCAAGGGATTTTTCTCGGACTGATCACATTTCATCAACCCATCCTGTGCCAGCGTGGCAGAAAAAAATGGCTTGATCTCCCCTCAGTGTCACTACACAACATGTGGACAGTGAGAAGAAAGGCTGAAGTTCAACTATGGGCAGACAATGGCTAACTGGAAAAGAACTTCACTTCACTCGCCGATGCTGATAATTGTATAGACATGCTAGGATAATGGGATAGCTCAACGGCTACAGCGCTTAGCTCAAGATTGAAAGATCCTGGGTACAAGTCCTAGTCATGCTGGGCCCCCACTGTGAGAAGAGCTGCTCCCGCTATTTTTTGCTCCTATAGCCCCAATAAACCTCAGGCTTAGAAGGTCTGTTAAATGGAATGGCCTTATGTTCTGTTTCCATATGGAGTGATATAGGCCCCAGTTCGCGAAATGATCCTAATTTCGGTTGATTCATGCTTTAGCCGTGTGGTCTGATCTTCAGTTAGAGGATAAGAATCATTTCCTTCCGTCTACGTCAGAGAACCCTGCATTCGAATGGAATAAAATACTGGCGGCTTCGAGCACCAAATCAGCGGATTCGTTTGCGATACTGGATAGGATTAATCTGAGACTGAGTGTGGCGCCTGTACTGCTCTGTGGTCAGGTAAGGCTGCATGTACATGGGCGGATAATCCGCGCGGTTAGCCATCCGTGGACAGGTTTGATCCCGTAACCCCGAGTTAATTGAGCTTCCGCAGATGGCTTGTGGTCTGGGGTCAAAATCGCAACGAATGGTTTGTTGCATCTGCCAATCAGCTGGTGGCTTGTGCCGAGGCAATTAGTTACATCGCTTTTATTTTCCCAAACTGTGTTTGCATTTCGGTTAGCTCACAATAAATTGCCCAGTTCTAGACTCAGTCAATGCAGCGACCGATTGCTTTGCTGTATCCTGCGCTGACAGCTTCAATCAATGACCAGGCCATTTTGTACATGTTATCAATTGATCAATAACTACTAGCTGCAGTGGATAACGTTGGATTGCGTTGAGTGATTCACAATCGGTCGCAAGGTATTTTGCTACTAGTATTGGAATAACTCGGTCATTTTACCTTCTGTTCCTGGTCTAGCAATATAATCCTGATGATTATCATGATCTGATCAACTAAACACAACTCAGTGGACAATCAATCTCTAGTACAGCGATAAAAACGGCCAACAAGCTAACTTTCAAGCCACCCAATACAATTCATTACCATGCGCTTTGGCTGATTACACGAACACGGGTAAAATCGATGGACCAATTAACCGGCGCTTGACTTTCGCCAGACATTCCAATGACGTGAGTGGTAGGAGAGCTTATCCACGCTGTTATTCGCGCTGATAGCCACAGATGGCTATCTGGCCGTGTACACGCAGTTAAAGCCTGGGGCTGAAGCGTTAGCTTACCAGATAGCGCACTAGAGCCTCAGAGTTACCCTCTCTATGGAGCGTGCGAATGCAACCAGAAAGTCTCCTAATGCACCCTGGGTAAAGCTGAATCAAGAGGCCCAGTAGGTCAATTTCTGTGAACCTCAGACACCGATCAGAATGCCTGCAGGGTACCTGCATACCCTGACACTGGTCAGGTTGCCTGCAGGGTACTTGCAGGGTACCTGTTTACCCCTGACGCCAGTCAGGTTGCCTCCAGGGTACTTGCAGGGTACCTGCATACCCCTGACACTGGTTTTATTATATTATATTACAATATATTATATTATATATTATATAATGTATTATAATATATTACAGTATATTATATTCTAATATTTTACAGTATATTATATTCTAATATGTTACAGTATATTTATTATATTATGTTATATTACAGTATATTATATTACAGTATATTATATTACAGTATATTATATTACAGTATATTATATTACAGTATATTATATTATATTATATTATATTATATTATATTATATTATATTATATTATATTATATTATATTATATTATATTATATTATATTATATT